>WUUC01046807.1_pt1 | contig 84716 bp, 70 predicted proteins | sample 6278441 | NCBI WGS metagenome assembly WUUC01 (sample SAMN13675441, study PRJNA597444) | soil metagenome | isolation source: soil | place: USA: Washington | collected 2017-10
GCGCATGAAACGTGACGATTCTCGGCCCGCCGAGCAGGAATCTACGGGTTGAAGATGCCACCCGTCTTCAATTGATACGGAACCTTCCGGGCGAACCGGACGCGCCATCCGAACGATTATTGGCAGGTGTTCGTCTGCGGGTTGCAGAACTGGTTCATCGGACAGTCCTGATCGCTCATGCACTGCTGCGGATTGCTGCCGGGGACACAGGTCCAGGTGTTCTGATCGCAGAGCTCGTTCGCCGCGCAATCCGAGTCCGTCATACACTGCTGCGGATTGTTCCCGGGGACACAGGTCCAGGTGTTCTGATCGCAGACCTCGTTCGCCGTGCAGTCCGAGTCACTCATACATTGCGTCGGCTGGTTGTTGCCCGAGCAGATGCCGTTCGGATTGCAGACCTGTCCCATCGGACAGTCGGCGTCCGTGTTGCACTGGTTCGGCATCACGTTCTGGCAGGCCCCGTTCACGCAGCTCTCACCCATCGGACAATCGGTATCCACCTGACACGCGGGTTGATTGTTGTTCTGGCAGACGCCGTTCACGCAGCTCTCACCCATCAAGCAGTCAGCGTCCGAGTTGCACTGATTCGGCATCACGCTGTGACAGGCGCCGTTCACACAGCTCTCGCCCATCGGACAGTCTTGATCGCTCATGCAGGTGTTCGGCTGGTTGCCGACGCAGGTGTGGGTCATCGGATCGCACACTTCGCTCGGCGCACAATCATTGTTGCTCATGCAGCCGTTCGGGTTCGTGCTGTGGCACTGGCCATTTTGGCAGGACTGTCCCATTGGACAGTCGGAGTCCACCTGGCAAACAGGCTGATTGATCGTCTGGCAAGACGCCGACGCCGGATCGCAGACTTGGCCCATCGGGCAATCTTGATCGCTCATGCAGTGATTCGGATGGTTCGTCGGCACGCAGGTGTGGGTCATCGGATCGCACACTTCGTTCTGCGCACAATCGTTGTCCGTCATGCAGCCGTTCGGATTCGTGTTCGAGCACTGACCGTTCTGACAGGACTGTCCCATCGGACAGTCTTGGTCGCTCATACACTGGTTCGGATTGTTGTTCGGTTCACAAGTATGCGTATTCGGATCGCAGACTTCGTTCTGCGCACAGTCGGCGTTCGTCATGCATCCGTTCGGGTTGGTGTTCGAACACTGACCGTTCTGGCAGGACTGTCCCATCGGGCAGTCGGAGTCGGCGTTGCAACCCATCGGGTTGTTGAAACACGCATACGCGGAGAAATGTTGGAGCGTGGCGCTCACGCGATCGCCCGCTTTCAGCGAGTCCACCAAGAACACGGGACGTTCGCCGTCGACATTCGCAATCGCCAGCTCCTCATCGAGGCCGCTCAAGGGTTGGATTTCGATCTTCACACCCTTGGCGAAGGTTTGGCCGTCGGGCGCAAAATCGTAGACGTGGCTGCGGATTCCGTTGATCTCGCTTTGGCGGACTTCAACGGTGATCAATACGTCCGCGGACAACGCGCCGGTGGGCACGTCGAGGACCATGCGGCCGTCGGTGCTGGTCAGCTTCCCGCCGGACGAGCCGATGGTCATGCTCGTCTTTTCCAAGACCGTGGTGTCTTGGGTACATGCCGCGAGCACGAACACTGCAAACGCGGGAAGAATGGAAAGTCGACATCGAAGTGAGAAGGTCATGAGCGATTCCTTTCGAGTGAAACGGGCTCCGCTTGGAACGGCAGTTCGTTGCCGGGTCGTTGAGTTTTGTTCACTCGTTTTTTTCTTCGAGCGCGTTCAGCTGAAGACGCAGCTTGCCTTCGAGCCTGGCGTTCTTCTCTGCATGCGCAACAACCAGCGCGATCCGCAAGGCGCGTGCGCGGATCGCCGGTGAGGACTCCTTCGCGAGCATCGGCTCGATCAGCGCGCGAGCGCGTGCGGGCTCGCTGTCGAGCAGCGCCTTGGCCACCAACAAACGCGTGCTGCGCAGCTCAGGTGTGAGCAAGGTTTGGGTTTCGAGCACCTCGGCCGCTTCGGACGCGCGACCCAGCTCCACCAAGATGCGGGCTTCGAGCGCGCTTTTCTCCGGCGAAAGCCGCGTCGCACGTTTGTGGCTCTTCAGCTCGGCGAGCGCAGCCCGCGCATCATCCGCAGCGAACAAGCTCTCCGCGGCGAGCAAGGATGCTTCATCAGCGAGGACGTCGCCGCTGTTCGCTACCTGCGCATAAAGAACGGCGGCTTCGCGATAATCCCCCGCGCGCCGCAGCTGATCCGCACGTGCCATCAGCCCCCGCGCCGTGAGCGCCACGGGCTGTACGATCTTGGGCTCGATGATCTTCGGCTCCATGATCTTTGGTTTCGCGATCTCCGGGACCACCGCGATCTCCGGAACCACCGCGATCTCCGGAACCACCGCGCTCTTCGGAACCACCGCGAGCTCCGGCTTCTCCCGCCATTTAACCTCGCGCTCACGAGCCACGCGCACGGGCTCTTCGGCGATCGGCGCTTCGACGATCTTTCGCGGCAAACGGGGCTGCCGCTTCAAACGCCGCTGCGGCACCACCACCGCGACCTCGGTCTCCACCGGAGGTGCGGGCGGCACCCTGGTCTTTTGGCCAGGCAGCACCAGCGACTTCTCTTTCGTGGAATTGGCGATCACCTCCGCCAACCCGCGATCGACCGCCACAGTGCTCGCATCGCGATCCGCGACCACCGACAAAGAAACATCGCCTGCGCGCACCTGCACATGCGGCGTATCGATGACGAAGACTCGTTCGCCGCTCGCATCGAAGCGCAGCGCGCCGGCCTCGAGCCGAGCCGCGGTGGCATCACCCTCGAGCGAAAGGGCGACCGTCGCATCTGCTTCGATCGTCAGACTTCCGCCGGCGACCGGCACCACCGAGCCCTTGCGCAGCGACAAAACCGCGGGCGCCTTCGGCACGTTCACGACGACCGGCGAAACAGGAGAAACAGGAGAAACAGGAGAATCCGGAACCTCGGACACCGAGGGCCACCAGATCGCCGCCACCAACAACGCGACGGCAGCCGCACCGATCGGCGCCAAGATCCAACGTCCCGGGCGTTCTTCGATCCGCTGATCGATCGCCGCACGCAAAGCGACGCGACCCTCGGGCGACAGCTCACGCTGCGAAGCCCGCAAGAGCGCACCGGCACCGAACAACGACGCGCGATGTCGTGCACAGTCGGCACAACTCTTCGCGTGTTGCTCTGAAGCGGCGACTTCCGCTTCGTTCATCCACTCGAGACGAGTGAGCTCTTCGGAGCGATCGCAGCTCACGTTCTCTCCTTCCGCTCAGCTTTTTCGGCTTTTTCGCGAAGCGCCATCAGCTCGCGACGCGCGTGATAAAGGCGCGTGCGCACCGTGGCTTCGTTGATCTCGAGCAGCTCGGCGATCTCTTTTCCGGATCGCTCTTCGACCTCAGACAACAAGAACACCACCCGCTTCTCGGGGCGAATCTTCATCAAACACCGCCACACGCGCCGCAGCTCTTCGCGTTGCGCGGACTGAAGCTCGATATCCGTACCGGCCAAAAGGACAGGCTCCGCTTCGACGGCCGCACATAAACGGCGATGCCTTCGCCAAGAACGAAGCTGCGTCAGCACCACTCGAGAAGCGATTCCATAAAGCCACGTTTCGACCTTCGACTCTCCGCGGAAACGATCGAGCGAACGATGTACCGTCAAGAAGACCTCTTGTGCGAGGTCCTGCACGTCCGCGTCGCTCGCCCCCGGTCCGAGTAAGCTCGCGACCATGCGATGCACGCGTGACGCGTGTTCACGAAACAGATCGTCAAAACGCAAAACGTCTTTGCGCGCGACGGCGTGCTCGGACACGATGCTGGCGATCGAACGACCCAACTTTCCTTCCCAAAGCCGTGGCTTCGGGCGCTGTGAGTCGCCGGCACCCATCGATCTGTTCAAAAAATTCTCGCCGAGATCAGGGCCTCGACGTAAGGGACCACGTTTCCGCTGAAAATTGATTCATTATCGATATTTACGACACGCATCGCGCCGGCGCGAAACCAGGCTCCGCTCCCGAGCGCGAACCACAAACGGGACGGGAGCAACTCCACGTCGACCGACCCGCCGGCCCGAAAGACGCCCTCCACGTCGCTGATCGAGCGAACGGCCGGCATCCCCGCGCCCTCGACGCGCGCCGAGGTGTCCGCGCGGACATAGTTGATCCCGCCCGAGGCTCGCGCGCGTACCGAGAACGCGCCCCAGCGCAAAGCGGAGAGTGATCCGTCGGCCAGCAACAAAAGCTCGTGGGCCTCTGCGTCGATCCGTCCGCTCGCACGCGAACAACACGCGCGGCCGAGCTCGATCACCAACACACCGGCGGTAAAAGCGTCGAAGTCCGCGCCCAGGCCGACGCCGATTCCGAGCGTCGGTGTCGATGGACGTTGCCACCACACCGTGAAAAATCCTGCAGCAGCATAGAGCTTCATCTCGTCGGGCCCCGGTGGAATTTCCAGCGGATCCTCTAACGCGCGCGACGCATCCAACGCGCGCACCGCGAGCAACGTGGCAAGACGCAACGCTGCGTCCGCGCCATCGCTCACCGGGAGCGAACGTTCACCCATCGAGCCATCCGCGCCGAAGACCTCGATAAAATAGGCGAAATCATCGCGCTTCATCACCACGCGTACGTCTTCTGCGGAGTCGAAAGCCGCATCGCCGATCTCCGCGCGCAACATCGCGGCGAGATCCCGATCGAGCTCTCCCGCGTCGATGGAGATCGCGGCGCCGAAGAGCAGCACGAAGGCGAGCACCGAGATACAATACTGCGATCGTGTCGAAAGCGTTTCTCAAAGAAGACGGTGACGCTCCGCCCGAAGAGGAACCGCTCCCGGCGCGACCGTCCGAGCCGCTCCCGATCACTGCGCGCGGGCTCGATGCACTGAAGGAAGAGCTGAAGACCGCCGAACCGCGCAGAAAACGGGTCGTCGCGCGGATCTTGGAGACGGTCGCCGTGCGGGCTCCCGCTCTAGAGAATGGCGGCGCCGGCTTCGGGTGCCGCGTGACGATCGAGCACGAAGACGGCGCTCAAAAGACGTACGAATTGGTCGGCCCGGATGAAGCGGATCCGAAGATCGGTCGCGTCAGCATCGCTTCACCGCTCGCGCGCGCATTGTTGCGCCAACGCGAGGGCGCGGTGGTGACGATCAAGAAACCTCAGGGCGATGAGGACGTCACTGTCCTTTCGATCAGTGAGTGTGAATAATCCCTTAACACGCGAGTGTTTCGTCCATTGCAATCAGTCCATGTTTGCGCCAGCCGATACGCAGCAACCAGCTCTTCGCTGTGACGACAGGAACATCCTGAACCGAACGCGCGATCCGCGTCTTCCATCCATCGAACGCGAGCCCGCTCGAGCAAGGATCGAGGCCCGCGAGCGCCAAGTGTTTGCGAGCATTCAACAACACGTAAGCGAGCGCATGCCGGACTTCACGCGGAGTCTTAAGGACGTGCGCGTGGTAGCGGTCGCTGAATAAACGTCCTGTCCTTCCGTACAGCTTGTTGAGCGAACGAGCCAACCGAATTTGCAACCCTTTGATCCCGCGCGAAAGAGCATCCGCGCTGTCGGCTTCCACGAGCAAATGAAGATGATTGCTCTGCACGCTGTAGTGCACGAGCCGAAATCCAGCCCGCTCGCGTCCTCCGGCTAGTCCAGCGCGCACGATTTGATGAGCGCGTTTCGTCCGCAGATTCCCGACGTCCTTGGCAACGCGAAGCGTGATGTGCACAGCCTCGTGTTTCGACACTTTCGCGCGAGCCCGATGCGGCGTGCTGCCCTTTCCAATGCGAGGCCGCCCTGCCCCGTTGCGCTTCCCACCCCATGTCCTCAGCGGAAGCTCTTGTTGCCGAGCGCGAGCCATCTTGAATAGGGCTTATATATTAACTGCAATAACCTGTCGACGAAAAAGCCTTGTTGTTGCAATCCAGATCCGGAAGATATTTTACAAAGCGTCGTAGGTCCTGTGGAGCGTGTGTAATTGTGGTCCTCCACAATTCAAGGCTTGTGGGCGGCCAACCGAACGCGCCGCGATGTGTGAGCTCGCGAAAGGGAACGCTCCGCGCCGCACTGAGACTCAACGCGGCCGTCCACATGCCGTCACGATCCACAGGACTCTGCGAAGGAGATCTTCGCGCGCCCGTCTTGTGGATTGCGACGGCATGTGGACGGCCCAGTGATTCGGTGAGCACGGCGCGGGACGATCAGCGCGATCGATCGAGAGATTGCCTCCCGAACTTTTGGCCGCCCACAAGCCTTGAATTGTTTGCGGACAAACAATTCACACAATCCACAAGACCGACGGTTAGTTGAAAAGAGTTTTCCGGATTCAGATGCGCCAATGCGCGTTATCGCGCGAACATGGAGAACAACGCGGCGCCGCCGGCCAGGCCGAGCGACATTCCGATGATCATCCCCATCCAGAAGGAGAAGTTCTTCTTGTGGTCGAGCTGCGCAGGCGGCTCCACTGGCCTAAAGGACAGCGGCGTGGTCACACGCGGAATCGAAGGCGCAAAGATCGGTGCCTGCACCACGGTCGCGATTGGCTCGACGGGCGAGTCGGTCCTGAGGTGAGCCATCGACATGCCGTCGCTGCTGGCCTCCACCGGCGTCTCAGCCGTCGCAACCACCGGTCTCATCGGCGGTTCGACGAAAGCATCGAGCGCCGCTGCGGTCGCGACGGGCACCACCGGCACTACGGGCATCACCGGTGGCGGCTCACGAAGCCCGCTCGAAGCACGACGTCCGCTCACCCGCGGGGGCTCGGTATATTGAAACGGCGGCGGGCTCGACTCACTCGAGCTCGAGCTCGAGCTCGAAGAACGCTTCGCCTCGAGCAGCGGATTTTCGCGCGAGCTCGAGGGGAACGACGGGATCGCCGGCGCCGCGAGCGATCGTTTGGGCGACTCGAACGGCGGAAGCTCCAACCCCTTCTTCGTCGCCGGCGACCAGCTGTCGGCCGCGGGATCGTGGTCCGGCCCGCGCAGCGGAGGAGGTTCCTTGATCGACGTCGGCGGCGAAAGTGTACCGAACTTCTCGTCCGCGCGGCGCAGGATCTCTGCATCGTCCGGCGCGTCCCAAACGAAGTCAGGGATCGGCGTCGCCGCCATGAACGGATCCATGTCCTGGATCCCGGAGAGCTCACCTTTGAGCTCCGGCGGGAGCGTGAACAGGTCGGTGCTCGAACGCGGCAACAAACGATCGAGCTCCGACAACGTCTGCACCAGGTCCGGCGCACGGAAGCTGGACGGAAGACCAGGATGCGATTCGGCAGACAACGCCGCCTCGAACGACGCATCCACTTCGGGCACGTCGGGATCATCGCGGAAGAACTGGCGCACGACATAACCGAGGCGCCCCGGCGACATTGCGCCGCCCATCTTCGCGAGCTCCCCGACAATGTCCGCACCCATCTCTTCCGCAGTGCGGTAACGATCGGCCGGATCCTTCGCCAGCGACTTCTCGAAGATCTTTTTGATCCCGTCCGTGAGGTTCGGGATCATCGATTTGAAATCAGGGAGCTCACCGCGCGCGACCGCGGACAAAGTCTCTTTCACCGACGCACGTGCGAACAACGCTTGTTGCGTGAGCAGCTCGAACAACACCACACCGACGCCGTAGATGTCGGCGCGATTGTTGACGCGTTTTCCGGCGAGAACTTCGGGTGCCACGTAACGCGGCTTCCCTTTCAGAACACCGCGCCGCAGACCGCCGTCGCGCGAAGTGACGTAGCTGATCCCGAAGTCGGTGATCTTCACTTCGCCGAAGAACGACACCATGATGTTCGACGGCGTGATGTCTTGGTGCACCACGCCGAGCGCTTTGCCGTCGCTGTCTTTCAAGCGGTGCACGAACGCGAGGCCGCGCAACACTTCGGAGATCGCCGTAAACGCGAACTGCATCGACAACGAATCGCCCGCGTCTTTCGCTTGGCGAATGACTTGGTCGAGGTTTCGGCCGCGCACGTACTCCATCGCCAAGTACGGCGTGTTTTCGATGACCGGCTGATCGAAGACTTTGACGATGTTCGGGTGTTCGATCCGCGACATCAGCTCTTGTTCGACGTCGAACATCGCCAAGTGATCGTCGCGCTCTGCATCAGCGCGCAGGCGCTTCAACACCACGAGCTTTTCGAAGCCCTTCGTACCGCGAACGCGGCCGAGCGCGATCTCGCCCATGCCGCCTCGGTTGACGACACGTAAGATCTCGTAGCGAGCCCTCGGCTCTTCGGGGACCACGGGCCCCATGCTGAGCCGGTTCTCTTCGCGGGGCTCCATCACGTCCTTAGTATCGGCAGTACTTAGTAACGATCGAGATCCGGTTTACCCGCTGCAACACTCGGTGCCCGAGGTGCGGAGGGCTGCGACGCCGCTGTGGCAGGAACGGTCGGTGCCCGCTCGAAGTTGTCCCATTTAGAATCAGAGGTCGACGAGATGCCTTGGACACGCAGCGCGAAGTTGCTCGGGTTGGTCGCTTGGCGAAGGGCCTCGTCGTAGGAGATCACGCCCTGCCCCAACAGCTGCATCAGCGACTGATCGAAGGTTTGCATTCCATAAGATATGTGACCTTCGGCGATCGCTTCGTAGAGCTCTTTGGTCCGGTCCTTGTCCTCCACGAGCTCGCGGATGCGCGGCGTACACCGCATGATCTCCAAGGCCGCCATACGGCCGCGCCCATCGGCGGTTGGGACGAGTCGCTGGCAGATCACCGCCTTCAACACCGCACCCAGCTGTAGGCGAACCTGCCGCTGTTGGTGAGGAGGAAACACAGCGACGACACGGGAGATGGTCTCCGTCGCGTCCAAAGTGTGGAGCGTCGACAAAACCAAGTGACCTGTCTCCGCGGCCAGGAGCGCCGTTTCGATGGTCTCGTGGTCGCGCATTTCGCCGACCAGGATGACGTCCGGATCTTGGCGCAACGCCGATTTCAACGCCTGTCCAAAAGACATGGTGTCGACGCCGACCTCGCGCTGATTGATCACCGACTTCTTGTCGCGGATCAGAAACTCGATCGGATCCTCGATGGTCATCACATGGCAGGTATCGTTTTGGTTGATGTGATCGATCATCGACGCGAGCGTGGTCGACTTACCGGAGCCCGTCGTACCGGTGACCATCACCAGACCGCGCTCTTCCATGGAGATCGTCTTTAGAATGGGCGGCAAACCGAGCTCATCGATCGTGCGCACTTTGAACGGAATGACACGGAGAACGATGCCGACGGTGCCACGCTGCTGAAACACGTTCACACGAAAACGGCCCAGGCCTGGAACGCCGTACGCGAGGTCGAGCTCGTTGAACTGTTTGAAACGTTCGCGCTGATAGTTGTTCATGATCGACAACGCCATGCGCGAGGTCTCTTCAGGAGAGATGCGTTGTCCTTCTTTCAGCGGAACGAGCGCGCCGTTGATGCGGAACATCGGCGGAAGGCCGGCCTTCATATGGATGTCTGAAGCGCCACCCTTGATTGCGATCCCGAGAATGTCGTTCAGCTCCATGACCCGCTGAGGCTAGCAAGTTCTCTTCAGAGCACAAAGGGCGCAAAAGGTACGAAGCGCAGCGCGAAACCCACGCGCGCGATCGGACCGCGTCTCGCAGCGCGACCGAGCGGCTCGAGCATCGTCGCATCGATCTCGATCGTGACGCGCGCGAAATAGAGACTGTAAGAGCCGGTGATTCGGCCGCCGATCGCCATCTCACCTTCGCGCGCACGCTCGCCCGCGAACGCAAAAGTAACCCCTAAAGGAAGGCCCTCGCGCTCGCGCAAACCTTGGGCGAAAAACCCAGCACCGAGACTGGCCAAAAGATCGGCGTCGTGGGTCGTCTCGATCCGCGACGTCAAAAGAGGACCTGTCTCAAAGAGCAGGTCGAGGCCGCTGCCGATTTTGAACGCGGGAGAAACGTCGCCGAAGTTGAAGGTGCTCAGCGACATGCCGGCTGCGAAGCCGAAGAGGAGCGCGCTGCTCACCGAAGCTTGATCACGCGTGCATCGGGCGCTTCATCGCCGTCGAGCTCGAGCGAACCATAGCGAGGCCCCACTCGACGCGTGCCCGACTCCTGGTATTGCGGACATTGGCGGCAGTGGAAGCTCGGCCACTGAAGACGCGCTGCGAAGCTCAAACACGTGTTGTACGCTTCGCAGTCGAGCACGCGGCAACGGTTCACTTCTTCCAGCTCGATACTGGCAAAAGGTGTGGGCCGGGTGCCCTGCGGGAGCTGCACCAGATCGAACACTTCCGCTTCGTCTGCGGCTGTTTCGACGCGTTTTTCGGCGACTGCGAGCGTGAAGCCGTTGGGGTCGCGGAATGACTTCACTTCGAGCCGGAGTCTAGCACAGCGATCGAATGCGCCAGGGCGAGGAGCGAAAAAATAAATTTTCAAGAGCGAAGAAAGAATTCAGCGGAAATCAGCGTTCATCTTCTCGCGCGAGAATTTCACGGATCTCTTGATTCTCACGCCCAAGCCGGTTCAGCTCTTGCTCCACCGCGGCGAGTCGTTCGGCGAGCTGGCTGTGCATCACCGCGAGGTTCTTGAATTCGTCGAGCACCATCTCGGTTCCGATGCGCATCGGCTGAGGCCCGTTCGGATTGGGCGGTGACGACAGATTCGCGGACGGACGCGGCGGGTTGGTCGCTGCGGGCGGCGGCGGAGGCATTCGTCCTACGATCGGCGGAGACCCGAGCGTGCTCTGCGGGCGCACAGCAGCCGGTCGACCCGCGACGTTCATCGCAGACTGCTGCTGCGCCATCGGCGGAGACAGCGGCGCACCGGCGACCGTCGGCGGCGTATTCGGCGTGCCGCGTTGAATCGGCGCCGCTGCAGCAGCCGCTGCGGCGAGCGCACGTTGTAGCGCACCACCTTGTCCGGTGAGCGGCATCGGCGGTGAGCCCGCAGCCGTTCCACCAAACCCCGGCATCGACGGCAATCCCGGATTCGTTCCGAGCGGTGAGCCCATCGTCGTCTGCGCAATCGGCGCGGAAGATTGAAGCGCAGTCGGCACCGCGACCGAAGGCGCGCGCGGTCCGTCGACCTTGCCACCCGCTTTGATCGAGTTGAACACCGAGAGCGTGATGAAACGAAGTGTCTCGAGCACGCCGGTTCCATCACTCGCGACCGCACCGAGCCCCTTCACACCCCGATCGTTGAGCGCAGCATCGAGCTCCGCCTCACTGACCAGCCGCGGAAGATCGCGCTTGTTGTATTGGAGCACGAGCGGGACCTGGTTGTAGTCGATGCCGTTGCTCGCGAGATTGTCCTTCAGATCGCGCAGCGACTGCCGGTTCTCGTCGAGCATGTGATCTTGCGAGTCGGCGACGAAGACCACGCCGTCCGCCCCACGAAGAACGAGCTTCCGTGTTTCAGCGTAATAAACCTGACCCGGCACCGTGAAGAGCCGGACCATGAACTTCATCCCGCTGATCGTTCCCAGGTTGAGCGGCAACAGGTCGAAGTAGATCGTGCGATCGGTTTCGGTCGCGACGCTCAGCAGCTCGCTGCGCGTCTCCGGCCTCATCTTCGCGTGGATCTGCTGCAGGTTCGTCGTTTTTCCGCAGCGCCCGGGTCCGTAATAAACAACCTTCGCGATCAGCTCGCGCGATTTGTAATTGTAGGTTGGCATTTTCGCGCGGAACGAAGCATCGGGCGGCTCAGCGCTCCGGTCAAGTTACCGGCCGGTCATCGTGCCCTGGCGCGAAAATCCCACATCAAGGGATGGCCGGGCGATCGAGCCGGCGCGCAACCTCGGTCAGCGCCAGATGCGCGCGCGGATCGGGAAAGGCGACCAACGCACGCGAGAGCGCGAGCATCTCCGCAGGCGGCGGCGTGGGTCGCGCGCGAAAGGCCCCGAGTAAGGCCGGCAAGGTGCGGGGATCGAGCAGCTTCGTGAGCCGCTCGATGATCTCGAGCCGCATCATCGACAGCCCCGGCCGTTGCGCTTCACCTTCGTTCGCGGGATTCGCCGCGAGCATGCTCGCCAGGTTGGGGCCGTAGTCGGTGGGATCGTCCGCGAGGAGCGGCAAGATCGCTCGCTGAATGAGCGCATCGGGGTTCACGCGCATCAGCGAGACTTTATGCATCAGCTTCGTCCGAAAATGTTCGGCCAACACGCGATAGGCGAGCCCGCGGTGGCGCGGATGATTCTTGGTGTTGTCGGCGAAGCTCAGCAGGCGATCCGGGAGATCGGCGCCGCTCACCTCGCGGAAAGTTTGTCGCGCGACCGCAGCGACGCGCCGATCGCGCGCATCATCGAGCATCTTCACTTCGCTCTGAATCCACGGCGGACCGATCATGCCGAGGATCTTCAGCCCGCGCGTCTTCATGTCGCGTTTGCTGGAGACGAGCAGCTCGCGCGCATCTTGGATCTCGCGCGCGAGCCGCGTCTCCGAACGTGTCGTCTTGCGGCGTCGATATTCTTCGCCGAGCCGGTGTGTCTCCGAGCCGCCGTCGTCGATGTAGAGCGCCGCACGCCACGGAGGCATCTCGCGCGCGAGCAACAGCTCTCGACCGAGCGCACCGACGCCCATCTCACCGTCGTCACCTTCCGCGAGCGGATTGGGCGTCTCCGGAAACGTGGCGCGCAAAAAATCCCACGGCGTCTTCGCGCGCTGAACCGATTCCAGCGCACCTTCGAGCGCGATCTTTCCCAGGTTCTGGCGGTGCGCGATCCGCTCCACGATCGGTCTCGCCGCTTCGATCATCGCGCGCCGATCCGGACCGGGATCGAGCGCGCGCGCAGATCGCATCGGCGGTCCTTCTTCCGTTTCATCGGCGAAGACGAAGCCGTGCAGCGCGGACACGTAGCTCGAGATCCCGTGCGCATCGATGGTCACGCGTGAAGATGCACCGTCGCCGACGAGCGCGATCAGATCGAGCTCGCGCTGCACCAGATCGACGGTGATGTTGCGCGAACGGTGGCTCTGTTCGATCTCTTCGGCTTCCAGATGCAGCTCGAGCGCGCCGCCCCGGCCGCGACAAAACGAACGCGAGCCCCACCAAACGGGCGCACCGTCGCGCGCCACGCCGACCAAAACGATCTCCACCGCTTGATCGTGCGCGACGCGTCCTTCGATCGCGAAGACGCGGATGCCGGGATATCCGGGCTGGAAGACGCGCGAAAGGCCATCGTGGCCCACGGGCACGCCGAAAAGCCGAGACAACGCCTCGCCGACGTCGTCATCGAGCTTGCGTCCCTTACCGATCGCTTTGAGCAGCGCGCCGACGCCGAACGCCGAGCTGATGTCGTGCTCAGCGACCATCCACTTTTGTCTGTAGCACGGGTCGACTACGTTGTGGGGGTGATCTCGGTGGCGCAGCTGAAGAGCCAGCTTCACAAGTTGAAATCCTGGTGGACCACTGAGCTGTGGTCGCCGGCCTTGCTCGATCCTGCGCGCCCGCGTCTCGAACGTTGGGGTGTGTACGCAGCGCGATCGATCTTCATCGTCACTGCAGCGTTTCGCACGGAGCGCATCAAGCTGCGCGCCGCGCTCCTCACCTACGTGACGTTGTTGTCGTTGGTGCCGGCGATCGTCGTCGCATTCACCATCTTCACTGCGTTCGCCGGGCTCGAAGATGTGGAGAGCTCCCTGAAACGTTTCGTCGCCTCTTCGATCGCCAGCGCATCGCGCGATCAGGTCATCGAATACGTCGATCGTTTCGTCGATCAAGCGGGCGCAGTGGGCGGCTTCGGCATTGTGCTGTTGTTGTTCACCACCATCTCGTTGATCGGAAACGTCGAACGCGCGCTCAACGACATCTGGGGACTTCGCCGCGATCGCCGTCTGATCCAACGTTTCCAAGTGTTTTGGCCGCTGGTGACGATCGGTCCCATCCTGCTCGGCCTCTCGCTCTCGCTCACCGCTGCGGTCGAAACCAGCGAGACGGTGAAGGGCATCGTCATCCTCACGCCGTTCTTCGACTTCGCCTTCACGATCCTTCCGATCGTTTTTACGTGGATCTTTCTTACGCTGCTTTACATGTTCCTTCCGAACACGCGCGTGCCGCTGCGAGCGGCGGTCATCGGCGGCGTGGTCGCAGGAACGTTGTGGGAAGCCGCGAAACGCCTCTACGCGCTCTACGCGGGCATCTCGCTCGAATCACCTTCGGTCTACGGCTCGCTCGCTGCGGTGCCGCTCTTCATCCTCTGGCTTTACGTGAGCTGGGTGATCGTTTTGATCGGTGCGACGCTGACCTTCGCCATCCAAAATGCGCGCACTTACGAGCCCGAAAACGAGTACCACAAACGTTCGCAGCGCGATCGCGAGCTGCTGGCTGCACGTTTGTTGATGGCGGTCAGCGACTCTTTTGATCGCGGCGCAGGTCCGATCCCTTCGCAGCGACTGCTCGACGGCCTCTCCGTTTCACCGCGTTTTGCGCGCAAAATTTTGCAGGAGCTGGTCGAAGCGAGCCTGCTCGTGGAAGCGATGCAGCGCGAAGGCGACGACGCGGCATACGTGCCGGGACGCCCGCTCCAAAGTTTGTCCATGGCCGACGTGATCAAAGCGATGCGCCAAGGCTCAGAAGTCGCGAAGACTGATCTTTCGATCAGTGACGACGACGCGCTCGGAAAACGTGTTTGTCAGTCTCTGCTCGCTGCGGAGTCCGCGGTGGAGGTCGCGCTGGGCCGCATCAGCCTCGCCGAAATGTTGGCGGAGACGCGCTCCGAAGACGCAGCGCTCAGGCTCTCGGGGACGCCTAATCCAGCTCAAAACGGATGACGATCGTCGCGAGGTCCGCCGGCAGCTCACCCGCGTCTGCTTTGGTCATGCGGAACGACGCGCGGTTCGCCAGGTCCTGAGTCACGCCGACCAGATCGCCGCGTGGAATCCGCGCGATGATCGTGCTGCCCGCTTCGCTGAACGTCCCGCGATGTGCTTCCACGACCTGCGTGATGTCCCGGCGCGCTTTTGCTGCACCGAGCCCGGGCGCGCGAACGATGAAGTGCGGCGCATCGCTGATGGCCATCGCTTGTCCGACGGAAGTGGTCTCCATGCCGTTCGTCTTCTTCGTCGACTCACCTGGCCCGACGGCCATCATCACACCGAGCGAAACCGCGAGCACCGCGACCATGGCCACGCCGAGCGCGAGCTGCGACAGCGGCATCAGCGGACGGAAAAATCCTTCGCGTGCCTCCGGCTCCTCGACTCTGCGCGTCTTCGCCCGGAGCATCACGCGGCCCGCAAAACCTGCGGGCGCTTTCGCAGTCCCGATCGAACGCACCTTCTTCATCAACATGCGGCGCTCGGCGAGCTGCTCGGCGCATTTTTCACAACGCGCCAGATGGCTCTCGAGCCACTCGGAATCTTCGCGTGCAAGAGCGGGCTCGCCGCGCTCGGCGTCGAGCTGTTCGTCGATCAGCTCCGAAGCGCGGCGGTGCGGAAGGATGATGGATAGGTAGCTCATCGAAAGATCCTCATCAGGCGCTCGGCGAGCGCGGAACGTCCCCGGTGGATGCGGCTCTTGACCGTTCCGATAGGGAGGCCGGTGATGCCGGAGATCTCTTCGTAAGAGAGATCTTCGACGTCGCGCAGGACGACGACGTCGCGGTGTTGCGGGTCGAGCTCGGCGATCGCGCTCTGCACCATGGCCGCAGTCTGACCGCCTTCGACGATCTGATCGGGACGCGCGGGCTCGCGCTCGGTGCTCGCCGGTTTCAAGCGCTCTTCGGTCATCTCGTCGATCGACCGTTTCGTCTTGCGACCGCGGCGATCGAGATATTTGATCCGGTTCAGCGATTGATTCTTCGCGATGCGGAGCAGCCACGTGGAAAACGCGGCCTCAGCACGAAACTCACCGGCGGATCGGTAGAGCGTCAGAAACACGTCTTGAGCGACATCTTCCGCCTCCGCGCGGTCGTTCAACAAGCGCACGCAGAAAGAGAAGACACGATCTTGGTAGCGGATGACGATCTGCTCGAACGCTGCGTCATCGCCGGAGACGATTCGACGAACCAGCTCGAGGTCATCGGCCTCCACCACGGTGAACGTCACCTTGTTCGCCTTCGGCGGTGGGTCATGACGACGAGCGTCGGGCACGGCACGCAGCATCGACATCGAGTACAGACATCGAGCCCGCGCATTCGGTTCCCGAAGAACAATCGTCAAATAAATGCGGGCAGTTAGGCGTCCGCGCCGAGGATGTACTCGACCAAAGTGCGCACGCCGAAGCCGGTCCCGCCCTTGGGGGTGTATCCCGACTCCTTGTTCGAGAGGACCGGCCCCGCGATATCGAGGTGGGCCCACTTTCGATCGGCGACCACGAACTCTTTGAGGAACAACGCCGCGGTGATCGCTCCGCCGAAACGTTCGGCGATGTTTTTGATGTCGGCGACGTCGCTCTTCAAGAGCTCGCGAAGCTGCGGCTCGAGCGGCATGCGCCAAAATAACTCACCGCTGCGCTCCCAGGCTGCGCGCAAGGTCGCTGCGGTCTCCTCGTCGTTGATGAACGCGCCACCGATCACGCGGCCGAGCGCGACGACGCAGGCACCTGTCAAAGTGGCCACATCGATCATCTCGTTGATGCCCTGCTCTTCCGCATAAGCCATGGCATCGGCGAGCACCAAGCGACCTTCCGCGTCGGTGTTCAACACCTCGACGGTGAGCCCCTTCTTCGACTTGAGCACATCACCGGGACGGATCGCTTTGCCGTCGGGCATGTTCTCCGCCGCGCCGATGATCGCGTGCACCACGTGCGGCGGCCTGAGCTCCGCGATCGCTTGCATCGTCGCCGCGACCGCTGCGGCACCACCCATGTCCGCTTTCATGTCGACCATGCCGTCGTTCGTTTTCAACGACAGGCCACCCGCATCGAAGGTCAGCCCTTTGCCGATGAGCCCGATCGAACGTCCATTTTTTCCGCCGCCCTCCGGCGTGTACGTGAGGTGGATCAGTCGCGGTTCGTTCTCGCTGCCGCGCGCGACGCCGAGCAAAAGTCCCATCCCTTGGCGTTCGAGATCGCGCGGGCCGAGGATCTTGCAGGCGAGATTTTTTTCCTTCGCCATCTTGCGAATGCGCTCGGCGAGCTCCGCGGGATTCAACGTGTTCGGCGGCTCATTCACCAGATCGCGGGCGAAACACACCGCAGCGGCGATCGCTTGCCCGCGGACCACGGCTGTTCGCAACGTCGCGCCTTTGACGCCTTGCACGTCTTCGGCGACGAAAGCGATCTTCGTCTCCTCGAGCGGCAGCGCTTTTTTCTCCTTGGTCACGTACTCGCTGAAGCGATAACTCCCGAGCACCGAACCTTCGGCGATGGCGCGGATCAGATCGACGACCCGTTCTCCGGGCGGCGGCAATTCGCGGATAGTGAGCGCGATAGCCATAGACTTCGCGCCGACTTTGTTCGCCGTGCGCGACGCGACGCCCGCCATCTGGCGTGCGGCTTCGGGCGCGTATTTTTCGCGTTCACCGAACCCGTAGACCAACACGCGACGCGCTTTTACCCCGGTCGCCACGTTGAAGATCAGCGTCTGGCCCGAGCTTCCCTTGAACTCTTCTTCGCGGCACGCGCGTTCGAGCGCACCTTCGAGCCCACGATTGAGATGAGAGAAAGCCAGGCCGCGATCGGGTTCGTCGGAAAACACGCCGACCGCGACGAGATCGACCGGAGCGTCGCGCAGGTCGTCCGTGTAGAGCGTCAGCTTCATGCGCGTTATGTTTCGCATGCTTTCGCGAGCAATAGAGCTCTGCTAGCATCCCCCACACTTTGCTTCCTGGGGCGATCGCCGTCGTTCTGATCACCGCCGCCGTTGCGCAAACGCGTCCGGACGATCGCGCGACGATCGATCAGCGCCTGGTGAAGCGCGTCGACGCCGCGCCGAAGCTGGAGATCCAAGAAGGCGACACGCTCTTCGTCGAAAAGCGGGAGGTCGTTCCCTCGAAAAGGATCACCAAAAAAATCGCCGACTACGAAGCGATCGTTACCGGCATCACGCAGCCGAAGGGCATCGTGGTCCACCTGAGGGCCGACGAGGTGAAGCTGGAACCGCTCGGCGACAAGACGGCGATCGTCTTCCGCTACGCGATCCACGCCGAACCGGGTGCGGGCGGAGCCGGAAAGATCGGCGCGCGGCTCGACCTGGTCGAAAGGACAGGTCTAGCGAACACGATCGTGCAGGTCAAAGTTTCGCACGAGATCAAGATCGTGCCGTCCAAGGCGACGGTCGCCGAGCTGGCTTCGGACTTCTGGGGCTACCGCCTCTATCGCAAGCTCGCCGAAGAGAAGATCTCCGCGCTGGAGCGCAAGAGTCTGAACCTGACGTTCGCCGATCAGGGACGGATCCCCACGCTGGAGCGCGTCGCGCCCGAGGTCGCGCTGGACGTCTTCGAAATGGAGCGTTTTCGCCGCCGGGCCTGGGTCGCGCACCGCCATCTGACCGCGGCGCGCGCTTCGCGGGATGCGGCGGTGGCTGCGGCCGCGAAGACTTATCTCGACAACCTGGAACGGCCGGACGACCAGCTGTCCGGATTGCCAGTGATCGGAGGGACAGGTCGCCCGGATCCTGTGACGCTGAAGCCGGAGCGCACCGAGCCCGCGCCCACCGGGCAACGTTCGGGTGACGGAACGCTCGCGCCGATTACCTCTTATGAGCCCGGGGTCGAAGGCGACGAGCCCGACGCAGAGCCGGTGCAGGAGCCCGCGCCGCAACCGGCCGAGCCGAAGGAGCCGGTCCAAATCGCGAAAGCGGATCCGAACGCGCCGCAGCAGCCGCAGGATCCCGCGCTGGTCGAGACGCCGGGCGGTGACCGGCGCAAAGACGATGATTTTCTCGGCGGCCGCGCGACGCGCAACGAGGTCGTGATTCCGGATTATCCGCGCACTTTGGTGCTCGACGACGTGAACATCGCGCACGCGGGCGGAATCCGTTTTTCGTATGCGGCGGTGGAATTGAACGGAACGTCGGGGCTCGCGCCGGCGCTCTTCTATTATGGGCAGACCGCGCTGACACGATCGTTTGGCATCGAGCTGACGGTCCCCACGGTGTTGATCAACCTCGACGTGCCGCGCGCTCGCACGCGTTATTTGATGGGTAACCCGTTGCTCGCCGCGAAGTATCGCTTTCATCTGCCGGAGGTCGAAGGCCGCCGCCCCGCCCTCACGCTCCGCGCGCGTTGGGGCATCCCGATCTCTCCGCTGAACACGATTCCGCCGACCGGTTACGGCGCGGAGGAGTTCAGCCGTCCCGCACATTTTGCGGACACCTACGCGTTCATGTTGGAGAAGAACAACCTCGGGCTCGGCGCGCAGGTCGCGTATCAGATCGGCATCGTGCACAGCTCGCTGCAGCTGTACTTCGACTACTTCTTCCCGGTGGAATCGAACGCCGTCGACAACTCGAAGTTCTTCACCATCAATTGGGGCGCCGCGGTCGGCGTGCTCCCGCTGGAGAGCGACATTCTCGGCATCTATGCGGAGGCGCGGACCAGCTCGCTGTTGCTCGGCCCCGGCCGCACAGAGCTGTTCACCTACCTCGGCGCGCGTTCGCACTTCCTCGAGTATTTGGAGGGCGCGTTGTGGGTCTCGCTGCCGATCGGCTCCGTGAATCGGGTCACCGGCTTTCAACTCGGTGCGGATCTGCGCTTCAGCTATGACATCAACGAGGTGATCACGGTGGGACGCAGCGGCGGTAGACAAGAGCGCGGCCTCTTGGACTAATGAAGGAAGCTCTAATGCGCAGTCTGAAGATCATCGCCGTACTGTCGCTCTCGTCGAGCCTCCTTTCGTGTATCGGTGACGAGTGCACCTACGACAAGGTGGAGTCGCAGATGCCCGTGTCCGGCATCGATTGTCCGAGCGGCGATCTGTGTTATCTCGGTCAATGTTTTCGCGGCTGCAATCCCGGTGCGGAGCGTCTCGAGCTCTGCGGAACGAACGACGACTGTAAAAACGGCTCGCGTCCGAACTGCATCTTCGCCGACTCGCTCGCGGGCTCGTTTTGTTCGACCTGCGACGAAGGCCAAGCGTGCGTGCTGGGGTTGAACATCTGCCAGTCGGTCGCCGAGATCCCGGATCCCGAGCAGCCCGAACGCGTGATGTCGAACGTGCCGCTGCCCCAAGACGGCGGACAGATCGACGCGACCAGCTTCGAGGACGCGGGCTCGGGCGAGCCGATGATCGAGAACGTGACCTACAACGGTTATGTCGAGCTGTCGCAGCAGCGGCGTTTCGAGTCCGGCGGTGGTCCCGCTGCGCTCGTCGCCGCGGAGTTTTGCGATGTCATCATGACCGCGACGAAAGCCGTCGACGTGGTGTTGAGCGAGCGCCAAACGTGCGAGCTGCACCGCGTGTTGCCGTACGAAGGCCCGGTGCTCGCCGCAAACTTGGGCACGGTTCGTTACGCGCCCGATGAAGAGACCCCGGAAGCGCTGGCGGTCCCAGAGATCATCGGCACGTTCAACGGCGTCAGCGGCCGTTACGAGTTCACGCCGCCCCTTCCGCCGCAGCTCTTCAAATATTCGGTCCCTCCACAGTCCTCGTACCAGTACGCGGTGCTCGACGTCTCCGGCGGTCCCGCCGGCGTCTGGCCGGAGTCCGCCGACGAACAAAAAGCCCTGGTCCCCTTCGCCTTCGAGCTCGACGAAGCCACCGAGATGTTCATGTCGATGTCGCCGATCGAGATGTCGATCTCCTCGCCGCTCGATCTCGAGCTCGGCTGGGTGCTCACGCCGCTCGAAGTTCGCGAGGACGAGGTGCAGGGCGAGAGGATCGCGCTGGAGATCGGCTACAACCGTTCCGTGTGCCGCAATACCGGTCCAGAGCCGCAGTTCTACATCCGTTGCACGCAGAGCGAGGACGACGTGTTCGGCGATGCGGTGATCACCGTCCCGGCCGATCTGATCGACGAGCTGCGCTTCAACCTCGACGCACAACCGGGCGAGACGTTGAGCGTGCGCTTCGGCCGCGTCCAAGCGCGCCGCTACTCCTTCGGCAACGACGAAACGATGGTCTACGGCGAAGTACTCTCCTACTTCGGAGATGAAACCACGACCACGCTCCGCTGGGAGCCCTGACCGTGAGGACACCTGGTCTTTAGGTCAGCCGGCTACAAGACCAGGAACAAGATCACGCCGATCGCGCCCAAGAAGAACGTCGCGCCGCACACCAAGATCACCATCTCGAAGGCGCTGCGTTTGGTGGCTTTTTCGATCTCCGCGTTCACCTGCTTCAAAAGCTCCGGATCGGCGACGCCCATCTCCGGCATACCTTCATGAGAGTCCATGGCCGAAGGACCAGGTCCGTCGCCTTCGGGCTCGACGTCCATCTGCGGCGAAGGATCGACGATCTCCCGCGAGCTGTGCCCGCCGTCGCCTTCCTCTTCCTCCGCGTGGTCCGCGACCGCTGCTTCCGCTTCCCGTCCATCGACCGTCTCGCCGTTGAGCCCGCCGAATTGATCGAGCAAACGCGAAGGTGGATCGACGAAGACCAGCTTCACGCCGCCCACTTGGATCTCGTCGCCATCTTTGAGGTTGTACTGGCCCTCGATCCTTTTGCCGTTCACCAAGACGCCGTTCTTCGAACCGAGATCCTGCGCGGTGAACGCGTGCCAGTTGCGTTTGATGAGACAGTGCCGGCGCGAGATGTTGTGATCGTTCAGCGGGAGATCGCAGTCTGGGCTGCGGCCCAAGGTCACTTCGACCTGCTCTTCGCTGATCTCGAACCGTTTGCCTTCGTCGGGCCCGTTCATCACGCGCAGCGCCGCCGGCTCGCTCTTGCTGCCGAGCGTTGACAACACCTCTTGCACCATGCGGCGCGCGAGCTGCTCCGTCTTTTCACCCGGCTGTCGGTCGAGCAGCGTTCCCGCCGTCGTCTTGAAGTTGATCGAGAATGACATGATCGCGACGGTGTCGCCGTCGCGCAAAAGTCGTTTCTCGCCTTTGGTCAGCTTGCGTCCGTTGTGCTCGGTGCCGTGGGTCGAGCCGAGGTCCTCGAGGAAATAATCGCCGTGCTCGAAGAAGATGCGCGAATGGCGCCGCGACACCGTGGTCAGCGGAACTTGGATGTCGTTCGACGGATCGCGTCCGAGCGAAATCACCGGCTGGCGGAAGTCATAGGAGAACTCGCGAGCTGGCCGATCGGGCAGCTCGAGGCGCACCAACAGATGAACCGGCGGCGGTAACTTCTGCTCGCTCACGCGATTGCTGGCAGCGTCGACCACTCGAGCGCTACTCCATCTCCAGGCGCTTTACCAAATCCTTGCACATGGTGACGTCTTCGCCCCAACGCGGCTGCGCCCGATCTTTGTTCGCTTCGGTCGCGCAGGCCACGAAGTCCTGGCAACGTCTGATCGTCACCGCGGAGTCGAGGTTCTTGTTCGCCGACATGGCCAGCGATTTGTATGCAGGACAGTAAAGAGGATCGAGCTTCACTGTGTTCTCCCACTCGTTCACGGCTTGGTCGGGCAGACCTTTGTCCGCGTAGATGTTGCCGAGATCGAAGTGGTGCGTCGGGTTGCCGGGATCGAGCTTGATGCGATCGAGGAACTCTTTGATCGCGCCGTCTTTCTTCGCGCACATCTCGTAAGAGGCGCCGAGATTTTGGCGCGCCGCGACCGACACCTCCGACTCACCTTGCCCACGCAAAGCGCCGATGAAGCTTTGGATCGCGAGATCGCAGCGCGCGGTGTCGAGGTACGTGTTGCCCAGATTGTAGCTACAGATCGGATTTTCCGGATCGAGCTCGAGGCAACGCTTGAAGTTCGCCTCCGCGGCTTCGTACTTCTTCTCCATCAAATCCATGAAGCCGAGATGGTGGCGCGCGTTGTAGTTGTTCGGATTCATCTCCAGAAGACGGATCAACTGGCTGCGCGCCTCTTTGTAGAGCTCTTTCCTCTGATCCGTGTTCCCTTTGTCGCCGGTGACGGTCCCGAGCCTCATCAAACACATGCCGTAGTTTTCGCGCGCATCGAAGTACGCGGGATCGATCTCGATCGCCGCTTTGAACTCGTCGCAGGCCGAATCGTAGTTCGGCGGATTTTCGCGGAAGAAACAGGTGCCGAGGTTGTTGTGCGCTTCGGCGAAATCAGGATTTACGGAGAGCGCCGCTTTGAACTGATCGGCCGCTTCCTTCAGATCGTTTTTGCAGGTGATGGCCACCATGCCGAGGCAGTTGTACGGGTGCTCGAAGTTTGGACCGTACTCCAGCGACAGCCGGCAGCGCTCTTCGGCGAGCTCGCACTGTCCTTGTCGCAAGTACTCGATCGCTGCGTCGTGATGCGTGATCGCCGCGATGTGAACATCGTTGCCTGCGCACGAAGCACAACGCGCTGAGAACAGCGCGAGCAAACTGGTGAGAAGCAGCGACCCGGCGCGCACAGGGCTTCATGTTTCTAGCCTAACGGGGGGTGAGTCAACGCGAGGACCCATCAAACCCGCTTTCCCTGTGACTCACCCCACGTACTTTTGGGCGCATCGCGTGTTCGCCGAGAAGTTGACTCGCCTTTGAGAGACACCTAATCCAAAGAAGAGCTTGCGCGCCCTCAGACTCCTCTTGCTCTCCCTCGCGCTGCTGTTCTTGCCGCGCTTGGCTGAAGCCCAATACAAAAACGGGCAGTTCGGCTTCGAAGGCGGATACTTCTTCATCGGGGAAGACTCGGGCCTGACCTCGCACAACTTCGCGATCGGCATGCGCGGCGCGTACAAGAATACCGACCAGTGGTGGTTCAGCGCGCGCGCCATGGTCTCTTTTCCCGGAGATATCGGCGGCCGCGACAACACCGTGGTCTTGCTCCATCTGGTGCCGGTCGATGTGCGCTACTACTTCCAAACCGATTCGTTTCGGCCCTTCGTCGGCGTGACCAACTCGTTTCAGTTCCTCTTCAACCAGGAGATCGAATCGGACGTCTTTTGGGGACCGGGCGTCACCGCGGGTATGGAGATCCGCCTCCGGCGCGACATCTTCCTCGGCATCGAAATCGACGCGTACTGGATGTTCGTCTTCGAAGGACCGGACGCTCCGCTGATCTCCGTGACCCCGCAGCTGATCTTCTTCTTGTGATGCGCGCGTTCGTTTCTCTGGTTTTGTTGGCGCTCGCCGGGTGCTCGAACGCCGGCTCGCAGACGCTGTTGGTGATCGCGGAGGTCATCGCCTCGGGCGACAGCACCAACGTCGAAGTGTCTGTGCAGCTTCGAGACAGCCCGGTCATCGGCGCGAACGTAGTGGTCAAGGAAGCGGAGACCGAGAAGACGACCACGCTCGAGAGCCGCTCGCCCGGCATCTATCGATCGATCATCGCCGGTTACGCGCGTGAGCTGGAGCTGTCGATCACCTCGGGCGACGACGACCTCAACGCGGAGCTCGAGGGTCCTGCGCCGCATCAGATCACGCGTCCGCCGAACGACGCGATCGTCCGGCGAGGGGATTTTTCGGTCTTGCGCGTCGAATGGGCCGCGGAGGAGGACGCCGATTTGGTCGAGGTCGAGGCCCGCGGAGCCGCGGCTTTCGCGGTCAGCGGCAATGAGTATGAGGCGGAAGTTCCGCTTGCGAGCCTCACGGATGGTGACCAAACGATCTCGGTGACGCGCGAGCGCGCGGTCGATCTCGAGGGCGGAATCGCGGGCTCGCGCATGCGAACGCGATACAAAGTGGACAACCGCTTCACTCTCGAGCCATAAGCTGAATGCGGTGGCGTCCAGACCGACACCCGACCCTGAAGTTGTTCCGCTGCTCCGGGCGATCAAAGCCCGGATCGATGGATTGAGCGGCGTGAACATGAGCCTCAAAGATGGGCTCGAAGTTTACCATCGACACAAAATACCGTTCTTGCAGCTCGAGATCCGAAGAGATCATATGTCGCTCGATCTCTGGCTTTCCGCGGAGCATCTCGAAGAATCGCGCGCCTCCGGCATCGCGCGCGCGCATCCTTTTCTCGGCGACGAAGCGGTGAAGGTTCGCTTCGAACGCGCGGAAGATCTCTCGCGGGTCGCGCGGTGGATCGAAGCGTCGTACGAGTACGCGCCCGATCGTCCGAAGAAGAGCCCGAAGAAAGTGGTGAAGGCGCCCGAAGGCGAGCGCCCGATCGCCACGCCTCCGCCCCCGGGCTCCTCCTCCCGATCCGCGCCGGCCGCGGCCGTCGAAGCGGCGGCGCCGGCGAAGAGCGAGAAAGCTGTGAAACCTGCGAAGGCGGCCAAAGGCGCCGCCTCCAAGGCGAACGGCGCTGCGAAGAAGCCGAACGGCGCGGTCAAGAAGCCCGCTCCAGCCGCGAAGAAGGCCGCGCCCGCGAAGAAAACTGCGGGCAAAACGAAGGCAAAAGCGGCCTCGAAGACGAAGGCGGGCGCGAAAAAGAAGGCCCCGGCGCGTCCCAAATCGAAAGCGGCTCGGCCATCGGCCCGAAAATAGTCGAGAATCAACCCGTTGCGGTCCCCGTGCGGACCGACCACAATAGCTAGTTGACTTCGTGCTCCTCCCGCGAGAGATCGACCCTCCTGCTCTCGCCGGAACGCGCCTGCGCTCCGACCGGAGAGCACCACAACATACATGGTTCACTTTCAGAGCAAGCCACAACATATTGTGTGTCTACCGCTTGACAGACCCTCGATAAGGGGGGATAGGGAGTGACCCCCCGCAAGCGCCCCACAGCGAGTCGCCCGTTCATTCGGGACGTACCCGTTTTGGACTTCGGGGAATCCAAACAACGCATTTCGGTAAGCGATAGCAGGCCAGCCATCAATTGGCGGGACCAGCGGGAGCAAGACATGACGGCTCGCTGGTTGGGAGGAAGAGATGCAAGTCGGTGAATCGAGCAACGTTCGCAGCGTTCAGCGCCCCGGAGGGCCGATCAAACACCTCGCGCGGGACTCGAAAGGTGATGCGCGCAGACCCCGTGAGGGCCTGAAGCTGGATCGCCGTTTCACCACGCCCGAGACGGATGTTTGGGACACGGTGACTTGGGTCGAACGTTCGGCCTCGATCGGCGATGGCGCCGGTTCGACCGTGTTCGAGCAGACCGGCATCCTCTCGCCGGAAGGCTGGAGCCAGCTCGCGATCAACGTCGTCGCCTCGAAGTATTTCCGCGGCCACTTGGGCACGCCTGAGCGCGAGTCGTCGGTGCGACACCTGATCAACCGCGTCGCCGAGACGATCGCCAATTGGGGCAAAGCGGACGGATATTTCGCGAGCGACGAAGACGCAGAGACGTTCCGCCAAGAGCTCACGTTCTTGTTGCTGCACCAGCGCCTCTCCTTCAACTCGCCGGTTTGGTTCAACGTCGGCGTCGAAGCCCATCCGCAATGTTCGGCGTGTTTCATCAACTCCGTCGATGACACGATGGAGTCGATCCTCGAGCTCGCCAAGACCGAAGCGCGCCTCTTCAAGGGCGGCTCGGGCGCGGGCTCGAACCTCTCCAAGATCCGCAGCAGCAAAGAGAAGCTGACCGGCGGCGGAACCGCGTCGGGCCCCGTCTCTTTCATGCGCGGCTTCGATGCGTTCGCCGGCGTGATCAAGTCGGGCGGCAAGACGCGCCGCGCGGCGAAGATGGTCATCCTCAACGTCGATCATCCGGACGTGATGGACTTCGTGACCTGCAAGGCGCGCGAAGAGAAAAAAGCTTGGGCGCTGATCGAGCAAGGTTACGACGGTGCGTTCACCGGCGAAGCGTACGCCTCGGTCTTCTTCCAAAACGCCAATCACTCGATCCGCGCGAGCGACGAGTTCATGCGGGCTGCGGTCGAAGATCGCGAGTATTCGACACATTCGGTGCGCGACAACCGCCCGATGGATCGCCTCAAGGCGAAAGAAGTGTTGATGGCGGCGGCGGAAGCGACGCACCTTTGCGGCGATCCGGGCTTGCAGTTCGACACGACGATCAACCTCTGGCACACCTGCAAAAACACGGCGCCGATCTACGCGTCGAACCCGTGCTCCGAGTACATGTTCCTCGATGATTCGGCGTGCAATCTGGCGTCGATCAACCTGATGAAGTTCGTCGATCAGAACGGCGATTTCGTCACGGAAGATTTCAAACACGCGGTGGAGATCTCGATCCTCGCGCAGGAGATCACCGTCGACAATTCGAGCTATCCGACGGCGAAGATCGCGCAGAACAGCCACGATTACCGCCCGCTCGGCCTCGGCTACGCGAACCTCGGCGCGCTGTTGATGTCGCGTGGTTTGCCGTACGATTCGGATTCCGGCCGCGCGTACGCCGCAGCGATCACCTCGGTGATGCATGGACATGCGTATGCGACCAGCGCGCGGATCGCGCAGAGCCGCGGACCGTTCGAGGGCTACCGGCGCAACGAAGAGCCGTTCCTCGGCGTGATCAACATGCACCGCGATCACGCGTACGCGCTCAATCAGCAGTACGTTCCGCAGGACATGTACGACGCATCGCGGGCGGTTTGGGATGACGCGCTCACCGTCGGCAGCGAGCACGGATTCAAGAACGCGCAGGTCACGGTGCTCGCACCGACGGGAACGATCGCGTTCATGATGGACTGCGACACCACGGGCATCGAGCCGGACATCGCGCTGATCAAATACAAACGTTTGGTCGGCGGCGGCATGCTCAAGATCGTCAACCGCACGGTGCCCGCGGCGTTGGTGAAGCTCGGCTACGATTCACGCGAGATCACCGACATCCTCGAGTACATCGAGAAGGAAGAGACGATCGAAGGTGCGCCGCACCTCAAGGATCAACATCTCCCGGTGTTCGACTGCGCGTTCCGGGCCAAGAAGGGCTCGCGTTCGATTCAGCCGATGGGCCACATCAAGATGATGGCCGCGGTGCAGCCGTTCCTCTCGGGCGCGATCTCGAAGACGGTCAATGTCCCCGAGGACACCACGCCGGAACAGATCTTCGACATGTACGTGCAGTCGTGGCGTCTCGGTTTGAAGGCGGTCGCGATCTATCGTGACGGCAGCAAACGCTCGCAGCCGCTGTCGACGTCGAAGGAAGCACAGTCCGGCAAGGGCATGAGCAACAAGGTCGCCGAGGCGGTGAAAGAGACGGTGGACGCCGAACGCAAAGCAGCGCGGCGTCCGTTGCCCTCGGAGCGCATGGCGATCACGCACAAGTTCGCGTGCGGCGGTCACGAAGGGTACATCACCGTCGGCTTGTACGAGGACAACTCGCCCGGCGAGCTGTTCATCACGATGTCGAAGGAAGGCTCGACGATCTCGGGGTTGATGGACACCATCGCGACTTCGATTTCGCTCGCGCTTCAGTATGGCGTGCCGCTGTCGGTGTTGGTCGATCGCTTCTCGCACATGCGGTTCGAGCCGTCGGGCTTCACGGGCAATCCGGACATCCCCATCGCGAAGTCGATCGTCGATTACATCTTCCGCTGGTTGGGATTGAAGTTCTTGCGGACCGAGGATGGCCATATCGACAACTCGTTGTCGCAGAAGGCCGCGCAGGTCGCGAAGCAGATCATCGACACGCCGCAGATGACGTTGCCGATGCAGAAGTCGCCGGCGCCGCGTGCGTCGTCGTGGGTGCGGCCGGTCTCCGAAGCTGCGCTCGTGCAGGCGGAAAAAGAGATCTTCCGCTCGCAAGCGGATGCTCCGCCCTGCCACGTCTGCGGAACGATCACCGTTCGTTCGGGCGCCTGTTACGCCTGTCCGAACTGCGGAACAACGACCGGCTGTAGTTGATCGATAGCTTGGCGCTTACGGGGTTACTGCACTTCGCTCCCGTTGGTCGCTGCGCGCTTCGCTTGCGGTGCGGAACAACCACAGGTTGTTCCTAGGGCTACGCTCCCGCTGGTCGCTGCGCGCTTCGCTTGCGGTGCGCTTCGATCGACGGGCGGGCGGTTGCTCGTTAGAGGAGCTGCCCGATCCTCGCGAACCACCAAGGATAGACATGAACGCGAGTCGTCTCGGGAACGGCGGCTCGCAATCTTCGTCGAGCCTCGCGCGCATCGAACATCGAGGATGCAGCTTCGGGCGGTAGAACGCGCAGCCGAGCATGCGTGAGCGAACAGCCGTACGCTTGAGAGCGCACGCCGTCGAAGCTCATCCCGAAGGTGCGACCGTTGAGCTCGCGCGCTTCGTACACGGTGCAGGCCCCATCGGCTCCGAGCAAAGGACAACGAAACTTCACGCGAGCCGCGACTTCATCGCGTTCCTCGCCGGGAGAGATCGTCTCGAGCAGCTCGAGCTCATCGGCAAAACGCGCTGCGATCTCCGCCATCGCTCGAACGATCGCCGCCCGTTCTTCGGCCGTACGCGTCGAAAGCAGATGTTCCGCCACGAGCAACATCTCCGGCGCGGACAAGAACACCGACTCGTGACAACACGCATCGCACCCCGCGCGACAAGGCAGCTCGAGGCCCGCCGCCTGCGAAGAGATCGAAACATCGAGCTCCGCGTAAAGCGAGCGCATGGCCAAAAGGACAGGTTGTGGATCCGGACCGAGACCGAGCGAGAGAGAGATCTCCGCGAGTGTCACGACCCGTCGCTCTTGTCGCCTACGGAGAAGTCGTAGGTCCCGCCGCCGAATTTGATCACCAACTTCTGCGGTTTGTACGAGTCGGGAGGGCTCGCGTCGCTGGAGTCGCGAAAAGCGCGATTCACTTCATAACCGTTCACGCCGACGTCGATGCGCTCCACGCTGAGCCGGTATCGTTCGTCGAGCACCAAGATGGCGTTCGATACCGGGCTCTCTTGGTTGCGCACCACCAACATGTTCGATGGAAAACCGGGCTCGAACCACACGTCGACATCGAACGTGCGAATGCCGGAGAAGATGAGGAAGGCGACGGTCGCGAACACGTCGATCAACAACAGCGCGACGATCCACACGCGCATACGCATGAACCGCGTGCCCGCTTCGTAGGTGTCGCGTGTTTGGCGAATGAAGCCGAACGCGCTTCCCAGAAACTCCTTCAGCTTCTCCATCAGAACCCGCCGCCGAAACCGAAGGTCATCGGCGCCAATCCGCGGCTATTTTGCACCGGGTCGAGGGCTGCCGTCTCCCCCGGGTCGGCCACTTGATGCGCGAGCGTGACCACGAGGCCGACGCCGATCCCGATCGCAGCCCCCGCGAGCACGTCGGTGATGAAATGTTTGCCGCCTAAAATCCGCATCACCGCGACGAATGATGCAGCCGAGTACGCCGCCGCGACACCCGCGAAACTGAGCAAGCCATTATGTCGCGTGAACCACGGAACGGCGAACGCCGTCGCGGAAGCAAAAGTGATCGAGGTGTGGCCCGAAGGCATGGAGAGCCGCGCGTCGCCCTCAAACCGCTCTTCTTCGGGAAAAGAAGGGTTGTACGCGAGCGGACGTGGCCGTTGGATCATGATCTTCAACGTCTGCGTCACCAGCAGCGTCGCCGCGAGCGCTTGCCCGGCGATCAAGCTGTCTTCGGGATACTCGAAGATCGAGACGAGCGGCAGCACCAACATCGCCGCGCCGACGACGTCGCTCATCGTGCGCGCGAGCGGCGATTCATACTCGATCACCCAACGATCCATGGAGTTGACCGTTCGCGGATCACACGGCCCTCCGCACGGTGAGCTTCCCCCGAGCTCCGGTACTTCGAGCTGCAACAAGAAGGTGGTCGCCACCAGCGACATCGTCGTCGTGAGATCGACCGCGACGTCGACCTCGAATGCAGCGACCAACAGCAGCGGAACGACGATCATTTTTTCGCAGCTTGTTCGAGCTTCGCGCGCACGGCCTGCATTTCGGGATCAGACCAGGCGTCGTCGAAAGCATTGTCCGAGAGGATCTTCGTCGGGTGCGAGACGCCGAGCTCGAGCACGCGGGAAAGACGTTTCGCCGCTTCCGGAAATTTCCCGCGTTTCGCTTCCACGCGCGCGAAACCGTACTCCGCGAGCGCCTCCGCACCGCTCGCATGCAGCTTCGACAGCTCACGCTCCGCTTCTTCCGTGCGCCCTGAATCCAAGAAGATCGACGCGAGCGCAAAACGTGCGCCGAGATGATCAGGCTCGAGCCGCAAAGCTTCGAGCTGCAACTCCTCGGCGCGTTTCATCTGGCCGAGCTTTTGTTGTTGTCCGCCGAGCGCATGGAGCGCGAAGACATTTTTCGCGTCGATCGTCAGCGCATCCTCGAGCGCTTTGATCGCGCCCTGCACGTCGCCGAGCTCCGAACGCGCGATCGCCAAACGGTGACGCGCATTGACCGCGCGCGGATCCGCGGCCGCAGCTTTTTCGTACCAGGTCACCGCCGTGCGCGGATCGCCGCGTTCGAATGCGATGTTTCCGAGACCTTCGAGCGCCACCGCGCTGTCCGGCTCGACTTCGATCGCCGCGCGATAAGACTTCTCCGCTTCCTCGAGACGGTGATTCGAGAACAACACATGCGCTTTGCGAATGTGCTCCTCGCCCGAATCTTTGCAGGCCGTCGCGCAGACCGCGAACAGGATGATCATTCTGGAGGCGTTGCGCCTGCTGAAACCTCGATTAAATTCCATGAGTTCATCCCGTGATTTCGGAGATGAAATTCCATCCGCGTGCCTTCGGCAAGCTCAGACTCGAGCTCGATGTAGGGAGCGCTCAATCCGCTCGGCGAAGGGATGGGAAACGTCTCTTCCCAGATCGTCTGGCCGTCGAGCGCGACTGCGGCCACGGCCTCGCTGGCACCGTCGATATTCGAGAGGTTGTAGTGCCAAAAGCGAAGATGCACGGTTTCGCCCGCGCAGCAGGAGGTGACCACCGGCTGGGCCACCGTGATGTACGCGCAACCCTGCGAACGCACCGTGAACGAGGGCTCCTCAGCGAACAGCTCGTAGCCGAAAGCCTCCGCCACACAAGGCTCGGCCTGAGGTTTGTTGGCGATGAAAGGGTCCTCACTGTCCGAAAGTACAGTCCACTTTTGGTGATCGATCAGCGCGCGCACGCCGTCGGGCGCGTTACAGCAGGCGGGAACGAAGATCAAAAGTAGACAGCTCGCGCGCATCAGTGTTTGCGCAGAAGATCGCGCACTCGATCCATGAGCGGATGGGATGCGTTTTCTGCGCCCACGTCGATGTGCTCACCCTCTTCCGCGGAAATCAACGCCACGCACATCTTGAGGTGGCTATCACCGGGTGAACGCTGCAGCTCACCGAGCACCAGCGGCTTGAGCGCGCGCGCTTCCAGCGGACGGCGATCCTTGGGCGTGCGGAAATAACTGAGCATTCCTCGAAGGATCTTCAAGTCGCGGCGCGTCGGATCGAGCAACGAGATCCACTCGAGCAACGCGTGCGCTTCGGATAACCGACCTTCGGCCATGGTCGACAGTGCGCGACCGATCTTGCGTTCCGCTTCGATCGATTGGCGCTCGGCAACGGCGCCGGAGGAGGCTTTTGATCTTTCGGACAGGTCGCGATATCGCGGGCCCGCGTCGCGATCGGCGACCGTCGCGTATGCTTCGTCGAGCACACCTTCGATCGCGTGGCGCACCGCGGGATCTTCTTGTTCCTCCATCAAACGCAACAGATGGCGATAGGAACGTTCGATCTGATCCGCAGCGGTCGACTCGGTCACGCGCAGGATCTTGTAGTAACTTTTCCCGCGATACGCCGAGAGTGCGGCGCCAACACGATCGATCGCCGGGTTGAGCGGCTCGGTGATCGGTTGGACAGGTAGGCGCTCCGCGGCCACGCTCGTCCGCCGGTGCACCACCAAACCTGAAGCCTCGCGTTCTTCCGAAGGCGCAGGCGATCGCACACCCCGCGGCTCACCCGCCGGAGTGACGTGTTCCACCGGCGCACGGCGAGCCGCAACATTGCGGTGCAGCTCGACCATCCCGAGCCAGAACATCACCGCCACCGCGACCTCGGTGAGCTTCTTGTCCAGGCCGAGATGCGACAGCTCGGTGATCGTCTTCGGCTCATCGAGCGAGGTGATCTTCGCTTCGAGCTCGCGTCCCCACTCGAAAGGATCGACGCCGATCGGATACGTCGCCGAGAGCTTGAACTGCGCGTGTCCGTGTTCTTCGACGAAACGATCGACCATCGATCGATCGCGACAACGCCGCAGCCCTTCGAACAAGATCGGCAGCGGTTGCAAGATGGTCAGCGCCGCTTGTTCGGGGATCAGCCGGCCTTCGACGAAAGAGAACGACGCCGGACCCGCATCGAACAAACGCACCACCTCTTCGCGCGCACGCCGTCGACGCGCGTCGTTGATCGCACCGTGCGAGAGGATCTCCGATTCGACGATCACCTTCGACTCGCTCATCCGCAGCTTGTCTGCTGCGCGCGCCACGTCGACCGCGCGTTCGCGCGAAAGCTCGCCGCTCTCATTCAAGATCTTCGCGACCGACACACCGCAGTCCGGAAGATCAACCGACACCGGCACGCCGTCTTTGAAGTAGATCCAATTGCGCGGGTCTTGCGAGATGCGCACTTCGAGCTGGCCGGTGAGATTGCCGCGCAAAACGCCGAGCAACAGCTCAGCCAACGGATACTCGCGAAAGTTGCTTTCGAAGACGCCGCCGGGACGGATGCTCTCGATCTTCGCCACGGAAGCCTAAACTTACCGGATCCAGCCGAGCGGCGTCGACGCCCAGGCCGCGCCGCGCACAAGCGACGACACCACGCGCGCTTGAAGGCCGGTCGGCGCCTGCGCCTCGGCGGCGGTGAACGGCATCAGCCACGCTTCGGGCTCACCGCGCAAGAGCACACCTTCGAGCGAAAACAGCGCCAAATCCTCGGCGCCACCGGCACGCGCGGCCGCGACGTCGAGCAGCAGCTCATGAGGTGAAACGAAGAACGGTTCGTCGCCGAGCTTCCCCGTACTGACCAGGCCAAGCGAAACCGACGCACGCGCTGGCCCCACGGATTGCACCAAAAGGCGCGTCGACTCATAGAGCAAAGCACGCGCGCTCTCGATCTTCTTCGACGGCAAGTACTCTTTGATCAACGTCGTGTAGAGCATCGGCGAGACGACCGACCACTCTGCGACCGCGAGCGGCGTACGAAAGGTGTGCTCCCAAAGCAGCGAGCGCGACGCGAGATCGAGCACCAAGTTCGGCATCACCGCGGCGAGCGTCTCGATCCCGTGCGAAGAAAGCTCACGCTCGAGCTGGGCGATCGCAGCGGCACCCGCGAGCTCGCCTTTTTTCGTCAGGCTCTTCAGCCCCGCGAACAAAGCCTTCGAGAGCTCGCGCCCCCGGCCCTTGATCAAATTTTTCATCACCTCCAGCGGAGGCTCGAGATCGAAAGCCACCACGGAAACTTCGATCCCTTCGGAGTCGAGCTGTCGCATCAAGATGCGCACCCGCGCGGCGAACAGCTCCGCGTTTTGCAGCGAAGGCCAGTAACCCTCCGCATCTGACAACAGCGGCCAGATCCCCAACCTGATCTTTCGATCAGTGAGCTTTCGCAGCGCAGCGAACATCGCCTCCGTCTCGCGTTCGGGAGGCAACGCGACGATCGGTTCGAGCGCAAAACGTTGCAAAAGCGCGAGCGTGCTGTCTTCGGCGAGCACTTCCGGTGGAAGCAGCTCGCACCAAATCCTGCGCCTCATCGCGTGAGCCCGAGCTTCGTCCACACCGTTTCGTCGTCGAGCGAAGGAAGGAGCAGATCCGGCTTCGAGGCGGTCAAAGTCTCTTTCGAGGCGCAGCCGTGAAGCACACCGATCGCCACCACGTCGCAAGCTCGCGCGGCGGCGACGTCGAGCTCGGTGTCCCCGATGACGAAGATCTCGTCGCGGTGAAAACGCCGGCCGAGATATTGTTCGCCGTGCTCTTGTCCGCGTTCGATCGCGCGTTGCACCAGCTCCGCGCGTAGATGTGAGTCCGAGCCAAAACCACCGAACGCGAAACAGGTGTTGAGCTCGGCACGCGCCAATTTGCGGCGGGCGCCGGCCTCGATGTTACCCGTCGCCAAACCCACCGCCGCGCGACCCGAAGCGCACGCTGCGAGCGCGAGCTCCTTGGCGCCGGGCATCACCTCGTACGCTTGGGTCGATCGCTGTAGCTCATCATCGAGGAAGGCGAGATATGCGGCGAGCAACTTGTCGATCTCTTGAGCTTTCGCAGCGCGGTCGAGGTGGAGCCGGTACGCGGCGTCGATGATCCCGAGATCGGTGCCGCCGTCGAGGCGCACGCCGTTCATCGCGTCTTTCACCCCGAGCACCGCTTCGAAGGCGCGACTCAGAGCGCGGCGCCCGGCACCGCCGACGCGAATCAACGTTCCGTCGATGTCGAAGAGAAGGAGCACTACACGCGGGCCCGTGCTTTTTTCGCCGACTTCTTCGAGGTTTTCTTCGCGGAGCTCTTCTTCGCCGCCGCACCGTTCTTCGGCACACCGTTCTTCGGAGCCTTGGCGAACGCCGTTGGGACTTGGATCTCTTCCGTCTTCTCGGTCTTCGGCGCCTTGGCGATCTTCGCCGCTTTCGGCGCCTTCGCAGGTTTTACGGGCTCTTTTTTGCCCTTCGCGGCTCTCGGAGCTTTGGCGGCGGGCGCGGGATGCGGGAGCTCGGTCTGGGCCCGCGGCCTGGTCGAAGGTACAGGTTCCTCTTTCGGCGCTCCGAGCGGTTCCTCGGGTTGCTCCAGCGGCAAGTCGAGCACCGTGCGCAATCCGGCCGGCATGGTGACGATCACCGATATGGCCGAAAGGACAGTAGCGATGGTGCACGAATCTCCGGGCAGCTCGCCCTCGAAGTGAAGCGGCGGCTCACCGACGATGTCGATCGTGTCGCGCGGATTCGGCTCGTCGAGCGCCATGGTCAGCTCGAGCGTGATCACCTCGCGCCGCGCACGATAACCGCGCGCGATCTGGTAGATGCCGCGCACGGCGCCCGCTTTCACCGGTCCGAGAATCGAGGACGAAGTCGCTTGTTCCGCGATGATCGGCGTGAACGCTTCCGACGTCTTTTCGAGCACGATGCCCAAACCCTTCGCTAACAAACGAAGCGATGAGCTCAGTCCCGCATGACCGACCTCGCCGCGTTGGATCGATTCGCTGAACTGATGCGGCGTCATGCCGACGCCGATCTTCGCTTGCAGCTGCGCTCGACGCGTCGAGGCGTTCACCACGCGCACCACGCGCACGCGACGAATGTTGCGCGTCGCCTGCGTGAGCATCACCGGCAAACGATCCATGGCGAAGCCCGGATTCACGCCGGTCGCGAGGACCACCACGTTCGCCTCACGCACGCGCCGATCGAAGCCCGGCTCGAGCTGCGTGAGCGCGGTGTCGGGATCGGCCAAGTTCTCGCAAGTGGCCACGACGTGCGCGCCTTTTTTGACGCAGATCTCGAGCGTGGGGCCGAGCTGCTCGACGTCGGAGGTGGTGCACAACACCGCGACCTCCGGACGCGCCCGAGAGAGCATCGTTTCGACGTCGGCGTCGATCGGGATGCCGAGCCGCCCTTCACCGATGATCTCGCCGAGATCTCGCCCCGCTTTGGTCGGGTCGACGTCGACGACACCGACCAAACGCACGCGAGGATCCTCGAGCGCGGCGCGAGCGACCTCTTGCCCGACCCAACCGAGGCCCACGATGCCGATCCGAATCCGCTCGAGAAGTCTTCCCACGGGCGCGAAGGTTAGGACCCGCCGCCCCCGACCGCAAGGCCGCTCGCGGTCCGGAGGTGGGGCAACCACCCACGATGATCGAACCAAGACTTGACGGCGGTTTCGGTTGGCCTGAGCGTACCTCTCGCGCATGGCGCCTGCCCTCAGCACGACGAACGGCGCATCGCGAGGACCGCTTGCGAAGGACGCAGCCGGAGCAGAACGACGACCCGTGGAGTTCGCCGCCGCACCCGCATCGCGCGTGTGGATGGCGGTTTGTCTCGCGGCAGGAGGGGCGATCCTCGCAGCATGCTTGTTTTTCGGGCTCGGTGAGCTCTTGCTCTCGGTGAAGCGTCACGTCCTCGAGGCGCTCTTTCAACAGATCCAACGTTGAGCACGCTCATCGACATGTTGCTGGACTCCGGCGCGGTCTCCGCAATCGTGACTGCTGGTCTTTTGGCCAACGTGTTCGCCATCTTCTTCGCGTTCTCGCGCCATCGAAGCGCGTCGCAAACGGCAACCAAGCTCGTCGATCTCGCGCTCGGCGGACGCGCCGACGAAGCCCGCATTCAAGCTCGAAACGCGACCCGCGAGATCAGTCCGATCCTCGACGCGCTCGGCGGAGATCTCAGCGCACCGAAAAGACGCACGCCGTCGCGCGAGCTCTTGCTCGCTCTGGCGCTCGCCATTCCTCCGTTCGCGCTCACCGCTTACGCTTTCTCCGCTGTCTCCGAGGACAGTGGACCGAAACGCGCGATCGCCACCGCATTCCTGGTTGGCTTCGCGATCCTCGCGCCGCTCTCGCTCGCCGCGATCGCCGCGATCATCAACCTCGGCCGCGAAACTTCCCGTGCGATCCGCGGCTCCTGCATCACGCTGCTCGCACGACAGGTGAAGAACGCAGTCGATCTAGAAGTCGCGGACGCGCTCCGGCGCGGCTCCACCACGCGCGACCCCCGAGGCGATTGATGATCGTCGGTATCGCGCTTCTCGAGCTGATCCTGTTGGCCGTCGCCGTCGCGCGTTACATGCGCGATCGCCAAAGCCTCGCGCGGTTTTCGTCCTCGGGCGTCGACGCAGAACGTTTGAAGGAGCTGGCGATGCAGCTCCCGAATCCGTACCGCGCTTCGGCCACGCAATTCGCCGGTGAGCTCGCGCGCAAAGGCCCGCTCGACGAACTGATCGTGCAGGCGGTGACGCAAGCCGCGAACATGGTCTACGGATTGAGCCTCGCGCCGCGCATCGCGTTCACCGCGATCCTCGGCATCGCCGTGCTCTCACCGCTCACGTACACCTTGCTCTCGACTGCGATGGAGATCGAGGTCGCGCTCGCCGGCGTCGGCGAAAAGAGCGGCGCGCGGGTCTTCATGCAGACCAAGGAAGCGCTGGAGCCGGCGTTCGACGAGCTCTATCGGGCATCGCAGGCAACCGCGCTGTTGTGCGCCGGGATGGTGCTCGTCGGCGTGGTTCATTGGTTGTTGAATCGCTCCGAGGCACGGGAAGCGCGCTTCGTTCAAGCGTTGCTTCAAGCGGCGATCGTTGCGCGTCCCGGAACGAGCGCACCCGTCGCCAGCCGGCTCTCGGAGCTCGTCGCACCAGAGCGGTCGCTCGGTTTGCCGATCGCCGCTTTCGCCTTCTTCTTCGTCGCCAGCGGTGCGGGATGGCTCGCGTTGTTTCTCTCGGCGAACATCAAAGAAGCGAACGCCGCCGACGTTTACAACGTGTGGCCCAGCGGAAGCCGCACCACGTTCACGCCGCCGCTCGGCATGTTGATCCCCACAACGCGTCGTGGAGGCGGATCGCCGATCCCGAGAAGCGCAGCCTCCGCGCTCTCCATCTTCGACGATCATTTGGAGATCGCCGGCCAATCCGTCGAACGCGACGACAAAGATCGTTATCCGCCGGACACACTCGCGCGCGCCATGGCGCAGTTCAAAGAGGAAGGAAGTATCTCCATCCTCGCGGATAAAAAATTGGTGCTCACCTCGCTCTTCGAGGTGCTCGATCTCTTGCGCGGGCTCGGCATGAAGCGCGTCTACTTAGTGATCGAAAGGACAGTACGCATCAAAGGCCTGCCGGGAGGCGACCGCATTCACGCGGGCATCCCGCTCCGCCTCGACAAGTCGGTGCTCCCGAAAGCGGCCTTCTTCATGGACATCGGCGGCTCGACGATCTCCATCGATCCCGGTCAACGCGACGGCGAGCTGGTCGATCTCCACGACGAGAAAAATTGGCCGAAGCAGCTGAACGACGTCGCGCAAAAACGCATCAGCAAGCTGTCGACCGGCGAAGCGCAGCCCGAAGTGATCGTCAAAGTGTCCGCAAAGACAGCGAGCTACGTGCGCTTGCTCGAAATTCTCAGCGCCGCCGACACCACCTGCGAACGCGAGAGTGACTGCGGCGTTCCCGGCATGGGCATCGAATTTTTCTGGCAGCCCTAAAGATTTATTCGATCAGCGCCCAGTCGGTGAGCACTTCGTGGCCGGTGTTGGTCACCAGCAGGGTGTGTTCGAACTGCGCAGAGATCTTTCCGTCGACGGTGCGCACGGTCCAGCCGTCGAACTGATCGAGCGAAGTCTGGTATCCGCCGAGGTTGATCATCGGCTCGATGGTGAACGTCATGCCCGGGATCAAACGTGGATTCACGCCGCGCGCCCGGTAGTGCGGAATCTGCGGAGGCTCGTGGAAGATTCGTCCCACGCCGTGGCCGACATATTCGCGGACGACGCCGTAACCGAAGCTCTCCGCGTAATCTTGAATCGCCGCGCCGATCTCGCGAATGCGCGCACCCGGCTTCACCTGCGCGATGCCGCGCATCAAACACTCCCAAGTTACTTCGACGAGCTTCTTCGCTTCGGGGCTCGGCTCACCGATGAAAAAGGTGCGCGAGGTGTCGCCGTGAAAGCCGTCGAGGATGGTGGTGACGTCGACGTTGATGATGTCGCCGTCCTTCAAGATCTCTTTCTTCGTTGGAATGCCGTGACAGATGACGTCGTTCACCGAGGTGCACACCGACTTCGGAAAGCCGTGATAGTTGAGCGGCGCGGGAACACCACCGTGGTCGATGGTGTACTGGTGGACGAAGTCGTTGATGTCGTCGGTGCTGATGCCGGGCTTCAACATCTCGCTCGCCATCTTCAGGGTCTTCGCGGCGAGCTTGCAGGCTGCGCGCATGGATTCGATCTCGGTCGGACTTTTGATGATGATGTGATCGTTCACGGCAGCTCCACTAATCTGCTTATCATAGTCGCTCCGCCGATCGCAGCGCGAGATAAGCGCTGATCGCCCCAGAAGAAACGGCGTCCGGCGTGAGATCGAGCGCACGCACACCCTGAGCCGAGAGCGATTCGATCACCTCGGCCCGGGCCTCCTCGAGGCTCATGGCCGCGATCGATCGATAGGCTCCCGACAGGTCGGAGATCGGGGCATCCGCGAGCGCGCGAATATGGGGATCGCGCAACGCGACAAACAGCACGGCATGTTTCTTTGCGAGAATAGCCAGTGCTTCGAGCATCTCCCGCGAAGCCGCCTGATCGACGAAGTCGGTGAGGAACACGATCAGCGCCCTCTTCTTCTGCCGCAATCGCACTTCGGAGAGCGCGCGGAAAAAACTGGGGTCCGCTGTCTCCGCGGACAGGTCGTGGACCGCCTCCAGCAAACGTCCGATTTGGGCACGCCCTTTATCGGGTCGCACGAAAGCACCCGGTTTCCGTCCGAAGCTCATCACCCCGACGCGATCACCTGATCGGATGGCCACCGCCGCCAAACGGATCGCCGCACCGATCGCACAGTCGAGCTTCGTCTCTGTCACTTCGGACAGGTCGCTCCCCAAGAGTGCCCCCATCAAACGGCCGGTATCGAGGCACAACACCACCTCGTGATTCTTCTCCAGCTCATAGTTCTTCGCGGTCAGCTTTCCGCGCCGCGCCGTGGCCCGCCAATCGATCTTGCGCAGCTCATCATCGAGCACCGCATCGCGCAGCGACTCGAGCTCTGTCCCTTCGGAGCGCCGCCGCACACGTTTGATTCCCAGCTCGGCCATCATCAGCTCGGGGTTGAGCGTGCTCTTCTCGAAGTCGTCGAGGCGCGGATAGACGTGCACCTCGCGGACACCGTCGGGCTCGACGGGGATCCGCCGCATCGCCAATCGCAGTGGCCCTTCGGCCAGGATGTTCACCGCACCGAATTCACCTTTACCGCGACGACGCGGAACGATCTCGTATACAACCTCGGCGACTCCACCCGCGATCAAACGGACGGGAAGCGGCAGCTCCACGCGATCCTTCGGCACCAAAAACGCAGCCGGTTCATCGAGCAACCGCGCATGCGCGACGAGCGCAGATCGAATTCGCAGCGTGACGCGATCCGCTACGCCGTGCGTGAGATGCGCATTGAGGATCCGCTCCACTGAAACGTGCGCACGCCGCGCGACCGACAGCGCGTCGATCGCGAAACCGATCGCCAAAAGCAAATTCCAGGCGAAAAGGACGGCCAAAAACAGCGGTGACCACAGGGACAGGACCGCCGGGATGATCCCCAAGACGCCGAGGACCACGAGCCTCGGTGCCGGTCGTAGTCCCCGCAGCATTTCGAGGTCGGGACCTAGCACGATCCCGCCGACCGGGTACACTGAACGGGCGCGTGGCGGATCGAGGACGCAAGGGAAAGAGCGGCAAGAAGAGCCGACCCGAAGTCTTCGAGGAGACGATGCAGGTTCGCGTGCGGCGCAAAAATCCGCTCATCGAACGCAAGATCACCGACCTCCCCGGCAAAGCCGGAACAAAAGCGGAGATCGGCACACTCCTCCCTGAGCCGGTCGAACCGTCGATGTACGACGAAGACGAGGGCTCGGAGACGACCCAAGAATTCGAGATCGAAGATCGCAACGCGCTGCTCGAAGGACTGCGCAGCGCGAGAAAACGCGTGCGCTCCAGCGGAAAAAAGCCGCCCCGCGTGCGCGCCGCTTCGCCGAAAATGTATGCCGACGAAGACGCTACCGTCGTCGCCAGCGAAGCGCCTTCGATGCCGAAAAAGATCGTGCAGCCCCCGCCGCGCGTGATCAGCGGCGATGCCGGCGCATCTTCGGGCGCCATTCCACGCAATATGCTCGGCAAATGGGGCACCAAAGCGGTCGGGGCGGCCGCGCGCAAAGCGAGCGTGGAGCGCAAAGCGAAAGATCTGATGCCCATCTCTCATCCCGCGCTCAAACAAGTGCGCGGCGAGCTCCCCGGCCCGGTGATGGCCACGCTGATACGCATCTTGAGCGGCGAGATGGAGAATCGCAGCATCGAAGCGTCGCTCTCGCCGAAACGCGCGCTCGAACATCTGATCAACGAGGTGGTCTTCAACGAGCTGACTCTCCCCGAACGCGCGCGCGTGTTGGTGGCGATCGCCGGCGCGCCGGAAGACATCACCACGATCAAAGCGGCGATCGCGCTGTTGAAGAGTGGTGTCGCGCGGAGATTCCGTCCCAGCGAACGCGCAAAATTGTTCGAAGCATTCATCGCTTTCGATCCCGAGTGCCGCGCGCTCTTGGCCCGACTGTCCGCGCGGCCACTTCGCAATCGCTCCGCGCTCGAGGATCGAGACTACGAAGACACCGGACTGGTGACCCACCTTCACACTCTGGCGTGCGGGCTCCAGGTGGCGCCGGCGATCGCGCGCGCAGGATTTCGCGCCGAACAGATCGTGACCTTGGTGATGTCTTCTTGCGCGAATCCAGAACGTTTGCCGTTCGAGGAAGGCGCCGATGGTGTCCTTTCGATCATCGAGTTCGGGCTCGCCGATTGTTCCCCGGCGGAGCTCGCACGTTTGTGGATCGAGCTGGTGACGGGAGAGATGACCGCTCGCCTCGCAGGTGAAGGTGAGCTGGAGCTCGGCGTGAAATTGCGCGCGAATCCGCAGCTGAAATTTTCCGCGCGCGAGACGCCGATCCGCCTCGGCTTGGAGATGCTCACCGCGCTCGCGAATCCTCGGCGCGGAGGAGATCGCGCCGCCTTCGTCATGCCCGGCGGACACGGCGTGGATGCCGACGTCATCTCCCGCTCGCTCGCCCTGCTTTACAGCGTCGGCTTCACGGTCGCTGCGGGTGCACCGACCTCGGCACGTCATCTCGATCGCACCACCTCCGACACGCAGCGCGTTCCGCCGGTGTTCGTCACCCTGCTGTACGATCGCGGCGAACGAGTTTTCGTGTTCGATCACCTCGACGAGGAACACGTCTATCTGCGCGCACCGCACGGACGTTCCTCGAAACGGAAGGGCGGACAACGCGCCGATCCGGTCCGAGTGGTCGAAGATCCCGAGCTCGGTCTCGACAAAATCACGCGCGCCGAAATGACTTCGGCCGTCGGCGTGGCGCTGATCCCTAGGTAGGAACCGCGACGCTGTCGAGCAACGACGCGATCACTTGATCCGGCGTGGTCCCCGAAATCTCTGCGCTCGGTGTGAGCACCAACCTGTGTCGAAGGACAGGTGCCGCCCAACGCTTCACGTCATCGGGGATGACGAAGTTGCGGCCGGAGAGCGCGGCTTGTGCTTTCGCCGCGCGGAGAATACCGAGGCCCGCCCGGGGTGACGCGCCGACGCTGACTGAAAGATGGGTTCGCGTCGCGCGGATCAGACGCGTCGCGTAGTCGATCATCTCCGGCGACACGGCGAGCTCGCGCACCACCTGTTTCGCCCGCGCCAGCTGCGCGAGATTGGCCACTTTCTCGATCTGTTTCGGCTCGAAGGTCGCGCCCGCCGCGTGATGGGTCGCGAGAACTTTTCGTTCTGAGCTCTCGTCCGGATAACCGACCAGCAGCTTCACCAAAAAACGATCGAGCTCGGCTTCGGGCAACGGATAAGTTCCTTCTTGTTCGATCGGATTCTGGGTCGCGAAGACGACGAACATGTCTTCGAGCAGATGGCGTGTTCCGTCGGCAGTCACCGCACGTTCTTGCATCGCTTCCAACAGAGCGCTCTGCGTCTTGGCCGGCGCGCGGTTGATCTCGTCGCAGAGCACAAAATGCGCAAACACCGGTCCTGGTCTAAAGACCAGGTCGCCTTCGCGAAGGACCGTGGAACCGGTGACCTCCGAAGGCATCAGGTCCGGCGTGAACTGGATGCGGCGAAAGGTACAATCGAGCGCCGCCGCCAAGGTGCGCACCAAAAGTGTCTTCGCCACGCCGGGCACACCTTCGAGCAAGACATGACCGTCGGTGAGGAGCGCGATCATCGCACCGTCGATCACCGCGCGTTGGCCGATGATCACCTTCTCCATCTGCGCGACACACGCCTCGTGGAGTCCGCGCACTTCATCTTGGATCATCGAGCTTCGTCCTCAACTGCCGCAGGCGTTCCGCACGGTCGACCAACTTCGTCGTAGAGCCTACATCTACCTCCGAGAGACAAGCTCGGACTTCGGCGGGGTCCTGTTTTCCGCGTAGTGAGGCAGCTGTTGCGAGCGCCTGCGGATCCGCCGCCAAACGTGGAGCACCGAGCGCTCGCGCGATCCGCCGGCGCGAAAGCTCTCCGAGGCGAGCGGCCGCTCCTTCGGTGTCACCTGATCGAAGGAACAGGGAGGCCATGGCGTCGATCACCTCGTGTCGCGAGCGCCGCGGTGTCAGCTCGAACGGTACGACCGTGCGACGCCGCGCCGCGACGTACGCCACCCACAACAACGTCGCCAGCACGATCTGCAACAAGGGCCATTTCGCAGATGTCCTCAAGACCAGCTCGAAAACGTTCGCCGCTTCGCGCGCCCCGTGGCTCTGTTCCTCGAAATAGATGACTTTTTTGCCGTTCAACGCGGTGAGCTTCTCGGCGATGCGCACCGCGAGCTCCGCGTGAATCGCGCGTGAAACCACGCCGTTTTGAACGAGGCGCGGCTCCGACAACACATAGAGCTTGCCGCGTCCGTAACTCATCTCGAAGAGGAGCGGCTCACCGTTTGCCGACAAGAGAACTTTCGGATGTTCCTCCGTGAAAAATCGAAACACCCGCGGCCTGGTGATCTCAAGGACAGGTGCCGCGCCTTCGAGCTCTTCCGCGAGCTCGCCGCTGAGCTTCACCTCAGTGTTCCGATCGACGTTCAAGAGGCGGTGTTCGCCGATCCGCACGCCGAGGAAACGCGAAAGATGCTCGACATCCCACGGATCGCCCGGCTCAGAGGTCGGCATGGTCAACAAAGAGCGCTCTTCCTCCGCGCCTACCTCGGTTTTGCGCTCTTGTTTGTCTTTTTCAGCGCGTTCCTTAGCGCGGCGCTCCAGGCTGCGCGCAGCCGCGATCGCACGTTGGGCGGACGCTCCGAGCAATTGATCGCGATCGTCGATCTCCGCCGAACGATCGCTGTCCGGCCCGAGCGTCAGCAATGCGCCGTTGCCTTCGCGCACGTACTCCAAGAGCCCCTGCGCAAAGAGCCCGCCTTCGCGCAAAAACGAAGGTCCCGGCTCGAGCGCGAAAAATGCTGCCGGCTCCCGCGGGGGTGCTTCGATCCCGCGCTCGAAACGGCGAACTTCGTAACCGAGCTCTTCATAGAGCAAGGCGAGGACTTTGTGGCCGACGCGCGTCGTCGAACGTGTATTGCGGCCCGAGGTGGTACCTGGTCCAACGACCAGGATACCGAGCAGAAACGGCACCACCACCAAAACCACGACCACCAGCGTGTTCCTCACCGCTGCGCTCACGACAGCTCCCGTGCGAGCAGACGCGCGTGCTCAAAGTCGTGTTCATCGAGGGTCGCGTTCCCGTAGAGCCCGAGCTCGATCCGCGCTGCCAGCTCCCGCATCGAGGTCGCTTGTTTTTCGCTGCGCGCGAACTCCGCGATCAGCTCGCGATAGGTGCGCGCCCGCCGAAATGCCGACACGTCGCGCATCTTCTCCAGCGAGCCTTCTTTCATCGCCCGTTCGATGATCGTCGCGCGAAACAAGAGGCGCACGGCATCGAGCCAACGTTTCTCCGCCGCCGCGGTCTCCGCATCCGCGCGCAGGCGAGCGGGATCGCCGCGCAGCTCTTCGGGCAACACGACACCGATCCGTGCATCTTGATTGCGCCGGCGCGCAGCCCCGCGAGCCCCGTACCAAATCGACGCCGCGAGCACACCTGTACCAAGGATCAGGAGGAGCGCGAAAATTCCGGGATGATTTGCGCCGAGGTCACCGGCCAGCGCTCGCAGCGCCGCCAAGATCGAATCGAGGAGCTCGCCGATCAGCTTCGTCGCGGGTGCGGCGTCGTTTTGGAGATCGCGCATCTCGTCGCGCGCGAGAATTTCCGCGAGACGCGCTTCGATCTCCTCGGGACGCGCCGGGTCCACCGCTCACTCTCCGCGCGCCAATCGATCGGCGAGATAAGAAAGATCGAAGCCCTCTTTTTCGCAGCGTTGGCTGAAATAATAGAGCGTCCAGGCGATCGCCGCATAAGTACCAACCAACATCCCGATCACCTGGCTGCCGATACTCGAGATAATCTGAGAGCGGATCAGCGGCGGAATCAGCGCTTTGAGCGCCTCCGCATCCAAACCTTCAAATGAAGGGGACGGAACAAACGCACCGATCATCACCCCGCCGAGCACATTGAATGCGACGAGAATTAAGAATAATCCCAGCCCCTGCCCATAACCCTTCTTGAGAAGCTCGCTCGACCGAGAAAATGCGCGCGAAAATTCCGCATCCTCCAGAGCCACGGCCGTGAGAGCGATCGAAAAACGTAAATTCACGTAAGTTCCGACGACGATCGCCAAACAACCACCGACGACGGTCGCCAAAACTAATATCGCCAAGCCGGCGACGCCGATCTCCGCAATATTTCCGCCGAGCAGCAGGAAGGTGCCGCCGGCAAAAAATAAAATAGGGAGTGTATATCCCGCGATGACGATGAGAAAATAAACCGCACCGACCGAGATGGCGCGCGCCGCTTTTCCCAACGCATCGCGAGCGATCGACCCGATGCTCCAGGGTTTCGACAAATAAGTATCCGCAACCCCCGAACATAAAGCGACCGAAGAGATCGGCCCGACCACGCCGTGAATGAACAGCAGCGCTGCGACAGCCAAAGACAGCGGAATCAGCAACGAGCTCAGCGCGGGAAGCTCGCTGGTGTCCAAAAGATCGATGAGCGAATTACCGCCCATATTGATCACCAGCGCGAACACCGTGATCGACGGCCCATAGATCACCAGTTGGAAAAGTAAGAATCGCCAGAACCCATGACGATAGACCTTGAATGCTTCGTCGAGAATTTCGCCGATGGTCAGCTTACGGATCTCAAATTTCGCCGCCGCCATTCCCGCCTCTAAATCCGGCCGCGACGCTCGGCTAAATCCCGGACGTAGCGATACCAATTTCCGCGAATTCCGCTGCGCTGTAAAAAGCCCCAGACACCCGCAGCTACGCGATAATAAAAAACAGCCGCCGCCGGAGCCGAATATTTCAAGAACCCGAGATTTCCTTTGATGAAGGTCTCGATGCTCTTCACCGGATTCCACGTTCCCCAGTCAAACTCACGATCATAGAGAAACGGTGCACAGGTCAGCTCGACCAGATCGCTGAGCTGTTTTCCATCGACGGATTTGGACCCCTGTTTCGTGGCAAATCCCAGCTGCTCGAAGACGTGCACCAACCGGTCGCGATCATGGGTCCATTTACAGACCAATACGTCCAACCAGCCGTCACAAAATGCGGGGTCATAGTCGCGCACGCAGCCGAAATCGAGCAGGCCGATCTTCAAATCCGGCGTCAGCATGAAATTGCCCGGATGAGGATCCGCGTGCAGCACGAAACGTTCGTGAAACATCCAAATATAGAGAAGCGAAAAATCGATTCCGATCTGATTTCGGCGCACCGGGTCGCTGACTTTTTCCATCCCAATATCGAGCTTGTCGCCCTCGATGAATTCCATCGTGAGCACGCTCTTGGAGGAAAATTCGCGGATCGGTTTCGGGACCACGACCTCGGGCCGCTCCGCAAATATAGCCCCATATTTTTCCAGGTTTTTCAGCTCGATCTCGTAATCCGCTTCCTCGAGCAGACCTTTTTTCACTTCTTCGAGATATTGCTCGAGGCGTTCTTTGTCCGCGACGACTCGCGCCATGTTCAGCATCGAGCCGAGATTTTTCACGTCCGACTCGAGCGTCCCCGCAATTCCCGGATACTGAACTTTCACCGCGACGGTGCGCCCATCGAAGAGCCGCGCCCGGTGTACCTGTCCGATCGACGCCGCGCCGAGGGGCTCGGGCTCAAAAAAAGCGAACACATCGCGAAGCGGCGCGCCCAAACCTCGATCGATGCACTCTGCAACCATCTCGTAAGGCATCGGCGGGGCTTCCTTCTGTAGCGCCTTCAGCTCGTCGATGATCTCTTTCGGAAGATGCTCCGGCGCGGTCGATAACAGCTGCCCGACCTTCATCGCCGCGCCCTTCATCTCGCCCATGGCGCGCACAATTTTCTTTCCACTTTCGACGAGCTGCTCGCGACTATTCGCTTCGCGCACCTCTTCGTCCTGGAACTTGCCGGCGAGCTTGCGCGCCACCGCGGACGTGGTGACGGACGCCGCCAGCGACCCCATTTTCATGAGTCGGCCGAGGCGCCCGCTTTTGGTGAATTTGCGCTCGTACCCCGCCAAGGCGGGAGGAGCTTACCGGCTTTGGACTACTGGAGACAGACGGCGTTGTACTGGATTTCGATCTGCGAGCCCGGAGGCGGGATCGAGCTTCCGTGGAAAGTCACGGTGTTCGAAGCCGCATCGAAGGTCCAACCATTCGCCGCATTCTGCGCGACCGGGTTACCGCCGACGCGCGCCACGATCGTCGCCTGATCCGCCGGACGCGACAAGGTCCACGCGGTGCGCAGCGTGAACACGCCGATACCGATGTTCATCAGCAACGAGTTCCACGACTGCGAGCATACAGATTCGAACTGTCCGTTCAAGTGCTGCACCACATCGAGGTAACGCGCGCCCGACACCGCCGTCGCACAACCGTTCGGCACATCGCCGGCGATCGCCGAAACAGAGACGAGCTGCGGATTCGCCCAGCCTTTGATGTTGCGGAAGAAGTCATTGTACAGCTGCGTCGATCCCGGCGACTGATCTTCTTCATCAGAGACGATGATCACCGCGAGGCGCGCATCGTCGCGCAAGAAGCCCACGTTCTCGTTGTCGCGAATGGGCGAGTCGAGCGCGAGACGCGCCGCCTGCAGACCCGCCTCCGCTTCGTCCGAGCCGAGCGGATTCGGACGCGAATTTCCACTCGGCGGCGAGGTCACATTTGCGGCGCATTGGAACGCCTGCACACGGTTCGCGTCGGTCGACCGAATAATTTTGTTGAAGCCGTTACACGCCCACAACTTACCGGCCGGAGCATCATTGATTTCGGTGGTGATTACGCCGGTCTGATAATCGACGCCCTGCTGATCCGCGAAGCTGATAAATCCGGCGAAATTATTCGCCAGCAAATTCTGCTCCTCACTCATCGAGCCCGAGTCGTCGACGACCCACAAAATATCGATCTTATTATCCGCCAATTGTTGGAAGATATCCGTTTGCGCCGAGTTCGCCGTACCTTCTCCGGTCAGCGGAACGGTCAGCGGCACACCTGAGCCCGTGACGCTGTTTTCGATCAACAACAGACCGTGATGCGGGCCGGGATTGATCCGCGTTGGGAAGAAGCGGAGCAACGCCGTCGCGCTGCCACCGGGTGAAATTCGGAACGCGTACGGCGCAGAAACCGGATTTCCTCCGTTGGTCACGCCGACGATATCGAAGAACGGATCCGACGTCGCATCGACCTGAATGAACATGATGTCCAAATCACCCGTACCCGAGTTGTAAATATTCACCTGACGCTCTTGGGAGCCGCACTGCGAACGGTCGTTGGCGCCCGGGTTCTGCCAAGTCACCACGCCGAAATCCAAATTATCCGGGAGCACGTCGATCGTCGGAATCGTCGGCGTCGCACGAATTCCGATCGACCATGCCGTCTGCATCAAACCGCTCCCAGCCAAGACGAAATCGATATGGTTCTGGAGCGAACCATAAGTCCCCGGCGGAATCGCGATCATCGGTCCCGGGCCCGTCGGTGTGAACGTCACTTCCAGCTCCACGCTGTTTCCCGGCGTAAAGCTCGCCGGCATCGGCGCAGTCGGCGTGACGACGATCTGATTTGTCGCCTGCGTGGTGAGCGCGAAGCTCTGCAGCGTGCAGTCCGTCGTTCCGGTGTTCGTCACGCGGATCGACAACGTCTTCGAGTAACCAATATTCACCGCGTTGAACTGCAAGAGGCCGTCGCGCATCGAAAGCGGCGAGTTTCCGCTCGGCTGCACCTGTACCGCGCAGAACGCCATGCCGCCTCCCGAAGCGGACAACATCACCGGATTGTCTTCGTTCGGGGAAGGTTCGTTCGCCGTCACGATGAACGACGAAGTATCGAGCACCGCCATCGGACGCTCCGGCGCCGTGTAGCGCACCGTCAGATCGTAAAACTGTCCGGACGCGACCGTGTATGGGAGCTGCGGACGATTCACCAGCGTGAAGCCGTTCGTCGGATCGGTGATCGCCGAGACGGTACAATCGCGAACGCCGTTGTTCGACAGCGTGACCACGCGATCCGAGCTCGCGCTCGAGCCTACTGTACCAAAGGACAGGCTGGCCGGAAGCACAGAGAGCTCGCAGGTCGCCGCACGTCCGACGAGCGCAATCCACGATTTGGTACTATTTTGCGAAATGACATAACGAAGACCGCCGCGGTGCTCCCCACCGGCGCCCGGCCGATAAGAAATCACCCCTTCGGAAAATTCGTTTGGTTGGAAAGTACCCGTCGGGAACGCGGTGGCGATCGTGAATTCCGGACCCGTCTGGTATGGGCCGGCCATCGTTTCCAAAACCGCTTCCGTAATTTCGACGGCATCCGTTCCGCAGGAAGTCAGGCGAATAGTTCGTTCCACCGAGGCACCAACATCGGCCGAGCCGAAGTCGACCAGTGGTGACGGCGTACAATCCGCGCCGTCCACCAAACACGCGCAGATCGCGGGACCCGCGCCGGTCGCGTTGATCGGCACTTCGACATTTCCGCGCGAAGCATCGCCGGAGACGATGGTGATGACGCCGGTATCGACGCCGCCGTTCGCCGGCGAATATTTCACGTTGAGCGTATATTCCTCGCCGGGCTTCAGCACGCGGCAGAGATTGATCAGGCTGCAGTCCTGGACGCCCGCGGGAATTTCGGTCGCTTCCGGCGCACAAAATTCCGGCGAATCCGAGGCCAGCTTGATGCCGTGCAGCTCGAGATCACCTTCGCCCGTATTTTTGATGACGACGGTCTGAGTCCCGAGCTCGCCGATCGAAACATTTCCAAATTGGACCGACGGATTTTCGCACTGGTCCCCCACACAAACGGTGAGCTTCCCGCGACCGGCCGCGAGACCGAATTTCACTTCCTCGCGCTCCGGATCATCCGAACGCACCACCAGATCGACGAGATCCGGTTCGGCATCCGTCGCCGCGTAACTCACTTCGACGATCGCACCGGGCGGTGAATTCGCATTGAGGTCCGCGGGAATTTGCAGAGGCAAAGTTGCCTCGGTCGTTTGGTCAGGCCCCAAAATACGCATCGTGAATTCTGCGTCTTCAGCGGAGAGCTCGATCGCCGATACTTTGAGCGGCGCAGTACCCGTTGAACGGATCTCGAATTTCTTCGTGGCGCGCGATCCGAAATCAGTCACCGGGGTTCGACCCGCGGTGAGAAAATCATCCGGTATCCGTCGAACCAGCTCCGCGTCCGAGCACGAATCGGTTTCAACGAAGGTCAGAGTCATCTCGACCGCTGCACGCTGAATCCCTTCGCCCTCTTCGCAGTTGCATCGAGGTAACAGTGCGGCCATCGAAAGGCCGGTTAAGAGCAGTCCCCATACTTTCGCGCTTCTCATCGCGTATATCTCTCCGTCTCAAAGACACACGTGTGTCTTGAAGTCCCCAGGAACTTAGGTGCGCTCAGGCCGTGCCGGAATACGATCTTGGTCACTTGGTCGGTGAGCTCGCACATTCTCTCACTCCGATTGGGGCGGGTGCGAAGTTGAGCTCCTGGGCGCCCGCCCGTAGTGTCGAACCGTGCGGCGCATGCTTCTGGTGCTTCTGTTTGCGAGCGGCTGCGCAACAACGGCCGAGCACACGACCTGGGACGACGATGCGCGCGAGGGCGTCGGGTCGAGCGTGCCACGCGCGCCACATCGGCCGGTTGTCGTCGTCCCAAAGCTCCCGATCGCCATCCACGGACAGGTCGCTACAGAAAAAAGAGAGCCCGTCGACTCTGCAGCGATCGAGCTTTTGATCCTCCGCTTCACCTCGAAGCGACGCGCCCTCGCAAGAGAAGCCCCGCCGAGCGAAGGCGCCTGGCCGCGTCCGATCCAAGCTTCGTTCTTTTCGATCCTCGACGAGCTCGACCGCGCGCTCGAATCGCCGAAAGGCTCGCTCCCTCGCCGCGTACTGATCCAAGCGCGCGTTACCATGGAAGTGGAAGTCGAAAATTCCGAAGGCCGCTTCGGGCCCGCGCCGAAAGAGGTCACCGCTCGCGTCGGGAAATTATTCGGCGCGATCGCGCTCCACATGCGCGCAGCGCCAGCACGAGAAGACCGGCGCGCGAAAATGATGGAAGGCTCGCTCGCTTTGATCTGGCCGGTCTCCCCGGTGATCGTCACCAGCGGTTTCGGATATCGGCGCGATCCCATACTAGGTCGTGAGAATGTCCGTTTCCACGCCGGCGTCGATCTCGGCGGAGAATCCGGCGACGTGGTCCATGCCTCGGCGCCGGGTCGCGTCGTCGGCGCGGGCTGGCTTGGTGGCCACGGACGCGCGGTCGTGGTGCAACACGCGGGCGGATACCAAACGATGTACGCGCATCTCAGGCAAATCGTCGTCGAGCTCGGCGCAGAGGTGGAAGCAGGCTCGCCTGTGGGTCTCATCGGAACGAGCGGCCGCTCGACCGGTCCCCATCTCCACTTCGAAGTTCGTCGTGGCGGCGTTCCACTCGATCCACTCGAAGCTCTAGGTCCGACGTTCGCGTTCATGAATTGAATCGGAGTAGCCAATGGATCCTTTCGCGCGACTGCTCTCTCACGCCGAGAGCTCTCATGACGGCCACGAAGCGAACCGAGTGCTCTGGGAAGCACGCGAAGCGCTCGAGGCGCAAAATACCAACGTCGTTTCTTACGAAATGATCGCACCCGAACAGATCGCCTGGAGCGATTTCCTCAAAACGGTCATCCCGAAGCTGACGGAACACTTCACTGCAAAAGGTTTGCCGATGCGCGGCGGATCGGGCGCGGTGCTCTCCGTCTGGCGCGGAGGTCGAATTTACCTCTTCACCAGCTCTCAGTTTTTCTCGGCAATTTCCGAGATCGAAGAGCTCGATGAAAAAACTCTCTGGCAAAAAATAAATGAGTGGAGAAAAACCGCCGGTTTGTGAACGAATTTCTTTTCGCGAAACGTCCGTCCGAAATTCGGAAGTTGTCCGAAATCCGGACGGACGATCCGCCTGTAATTTCGAAAATCGAATCCAATTTATGTTTTCTCGTTTGGCACCGCGGTTGCTCTTGGCCGCTCCGTGGTGGCGCATGTTCTGAGCTCGACACTATTCGGAGTCGACGCGCGCCTCGTGGAAGTCGAAGCAGAGCTTTCGGTGGGTCTGCCGACATTTTCGGTCATCGGGCTCGGCGGCGCAGCCGTTCAAGAAGCGCGCTTTAGAATTCAGTCCGCTCTCCGCGCGACCGGCGTCGAGCTTCCGCATAAAAAAATTACCATGAACCTCGCGCCGGCGGCGTTGAGGAAAGAAGGCGCTGCGCTCGATCTCGCCATGGCGCTGAGTCTTCTGATCGGGATCGGAAAAATTCGCGAAGATGCGCTCCGCAAGACTCTGGTCGTCGGTGAGCTGGCTTTGAGCGGAGACCTACGGCCCGTCCGCGGAGTTTTGGCGAACGCCATCCTTGCTCAGGAAAAAGGTATCGAGCAGCTGATCGTACCCAAGGGAAATGCGCACGAAGCACAGGCGCTCCCCGGCATGCGTGTGGTCGCAGCCAGTAATTTAGCGGAAGTGATCGCTCATCTTCAGGGAACCGCTCCGCTCAAGCCCCCGCCGCCTGCGATTCCCACATTAGAAAAGATGACCGGCGACCTTGCCGAGGTCCGAGGACAAAAAATTGCGCGCCGCGCGCTGGAAATCGCGGCCGCCGGCGCTCACAACTTCATACTGATCGGAAGTCCAGGTTCCGGAAAAACGATGCTCGCCCGCCGGCTCCCGAGCATTTTGCCGCCCCTGAACAAAACCGAGCAGCTCGAGGTCACAAAAATATGGTCCGCCGCGGGACTCACTTTGGGATCGGATGGGTTGGTGGCTGCGCGGCCATTTCGCGCGCCGCACCACAGCATTTCCGAGGGAGGAATGATCGGCGGTGGTGCACCGGTCCGCCCAGGCGAAATATCTCTCGCCCACCACGGGGTCCTTTTTCTGGACGAGATGCCGGAAATTCCACGGAGGATATTGGAGAGCTTGAGGCAGCCGCTCGAAGACCGCGAAGTGATTATTGCCCGGGTGCGCCATGCCGTTCGTCTCCCCGCGAGCTTCATGTTGGTCGGAGCCGCGAACCCATGCCCGTGCGGTTGGTATGGACATATTTCCCGCCGCTGTACTTGTCCTCCGGAAAAAATCACCGGCTATCTCCAGCGAATTTCCGGCCCCATGCTCGACCGGATCGACATGGTCATCGAATCTCCCTCGCTGAATTCAGAGGAGATATTTTCCGAAACTCAGTCCGAAAGCTCCGCCCAAATTCGCGAACGCGTCGTCCGTGCACGATCGATCTCCGAGAAAAGGTGCGGCGGCCCAACCTCGAAAATGAGCGGAAAAGAGCTGCGCTCCTCGGCTGCGTTATCCGGGGAGGCGCGTAATCTGATCTCTGCGTCGGTCGACCGCTTGGAGCTTTCCGTCCGTGGAATGGAACGCGCCATCCGAGTCGCCCGGACCATCTCCGATCTGCGCGGAGATAAGGAAATCGGCCGCGAGGCCATGGCGGAGGCGCTGCGTTATCGAGTTTCGCTGGCTCAATCCCGCTCTGTCGCGGCCGTGTAAAAAAGGAATTAGATTTATGAAAAATGAGATCAATGAGGCCGTGTGCTCCACTTCGATGAAAACTCCCGTGGGCCGAATTTGGATTATCGGCCGAGGAAAAAAGCTCCTCGCCGCAGAATTAGAGCCCCGATTCGAGGCGCTTCAAAATTGGATGAACAAAAGGCACTCGGTCAGCATGGAGCCCGCGAAAACGGAGCGCGGTTCCGAGCCTATCTTGGAGCGCGCGAAGGACGCCCTGAAACGATACTTTTCGGGCGAGCTCGGCGCTCCAGCCCGCATTCCGCTCGAGCTCGAAGGTTCGACGCTCCAGCGCAAAGTATGGGATATGGTGCGATCGATCCCACCTGGCCAAACGATCAGTTATGCGGATTTGGCTAAAAACTCACGAAATCGGGGTGCATTTCGCGCCGTGGGTGCGGCCAACGGTGCGAATCGTTGCGCGATTTTTATACCCTGTCACCGCGTCGTATCCAGTTCGGGCTCACTCCAAGGATATGGAGGTGGGTTGGACGCCAAAGGCTGGCTCTTGCGACACGAAGGCGTCGCAAATGACGGGACAAAAATCGATATTGGGAGAGAGTGAGTGTGGGTTTGAGTCCGGGCGGATGGAGTTTACTTGCCCGAACCTTTGCGGCGCTCGGCCCAATAAGCCTTCATGCGCGCGCGGGCAGCTTCCCGAGCGCTGTTCGACCATTTCGGTGCACGGCGCGACGCCGAGCCGCCCGCGGGGGCAGCTGAGGCCGCTTTCTTCGGGCGACCGGGACCACGTTTGGCCGGCGCAGCCGCTGCAGCGGCACCCTTGTTCTTCGAGCCTTTCGGACGTCCGGGACCACGTTTTGCCGGCGCAGCCGCTGCAGAAGCAGCCGCCGGAGGACGGCCAGGACCGCGCTTCACTGCCGGAGCAGCCGCCGCTGCTGCCGCCTTCGGACGACCGGGTCCGCGTTTGGCCGGCGAGCCCATTTGCGACAGTAATGCTTCCATCGCGGAAATTTGTTTCGACAATTGGTCGCGCTCACCCCGCATAGTATCGAGGGCGGCACGCAGCTCAGAGGAGACGCGGTCATTTACCATAAATTTCGTATTACACGTTGCCGATCTCCAGTGCAAGTAATTGCGATCTTGTTTTTTGACTTAGACTCTATTTTTAAAACCCACCCAAAAAAAGAACCCGGTGAGTCATGCCCAATCTCGAGCTCGAATCCCCAAAACCCAGCTCCGCATTCCGTAAAATTGCCATTGGAACTTGGACGACCAGCTATGACCCTCAGGTCTACGGAACCCTTACTGTCCGAATGGAACCCGCACTTAGATTCATGGATGAGTATCGATCTCGAACCGGTCTCCGACTAACTGTCACTCATTTGGTCGCAAAAGCCGTCGCGCGCGCGTTTGAAAAGATGCCCGACGCAAATGCCATTTTGAGATTTGGAAAGATCTATCCCCGGAAAATTATCTCGGTTTTTCTCCAAGTCGCCATGGAAGATCCGGTGACCGGGAAACCTGATCTCTCGGGCACTACTCTTCATGGTGTGGACAAAATGTCCCTGGAACAGGTCATCGAGGCGACCGAAAAGAGCGTCGCGAAAGTACGAAAAGACGAAGATAAGTCGCTCTCACAATCGCGGAAGCTGTTTTCTGCGGTTCCCGGGTGGCTGCTCGGACGGGTGCTCCGATTTTTTTCATTTCTGCTCTACACCCTCAATCTCGATCTATCTTGGGCCGGAGTCCCAAAAGATGGGTTTGGGTCGGTGATGATCACCAACATCGGCTCTCTGGGTTTGGATACCGCCTTTGTTCCGCTCGTGCCTTGGTCGAGAGTCCCGGTGCTGATTGCCGTTGGACGAGTATCCGAGGAGCCGGTCGTCGAAGATGGAAAAGTAGTCCCCGGAAAATTGATGAGGCTTTCGGCAACCTTCGATCACCGTTTCATCGATGGACAACACGCGGCGGTCCTCGCGCGGTCGATCAGCGAGGTTTTCGCCGATCCTTCGCGTTTTCTCACCTAAGAGCGCACCACAAAATAATGTGCCCGTCGCCGGGGCCGTGCCTGCCCCGGCGAAGAGATGAACGCAGCCGGCAGACATGGAAGGGCGGCCAAAGGGGTAAAAATTATTTCGAGCAGATTCCGAAGGTGTGGTGGCCGCGCTGGCATGCCTGCCGGCCCTTCGCTAAGCTCCGCCCCGAGCGTGGTCGCAATCCTGACTGAAGAGCTGCGCTTCCCGCCCGCTTGGTCCGCCGGGCGAGATGGATTAGTCGCCGTGGGTGGTGACCTCTCGATCGAACGTCTCCTGCTCGCATATCGAAGCGGAATATTTCCCTGGCCGATCTTCGACGATGACTGGATGACTTGGTTTTCCCCAGATCCCCGAACTATCTTGGAGCTCGAATCCTTCCATTGTTCCAGAAGCCTGACCAAATTGATCCGGAAGGGGACCTTTGAAGTCACCGTCAACTTAGACTTTGCCGGAGTCCTCGAAGGCTGCGCCGAGCCGGCACCGGAAAGAATGACCACCTGGATAACGACGGATCTCATGCGTGCCTATCTCGCATTGCATCGCGCGGGCCACGCACATTCGGTGGAAGTCAGAAAAGGCGGGCGTTTGGTCGGTGGCCTTTATGGAGTATCGGTCGGCGGTTTATTCGCCGGTGAATCGATGTTCTCCCGCGAAAGTAATGCCTCGAAAATCGCGCTCCAATTTCTCGTCGAGCGCCTCAAATCTCGAGGATATGCGCTTCTCGATACTCAGACGCGCACCGAACATTTGAAATCTCTCGGAGCGATCGAAATTCCGCGCAGTACTTATTTGAAGCGCCTCAAACAAGCGCTCCTGCTCGACTGTAGTTTCGTTTAGAAATTCTTTCGGTCCCGATCGTCCGTTCGGATTTCGGACACGTTTCCGAATTTCGGACGTTTTTCGGACAAATTTATCGGGATCACGATCCGGCTCCAAAAAAAGGGCCCGGCACGTTGCTTGCGTAGAGGCGAGGCTCATCAGGAGGCCTCTATGTCTATCGCAGAAAAAATGAAATCAGTACGGTCCGCAATGACGGACATCGAAAAACAATTCGGCCGCGGAGCGATCATGTTGCTCGGCGGTGACGACGCGCGCGCGCAGGAAACGATCGCAACTATCCCGTCGGGCTCGGTCGCGCTGGATATTGCGCTCGGAACGGGTGGGTTGCCGCGCGGAAGAATCGTGGAAATTTACGGTCCGGAATCCTCCGGAAAAACGACGCTCGCTCTGCACGCGATCGCCTCCGTTCAAAAAGAGGGTGGGGTCGCCGCGTTCATCGACGCAGAACACGCCCTCGATCCGCGTTATGCTCGTAATTTGGGGATCAAGCTCGAGGAGCTGTTGGTCGCCCAACCGGACCACGGTGAACAGGCGCTGGAGATTGTGGAGACGCTGATCAGGAGCGGGGCGGTGGACATTATCGTCGTCGACTCGGTCGCGGCCCTGGTCCCCAAAGCGGAAATCGAAGGCGAAATGGGTGACTCTCATATGGGTCTGCAAGCGCGCTTGATGTCGCAAGCGATGCGCAAGCTGACCGGACTCACCTCGAAAACCAAATCAACCATCGTCTTTATCAATCAGACACGCAGCAAAATCGGCGTGGTTTTCGGTTCGCCCGAAACCACCACCGGCGGAAATGCGCTCAAATTTTACGCGTCGGTCCGCCTGGAAATTCGGCGCATCGGTGCAGTGAAAGAAGGCGAGACGGCGATCGGAAATCAGGTCCGGGTCAAAGTCGTGAAAAATAAGTTGGCGCCGCCGTTCCGCGAGGCGGAATTCGAGGTGCTCTACGGAAAAGGAGTTTCGGCCGCCGGTGAGATGATCGATATCGGCGTCGCGAAGAATATTATCGAGAAAGCCGGGACCTGGTTCTCGCTCGGCGGCGCGCGGATGGGTCAGGGTCGAGAAAATGCGCGACAGTGGCTCGAGGAACGTCCGAAGCTGATGGAAAAAATGCGGACGGTGTTACTCACCGAAGCACCGCGCCTCGAAGATTTGGGTCCGGCGGAATCTTGGTCGGAAGCACCGAAACCCGTCGTCGCGGAAGTGAAGGCGAAGGTGACCGAGCTTCCGGTCGCGGTGATGAATGCGGCGAACGGCTCGGCGGGAAAAGCGAAGGCGGCGAACGCGCGCTAGGAACCATCTCGGGGAGCGCCGTCTATTTCAGCGCATGCTGACGGACGGCGTCTCACCGGAAAGATAAGCTGCTTTTTTCATCAGCGAGAGGAATTCCGTGCGGTCCGGGTCGCTCCAATGAATATCCGAAACCAGCGAAAGAACGCGGTTGAACGTCCAAGCGCCGGCGTGCGGGCTTTGGCGAAGCAGCTCGGAGCCGCCCATCACCGCAACCGCGAAACGAAAATCTTCCGGCGAAGCCTCGAAAACACGCGTCACCACCGAGGCCGGAACCAACAGCGAAGTTTCTTTCGCGGTCATTCCACGCGGTTCTTTGGCGCGAACACGTACCGTGGCAATCGAACCTTCCGCACCTGGCTTCAAGGTCAGCTCATACAACGCGGTGACTTGATGACCGGCGCCGATTTCACCCGCGTCGACCTTGTCGTTCCGGAAATCGCGGTCCGCGATGGCACGATTTTCATAACCCACCAGGCGATAGGAGTAGACCGCGGCGGGGTCCATTTCGACCTGGATTTTCACGTCCTGCGCGACATCTTGGATCATTTTGGTGAGATCCCGACCGAACACGCGCTCAGCCATCCGCGGAGTATCGATATAGTAATAGTTGCCGTTGCCGCGGTTGGCGAGGGTCTCCATCGTTTCATCTTTGTAATTTCCGTCGCCGAAACCAATCGTGGAGAGCGTCACGCCCTCTTTCACATATCCTTCGACTTGTTGAAGCATGTCGGCCGGGCCGGTCGCGCCAATATTCGCGTCGCCATCCGAACAAACGATGATGCGGGTGATCGAATTGTCGCGGAGCATTTTCGCCGCCTGTTTGTAGGCGAGCGTCAGACCAGATTCCATGGCCGTTCCGCCACCCGGACGAAGGCTGTCGATTGCGCGATTGATATCTTTTTTATGCGCGGCGTTCGTCGGAGGAAGCACAACTCGGACACCACCCGCATAAGTCGTAATCGCGACCGTATCTTTGGCCGTGAGATTTTCCACGGCCATTTTCAGGCTGCGTTTCGCGAGATCGAGGCGGTCTTCCGAAGTCATCGAGCAGCTGGTGTCGACGAGGAAAACCAAATTCGCGGGGAGGCGATCTTTATCTTGGACCACACGGGCCTGGACGCCGACGCGGAGAATATATTTCGTGGCGTCGACGGGGGAGCGCGCACCTTCCGCCTGAATCGAGAAGGGATGCCGCTCGCCGACCGGCGGTTCATAGTCATAGTGAAAATAATTAACCATCTCTTCGATGCGCACGAGGCTCGCCGTCGGCAGCCGATCGCCGACCAAAGAACGGCGGGCGATCGAATATGCGGCGGTATCGACATCGATCGCGAAGGTCGACTGCGCGTCTTCCGCGACCAAGGTCGGCGCGTTGATGGTGACTTCGCGACCAGCGAAATCGCCACCGGCAGGGACTTCTTCGACCTGCGCGATGCTGGGGCGGGCCAAGAGTTTCGCGGGCTGCATCGGCAAAGAAGGGCCGGACGATTTTTTGTCCTCGCTCTTCGTCGCTTCGATGCGCTGCTCGACCGGCGGCGGTGCCGGCATCTTCCTCGCGGACTTCTCCGCCGCGTCGCCGTCACGGCTCGGGCGATCTGCATTCAAGGCCGGATCCGCCGCGGGCTCCACGCGGCCCAGCGGAATCTCGAGATCGTTCTTTTGGGCGTCGGTCACGCTCTTCGCTTCATCGGCGGCCGCCGTAGTGTAGACGCGTTTAGCACCGGCCGTCTCAGGGGGCTCAGCCTCGCGCATGCTCTCCGCGGTGATTTCGACGGGCTGTTTTTCCGCGGCCCCATATCCACACGAGATCGGGAGCAAAGCTCCTGCGACAAAGAAGAGAAGTTTTCGCATGCCCGGAATAACGGTCCTGGGCGCAAAAAGATCTGGCGGCGTTTCAATCGAAATTTAGCGGGGTGCGCGTTCTCACTTTTTCGCTTCTTTGGGTGGCAGGCCGAGCGACTCCCGCGCACGTCGCGCGAGGTCCACCACGGCACCCCGGATCGAGCTCGGCGTTGCCGGTTGATCGAAGTCGAAGCGCAGGCGGACGTTCGGCTCGCGGCACTCGACCTCGAATCCAAATTGATCGACGGCGATCATCTTCGCGGACGCAGGATTCGTCGCTTTGAACGCGCGGCAATAGAGCTGAATCGCCTCTTCATGATCGCTGTTCATGTGCTCGATGATCCCAGACGACGCTTTGGCCATGGGGTCAGTCGCCGGATCGAGCCGAATTTTCTCCGCGGGCAACCAGAATATTTTCCCAAACCCACCGATGAAACGGACGTGTTCCGGAACAATCCGATAGTACGCAAAATCATGCGCTTCGGAGTAACTCACCGCCGCAGGCACCTTGGACAGGTATCTCGCGCGAACCGAAGGCAAGTCGTCCGCAGAAACGCGCGACGCACGCCCCATGACGGTAATTCGGCCCTTCGCCTGAGTATCTCCACCGTCTTCGCTCTCTTGTACGAGAAAGCTGACGCGATCGTCGGCGTCGATATTCTTGGTGTGTTCGGCGATCGTGCTGATGAAAAGGATCGGCGCGCCGGTGGCGTCGAGCGCATAAGGCGCGATCGATCCGAAGGGCCAACCCTCGACACGTTTGGAGATGGTGCACAAAAATCCGTCCTTCTTTTGCCGAAGGAGGAGCTTCGCATCTTCCGCAGCGCGGTCGGCGGGGATCATCTGAGCTTCTTCGAGCTCGTCGGGGCTTTGCATCGGCGACAGAGTATCAGAAGGTGCAAACGGATGGGGCGCGCGTATTTTCCGGGCCGCCATTCGTTCGCGGTGTTCGTGCTGATCTGCGGCGCCGCGTGCAAAGGCGGCTGCCACCCCGCGCCCGCTGTGGAAAATGGAGGCGCAACAATGAGTCGATCCACTACGGGCAATGGGCTTCCCGGCTCCGAGCCGTTCTCCGAAAAGCTCGAGCAAGAAATGAAAGCCGCGTTGGCCGCGCTGGGCCCAACCTACCTCCCGCGGACCAAACACCTCCGCGCGGACGGCACGCCACGTTTCACGAATCGGCTGATATTCGCGACCAGCCCATACCTACTTCAACACGCTCATAATCCGGTGAGCTGGTTTTCCTGGGGCGAAGAGGCTTTTCAAGCCGCGGCTGCGTTGAACCGGCCGATCCTTTTGAGCGTCGGATATTCGACCTGTCATTGGTGCCACGTCATGGAGGTCGAGTCCTTCGAAGACGAAGAGATCGCGGCGTACATCAATACAAATTACATCGCGATCAAAGTCGACCGCGAAGAACGTCCCGATGTCGACAGCGTCTATATGTCGGCAGTGCAGCTGCTCAGCCAAGGGGGCGGCGGTTGGCCGATGACGGTGGTGATGACGCCCGAAAAACGCCCATTTTTCGGCGGAACATATTTTCCGCCACGGGACGGGATGCGCGGAAGCCGCGTCGGTTTTCTAACTATCTTGAAGCGGATCAAAGAAGCCTACCAGCTCGATCCGAGCTCCTTGAAAAAGAGCGCCCAAGAGGTCGCGGCGGCGCTGCAGCTTCAGTCGAAAACCTCACCGCAAGGGATTCCGGGTCGAGAGGCGCTGGTCGAAGCGGCGCGTGTGCTCACCGCGCGATACGACCCGAAATATGGTGGCTTCGGAAGCGCCCCGAAATTCCCGCGTCCTTCGACCTACGAATTTATGCTGCGATATTTCCGGCGCACGAACGATCCCGTTGCGCTCGAAGTGGTGAGCCATTCACTCGATCAAATGGTCGCCGGCGGAATTTATGATCAGCTCGGCGGTGGTTTTCATCGATATTCGACCGACGAACGGTGGTTAGTCCCGCATTTCGAGAAAATGCTCTACGACAACGCGCAGCTCGCTTCACTCTTGGCGGAGCTCCAGCAGCTCACCGGAGAATATCGGGCGCCGCTGGTCGAAACGCTCGAATATGTCTTGCGCGAAATGACCTCGCCGCAAGGCGCATTTTATTCGGCGACCGACGCGGACAGCGAAGATCACGAAGGAACGTTTTTCGTGTGGACTCCCGCGCAGCTCGAGACGGTGCTCGGCGAACGCCGAGGAAAAATAGCGCAGGCGATTTTCGGTGTGACGAACTATGGCAATTTCGAGGGGAAGAATATTCTGCATCGGATGCGTCCGCTCGAGGAGGTCGCCCAGGAGCTCGGTCTCTCGGAAGCGGCGCTCCACAGTGAGCTGCCGGCGATCAAAGCGGAGCTCTATGCGGCGCGGGAAAATCGGATTCACCCTCTGCGCGACGACAAAATATTGGTCGAATGGAACGCCCAAATGATCTCGGGTTTTGCGAAGGCGTCGATCGCGCTCGACGAAACGAAATGGGCCGAGCACGGCGAGAGAGCGGCGGATTTCATTTTCGCGCATATGTACCGCGAGGGACGGCTGGTGCGCGCGCACCGCTCGGGCCGCTCGCAACACGCCGCCGTGCTGGAAGACTACGCGTTTTCCATCGCAGCGATGCTCGATCTCTTCGAAGCTACCGCGAAAAAGAAATGGCTCGAAAAAGCGATCGAGCTCGAGGCGACACTCGAGAGATATTATCTCGACCGTACTGATGGTGCCTTTTATTCCACCGCCGACGACGCGGAGGCGCTGCTGGTCCGGGAAAAATCGATCTACGACGGAGCGCAGCCCTCAGGAAATTCAGTCGCGGCGACGAATTTATTGCGCCTCGCAGAATTCACGGGTCGACGCGAATACCGGAATATCGCCGAAGGAATATTGCGTGCCTTCGGCGGCTCGCTGGAGCGCGGGGCCGTCGAGTGCCCGAAGTTGATCCAGGCGCTCGATTTCTTGCTCGATAGTCCGAAAGAAATTGTCATCGTCACCGGAGAAAAGGACGACGGTGCTCAGCTCAGGAAGGTACTGCGGGAAAATTATTTACCGAATTCGGTGAGCCTGATCCTCCCGCAAAAATCGATCGCCGAAATGGCAAGCATCATCCCCTGGCTGGAAAACAAAGTTGCGCTGAAAGACAAAGCGACCGCTTACGTTTGTAGGGCGCAGGTTTGCGATGCGCCGACTTCGGATCCGGAAATATTCGCAAAACAGTTGGAGAAAAAAGAGCCGTTCGAGCCCGCGAGAAAGTTGGTGGTCCCCAGATAGTTAGAGCCCGCCGCAAAATAATCTGCCCGTCTGGGCCGCCGATCCATTTCCGCTGCCTGCGTCCTCTTCCTCGCTCGGCGCGCAAGCATAACTTCGCGAGCGCCTCGACGCCCGAGATGGGCAGCTTATTGACCGGACTCCTTACCGAACCAAGAGGGTGCCGACGCTGCCGGCTTCGGCGAAAGCGCGGCCGAGATCGCCGGCGCGGAGCTGGCCGACGACCTGGACTTCGGGGACACCGCCCTCGATGGCATCGATCGCCTCCTCGAGCTTGGCGATCATTCCGCCTTTGACGCTGCCGGCGGCGATCGCTGCGCGGGCTTCGGCGATCGTCAGGCGAGGAATACGCGAGCCGCGGTCCTCGATGTCCTTGAGGACACCTGAGGTACCGGTGATCATCACCAAGCGATCGGCGGCGAGCTTCGCGGCGAGCTGGCTGGCGACCATGTCCGCGTTGATGTTGTAGGCGGCGCCGGTCGAGTCGCTCCCGATACAGGCGAGGACCGGCGTGAGCCCATGTTCCAGCAACCTAGCGAGGAGCGCGGAGTTGACTCCGGTGACGTCGCCGACGAAGCCGAAGTCGACCGGTTGATCGCCGCCGCCGGTCACCGCCTTCGGAGGCCGGCGAACGCAGGAGATCGCGCCTCCGCTGACGCCGTTCAAGCCGAGCGCGTCGACGCCGGCGGCACGCAGCGCGGAGCAGAGATCGATGTTCAGCTTGCCGCCGACGACCATCTTCAAGACATCGAGCGCAGCGGCATCGGTGATGCGGCGTCCGCCCACGATCTTGACCTCTTGGCCGAGCTGTTTTTGCAGCGCCGTCGTCTGCGGACCACCGCCGTGGACGAAGACCAAACGGCGTCCCGCGTCCAACAACACACGCGTGTCCGCGGCGATCGCCCGCAGCTCCTCGGCGTGCGCCGCATCGAGCAGCTCACCCCCGAGCTTGACCACACTGATCGCGTGGACGCCCGTACCGATCGTTTGGACGCCCGTACTCATGGCCAGCCTCCGGGATCCTGCAGCGTCTCGCGTTCATCGAGCCCGAGCACCAGGTTCATGTTCTGAATGCCCTGCCCGGCGCCGCCTTTGATCAAGTTGTCGAGCGCGCTGATGCACGACACGATCCTCTTGCCGCCGGCGATCTCACCGACCACGCAGCCGATCTCGACATAGTTCGAGCCGGCGACCGCAGCGACCTCGGGGAGCCGTTTTTTGGGCACTCGCACGAAGGGCTCGCCGGCGAAGGTCTCCTCGAACGCCGCGTAGATTGCCTGTGGATCGATCGACGCATCGACGTGCGCGAACGAAGTCACGAAGAGCCCGCGCGACAACGGCGCCGAAATCGGGACCAGTTGGATCGAGACATCACGCGCTCCCGCGGTGGCCAAGGTCTCGGTGATCTCCGGAACGTGTTGGTGCGCGAGCGTCTTGTACGTTTTGATGTTCACCGCGCGGATCGGGTGATGCGTTCCTGCTGAAGCGGCGACACCGCTGCCGCTCGAACCGGTGAGGCCGACGACCTCCACCACGCCCGACAACCAGCCGCGTTTTGCGAGCGGCAACAAGCCAAGCTCGATAGTGGTCGCGAAACATCCGGGGCTGGCGACATACTTCGTTTGTTTGATCGCGTCGCGATTCAGCTCCGGCAGGCCGTAGACGAACCTGTCCATGAGATCAGGACACGGATGTTTCGCCGCGTAGAACTTTTCGTAGGCCGCGACGTTTTTCAAACGAAAGTCGCCGGAGAGATCGACGATGCGCGCGCCGGTCTCGATGATTTCCATGACTTTGTGCGCGGCGATCTTGTGCGGGAGGCCGAGCAAGACCACGTCCATACCGCTGGCTGCGTCGCGTGCGCTGAGGTTCTCGAAGACCAACGAGCTCTGTCCTTCGAGCTGCGGATGAGCCGCCGATAAATGCTCACCGACGAAATCGATGCTCGCGACGCGGGCGAGCTCGACGTCTTTGTGTTGTAAAAGACGCCGGATCATCTCTCCGCCGCCGTATCCACTGCCGCCGATGACCGCGGCTTTGAAACGCTTGTTCAACACAAAGCGAAGCTAGACCGTCCGATCGCTCGACGCACGCCCGCGTTTTTAGTGCGGTCAAAAGGATTTTGACGAATGACGGTACGGGGAGACAGGCCGGTCGAACGGGCCTCGGACAAGGGGCGAGCTTGACCCCGCCGTGCGATCCTCCGAAGGTACAAAGTGTAGAGTACAGCTGTACACACAGGCTGGAGCCTACAGATCAATCGTTTGAAATAAGGGGCATTTTGGGAATTGAGCGGACCCATCTTGCTTGTGTCCTGACCGCTCGGTACAAGAGTGGTTATGCAGCGTCAGAGAAAAGAGCAAGGCGAACACACCCGGCAGGCGATCATCGACGTCACCACAAAGCTCTTCGCGAGCAGAGGCTACGCGGGCACCTCGCTCGACTTGATCGCGAAGGAAGCCCAGACGAGCAAGAGCTCCATCTTCTGGCACTTCGAAAACAAAGAAGACCTCCTCTTCACCGTCGTCGATCGCGCGATGAGTGAATGGGAAGTGCGCGCAGGATCCGAGATCCTCGCGCAGCCCGATCCGCCCGCGCAGCTCGGTAAGTTGATCGATCTGTATCGCGAGCTCGCGCAAGATCGGCCCGACACGCTGCGCTTGTTGCTCGGCTTATTGCTCGAGACCGCCGACGTGAATGAGGACGTGAAGAAACGTTTTCAGCGCATGTATCGCGGTTATCGCACGTCAATTCAGATCGTGATCGAGGAAGGCATCTCCGCGGGACACTTCACGCGCGAAATTCCGTCGGTGCATCTTTCGGCGCTGGTGCTCGCGTTGTTCGACGGCCTGTTCATTCAGTGGTTCCTGGACGCGACCGCGGTACCCACGGACATCTTCGATTCGTTGAAGCGATCCGTGTTTGCGCTGGTGATGCCCGGAAAAGAGGTCCCGCGGAACAACGCGGAGATCGTCCGCAAAGAAGCCACCGCGACCGGTCGCGCTTAGCGCCTCGTTTCGTTATCATCGGCGCCGGTGCGTCCGATCTTTCATATTGCGCTGCTCGCCGCGATCTTCGCGTCGCACGCCGCGGAGGCGAAAGATTGGGTGTGGAGCTCGGGCACGGTCGAAGAAGACGCAGGCTCGCTGTTTCGCTTTCAAACGCGGCTCAATCTTTGGGTCTCGAACTATGATCGTCCCGAACGCGCATGCGAATTCGGCGCGTTCGACGTTCCGCTGCCCGAGCCGACCTTCCGTTCGAGCAGCCTGCGAGCGGCGCAGGTGGATCCGGGATTTTTCGGCTGCAATGCGTCGAGCTCGGATGAGATCGGGATCGGTCCGGGAATCGAAGTGTCGTTCAAGATCATGGAGCCGCTGCACGTCACCGCGGGCTTCGATCTCGTTTACACGTTGCCTGATTCTTCGATCATCAAGAATCAGATCGTCATCGGCGTACCGTTCGGAGTGTTGATCACTTTTCCAGAATGGGCGTTTCGTCCGATCATTCATCCGAAGATCATCCCCGTCCTCTACCTCACCGACGACTCGCGCGATTACACGATCGGGGCCGATCTCGGCGCCGCCTGGCGCGCCGGTGAATGGGGAGATCTCTCGCTGACGCTCGGATATTATTACGCGGAAACGATGTCGAGCTGGCAGCTCCAGCTTGCGCTTCACCCGATCTGAGAGGGGTGCTACAGCGAGGCGATGTCCGTGCGCCGCGCGAATCGTGAGGACAAGCGCCGCCGGATCATCGACGCCGCGGTCGACGTCTTCGCGGACAAAGGTTTCTTCGGAGCGCGCGTCTCGGAGATCGCCGAACGCGCAGGCGTCGCCGACGGGACGATCTATCTGTACTTCAAATCGAAGGACGAAATTCTCATCTCCTTGTTCGAGGAGAAGATGGCCGAGATCCTGGAGCGCTTCGTCAACATGTTGTCCGAGGTGCACGACACCGAGGAGAAGATGCGGCGGTACATCATCGAACACCTGACCTTGGTCGCCGAACAGCCGCGGCTGATGCAAGTGCTCACCGTCGAGCTGCGGCAGAGCGCGCGCTTCATGAAAGACTACGCGCCCCACGCCTTCGCGAAATACCTGGCCCTGGTCGGGAGCATCCTCGAGGAAGGCCAAAAAAAGGGCGTTTTTCGCAAAAACCTGGACCCGTCGATCTTCCGCCGCGCGTTGTTCGGCGCGATCGACGAAATTTCGCTCGAGTGGGTTCTGCGCGGAAAAGAGGCCTCGCTGCCGAGCCCGGTCGTCGTCGGCGAACAGATCAGCGAGTTCATCTTGCGCGGCTTGCGCGTCTGATCGCGAGTCGTATAGATCCGCGCACAATGTTCAGCTTCAAGCTCACCGAAGAGCAAAAGCAACTCCAAGACACCGCGCGCAAATTCGCCAACGAAGTGATTTCGCCGGTCGCGCAACAGCTCGATGAAGAGCACCGCTTCCCGCGCGACATCTATGAAAAAGCGTTTGAGCTCGGTTTGATCAACCTCGGCATTCCGCAAGATTTCGGCGGGATCGGGCTGTCGTCGATCGAACAAGTTTTGGTGTGCGAAGAGATCGCCGCCGGTTGTGCGGGCGTGGCCACGTCGATGGTGGCGAACGACCTCGCGCTGTTGCCCATCCTGATCGGAGGTACAGCAGAGCAAAAGAAACAATTCGTGCAACCGTTCAGCGAGAAGCTGCGCTTTTGTTCCTTCGGTTTGACGGAGCCGAACGCGGGCTCGGACGTCGCGGGTATGGCGACGACGATCGTCGCGGACGGCGATGAATACGTGATCAACGGCTCGAAGATGTGGATCACCAACGGGACCTACGCCGAACAGTTCACACTGTTTGGAACGTCGGCTTCGAGGAAAGATCTCCCCTCGGCCATGAAGTCGAAAGGTGTCACCTGCGTCGTCGTTCCGGGAGATGCCAAGGGCATTACGCGCGGCAAACCGGAGCGGAAGATGGGCCAAAACGCGTCCGATACGATCGGCCTGACCTTCGAAGACGTGCGCGTGCCGAAAGCGAATCGCATCGGCGCCGAAGGTGAAGGCTTCAAGATCGCGATGAAGACGCTCGATCATAGCCGTCCGTTGACTGCGTCGTTCGCCATCGGCGTGGCGCGAAAAGCGATGGAGCACTCGATCGCCTATAGCCAAGAGCGCAAGGCTTTCGATCAACCGATCGCTCGTTTTCAGGCGATCCAATTCATGATCGCCGACATGGCGATGAAGATTCACGCCGCTCGTTTGGCGACCTTGCAAGCGGCGTCCATGGTCGACAACGGCGAGAAATCGACGTTGATCTCTTCCTACGCGAAGACCATGGCCGCGGACTTCGGCATGGAAGTGACCACCAACGCTGTGCAGATCTTCGGCGGTTATGGGTACAGCAAAGAGTATCCGGTCGAGAAGCTGATGCGCGACGCGAAGCTGATCCAGATCTACGAAGGAACCTCCCAGATTCAGCGCATGGTGATCGCGCGCGAAATCTACGGTGGAACGAATCCGAGCGGCGGCATCGTGTGAACAAGTTTGCGCGGCGGATCATTGTTTTAGCCGCGTTCGCGCGGGGCAAGGATTTTGCGTAGAGTGCCCGCGTGGAGGAATCGCTCCTCGCTCTGGCGATCGTCTTACTGCTCGCGTTCCTGATCGTGCCGTTCGTGGCTTTGGCCATGATCCTCGGCGCGCGGAAACGGATCGCGACCTTGGAGGACGAAGCCGTTGCCCGCAAAAACGAGCTTCGTTTTCTCTACGAGGAGCTGAAGACGCTGAAGGCGGCATCGCGCGTGGCAGCGACCGCAGAACCGATCAGGGAAGCCGCGCGCGAAGCTGTCACCGACGACGGCCCCACCGCACCTGCGAAGCCCGCGACGCAGCCCATCGAACCGATCGAAAAGATCGAACCGATCGAAAAGATCGAACCGATCGAAAAGATCGAACCGATCGAAACGCCCAAGCCGATCCAGCCGATCCTACCGGAGGCTCCACCGCCGCCGCCGTCGATCCCGTTCGAACAACGTTTGGCGACATACTTCACCCGAATCGGCGCGGGCGCACTTTTGCTCGGCGCGCTCTACTTCTTCAAATACGCGGCGGACAACGAGTGGATCGGTCCCGCGGGCCGCGTGTTGCTCGGAGCGCTCCTCGGTCTCGGCGTCTTGGTCTTCGCGGAGCTGACCCGCAAAACAACGAAGCCTGCCTATACACAGATCATCGTCGGTGTAGGTCTCGCGCTCTTGTACATCTGCGCGTGGGCCAGCGCGGTGCTCTATCAGCTGGTGTCGATCCCCACGGCGTTCGTCGCGGAGACGGTGATCCTCTTCGCGGGCGCCGCGCTCGCGTACCGATATCGCGGCGAAGCCGTGTTGGTGCTGGTGTTGCTCGCCGGCTTTGCGAACCCGGTGTTGTTGTCGACCGGCGTCGATCGCCCGCTCGCGCTCTTCTCCTATCTATTGTTGCTCACCACGGTTTGTCTCGCGGTCTCGATCGCCCGTGAATTCAAGCTCGCCATCGCGCTGTCGATCGCCGGCGTCGCGGTGTTGTTCGCCGGCTGGTACGAGAAATATTTCGAGGTCTTCGATCGCCGCGAACAGAACTTCGGCGACGTTCCCCCGGAGCAGCTCGTCGGCGCTTATTACCAGCTGACGGCGCGTGTCGTCCCGATCGCTGCGGCGACCGCGTTCCTCGCACAACATTTGGCCACCGCTTTTGTGCTGCGGTCGCGCAATCTGTTGGCCGGTTGGCCGAAAGTGATCACCGTGAGCGCCGTGTTGCTCGCGCATACGGCGGCGACTGCGCTCCTGTACGATCGGCCACATGCTCTCGGCATCACGATGATCCTCCTCGCGGCGATCAGCGTCTTCGCGTTCCGCTTCTTCGACGTGATGCGTTTTTTGCTCGTGCCGATGGCCGCCGCGTTCTTGATGTTGGCTGCGCTCACGGTCGAGACCCGATCCGAAGATCAGTTGGCGCTGCTCGGCTTGTTGGGCGTTTGGGCCGCGGTCTATGTCGCCGCGTTCCTCTACGATGCGTGGAAACGAAACGAAGTTTTGCCGAAAAACGCAGCCATTCAGGCAGCGATCGGCCTCGCCTTGTTCGGTGTGCTCGGCTTGATCACCATGTTCGACAGCGATCGTCCGCTCGCAGCCGCTGCCCTTTCTTGCGGCCTCGCGCTCGGCTTCGTGGCGATCGCCATTCGTTCACACCTGACTTCGATCATCACCGCGTCGCTGCTCGGCACCTTCATTCCGATGATGGCCGCCGGCGTGTTGTCGGTCGCAGATGCGGACTACGTCAGTTATCCGTTCCTCGGCCTCGCGCTGTTGTGGACGGCGATCTACGCGGCGGCCATCATTCGCCAGCTCCACTTGAGGATCGAGACGACGTGGCTCTCGCTCCTCTCGTTCTCGCTCGCGGGCCTCGGGCTTCTGGCGCTCGGCATCGGCGCGACCACCGATCGAGCGCCGACGATGCGCGCGCTCTTCACCGCCGCGATCGGCGTCCTCGATCTTTTGCTCGCAGTTTACGTCACGCGTGCGCGACCGGAGCTCAAAGCTTGGGTGCGCATTCTCGCGGCGCAAACGATCGCGCTCTTCGCACCCGCGCTGGCCTTCGGTCTCTCCGGCGCGACGATCACCGTCGCCTGGGCCGTGCTCGCCGGAACCTCGATGTTGATCCTCAGCGAAGCGAAAGATCGCGTGTGGCTCGGCGTCTCGATCGCGCTCGCCTTTGCGGTGCTCATCCGCGTCTTCGGCTACGACGTCGCCGGCGTCGAAGAAGCGATGCGCTCCTTCGAGTGGTCGCAAGGACGTCTCGGTGTGCTCCGCGTGCCGGCCTTTGCCAACGCACGCGCATATGCGCTCGCGGGCAGCGGGCTCGCGTTCTTGGGCGGCGCATTTTTCTGCGGGCGCGCCGGCAAGACGAGCGCGAATAGAATGTTGCTCACCTTCGCACCGATCGTCGCCACCACCGGTTACGCGCTGTTGACCACGTTCCTCATCGTGGAGACACGCACGGCCTTGCTCGATCTTCCGGCTGCGCCGCCGATGCCGCTCGATCAAGCGGAGTTTTCGCTCTTCATGCAGACCGTCTACGAGGCGAAAGCCGCACAACGAAACTTGCTCGCCATGACTACCACCGTGATCCTCTCTTTCGTCGCCATGTCTCTCCTCGCGATCGGATTCGTCGCGAAGGATCCTTTCCATCGCTACCTGGGCCTGGCCTTGTTCGTGGGAACACTCGGCAAGCTGGTCACCTGGGACGTGTGGAATCTTCCGCGCATCTATCAAGTCGTGGTGCTCGGCGTGATCGGCGCGCTGCTCTTGGGCTGCGGCTTCCTCTACGCGCGACTCAAAGCGCTCTTTAGAACCGGTGCCGTCGTCGCGACCGGGCTCCTCGCGGGGCTCAGCTTCGGTGAAGCGCACGCTCAGCAGACGCCGTCCGCACCGCTGGTGGAGACGCACCTGTACGAGAGTACAGGCATGCTCAACGGTGTCTTGCTTCCTGGAGACTATCTCGTCCCGATCACCACGGAGCTCTACCAAAAGAGCCTTTCGCAGACTTTGTTCGCCGACTTGAGAATCATCGACGAGCACAAACGCGAGATCCCGTTCGTCTTGCGCGTCGCTCCGCCGGCAGAGCTCCCGGACGTCGTCGTGCCGCGAATGTTCGATCCCGGAGAGCTCGGCAGCGGTGCGTATCGCGCGACCTTCGAGGTCCCGGTGCGCGGCGAACACTGCGAGATCGAGCTCGAGCTGCGCGGTCCGTCGAACTATCTCCGCCGCACCAAGGTCGAAACCGGCGAAAAGCTCGACGACTTCCAGGTCGTGTCGCAGGGCGCGATCGTCTATGCGGTCGACGTCCAAGGTGTCCGCACGAACAGCTCGCTGATCCGCTACCCCGCGTCGCTCGCGAAATATGTGCGCGTGACGTTGGATCGCGACCCCGACGCGACGACGACGGAGATCGACGGCGCGCGTATCTCGTGTCACCGCCCGGCTTCCTTGCCGCGACGGGAGATCTTGCCGCTGAAGATCACCGGCACCAAAAAACTGGTCGAAGAAAAAGCGACGGAGATCGAGCTCGACGCCGGCATCGAGGGTGTGCCGCTCGAAGAGATCGTCCTTCGCGGCGGCGCGCCCGAATTCGTGCGCCGCGTCCACGTGCTCTCTTCGTCTTATAAAACAGCGTGGCCCGCGGTCGGCTCGGCGGTGATCTATCGTGTCGCCAACGGCGGACCGGACTCGCTCACCATCCCCATCGCCGAAACACGCAAACGTTACTTCAAGGTGGTGATCAGCGACGGCAACGACGCGCCGCTGGAGATCACCGGCGCCGACGGAAAATACGCGGAACGCCAACTGATCCTCCGGACACCCTCCTCGGGCGCACACGCGGTCTACGTCGGCGACAAAAAGAACATGGCGGCAGTCCGGAGCTACGATCTGCAGGAGATCATCGATCGCCGCACCTCGGAGCTCCCCACGAAGCCCGCGACGCTCGGGCCGCTCGTCGCGAACCCGGCGTTCGGCAAAGAACCCCAAGCTGCAGCGCTGCCGGTGACAGAGCGATACCGCACCGCGATCGGCGCGGGTCTAGCAGTGGTGTTGGCGGGGTTGGGGGTGTGGGCTGTCCGCTTGCTCAGGTCTGACAAAGCAACCTGATCCAACGGACAGCCTGACCCGATGGACAGCTGTACCGAAGGACAGCTACTTCTTCTTGGCGACGGCGGACTGAGCGCGCTCGCGGGCTTTGCGGCCGCGCTTGGTCTTCATCTTCTGTTCGCTGGTCAATTTCGCCGGCTTTTCGCCGTGATTTTGATTCGCGATGTCGAGCAGACGCGCCTTAGTGAACGTGCCGAGCTTCGTCTTGAACGTTTCGTCGGCGGTGAGACCCGCTTTCGTGCGTCCGTCGACGATGGCTGCGACGAGCTTCGCGCGATCCCCATATTGCTCGCGAACCTTCTGCTCCACCTTCCACAGGCGCAGCAGCTTGGCGTTCGACAAGCCCATGAGGCGCGACTTCACTTTGTCGTCGCTGTCGTCACCGTGTTGTTTATCGACCACGCTCGCAAGCTGGCCGACGAGCTTCGCACGGGACTCGAAGCTCTTTTTGACTTCCTGATGCGGAGTAGAGCGCACCTAAAATACCTCCTTCGCGGGCCAGGCTGAGCCCGGCATGGCGAAGGCGCGTCGGTATCGCGGCCAAAAGGGAGACGCAAGAGAAAAGATTAGTTGAATGATTCCGAGGGGAAGAGAATCTCGGGGGCGGACGTTGAGACCCCAACGCGCCCTTCGCTACTATGGGAGGCTCGATGGTCGGGAGGCGCGGAACATTCGTGAAATTCAGGGCGGTTACTTGCACATCCATCCTTAGCGGTTTGGCGTTCGCCTGCGTGGGCAGCGCGCCGGAAAAAGATATCGCTGCGCCGAACATCAGCCGTTTGTCGCTCTTCTTTCCGATCGATGGCTTGGTCGCCGGCCGTGGTGAATCGGACACCTTCGCCGATGAGAGCGTGAACTACGCGTACGTGGTCTCGCATCCGTCGCGCACCCAAGACGCGTTCCCTCTCGATGAAAATCGCGAGCTCACTTTTTCGATCGGCGGCGCGGTCTCCGGCGACGTCATCGAGATCGCGGGCATGCGCGTGCCCGACGGCGCGGATGCGGACGAACAACCGCACGGCGAGAGCGTCTATATCCGTGTGCCTGCGCGCGTCCCGCAAAGCTCGCGCTTCTTCTGTTGTCTCGACACCAAGCTGTGCGTGAAGCAGGAAGACTTCGACAACGCCGAGGGCGTGTGCCCGAGACGCGACCAAGGTCCGATGACCGACTGCCTGGACGACGCGGGTTGTCGCGACCTCAACGACGAGATCCTTCCAATTCAGACCGACCTGATCCAAGTGACACCTCCCGACAAGGATGGGTTGGTGCAAATCAGCGGGACCGTGGGCTCACCCGGAGCGCTGGTTCGCCTGGAAAACCGCGGAAAACGCGGCATCGGCGGGTTCGGCCAGAACACGGCAAAAGCGGTGATCAGCGATAGCAATGGAGGCTTTCGCGTTCGCAATATTCTCGCGCGCGGCGACGACGAGCTCGTCGTTCAAACGTATGATCTGCTCGGCAATCGCTCACCGGAAGCACCGTTCCTCGTCCCTGATGCACCCCTCGTCGGCTTGGATGTGATCGGAGCTTACGGGTACGGCCGCCTCGTAGAAAACCAACCTGGAAACTTGGTGATCCGCGTTCATCCGTACGGTGTAGACGGCCGCGGCATTTGTCCGAACTCGACGAGCGGCCCCACGCTCTGCTTCACTGGAGGACTGACGCGGGAGATGGTGACAATTCAGTCTGCGCAGCTGAACAAGATCCCGCTCAATCTGCGGGTGCCGGATCCGCTTCCGGCGGGCGTCAGCACCAACATCGCGACCGAAGGCGACCCGCTCAAGCTCACGCAGTCGATCGTTTTGGTCATGGATCTCAGCGCGGAAGCTGCGCGCGTCGACAGCGGCGAGCCCGCGCGTTTCGAGTCCGCATGGCGCTTCGTACAGACGCTGCGAAAGCGCGATCAGCTCGGCATCGTCACCTTCGGTTCGCCGGACTCCCCCATGGGGAACGGCCTCGAAAAGGTGGGAGTGCGGCGTGAAGTCGAGCTCCGGCCGATCGCGGACAACTACGAATTTTTCCGCACGTACATCCGGGAAACGTTGCGCAACCAACAATCGACCGGCGCCGCGCGCCCGCTGCAAGCGATCGATGCCGCGACGCAAATGCTCACGGATCGCCGCGAGCAAGGAACGATCGTCCTGATCACCATGTCCGATCAGGTCGGCGATGACCCGATGAAGGATGATTTCGACGGCAGCGATGCATTCGACGCTCTTTATCCAAAAGTGATCTCAGAAAGCACGAACGTGCCGATACACACTGTGTATGCGGTGGGAGTTGGACAACCGCTCGTTTATCGCGACGCGAACAATCCGAACGTCACGACGCCGAGCAATTGGATCGTCTACACGCAGAGCATCGCGGAGTTCAGCCAAGGACGTGCTTTCAACGTCCGGCTCGTTCCCGAGATCGATCCCGTTCTCGACAAGCTCGCCGGAATCATCGGCGGGTCCTATTCGTTGCTCTTCTCTCTCAATGTTCCATGCACGGGGAAGAACCCAGACATGGATCTTCAAGTCTCCGTCGCCTTCGGAAACGCCACCGCCGAAGGCACGTACACCGGCAGCATCCGCGTGGACGCTGCATCTGACCCTGAGGAGTGCCAGTGAGAAAAAGTCTTCGTTTTGTCACGCTCGCCGTTCTGTGTGGGGCCCTGGGCCTCGCCGGATACACCGTTTCGGTGCAAAGGGGTGGCCGTGTCGAACCGGTGAACGAGGTGCTCGCAGCGGCGGGCAGTGAGCCGGGATTTTTTTCGAGCGAAACAACGGAGAGCGGCGACGACTATCGCATCTCCGCGCTGACGGTGTTCTCCAACGTCGCGCTTCACGTGAAGGACAATTACGTGAATCCGGAGCGTATCGATCCGAAAGAGATGCTGCTCGCAGCGCTCAACGAGATCGAACGGCAAGTCGCCGAGGTGCTCGTCGAAGACATGGGTCAAGGAAAGGTGCGCGTGCGCGTGATGCAGCACGAGAAGATCGTGCACATCGACGACGTCGAGTCGCTTTGGGAGATCAACCTGAAGCTGCGCGAAGTGTTTCGTTTCTTCGAGAAACATCTGCCGCCGCAAAAAGACATGCGCGCGATCGAATACGCCGCGGTGAACGGCGCGCTTTCGACGCTCGACCCGCACTCCGTGTTGCTCAAACCGGATGCGTTTCAAGACATGAAGACTTCGACGAAGGGTGAGTTCGGCGGCTTGGGCATCGTCATCTCGCAACGCGAAGGCAAGCTGACGATCGTCTCTCCGCTCGAAGGAACGCCGGCTTCACGTGCGGGCTTGCTCGCGGGCGACATCATCTCGCGGATCGGCGAGGTCTCGACGGTGTCGATGCCGATCGAAGAAGCGGTGAACATGTTGCGCGGCCCCGAAGGATCGAAAGTAACGATCTGGGTGGAGCGTAAAACTTGGGCCGAAGGCAAACGATTCGCGCTGACGCGTGAGCGGATCAAGATCGAATCGGTCGAAGAGCAGCTGCTCTCGGACAACGTCGGTTACATCAAGATCAAAAACTTCCAGCAGAACACCGGCAAAGATCTGGAAGAGAAACTGACCAAGCTCCAAGAACAAGCGGGCGGCAAGCTCAAGGGCCTGGTGCTCGACCTGCGCAACAACCCCGGCGGCTTGCTCGAACAAGCGATCCGCGTTTCGGACAAGTTCCTCACCTCGGGTGATATCGTGACCACCGTCGGATACGGCAACAAGCTGCGCGAGCCGAAGAAAGCGCGCTGGTCCGGCACCGAATCGGAGTTGCCGATCGCGGTGTTGGTGAACAACGGCTCGGCGTCGGCTTCAGAGATCGTCGCCGGTGCGCTCCGCAACTTGGATCGCGCGGTGATCATCGGTGAGCGGACCTTCGGCAAAGGCTCGGTTCAAGTGCTCTACGACTTCGCGGACAACTCGGCGTTGAAGCTGACGATCGCGCAGTATCTGACGCCCGGCGGCATCTCGATCCAAAACGTCGGCGTCACGCCGGACATCGAGCTCAAAAGTGCACACCTCGAAGAAGCGCGCGTGAATCTGTTCTACGAACCGGAATCGCACCGCGAAAACAGCCTCGATAAACATCTCGATCGCCAGAGTGACGTGTCGACGGAGAACGTCGACGAAGGCTCGAAGATGCGGCTGACCTATCTCGTCGAGAAAGAGGCTCCGCAACCCGAAGGCGACGCAGAAGACGATACGCCGCGCGGCAAATTCGAGGAAGACTTTCCGATGAAGCTGGCGCGTGAGCTGCTCATCGCGGCCGGTGCGCCCTCGCGACTGCAGACGATCAAGAACGGCACCGCGATGCTCAAGCAGCGAGAAGCGGAAGAAGCGAAGCGGATTCAAGAGAAGATCACCTCGCTCGGCCTCGACTGGTCGGAAGGACAGGCAGATGCCGCGGGCCTTCAGCCGAAGGCGGAGGTTGAGCTCAAGCTGATCGGTGGTACAGGTGACCACGTCAACGCCGGCGGGGAAGTGAAAGTGGAAGCGACGGTGAAGAACACCGGAACCGCCCCGTTTTACCGCCTCCGCGCCACGTTGGATTCGGAGCACCCGTCGTTCAAAGGACGCGAGCTGTTGTTCGGCCGGATCAATCCGGGCGAGTCGCGCTCTTGGACGATCGCCACCAAATTCGCCAAAGACATGCCTTCGCGTTCGGACTTCTTGAAGCTGCGCCTGGAGACGGCGAGCGGCGCGCGCAGCGAAGAAGTTGTGCAAACGGTGGTCACCAAACACGTGCCGCACCCGCAGTTCGGCTACACCTATGTGATCGACGACTCGAAGAAGGGCGACGGCGACGGCATCCTCGAAGCGGGCGAAGAAGTCGACCTGGTGGTGTTCGTGACCAACTCCGGATCCGGCGATGCGGACGAAGTTTGGTTGCGCCTCAAATCCGCGGCCGGCGAAGATCTGTTCTTGAAACGTGGCCGCGCGGACATCGGAAAGATCAAAGCGGGCGAGACCAAGAGCGCACGGCTCAAGTTCTCGGTGCGCAAAAATCAGACGCCGGGCCGCGATGGGTTGCCGGTCGAGCTGACGATCGCCGACACCGGCACGAGCGAATGGATGGAAGATCAATTTTCGCTCGTCGCCGAAGGAAAGAAACAAGCGATGCCGGGCAAAGCGCGCGGCGGCGTGACGATGAAAAAAGACAGCATGATCTACGCTGCGGCCGACGCGAAGTCGGAGATCATCGGCGTGGCGAGCAAAGGTACAAAGCTGTCGCACTCCGCACGCATCGGCGAGCTGTTGCGCGTGGACCTCGAAGAAGAAACGTTCGGTTGGGTGCTCGCCGAGGACGCGCGCATGACCGGTAAACCGAAAGGCTTCCCCACGGCGAAACAGCTCGTCTACCAGACGAAGCGCCGCGCACCGACCATCAAGCTCGACACCGAGCTCGGCGAGTCGGTGGTCGAGAGCGAAGGCATCACTTTGTCGGGCACGATCAACGGGCGTGAGCTCCGCGACATGTACGTGTTGCTCAACGACAAAAAAGTATTCTTCGCGAGCGGCCCGAACAGCGTGGGACCGGGCGAAACCACGGTCACCGTGGAGAAGCCGGAAGGTGAGAAGGCGGTTTGGACCGCGCCGAACGAGAGCGCGGCGGTGTTGCCGTTCAAGGTCGATCTCCGGCTGAAAGAGGGCTCGAACCGCGTATTGATCGTGGCTCGGCTCGACGAAAAAGTGATCAGCTACCGCACGCTCTACGTCTCGCGACGTGCGGCCCGCGCCGCCGAGGTCGCAGAAGCGAACCGGAATGTGGAGAAGCCGGGGAAGACTGCCGTACACTAGCGCCCGTTGCTGGGTCGCTCCCATATCGCCGTCGCGCTGCTCGCTCTTCTCGTAGCCTGCGCGGCCCCGCCGAAGAAGATCGCGCTCGCGCCGCGTCCCGTGCCTTCGCCGGTGATCCGCGCGATCGAAACAGAGATCAAAAAAGCTGCACCGTGGAAGCTGATCGCCGTGCGTGAGATCGCGGGTGTGTTGCTGGAAGAATATCAGCTCGCCCAAGGACCGAAGCTCGCGCTCTCCATCGATCCCCACGCACGGGTGATCGTGCTTCAGGCGCACGTGGCGGCGATGTCGAAGAAATCGCTGGAAACCGAGACCGCACGACTTCAAAAAGCGGTCGATCCGCTGGGCGCGCTCACCAGTGCGGGTCTGTCGATGGAGCGCGCGTATTTTTCGGTGGTGGTGCTCCCTTCGGTGGAAGAGACAGCGCTCGAACGCGCGGCAAAATCTTTGGTGCGTCCGAAAGCGGTTTATGCGGCGACCGGCGCGATCGATCGCGTCGCCCTGTTGACCGCGATGAAAGCGGCCTTCGAGACACCTGTACTTCCGGACAGTGTGCCCGCCGAACATCCGGGGGCGTTGAAGAAGTCTTCGGGTGTCCTGGTCGGTTGGCCGGTCGACTCGGCCACGGCGGAAGAGAAGATCGCCCTGGAAGCGGCGGCGCGCGTATTGGCTGATGGCCCGGAATCGCGCCTGGGAAGAGCGCTCTTGGCGAAAGATGCGCAGTCGATCGAAGCCTCGGTGAGCCCGCGTTCTTTCGAGATCGCGGTGATGCTCGAGCCGGGACGCACCTCGACGGTCGCGACCGCAGCGATCGATCGCGAGGTGCGCGCGATCGCGCGGGGCGAGGCCATGGGTATCGAGGTGGAGCGGGCGCGCGAGAATCTGCGGACAGACATGTTGCGCGAGCTCGCAGACCTCGAGACCCGCGCTTGGATGCTCGGCCTCGCCCTGGCCAACAGTACAGGTGTCGCCGGGATCGCGCAGCGCTTCGTGAACGCAGCCAAAGTCGATGAGCCGGCGATGCGTGCGGCGGTCGCCAAACATCTCAAATCTTCGGCGGTGAGCTCGCGATGATCTCGATCTTCGCGCTGTTGCTCGCAGTCGTGCCCGCGCAGGAAGAGGCACTCCCCGGCGGGACGATCCTCATCCAGGTGGCACGGCCCTCACCGTTCGTCAGCTTCGCGATCGGTCTTTCGAATCAGGCGAGAATTCTCGGCTCCGCACCATCCGAACAGCTGGAGACCGCGCTCGACAAAGCGATCCGCGAGCTCCAAGAACCGAGACCCGGCAACACGCTCGACCGCGCGCGCGACCAGGCGCAACGAATCTTGGGGACGGACCCGAAGCCGAAGACCAAAGTGGTGGCTGCGTTCTCCGGCATCGTCGAGCTCTCGTCGGCGATCAAAACACGCGTGGGCCACCTGTCCGAAGGTACAGTATCGCAGGCAAAGACCACCGGGGCCAGGCAACGCGGCAAACGGGTGGTGGTCATCGACGACGACCGCGAAAACTTGGTGTTGATCGCCCGCCCCTTGTCGCCGCCCTCCGAAGAAAAGCTCCCCGCACTGCTCGCCGCAGCTGCGAGCTTCGACGTGTTCGGTTCGCGCCTGGAGATCGTCTCCACACACGGCTTCGTGTCTTTGGTGTTGCGCAGTGAGACGGCGATCGCCAAGACGGCGAAGAGCGCGCTCGGCGTATTGGACAAGACGCGGCATGGCCCCTCGATCGAGGCGATCGCGCTCGGACGAAGACGCGCTGCGACGCGGGCCGCGGCTCGCCTCTCGGATCCCTCGACACAGGTCGAGACGCTGGTTTCTGCGAGAATTCAGGGAAGAAGCCCCGCTTCCGTCGACGCGCTCGTAGAGAAGATTCTCGCGGCCACCGACACTGAGGTCGCCTCCGCCGCGCGCCTCCTAACGTCGGGTGACGACGTCGCGATCATCGTCGTCGCAAGTGCGACTCAAGAGCTGGTCAAAGAGCTGGCCGGCATCCCCGGTGTACGGGACGTGTCGGTCGTAAGCGCTGCTGAGCGGTGATAGGCTTTCGCGCATGGTCCACGCCGATTCCTTCGAAGCGGAGATCATCCGGCTCAGGAGGCGAGACACGAAGCTGCGCTCCTTGCTCGACGTCGCCAAAGCGCTGACGCGCGAGCGCGAGATCGAATCGCTGCTCGACCTGATCCTCAAAGAATCGATCAAAACCGTCGACGCCGATCGCGGCTCGCTGTTCATCATGGACCGCGAGAAAAAAGAGCTCTGGACGAAGATCGCGCACGGAGAAAAGAAAGAGATTCGTATTCCCGTGGGCGTGGGCATCGCCGGCCACGTCGCCGAAACCGGGACGCCGCTGAACATCGCCGATGCCTATCAAGAAGAGCGCTTCAATCGCGCCGTCGATCTGACCACCGGTTACAAAACAACGACGATTCTTTGTGTGCCGATGCTCGGTTCGAAACGCGAAGTTGTCGGCGTGGTGCAAGCGCTCAATCACCGCGGCGGACCGTTCACCAAAGAAGATGAAGAGCTGTTGATGGCTTTCGGCGCGAACGCTGCAGCCGCGCTGGAGAACGCAAACCTCTACAAAGAGATCGAACGATTGTTCGAAGGTTTCGTGCAGGCTTCGGTCACGGCGATCGAGTCGCGCGATCCGACGACCGCCGGACACTCGGGCCGCGTCGCCTCCCTCTCGTGCACCACGCTCGAATCGCTGGAACGCTCAGGCACGCAGTACAAGAACATACGCTTCTCCGACGTCGAATTGCGCGAGATGCGGTACGCAGCGCTGCTCCACGATTTCGGGAAGGTCGGCGTTCGCGAACACGTCTTACTGAAGGCGAACAAACTTTTTCCGCATGAGCTGGAGGCGCTGGAGCACCGCTTCGAACACGCGCGCCGCTCGACGGAGGTCGCGTTCTTGCGCGCACAGATCGACGCGTACAAAAGCGGGAGCATCGAGGCCGCCAAAGAGCTCGAACAACGTTACCAAACCGAGAAGAGCAACCTCGATGAGATGCTCGTCTTCGTGAAGCGCTGCAATCTCCCGACGGTGCTCGAACAAGGCGGCTTCGAGCGCCTCCACGACATCGCGGCGCGCACGTTCATCGACTCGATCGGTCGAGAGCGCGTGTTGATCGAGCCGCTCGAGCTGAAGAACCTGCAGATCGCGCGCGGCAGCTTGAACGAGAGCGAGCGCAAAGAGATCGAGAGTCACGTCTCCCATACCTTTAATTTCTTGAAGCAGATCCCGTGGACGCGCGATCTGTCGCGCGTCCCTGAGTTTGCGCACGGCCATCACGAGAAGCTCACCGGCGGCGGTTATCCGCTGGGCATCGACGCACATCGGATCCCGGTCCAGACACGGGTCATGACCATCGCCGACATCTACGACGCGTTGACCGCATCCGACCGCCCCTACAAAAAGGCGGTCCCTTACGACAAAGCGCTCGATATTTTGCACGCAGAAGCGAAGCGCGGCGTGATCGACGCAGAGCTGCTCTCGGTGTTCATAGAAGCAGAAGTGCCGAAACGCGCCTTGACCTGATGTTCGCGCTCTTCGCACTGCTCTCCATCGCCGAATGTCCGCCGTTGCGCGCGGGTGATCCGGTGTTGCTCGTCGTCTCCGAGAGCGACGCCGCGCTCGCCGAACATCACGCTGCGCTCGAGCTGGCCGTGCGGACAGCGAGCTTGGGAAAGCTAGAGCTGTTACCGGCGAAGATGACTCAAGAAGCGCTCACCGCCGAAGGTGGCCGCGAAGAACGTGAACGCGCCGTGGTCGATGCCCGCGTGGTCCTGGAGCGCGCCGAAGAAAAGTTCCGCGAGCTCGACGACGAAGAGGCTTTGTCGCTGATCGCTCGCGCCACCACACGCCTCTCGGCGTTGCATCACGCACCGGGCGCGATCGAGTTATTGGCGCGCGCGCATCTGCTCGCGGGGGCCATCTATCTATCCCGCGGCCGCACCGACGCCGCCCGCCAACGCTTGCAACGGGCGCTCGATCTGGAACCGGAGCTCTCACCTCCACGCGATCGTTTTGCGCCCGAAGTGCTCGCCGAGCTCGCCGGCGTTCGCGCTTCTGCGGGGGTGCGTGCGACCGGTCGCCTGTCCGTTCGATCAGGTCGCGAAAAAAACGCGGTTTATCTCGATGGGCGCAAGGTCGGCGAAACGCCGCTCCACCTCGAAGCTGTTCCCGCGGGCAACCATTTGTTGCGCGTCTCGGCGCCCGGCGAGACCAGCGCCATCGAGTCGATCCAAGTCACCGCCAATGAAGAACGTGTCGTCGAAGTGATGCTCGTTCGCGATCCGGAGATCGCACAGCTCGAACAGCTCGACGATCGCGTGCGCCGCGGCACCGGCGTTGGACCGCTGCTCGAGCTTTTGTCCAAAAGGGCAGGTGCCGAACGAACCTTGCTCGCCGTCGTCGAGCTCGCCTCCGAACCTACGGCGAGCGGCACCGCGACGATCGCTGCAACTTTGATCGTCGAACGCGCAGGGACTGCACGCGCGAAGAAGATCGATCGCCCGAGCCTCGCAGATGCCCTCGACCGCGCGCTCGCGTGCGCCAATGAAACTCCGGGCAAGGGAGAGCTCGCACCTTCACTGATCGGGACACTCGCCGTGCGCCCGAACGTCCTGCGACCCGTGCCCGAAGCGCGCTCCATTCACGAGGAGCCTTGGTTCTGGGGCGCGATCTTCGCCGTCGCCCTCGTGGTGGGCTCGAGCTTCGTCGTCGCGCGTGCGGCCGGCGGACCTCCCGAAGCGGTCGAAGTTACGCTGATCCCGCGACCCTGAGCCTCCGGCCGAGCTGCGGGGCGAAACGTCCTCTTGACGGCTCCGCGCGAAGTGTCTAGAAAGGCGCCCGTCGAGTTAGCAGCCAGACCGCAAGGTGGCTAAACGAACTCGTAAACTTAAGCATTTCTGACTGGTTACAAGGAGAGCGCGTCACATGGCTAAGAAATTTCGTCCACTCCACGATCGCCTTTTGGTGAAACGTGTCGAAGCAGAAGAGAAGTCCAAGGGCGGCATCATCATCCCGGATGCAGCGAAAGAAAAACCGATCGAGGGAACCGTCATCGCCGTGGGCAACGGAAAAGTTCTCGAAGACGGAACCACCCGCAAGCTCGAGGTTAAGGCCGGCGACCGCATCTTGTTCGGCAAATACAGCGGGACCGAGATCAAGATCGAAGGCGACGAGCACGTGATCCTCCGCGAGGACGAAGTCCTCGGCGTTGTTGAGTGATCTGAAGCCTTAGGAAACAGGAGATACGAAGAACATGGCAGCTAAAGAAATTCACTTCGATATGAACGCTCGTGCGGAAATCGCGCGTGGCGTGAATGCTCTCGCAAACGCAGTCAAGGTGACGCTCGGTCCTCGCGGCCGTAACGTCGTCATCGAGAAATCTTTCGGCGCTCCGCTGGTCACCAAAGACGGCGTGACGGTCGCGAAAGAGATCGAGCTCGAGAACAAATTCGAGAACATGGGCGCGCAGATGGTGAAGGAAGTCGCCTCGAAGACGAGCGACAAGGCCGGCGACGGCA
>WUUC01177490.1_pt1 | contig 80469 bp, 59 predicted proteins | sample 6278441 | NCBI WGS metagenome assembly WUUC01 (sample SAMN13675441, study PRJNA597444) | soil metagenome | isolation source: soil | place: USA: Washington | collected 2017-10
TTACCCGCAATTTAAATGCTGGATTATTCCTGATACTAACAAATTCCGTGACGATATCGGACTGACCGATCAGCGCTTTTATCAATTTTCCCGATTCACTGATCTTTTGTTTACTGCCATTTTCAATTGCCTGTAAAAACTGTTGGTAACGCAACGGAAGATCATGAAAACACGGTATCGTAATTTTGATCGTATTAATATCAATACCTGAAAGTAAACGGGTAAATCTTCCGAATTGCACAGCCGCCTCATAAGCTTGCTCCGGCGTTTCTACTACATCCTTCGACTGCGATCCGGTAACGAAAGGGAACATCCGGAAATATCCTTCGCCCTCTTTGTAGATCATTTCATCGCCCTTTTCCGAAACGACGGGAGAAATAAATGTATACTCAGGATATTTTGTCCGTAACCATGATCCTATCAACCTGATATTATTTGCAATGTCGGCAGGCTCTTTAAAAACAGCATGATTGACCTTCTGCAAAATGTATGCTTGTTCCGAAGTGGTGATCTTCCAGGTATTATTAATAAGCCCGCTGCCAAAAGCCTCCACTTTTAACAGATTTTCTTCGAGCCCATATGCCGGTAAAACTGATTCTCCCATTTTATACTGATTTCAATCCAGGATAAGGAAAGTAGTGATTGATCGATAGCCAATGCGCAGATCATCGGCTCTATTTTTATCATTTTGTTCCTTCAGTGTTATGAAAATAAAACAATAACCAGGTATAAAGTACTGCAAACGGTTGTCCAAAAATTCTACGCAACCTTGTTTGTCCCGTAGTCAGGAACACCAAACCTTGCAGCGAAACCCTTTGCAGCCGACGTTTTACCGTTACACATTTTAAAGTTTAAAAAAACGATTGATAAAGGACAAGTTTTTCAACAAAATTAAAACAGTCACTATTTCTATCCTCAATGGCCCGGCCATAAACGAAAGTTTTCGTTTTCCTTGTGTTGTTGTTGCATAATGCTACCGGTCTTTTTAATGATAGCCGGATGATTAACCGCAACATTTATTGTTTCGATCTTTTGCAAGATTGTATAATTCAATAGGTCCATTCTTATCTTTTTTAACGTCCTGGCGCACGGCTTTCCAATCACCGACACGCACGGCCTGGCGGCCACCCTGCTCATGAAACTCCCAATATAAAAATTCGTGTTGCCTTTGTTTACCCTGGGATTGTAATGCCGCCAGGATAGAGATACCATCGATAGCCGATGGAATTGGCTGTCCCAGGATGTCCGCGAATGTTGGAAAGAAATCCCATGAGGCTGCCGGAAGATGTGATTGTTGTTTCTTCCTGATAACAGCCGGCCAATAAGCGATCATCGGCACACGAATGCCGCCTTCGTATAAGTCTCTTTTAATCCCGCGGAGATTGCCGCTGCTGTTAAAGAACTCCGGCTCATTACCGCCTTCACGGTGTGGCCCATTGTCGCTTGTAAAAACGATGAGCGTATTTTTTTCCAAGCCTAATGCTTTTAATTTTTCTATTACTTCGCCGACATATAGGTCAAGTTTCGTTACCATTGCAGCATAAGCAGCATGTGGGTAAGCCTGCGGCTGATAACCCTTCCCATCCCATACGGCATTCACGGCCCGCGGCTGTTCATTAAATTTCTTTTTGTACAATTCGAAGACGGTATCATTCCGGGGTAATTGCAAAGCGGCATGCGGCAATGTATAAGCGAGATACATAAAAAAGGGGATCGTTTTATTCTTATCCATAAAGGCCAATGCCTTTTGTTGTATAAGGTCAGGCGCATATTGCCGTTGGTCAGTTGCTGTATTGCTGAGCACAATACGCTTCTCATTATCCCATAAATGACCAGGAAAAAAATTATGTGACTGACGCTGGCAGTTGTAACCAAAGAACTGGTCAAATCCCTGCTTGTTCGGATCACCGCTGGTGCCCACAAATCCAAGTCCCCATTTGCCGAAAGCACCTGTTGTATAGTTTGCTTTTTTAAACAACTCCGCTATGGTGAAAGCAGCGGCAGGAATTTCAAGCTGGCCTTCGGGTTCTACTTCCCTATTACCCCGAATGGGAGTATGGCCTGTATGCTGGCCGGTCATCAATGCAGACCGTGACGGAGCGCAAACCGAAGTGCCCGAATAAAAGTTGGTAAACTTCATTCCGGCGGCAGCCAGTTTATTTATATTAGGTGTTTCAATAAGTTTTTGGCCATAGCAACCGATGTCACCATAACCAAGATCATCGGCAAGAATAAAAATAACATTGGGCTTATCTTGCGCTGTAACGGCTATTGAAAAAAAACAACAGGCCAATAAAGATTGTATTGTCTTCATAGAAATTGATACCGGATTAATAGTTGCGGTTGTGCAGTTGCCCCAGGATCTTATCCAGTTTTGCAGGTTTCCCGATATATTTCCGAAGGTCAAACAACTCCACTTTTCTGAACTCAACGGGATGACTTTCGCTTTGCAAAGAGATGGTTCCTTCTTTAATGGTGGTACCGGCTTTTAATCCTGCCTGTTTAACCCATTTATCATTGCCGTCATATTGCGGTTTTCCGTAGATCAATACGGTATCGCCCTGCACAATGTGTTTAATGATGGAATCGCCTAATACTAGTACTTCAGCTCTTACCCACTGATCACCATGATAGGTTTTAGAAGAAGAGTTGACACAATGGGGCGTAAATAACTTTTCTTTCATTACTACGTTGGTACCCGGCGTGCAAAGATTATTAGTAGTTCGATCATTTGTACCATTGCCACCTAAAAACTGCGCTTCCATAGAAATAGGAAAGTCCTGGTCAACGGCCATGGTCTCCGGATATTGTCCATGCAGCATCATACCACTGTTACGAGTGGCCCAACCCGGGCCATCGTTTATCTGTTCACCTAGAAAACGATATTCTACAACCAACAAATAAGCAGAAAATTTTTTCTTAAAAAAAATATGACCAAACTGTTCTTTGAACTTCCCGTCATACTGATCATAACTAACTTTCATCACGCCATTTTCTACGCGAAAAGTATTACACCAATTTTCATTCACCGGGTGATCTTTGATCTTAACAGTCCAGTCTTTTAAATCCTTTCCATTAAAAAGCTCTATCCATTTACGGGCTTTTATTTGCTTTTGCGCCAGTCCGCTTATTGTCGCCAGGAGCAATAGAATAGTTATGATCTTTTTCATTTATAAAAGTAATGTATGATTAATTATATGCCTGTAAAATATAAAGCAAAGTTCACTATCGCTTCGGCGCATCTTTCACGCAGCGAAACCCAGTGTGTTCCAAACCTGTATCCGGGCTACTTTTCATTCGGCGTGCCACGCGGTAGCCACTACAGTAACTGTCATTGCATAAAAAGCTGCCACCGCGCAGGCTTTTCTTTGGGGTATAAGGATCTTCAGGATCGTTGCTTTTGGCAGCGCCTTTCGGGTCAATAGCCATCTTACCATTTATTGTTTTATAATAATCCGCATCATACCAGTCACTGCACCATTCCCATACATTGCCGGCTACATCATATAAACCGTAGCCATTGGGTCGGAAGGTTTTTACCGCCGAAGTGATTAAAAAACCGTCTTTCATTTCATTAAAATAAGGGAAGTCGCCTTCCCAGCTATTGGTCTTGGCTGGTCCCGTATTCACATGTTCATTTCCCCACGGATAAATATTGTTGGACAATCCGCCTCTTGCCGCAAACTCCCACTCGGCTTCAGTAGGCAATCGCTTACCTGCCCATTTACAATATGCCATGGCGTCCAACCAACTTACGTGTACAGCCGGGTAATTTTCTTTTCCTTGTACACTACTGCCTGGGCCCTGCGGATGTTTCCAATTGGCACCGGGCACCCAGCTCCACCACTGGTTAAAATCGTGCAGGTCGACAGGCCGCTCGGTTTGTTTAAAAACCAAAGATGCTGCAGTTAAGACACTATCTGGTGGCTTCGGCGTACCGGGTGGCAACGTCTTTTTTAGCTCTTCCCAATCCGGCTTTTGTTCGGCTGTAGTTATATATCCGGTAGCATTGACAAATTTTTGAAATTGCGCATTTGTGACTTCTGTTTCGTCCATCCAGAATCCGTTGACCTGTACAATGTGCTTGGGATATTCATCGGCACTGGCCTGTTCATTATCTGCACCCATGGCAAACACAGCACCCGGAATGTATTTCATACCAGCCGTTGATGTATCCACGCCAGGCTGAACGGAATCATTGATAATGGTATTCGCAAAACGTGCCGGCACACTCATGCAGGAATGAAGCGAATCGCGGCTTATAGTACCGGATGTTTTCTCTTTTTTACTTTTGCAGGAGAAAAGGATTGCAACAAGCATTACGAAAGGAATAATATTGCCCCTGGAAAACATCCGGTAAAGTTAACTTTATCATGATGACATTCAGATAGCCAATAAAATTAATGCAAACGGTTGTGCCTGTATTGCATGCCAGATTTACCTATTTTCAGCACTTAAAAAAATATAACTGCATGCAGCAACAATCCGTGGCGATACCGGTAGTCAAGACAAGGCAAAATTATTTTATGCCAATGCTGATCATCGGCGCTTTGTTTTTTGTGTTTGGATTTGTAACATGGGCCAACGGAACATTAATTCCTTATTTACAGATTGCTTGCGAGCTTACTACTTCGGAGGCGATGCTGGTAACCACTGCATTTTATATTTCCTACGCAGTGATGGCGTTTCCTTCTTCGTGGGTTTTAAAGAAAACCGGTTTCAAAAAAGGCATGATGCTTGGCTTGTTGGTCATGGCAGCCGGAGCATTAATATTTATTCCCGCCGCCAGTAGCCGAACCTATAGTACTTTTTTGGTAGGGCTTTTTGTCATTGGCACCGGCCTTGCGTTGTTACAAACTGCTTCTAATCCTTATATCACCATTCTTGGTCCCATAGAAAGTGCCGCAAAACGGATCAGCATTATGGGCATTTGTAATAAAGGAGCCGGTGCCCTCGCACCATTGATCATGGGAGCTATCATGCTTAACGATGCTGATGGGCTGCAGGCAAGATTGCTTACAATGGATGCATCGCAAAAAGTAATTGAGCTGAACGCACTCGCCTCTAAAGTAGTAGTACCCTATATTATTATCGCGGTAGTACTTGCCGCACTCGCTGTATTCATTTATTTTTCAACATTACCTGATATAAAAGCTGAAGGCGAAGATGAAACAGATAAATCTTCAACGGTTACCAATCGTCCAAGCATCTTCAGTTATCCTTATTTGTGGTTGGGATTTGTTACACTTTTTCTTTATGTAGGTGTAGAAGTAATGGCAGGCGATACCATACAGATCTATGGCAATTCCCTGGGGATAAGCCTGGATGTGGCAAAAAATTTTACAACCTACACGATGATTGGAATGCTGGTTGGCTATATTATTGGAATCATTGCGATACCAAAATATATTTCGCAATCGGCCGCATTAAAATTCTCAGCTATCCTTGGCATTGTTTTTTCTTTGTGCGCCATCTTTACAACAGGCAGCACTTCAGTTTTCTTTATCGCGATTCTTGGTTTGGCAAATGCTTTGGTCTGGCCCGCGATCTGGCCGCTGGCGATAAATGGATTAGGAAAATTTACAAAGACTGCTTCCGCTTTATTGATAGTTGGTATTGCCGGCGGAGCGGTGCTACCCAAACTTTGGGCATCACTTGGCGAATCAATTGGATTTCAACAAGCCTACTGGATCATGGTTCCCTGCTACCTCTTCATTTTATATTTCGCCATCAGCGGTCATAAGATTGGTTTAAAAAAATAACTGCGCTCATCATCCCACGAAAGCATAAAGAGCAGTGCGTGTTACCTTTATCTGTGTAACTCGCAGCTTAATGTGATTTTTTTCCTGCTTGAGTACTAGTGCCACTGGCCTGCCCGGGCCATTAGATTCACCTGTACGTTAAGTTTAGCTTCCTAAAATGAATTTTACACGGAAGTTAAGCGGGAAAACTTGCATTAAGACCATTCCCATCCACGGGTAAGGCAATCAGGGTATTGCATTCCCCGCATTCACACTTATTTCATTAATTCAATAGGATCGTTAAATGGCAGGATTAATGCTGGAAAATAGAAGGCACCGCTCGTGTAAGCAGGAAGTCTGATCCGACTTTTTTCACCGGTATTTTATATTTAAAACTCATATATATGCAACGAAATCTTAACAGCCTTACCGGCCTCCATATGGGAGCTACGGACGGCGAAATCGGCAAAGTAAAAGATTTTTATTTTGACGATGATACCTGGACTGTCCGATACCTGGTTGTAAAAACCGGCAACTGGCTTTCGGATAAAAAAGTATTGATCTCCCCTACATCAATTGGGGAACCAAACTTCGATGAAAAATTGCTTCCTACGGGTCTCACCACGGAACAGATCAGGAACAGCCCCGATATAGACACGGAAAAACCAGTTTCGAGGCAGCATGAAACTGATTTGAACCGGCACTATTCGTGGCCACAGTATTGGGGAGCCGGATTTTACGGTGGCACTGTAGCCGGGATGGCAATACCAATGCCTGCGGAAAAAAGAGATGACCATGATTATGACACCAACAACACAACGGACAATGACCAGCATTTGCGTAGTGCTGATGAAGTTGAAGGCTATAAAATTCATGCCCTTGATGGAGAGATCGGAAAAGTAAAAGATTTTATAGTTGACGACCAAACATGGGAAATACGTTTTCTCATCGTCGACACCGGCAACTGGCTTAACGGAAAAAATGTATTGATCTCACCAACCTGGATCAGGGAAGTACAATGGGAAAGCTCCGAAGTAGTGGCAGACCTAACAAAAGATGCGATAAAAAATAGCCCGGAGTATGATGAATCAAAACCATTCAACCATGTTTACGAAAGAAAGCTTTATGATTATTACGAACGTCAGCATGAACCTCATCATTGATGATGATCTAACTAAAAAAATAACAGCCAGAAGCTGTTATTTTTTTATGCACGAGATATCCGCAGATTTTTTTATGGAAGGTTACTCATATGAGAAATCCGTATAGGAGATCAAAGGATCAAAATTATCCTGTTCAGCTAATCGTTTCGGCCATCCATGGTTATTGTATTCGTAATTGCAGGTTACTATGGTACCATCCTGATATTCTTAAAACCTTCATCTTTTGTTAAAACGAATTCGGGTAAATGATGCCCATCCCAGTGTTGTGTTTACTTAACGATAAACTCATACACCCCGTCTTTCTGCGTTTTAAATTCCACAATGGAAGAATCTTTAGCTGCCTTCGCAATTATTTTACCATCCTTATTTTTTACCACTGTATTTGCCGGTAATATTATTTTGCAGGTTTCTCCTTTTAGTGATTGCAAGTTGCCCTGTACCAACTTGCCATCCTTCCATTTGAAATCCACAACGAATGCATTCCGGGCCCGCATACCTTTTACATTACCATCTTTCCAATCTGTATGTGATGGTAGGGCCGGTAATAACCTAATGATGTTTTCCTTACCATGACTTTGCAGCAGCATTTCGGCAATGCCGGCCGTGCCGCCAAAGTTGCCATCGATCTGGAAAGGTGGATGCGCACAAAATAAATTGGCATAAGTGCCTCCCATATGGACGTTGATACCTAAATACGGATCAACAGGGGTGAGAAGTTGTTGCAATAATTTCAATGCGTGGTCACCATCACCCAATCTGGCCCAGAAATTTATCTTCCATGCTTTGGACCAACCTGTTCCACCATCGCCCCGCTGCTCCAGGGTTTCCCTGGCTGCATTGGCAAGATTGGGAGTATCCCACGGCGTGATCTCTTCATAAGGATGCAATCCATACAACTGCGATACATGGCGATGCGTTGGCTCAGCATCTTTCCAGTCCTGCAGCCATTCATTAATATCACCCGCAGCGCCAACTTGTGTAGGCGCCAATCGTTTCAGTTTATTTTTCAGAGGAGCCGTCCATTCTTTATCGTATCCCAAAATGTTGGACGCTTCGATCGTATAGGTAAATATTTCACGACATATCTGCATATCCATCGTGGGACCCATCACAGTTTGTCCTTTAAATCCATCGGGCATGATGTACGTGTTCTCCGGCGAATTGGAAGGGGCCGTCACAAGCCATTTATGTTCCGGCTCTTCAATTAAGATAGAAGAAAGAAATATCGCTGCGCCTTTTAAAACAGGATAATATTTTTTTAAAAAAGCCGTGTCTTTGGTAAAGCGGTAGTGTTCCCAGATATGCTCACAGAGCCACGCACCACCCGTCAATGTAGAACCCCAGTTTGCGCCTTCACCCGGCGATGTAAATCCCCATGGATTTGCAATGACATGTGCTACCCAACCGGGTGCATCGTAATATGCTTGCGCGGTTTTAGTTCCTGTTGTTGATAAACTATTAATGTACCGGTATAACGGTTCAGCAAGATCAGCGAGACCAGTTGGTTGTGCCAACCAGTAATTCATTTGCAAATTGATATTGATATGGTAATCTCCATTCCACGGTGTTTGGTATTCCTGGGCCCAAAGTCCTTGCAAGTTTGCAGGCAAACCACCCGGCTGTGATGACGATATCAATAAATAACGGCCAAAATTATAATACAACACAGGGAGTTGGGGATCGCTTTGCCCTTGTGCGTAGCGTTGTAGCCGCTCCGGTGTGCTCAAACCCTTTACTTCAGAAATATTATTTTCCAAAAAGAACTTGTGACGATCAAAAAATCCGGAAAAAGATTTTAAATGTGCCGATTTTATTTGTGAAAAAGTCAGTTTAGCCGCAGCCCCCAATGTTGCAGCAACAGTAATGGAAGGATCGTTTCCTCTTTTTGTATAATCATCAATATTGTAATCAGTAGCCGCTGAAAAGATCAATACACATTCATCCGCGTTACTCACCTCTATCATGTTGCCTTTCGTAATTTTATTTCCGCCTTTTGGAAAAACTTTTAAAGCCCCGGCGAAACGAATTCCTTTTTCCTGGCCGTAGGTCAGTTGCCCCGTCATTTCGATTTTATCGTCCGATCCACCTACCTGCGCATTTTCTTGCCGGGCCAGGGTGCTTGAAAAATTTATTTTTCCTTTGGCCGATGCTCTTATCTTAATGATCAGCGCATTCGCCGGAATGCTGATAAATGCTTCCTGTATATAAATAACTCCATTTCGTTTCCAGGTAGTGGTGGCAACTGCTTTGCTAAGATCCAGCGTTCTTTTGTAATCACTATAAGCCGATGCCGTATCCTTCCAGCGTATCCATAGGTCACCTAATGTTTGGTAGCAACCAAAAGGAACATCTTTTCCTTTTCCAAATCCCGAACCAACACCTTTGGCTACAAATTGTTTTTGTAAAAGCGTTTGCGCTTCTTTATTCCGTCCTTGTAATAAATAATCTTGTATTTGTTTTAAATATTGATGTGCATTCTCGTTATCGGCATCCTGTGGCCCGCCCGACCACATGGAAATCTCGTTGAGAACGATCTTGTCGGCATTTGGATGCCCGCCGATCATCGCACCTAACCGTCCGTTGCCTAGCGGGAGTGCTTCCTGGAAAATAGCAGCAGGCTTTTTAAATAATAATGTTACACCAGGTAGCTGGGCCTGTACGGTTATTGCAAATATGACAAGAACCAGGGAAAGAAGAAAGCAAACAAAAAATCGCATGACATTTATTGACCGGTGAAAAAGTAACCGGCAATATACATTTTTGTCATGAAGGAGTATGTAGCAACACGCGACACAGTCTTTTAATTGTTCGTCAAAAATATTTATACCCTAACTAGTGCAGTGTGCTCAACCATTTCCGCAAATTATTTTTTGGCTAATTGCAGGCTGACCTTTTCAGTTCCGTTCTGCCAAACAGCAAAGTAAATACCTTTTCCAAGAGACTGAATGTCCAGTTTAGTTTGTTGTGCGTTTGTAATAGCAACTGCATGCAATACAGCGTTACCGCTTGCATTATAAATTTTTATCGATCCATGTGCAGAAGCCGGATGCGTCATAACCAGGTTGCCCGACGATGGATTTGGATACAGGCTTACACTCATTCCGGCATTGGCAAATTCAATCATTATTATTTTACTATATGTAAATGAACCGTCCTTATCCAATATTTTTAACCGGTAGTGATTAATGCCGCTAACTGGATGATTATCCGTGTAACTATACTGCCTGGTTGTACTGCTGTTGCCACCTGCACTGATATCGGCAATAGCTGTAAATAAGTTGTTGCCGGCGCTTCGCTCAATAGTAAAACGGCTTGTATTTTCTTCCGTCTCAGTTGTCCATGTCAGTTGTGCTTTAACTTTAACTGCTTTACAAGAAAAATCAGAAAGCGAAACCGGCAGGATACCGACAACATTAAACGATTTATTATTGTAACCTACAAATGCAACGTCACTTTGTCCCGAAAGATCGATAGTGAATCTTTGTATACCCGCGTAGTTAGCAGGCGTAATGCCGAAATCGCTCAGGTCTGCGGCCCACATTCTTAAGGGTCTGTCTGTATTAGTAAACCCAGGCGTTAATGAAAAAGGGCGGGTAGAAGCCTCATAAAAATCTGCGGTCCAGTTTGCCACCGGGGGAATATGGGTGAACACCATACTTTTTTTGTGTCCTACAATATTACCGGCTGCATCCATAAATGAATAGCTATCAGTAGAACCGCTGGGATCTGCAATTTGTGTAACGATTATGTCGGGAACACCATCACCGATATTCAGCGGGTTGATGGTATTGACGTTAAAACCCATAATACCCGAAGGAAGATTAGCTATGCCCGTACCAATATTCAGCCCCTTGATACCATCAGTAAGATAAAAACCAATATTTTCTTCAAGCGAGCGAAGGGCACCATTGTGCGCACCATCATGCATTTCACCTACACCTATTTTCGTATTCGAATTAATAGCGCCTGAAAAGCCAGAAAGCGGCAGTGACCAGAAATCTCCTGCAACAAAGCTTTCACCATTACTGGTAAGCGCCTGGTCATTAACACCCGTAGAATACTGCGTATTGTTATAAGTAAATGCCAGGAGGTTGTGACTGTTGACGGGCTTTGTTGCACTCATGGAAGAGGCTGATGTTTTCCAAAAACCATTGTAATCTGTTATTATACCGGAAACCGATGAAGCCGATTGGGCATTGGCAAAGCTGACAATAGAATATAAAAGAAAAGAAAACAAACTCGTTTTAGAACGAGTTTTCAGGGTGGAAGAAAAGCAAGAGCTGACAGCGTAAAAATGTTTCATAAGGGTAGACTTTGGGTACGAGTACGATTCTGACACAAAAGTAATATTGCTTCCGGGTTTTACTAACTTTAAGCGAAAAACTTACTAACATTGTCTGATTTTTTACGGAAAATGAATGGTACAAATACGTTAATATGATACGCATCACCCATCTATTTCAAATAAACTAATGGTTAGACAGGTTTTAGTTTTTTTGTGACAAAAAAGCACTTTTTTAAATCAAAAAACATCCGTAAGGAATTATACGATGCTTCGCTAATGGTTTTTACTAAGCCGGCCTTCGCTTTAACATCATACGAAATTCAAACAGCACAATTGATCACCAAATTACAGCAGACGTATATGAAAAATTGAACCTATTATCTAAGCCAGCGTGTCTTGATTGGAAATAAATCGTTTGCAGGACGGCCGTTTTATTTTTGTCTAAAAATTTGCGGTCGTCTTTTTTATAAATATCTATGTTGAAATAGTATATACCGACCCGGCTGATAACTTTTTGGCGCTATTAAATACAATATGGCTTCCTCTTAATTATAACATTTTTGCACCCGGGAATTGCCAACTTTTAGTGATATTGCGGATTCTCTAAAAATTTACCCACACATGAGATTAAGAACAACAACACTTACTATTTTATTAATTTTTTTTCTTGGAAGCGTTCCCGGTTGGTCGCAACCCGCTAACACTAGCCCGGTTCCGGAGAGTAAATACGATTACCAGGAAGCCTTTAACAGCCGGTTTTTCACCACCAATGGTAATGACTACCGCACGGCTGGCGGACAGCCGGGACATGGGTACTGGCAAAACCGCACCGATTACCAGATAACGGCGTCACTGAATGAAACCACTGATGAAATAAAAGGAAAAGCCACGCTGTCTTATACCAACAACAGTCCGGATGCCTTAGCCTTTTTATGGTTGTACCTGGAACAAAATCTTTTTGCAAAAGATTCCCGCGGTGCCGCCATTGTACCCGTTCGCGGCAGCCGCTATACCGGGATGGGCGATGCGTACGGAATGAAGATCAAATCGGTAAAAGCGACCGCCAAAGACGGAAAGACACTATCTGACGTAAAATATATTATCACGGATACGAGAATGCAGGTATGGTTGCCCAAAGAGCTGGCGCCAAAAACCGGCAAAACAAAATTGGTGATCGAGTATTCCTATATCTGCCCGGCAATGGGCGCCGACAGAACGGGTATTCAATCCACAAAAAACGGCAAAATGTACAGCATTGCACAGTGGTACCCGCGAATGGCAGTCTATGACGATGTATCCGGATGGAACACAGTTCCTTACACAGGCCCCGGTGAGTTCTATTCAAGTTATGGCGATTTTGACATTGCTATCACAGCCCCGGCATCGCACGCCGTAGTTTGCTCCGGTGAGTTATTAAATACTACGGAGGTGTACAATGCTGCACAGGTAAAAAGTTGGGCGCAGGCAAAAGCAAGTGATAAAACCGTCATCATCCGAAGCAAGGAAGAAGTGGAAGCGCTGGCAAGTAAACCCGCAACAAGCACCAAGACATGGAAGTTTAAAATTAAAAATGCCAGGGATGCTGCATGGGCCTCTTCATCGGCTTTTATCGTCGATGCATCAAGAATTAATTTACCGTCTGGGAAAAAATCACTGGCCATCTCCGCCTATCCCGCAGAAAGTGATGGCAGCGCGGCCTGGGGACGATCAACAGAATACAGCAAAGCATCTATTGAGCATTATTCAAAAAAATGGTTTGAGTATCCTTATCCTGCTGCCATTAATGTTGCCAGCAATGTGGGCGGCATGGAATATCCCGGCATTGTATTTTGCGGGTGGCGTGCAAAGGGCCAGGGACTTTGGGGTGTAACGGACCATGAGCTCGGACATAACTGGTTCCCCATGATCGTAGGTTCGAATGAAAAATGGCATGGATGGATGGACGAGGGTTTCAATACATTCCTCAACGATCTATCGAGCGACGAGTTCAATAATGGCGAATATAAAAGCGGGCAGCAGAATATGCAGCAATTAGGCGGACGATTGACCAACCCTAAAATGGAACCGATTCTAACTACGCCAGCAGGTATGAAGGAAGGAAATATCGGCATACTGCTTTATTTCAAACCCGCTGTTGGACTGCATTTGCTTCGTGACCAGGTATTAGGTAAAGAAAGGTTTGACCTGGCTTTTAGAACGTATATCGAGCGATGGGCTTATAAACATCCGACACCGGATGATTTTTTCCGCACCATGGAAGATGTTTCCGGTGAGGATTTGGGTTGGTTCTGGAGGGGTTGGTTTGTCAACAACTGGCAACTTGACCAGGCTGTACGAGAAGTGAAATATGTTAATGATGACCCGGCCAAAGGCGTGCTGATCACTATTGATAACCTGGAAAAAATGCCGATGCCTGTAGAACTCGAATTAAAAACAGTGAGTGGAAAAACCAGCCGTGTGAAACTACCTGTAGAAGTTTGGGAAAGAAATACAAGCTGGACCTTTAAAGCTCCTGTTGAAGAAGCATTAGAATCGGTAGTAATCGATCCGGATAAAGTGTTGCCGGACATGAATGCGGCAAATAACGGGTGGAAATCGGGAGATAAGAAAGGCTACTAAACCATTGTTGAATTATATAAAAAAAGACCGTGCCCGATCACGGTCTTTTTTATACATTCTCCTTCTGCATGATCTACGTCATTTGACAATCCGCCCGGTAGCGTTTAATTTCGCTGGTAGAAATTTTGTTCGGGAAAAAAATATTGTACTTGATCAGTGAGTGTAAAGCGTCTTTTATAATGGATCAAACTGAAGTAAAAAAAATCACTGCCAGCATCATCCGGCACAACCTTTCTCCCGAAGTTTGGAGCTGGTTAGCCGAAACCGCTGTTTTATCCCATCATTCAACCAGGCAATTTAATACGGCATTTGTCAGCATACCGCGAAAAACGGGCAGGGCTGTTATTCATTTTACTACACAGCAAGCTGAGGCTCTTGCTGAAGCAAGGCCACATTTCACTATTGATAACTGGACCGTTGACCGGCTCTGCAGGGCGTGGATTTTACTGCAGGTTGATGCTGCCAAAGAGGATGAATATTTTCACAGCATTGAAAATCTTTTCCTGTCAGCGGAAATGAATGAACTGGTAGCCCTGTATTCGTCATTACCGCTTTTGCAATATCCTAAGCTTTGGCGCAATCGCTGCACTGAAGGTATAAGAACTAATATTGGCACGGCGCTGGAAGCAATTATCTGTAACAATCCTTATCCATCCGAGCAACTAACTGAAGCCGCATGGAACCAGTTGGTAATGAAAGCTTTTTTTACAGACAAACCGATACACCAGGTCGTTGGTCTCGACGAAAGAGGCAACAAAGACCTTGCAATTATGCTTTCCGATTATGCTAATGAACGATGGGCGGCTTCCAGGACCGTGAACCCGCAACTATGGAGATGTGTAAGCAAGTTTATCGACGAAAAAACGATCACTGGTATTCAACGACTCTTTCATTCCGCGAATGAATTAGAAAAGGAAGCAGCGGCATTGGCCTGCTATAATAGCAATCATCCTGCTGCCAGGCAACTATTGAATGGTCATGAATTATTAAGATCAAAAATTGAATCGGGACAATTAACCTGGAATGTGCTTGCTAAAAAGCAAATGTTACAACCAATATAACCTTACCTGTTGAACGCTTAAAACGGACGCTATGTGTTGCACTAATATTACTGAGAAAGACCTGCACCCGGGAACCAATTTCCCGCTTATGCTTGATAAAATAAAAGGGATGAAGTTCTTTGATCCGCATGTGCACATGACATCACGTACAACGGATGACTACCAGGCGATGGCGGATGCGGGAATAGTAGCGCTTATTGAACCGGCATTTTGGCTAGGGCAACCCCGTACAGGCGTTGCTACATTCAAGGATTATTACAGCAGTTTAATAGGTTGGGAACGTTTCCGGGCTTCTCAATACGGGATTAAGCATTATTGCACTATTGGCCTTAATTCACGTGAAGCCAATAATGAAGCATTAGCTGAACAGGTAATGGAAATATTACCGTTGTTTATTTATAAAGAAGGGGTGGTGGGCATTGGTGAAATTGGCTTTGACGACCAGACCGCTGCCGAGGAAAAATATTATCGCCTCCAGTTGGAGCTCGCAAAAGAAGCTGAACTGCCTGTACAAATTCATACGCCGCACCGGGATAAAAAAAGAGGCACTACCCGCAGCATGGATATTGCCATAGAACATGGCCTCGATCCTTACACAGTTATTGTTGACCACAACAATGAAGAAACTGTGAAAGAAGTGCTTGACCGTGGTTTCTGGGCAGCCTTCACTATTTATCCATTTACAAAAATGGGGAATGAAAGAATGGTGGAGATCGTCAGGCAATATGGCACCGAAAGAATCATGATCAATTCAGCCGCCGATTGGGGCATCAGCGATCCGCTGGCAGTTCCCAAAACCGCCGTGCTGATGAAAGAAAAAGGCATCACTGATGAAGATATAAAAATGGTGACTTATCAAAATGCTATCACGGCTTTTGCGCAAAGCAAACAAATCAATGAGGTTGAACTTAGCGATCTGCAGCAAATAGATCAGAGCAGGAAGTTTGAAGGCAACACAATCTTAAGAGGCGGACAACAACCAAGAATGGACAAGGATTCGATCATTATCCGATAACTATTACATGTGCAAAAACTAAAAGGCTTTCTGCGTTTGATGCGTCCTGCAAATATTGTTACCGCTATTGCGGATATACTTGCGGGGATCATAATATCAGGATACCTTATTTCAACCACATCTTATTCTTTATTACCCGTTTTTCTATTGGCATTATCTACCATCGGGCTTTATGGCGGTGGCGTGGTTTTCAACGATGTATTCGATGCCGAGCTTGACAAGGTTGAACGACCGGAGCGACCGATCCCCAGCGGATTGATCAGCAAGCAAAGCGCAACAATACTAGCAATGATACTGTTAGTGGCCGGTATTGTTGCTGCCTGTTTCGTGCAAAAAGACTTGTTTTCTTTGCCGGTATTTTTTGCCACAGCCATTTCCATTGCGTCTATTATTTATGATAAATGGGGAAAGCATCATGCTGTTCTTGGACCGGTTAACATGGGATTATGCCGTGGGCTCAATTTACTATTAGGCATGAGTATTATTCCTGCCGCTGTTTCGCAATATTGGTGGCTTGGCATTTTCCCTGTTATCTATATTGGTGCCATTACCATGATCAGTCGTGGCGAAGTGCATGGCGGTAAAAAAACAATTATTTACATAGCGGCTTTTCTTTACCTGTTCGTATTGGCAGCCATTAGTTGGTTTGCTTATACAAATGGCCATTTACTATATGCTACAGGTTTTATTCTTTTATTTGGCATCATGATCATGTTGCCTTTAAGCAGAGCGATGAAAAACCCCGTAGCTAAGAACATCCGTCATTCGGTAAAGGCGGGTGTGCTCGCCGTCATCCTGATGAACGCTGCGTGGGCTGCTGCTTTCGGAGCCTTTGGCTGGGCATTGATTATTTTATGCCTGTTGCCGCTATCGCTTTTATTCGCCAGGCTTTTTGCAGTGACATGAATATCGCACCAATGCCCTCCAATGCTTAATTTCGCTGTTGGTTTGCTATCTCTCGCATTTTTTTATAGGTTCACAGTATTTTTAAACCATTTCTTACACAAGATCAGCAGATGGAGAGGAATTTTTTGAAGCAGTCGTTCCAGGTACACTTTGAATACAAGGTTTTTTTTACAGAAAACTTATTTGATAAAGCAAACCCTCTGTTCCGTGATTTTTTGATATCACAGCAAACCGATAACCGTAAAAAATTGTTATTTGTCATAGACCAAGGCACTTTGGATCACTACCCACACCTGGTGGGGCAAATAAAAAATTATCTCGCGGATCTGCCTTCCTTTTCCCTGGCAGCGACTCCCATCCTAATCCCGGGTGGAGAGCAATCAAAAAATAATGAGCAGGCTTTTGATAAAATAACCCAGGCAGTTCATGACTATGGTATCGACAGGCATTCCTATATCGTGGCAATCGGTGGCGGCTCTTTATTGGATATCGCAGGTTATGCTGCCGCCGTATCCCATCGGGGCATTCGCCACATCCGCATTCCAACTACCGTATTATCACAAAATGATTCGGGAATCGGTGTCAAAAACGGCATTAACTTTTTTGGAAAGAAGAATTTTCTGGGAACCTTTGCGCCACCTGCCGTTGTGTTTAATGATTATAATTTTCTCCTCACCTTAAATGAGCGGCATTGGCGGGCTGGAATCTCGGAAGCAATCAAAGTAGCACTGATCAAGGACCCGGTATTTTTTCAATGGCTTGAAGAAAATGCAAGCCTGCTTGCGCAGAGAGATATGGCAACGATGAAATATCTTATCAAACGATGTGCGGAGTTGCACCTGCAGCATATAGCAGGCGGCGATCCTTTTGAAATGGGTTCTTCCCGCCCATTGGATTTTGGTCATTGGAGTGCTCATAAACTTGAACAACTCACGAATTTTTCAGTATTGCATGGTGAAGCAGTCGCGATGGGAATTGTACTCGACAGCGTTTATTCTTTTCTGTGTGGAAAAATAACAGAAACCGAAATCACACGGATCATTGCATTAATGACGACACTTGGTTTCGATCTGACGCATCCACAAATGATGATCGATAATGAGAACAGTCCATTAATTGCAGGAATGAATGAATTCCGTGAACATCTCGGCGGTAAATTAACGATCATGTTACTGCAAGCCATTGGTAAAGGCGAAGAAGTACACGAACTGGATATCGGGATCTTAAAAAAATCAAGCGACTGGATCAACAAAAACAGGACGGTATGGACACCCTTTACGGACAATTAACCTACTGCAGCAATATTCATCCCGGTGAAACATGGGAAGAACATTTTGCTCAATTGCAGCAACATATTCCATTGATAAAAGAACAGGTGAGTGCTGAAAAAAGTTTTGGAATAGGTTTACGCTTATCCAACGCAGCGAGTCTTGAACTGTTAACGCAGGAAAACCTAACGCCGTTTGTTGATTGGCTAAAAAAGAATGATTGTTATGTTTTCACCATGAATGGATTTCCGTATGGAAGCTTTCATCACAGCATTGTAAAAGATAAAGTGCACGCCCCCGATTGGACTACGCCGGATCGGGTTGATTATACCATCCGCTTAGCGCAGATCCTTTCGCTGCTATTACCTGCGCGTATGGATGGTGGTATCTCCACTTCCCCACTTACCTACCGGCATTGGCATGCACAAGAACAATTTGATACAATTTTTAAAGAAACTACATCAAACCTCCTGCAGGTCGTCATAAAATTGATTGGGATAAAACATGAAACCGGTAAGATCATTCATATCGATATCGAACCGGAACCCGACGGTTTGCTTGAATCGGGTATTGAATTCCTTCACTGGTATGATAACTATTTACTACCAATGGGCATTTCATTACTGCATGAAAATTTTGGATGGCCGAAGGAAAAATCAATAGAATCGCTAAAAGAACATGTGCAACTGTGTTATGATATCTGTCATTTTGCAGTAGGTTATGAAGATCCTGCGCAAATGATGGAACTATTGCGGCAAAAAAATATACGGATCGGTAAGATCCAGGTGAGTGCAGCGTTAAAGGCAACAATGCCGGCGGTCGAGGAAGAAAGAAAAACGTTGATTGCCGCGTTTGAACAATTCAATGAATCAACCTACCTGCACCAGGTACTAGCATTGCAGAATGATGGCCATCTGAAAAAATATCCTGATCTGCCACAGGCTATCGTTAACGCCCACGACCCATTGGCTGTTGAATGGCGTTCGCACTTTCATGTTCCCCTGTTCGTGGAAAATTATGGCGCATTGCAATCAACACAACAGGATATTAAAGCTGTTTTGAGCTTACATAGACAATACCCGCTAACCCGGCACCTTGAAATTGAAACCTATACCTGGGAAGTTCTGCCCGATGCCCTGAAACTGCCAATGACCGATTCCATCATTCGTGAAATGGAATGGGTAATTTCATTACTCTCCTCCAATGAAATAGCATAACCGTCATAACTAAAAAAATTAATAGTGCATAAAACAGTTGTAATAGATATCATCGGCTTATCCTCATCACTCATCAATGAACATACTCCTTTCTTAAAAAAATACACGGAAGAAAAAGGTTTGAATACGATCACGCCCATGTTGCCCGCATTGACAACATCTGTGCAATCGACATTTATTACCGGCAAATGGCCTGCGGAACATGGGATCGTTGGAAATGGCTGGTATGACCGTATCGATAGTGAAATAAAATTCTGGAAACAGTCCAATAAGTTAGTGCTCGCTGAAAAAATCTGGGAAAGGGCAAAAAAAGAAGACCCGTCTTTTACTGCGTCTAAAATGTGCTGGTGGTACAATATGTATTCAACTGCTGATTATTCTGTAACACCCCGCCCAAATTATTTAGCTGATGGAAGAAAACTACCGGATTGCTATTCGCATCCGGCAGAATTAAGAGATGAATTACAAAAAGAGCTGGGGCAGTTCCCGCTATTTAAGTTTTGGGGTCCGGCAACAGATATAACATCAACGCAATGGATCGCCGATGCTTCTATCTATACCGACAGAAAATATGATCCGACGCTTACGCTGATCTACCTGCCGCATCTCGATTATTGTTTACAAAAGTATGGACAACATCTTCCTACTATCAGCAAGGACCTGTCAGAGATTGACAAAGTGGTGGAACAGCTGGTAACTCATTATACTGCAACAGGAGCAAAGATCATTTTGTTGTCAGAATACGGTATTACTAACGTTGACCGTCCTGTACATCTCAACAGGGAACTACGTAAAGCAGGGTTACTGGGAATAAGAACAGAACGTGGCCTTGAATTGCTAGATGCCGGCGCTTCAAAAGCTTTTGCTGTGGCCGATCACCAGGTAGCACATATTTATATTAACGACCCTTCTGTTACTTTACAAGTAAGGGAGCTAATAGAAAAAGTGGCCGGTGTACAAGTAGTCTTAAACAAAGAAGAGCAGCAAGAATACCATATCAATCATGAACGCTCAGGCGATTTGGTTGTTATGGCCGACGAGCGCAGCTGGTTCACTTATTATTTCTGGCTCGATGATGCGAATGCACCCGACAATGCACGAATAGTGGATATCCATAAAAAGCCGGGTTATGATCCGGTCGAGTTGTTCATGACATCGAAATTACGAGCCGGCTATAAATTATTAAGAAAAAAGTTAGGCTTTCGGTATGTGATGGATGTCATTCCGCTGGACGCAACTTTAATAAAAGGATCTCACGGAAGATTGGAATCGGACAAAATTTTTCACCCTGTACTAATAGCTGACAATTTAAAAGACCGGGAAATAAAGGCAACCGGCGTATATGATATTATTTGGAACAGTCTTACACAATAGTATAATATTTTTTATACTACCTGAACGCTTCTATTTCAGCTACTGTTTTTATTAACGGATCACCCAACAACTGGCTGCCTTGTTGCGTGATCAAAAAATTCTCTTCCACCCTTACTCCACCGAATTCGCGGAACGGCGTTAGCTTCTCATAATTAATAAAGTTGGTAAACTTATTCTGGCCTTGCCACATATCGATCAGTTCAGGAATAAAATAAATACCTGGCTCAACGGTTAATACAAAACCCGGTTCCAATGCTCTTCCGAGTCGCAACGATTTTAAACCGAAGACCGTGCCTTTTTTCAACTCATCCGTGTAACCGACATATTGTTCCCCCAGGTCTTCCATATCATGAACATCGAGGCCCATCATGTGCCCCAAACCGCATGGAAGAAATAAGGCATGGGCTCCCTCCTGCACCGCCTCTTTGGTATCACCTTTCATCAGGCCCAGTTGTTTTAATCCTTCTACAATGTATTCCGCTGCCAGGAAATGTATATCAAGAAAACGTTTACCGGGTGCTAACGCTTTTGCTGCCGCTTCTTCAGCGCCCAAAACGATATGGTAGATTTCCTTTTGAACTGAAGTGAATTTTTTATCAACCGGATATGTTCTTGTAAGATCACCGGCATAATGCATAGCGGTTTCGGCACCGGCATCACATAAAACAAGTTGCCCTTTTTTCAACACATTACTGGTTGCATGGTTATGCAATGTTTGGCCGTTGACCGTATAAATGATAGGATAAGAAATATTTCCACCAGCCCCGATAGCAACAGCCTGCGCTACACCTGCCACATGCGATTCGGTAACACCTTCTTTCGTATGCCGCATTGCAGCCAAATGCATTTCATTACTGGTGTTGACGGCTTTATTGATCTCGCTTACTTCTTCAGCCGATTTAATTGCACGTTGTGCAATTACAGCTTTGACCAGTTTTACTGAAGCCTTTTCCTTTATTGCATTAACAGGAATGTTTAATAAATGACTGAGTTTAATAAAATTTTCTGGTCTGTAAGGTGGTAAAAAATGAATGGCCTGGTTGCTGGTAATAGCTTTTCTTATCACCGCTTCCAGTTCATTCACAGAATTGACTGTTGCTATACCGGTAGTAGCCGCCAGTTCTGCCATTGCAGGTTGTGTACCCATCCATACGATATCGTCAATGGTAGGATCATCGCCAAAAACAATTTCTTTGTCCTGATCAATATCTATAATTGCGGCTAATGAAGGTTTATCTAAACCGATAAAATACAAAAAGCTGCTATCCTGGCGAAAAGGATAACAATTGTCCCTGTAGTTCATGCCGGTATCTTCATTCCCTAATAAAAGAATAACGCCACTGCCAAGATCTTTCTTTAGCTTCTGCCGACGTTCTATATAGGTGTCTTTATTAAACATGATTAAATTTATACACAAAAATAAGATTGCTATCTGCCGCCACCCGGGCAATTAGTTTGCAAAAACCTGGTAAACAATTGTGCTAAATGAGCTGAGGTCCCTGGTCCTTCACTGATACCGTGTGTCCTGTTGGGATAGCTCATCAATTGAAACTGTTTCCCAGCTCTTACCAATTCATTAATGAGACGTTCAACCCCCTGGTAATGCACATTATCATCTCCGGTACCATGTACCAGTAAAAGATTTCCTTTAAGGTTTTTTGCATGTGTGATGGGAGACCCTTGTACAAATGGTTCTTTATTTTCCTGAGGTAATCCCATGTAACGCTCCTGGTAAATATTGTCATACAACAATTGATCAGGTACTGATGCAATGGCGATTCCTGTTTTATAGATCCCGGGATATTGAAATAAAAGATTGAGCGTAGTAGATCCGCCGCCACTCCAGCCGTGTACAGCTATCCGGCTGGTATCTACAAAAGGCCATTGAATTATTTTCTTAGCCGCCATGGCCTGGTCCCTTATATTAATGATGCCGATATTCTGATAAATAGATTTCCGCCAGTCAGTGCCTTTTGGCGAAGGCGTACCGCGGCCATCCATGCTTATTTGTATATAACCATCGGCGGCGATATCTCCGGCATACAAAGAAGTGCCGGCACTGCCCGCTGCATCTTTGACGGTGGTGGCAGCGGGTTCGGCATATACATAAAACAAAACAGGATATTTTTTTGTACTGTCAAAATTGGCGGGCTTAATCATCCAGCCATCCATGGTTACATTATCTTCTGTGGTTACCTGTATCATGTCAACATTGCCACTGGTTTCCATTTTGCGCACCGTTTCTTTTATGGTTTTATGACCCGGAAAACTCACCCATTCAGCAACTCTTTGATTCTTGTGATTCGAAAAATTATGGCTGGCAAACTTGCCTGTAGGAGATAATGTATAACTATGTGTTCCCTGTTCATTGGCCGGTGACAATAATTCCGGTTTACCTTTCCCGTTTAGCAACGTTCTGTATAGGTATTGTTGTGTAGCATTGGTTGGCGATGCCATAAAATAGACGTAACCGCCTTTTTCATCCACCGCTTTAAGGCTGATCATATCATAATCGCCTTTTGTTATCACAGTTTCCTTCGCGCCATCAGCACTGATCCGATAGAGATGACGCCATCCATCTTTTTCCGAGATCCATAAAAACTCTTTGCCCTTGTTGATCCAGCGCCAGCCATTATCCTGAGTGGGTTCCACGTCTATCCAGGAATTATTTTTCTCCGTATAGATCATTTTCGATTCGCCATTGCCGGCATCACATAAAAACACTTTTGCTTCGTTTTGCTTCCTGTTCAGTTGTTGCAGCATTACGGCGTTACCCGACCATTCCATGGCAGGAATATAATGTTGCCTTGAATCACCAGGCACATTCATCCATACAGTTTGTGCAGAAGCCAGTGATACCACACCTACTTTGCAGGCCGAGGGATCCTCTCCTACTTTGGGATATTCAACTGGTATAGTAAAAGGATAGAGCGAATCCGTATTATTGATCATCAAAAAGTTCCGGATCTTCGTTGCATCTATCTGCCAATAAGCAATGCTTTTGCTATCGGGGCTCCACCGGAATCCATCGCGGCAACCAAACTCTTCCTCATACACCCAATCAAATGTTCCATTGATAAGTCTGTCGGTACCATTAGTTGTCAGCGCCGTTGTTTTGCCTGATTCAATATCCTCCACATAAATATTATGTCCGCTTACATAAGCCACCATTTTTCCATCAGGTGATATTTTAGCAAACATCAACGAAGAAGCCGGTTTGTCTTTTCCCAATTGTTTTAAGGTATTGGTAACCGTGTTTAACAGCCAGTAATCACCACGGGTATCCAAACGCCATACTCTTTTTGTATTGGTATAAATAAGAACGGTCTTGCCGTCGTTGCTAAAAAAGAAATCCCGTATGGCCAGCGGTTTATCTTTTCCCTGGGGCGTTAGCTGCGAAGGTTGTATAATTTCAGTACGGTTAAAAGCCGGTAACTGGTACTTGGCTACTACACCTTTCTCGTGAACGTAATAGGCTGTTCCGTCGGGCGTCCATTTAATACCTCTTTGTGCGAAACCCTGGGCGGAAACGGAAATAGAAACAACAAAAACGAATAAACGAAATGAAAACTTCATGATCAATTTATTAAGGCAGTAATAAAAATATTAAAAGTGATACGTTAATTGCTAATAAGAAGAATGCCCGTGTTATTTAGTAATAAGTTCGGGTGTGATATAATACATCTTCTTTATTACCTCCACCGTAAACAGCCCGGTCTGATTGCCTGAAAATTTCAGTGTCTTCCATTCTTCTGATGGAACTATTCGTATGTCCGTCTCCTTATTCGTTAAAGATAAAGGGAGGTTAAATCCTTTTACACAATTGGTATAGCGGTAAGAAACCTTGCTTTTATCTTCATTAAAATAAAACTCGAGTTTTGGGATTTGGATTGTTCGCAGGTATTGATCAAATACCTTGCTGTAGTCAAACTTCGCATTTATCGAAATGTATTGTTCAATCTGTTGTGTGGTCACTGTTTTGTTATGGAATGTCTTCCCAAGTCCGCGTAGTATTTGCCGAAACTGCTCATCATTATTGATACTATGCCGGATGGAGTGCAATAAGTTGCCGCCCTTAGGATACATATCACCGCTACCCTGCGCATTCACACCATACGGAGGAATAACAGGCTTATCGTTTCTTATTCCTCTGCGGATACCGTAGTTGTAATCATTGCCTGCATCTGTGCCGAAAGTATAGTCAACAAATAAAGTTTCGCTGTAATTGGTAAAACCTTCGTGTACCCACATATCAGCCAGGTCTTTTGTTGTAATATTATTACCAAACCATTCATGACCGCTTTCATGAATAATAATAAAATCAAACTTCATTCCGAGGCCGGTGCCGGAGGCATCTCTTCCTCCATATCCGAATTTATACTTATTGCCGTATGACACTGCGCTCTGGTGCTCCATTCCGGGGTAGGAAGTTTCTATCAACTTGTAGCCGTCTTCATAAAAAGGATAAGGACCAAACCAATGTTCCAGGCTCTTCAGCATTTTATGCACCTGGTCGGGCATGTATTCCCTGGCCTTTTCGAGATTATAATCCAGTGCCCAGTAATTAAGATCCAGTTTTCCTTTTTCTCCGTTATAGACTTCACTAAAATTAACATACTTGCCAATATAAGGAATCAGGCAATAGCTGCTGATCGGATTTACAACAGCCCATTTATAGGTAGCTGTTCCATCACCGTTCACTTTTTTCGATTGCAATTTTCCGTTGGCGATTGCAACCAAGGTATCGGGTACTACCATTGTCAATGACGCTCCGTTATCAGGTTCATCGCTTTGATGATCTTTGCATGGATACCAGACGGATGCTCCCAATCCCTGGCAGGTGACCGTCATCCACGGCCGACCCAACGAATCTTTGGTGAAGCTCCAGCCGCCATCCCAGGGTGGGCGGATAGCTTCATGCGGTTTGCCGCTATAATATACATCGATCTTATGCTCGGAACCTATTTTCTGCGATGGCATTTGTACATGCCATGCATTACCATCTTTAGTAAACGGCAGCGCTGCTGCATTTAACACGACACTATCAATCACCAGCGGTTCCTGCAAATCGAGTTGTAATAATGACGCATCTTTTGTACTCACCACTTTGTACGAAATCGTATTTTTCCCTTCGGTACTTTTTGCAATGTAGTCCGGCTTGACCGTCAGATCATAGCGAAGTATGTCCCACCATGCACGACCAGCGGTGATGCTGCCGCGAAGTGTATCTGCACGTGTAAATATTTTTGGTGATTTTTTCTCTTGCGCTGTGCCAACCAGGCAACACAAGATTGCCGTAATGGTTAAAAAAAGGGTGAATCGCATCAAGCTATTATTTATTTTTATATGATCCGCCAAGTTACTTCTTCTGATTATAATAAATCTTTCCTGGCTATTTCTTCCAGGCACTATCTTTTATCCGCAATATATTTATGGAGTATGGTTTCCATTCTATTTCGAAACGGTTACCTGCAATCTCTATATCTTCTGTTATGGGTATATGTTTTTTTGGTTGTGAAAAAGAATTTTCGGCTTTCAGATCATTAGCAGATAAGCTTGATAATTTCGCTACTTTTCCCGTTTTCACAATGCCATCCAGGTTGATTATTGTTGTAAAAGCTGTTTCTTTGGCATTGACGAGTTTTATAATTATATCGCCGTTTGTTTCATCGCGACCTGCCAGAGAAAATAATTTGTCCGGCTCCTGGTAAGTCATCAACAACGTATCATTGAGATAACAATCGACTTTATCCATTCCCACTTCCAGCCTTACATCATACCATCTTCCCGTTTCTATCGGTTGTGTCAATCGTTTCTGATCCGTAAGGCCAGCTACATCAAAACCGTTTTCTACTTTCTCAAATACGCAGGCGGAATTCCACCACGAACCGATATGGGCCCGCAGGTATGTATTACTATCTGTCACTGCAAACGGTATCATAAAGGCATTGAGTCCGCCCGTTCTCCGGGCTTTCAACTTTAAGGTATAGGTATCAAACAACTTATTGCCTAATACCGTTAGCCGCTGGGGGCCTTCTGCTGTTTGCGTCATTGCTCCCTCACTTTCTGACCAGGTACCTCTTACTTTATCCCATTCACCTGCATTATTGATGAAATCGCTTTTATAAACAGTCTCTCCGTTTTGAATTACTTCTACATCTGTAAATTCTGCTTGTGTATCCCAGGTGCCAAAACCAATCCCACCTGTGAACATCGGTTTTTCTCTCGCAGTTTTTTTTAGCTGAACCGAAGTAGAAACGTTTACATCAGCCCGATTATCGCTGAATAATTTGATGGCATAGTAAGAGATGCGGCCAAAACTTTTGTCTGCATCGAAATTGATAAGGTTAACCGGCCAGTCAACATCATTGACATTTACCAGTAATGGTGCATAACTGCTCCATTTTACCAAATCAGCATTGCGTTCCATTGCTAAAATATAGATCGCATCGCTAAGTGCGGCCTGCATATTACCAGCGCCGACTCCTGCGTTTGTCGCATACTCACCTACATACATTTCCCAATCGCCTCGTTTATATTTATCAAAATGATCAGGATTGCGCATACTCCAATAAGCATCTTTATAAGCATGTTCATCGACAATATCCACTTCTTTCATATCTTTTAACGTACGCTGGTTCACATCGCCGATCCCCATGCTGGCCATCAATCGTATTTGCGGATATTTTTCTTTTATTGCTTTATAAAAAATGTTATACCGGCTGGCGTATTTAGGGCCGTGCTGCTCATTACCGATTTCGGCATATTTTAAAGGAAATGGTTTAGGATGCCCATTGGCCGCCCTCATCTTTCCATATTTTGAATCAACAGGGCCGATGGCATACTCTATCGCATCCAGTGCATTTTGTATATAAGACTGCAAGGCTGATTCGGGAACATAGGTGCCACTTCTGTATTCGCAGGATACTCCAGCATTGAATACATATAGCGCATCAGCATTGATATCTTCGCAAAATTGTAAATATTCATGATAGCCAAATCCATCGCTGCTCCAGTAACCCCAGGGACTAAAACTGCCGGGCCGTTGTTCAACAGGACCAATACTTGTTTTCCAATCAGGAGCACTTTCAATAGTAATACCTTCTACATAACAACCGCCGGGCCAACGAACAAATGATGGCTTTAACCCTTCGATCAGTTGCGCCAGATCAGGTCTTAATCCATTGCGCCTGTTCTTAAATGTCTTTACGGGAAACAAGGAAACAAAGTCAAGCCATATCGTTCCTTCCGCCGCGAAGCTCATAACAAACTTTGCTTTTGAATCTGATGATGTTGGCTTAAACGTGCAGGAATATTTTTTCCAGGCAATGCCTTTTATCGTATTAAATGTATAAGAGGCTAACACCTTTCCATCTGAAGACTGCAATGACACAGTTACCGGCTTTTTATCCCCGTCCGTTCTCGCATAAAATGAAAGATTATATTCATCGCCGGCAATGGCATTGATTCCCCAAAATCCATCGTTGATAAGATCGGCCTTCCCAACAGGATCTATTGTTGTTAGCTTTATACAAAGCGAATTTGGGGTTGCCGCGTTCAGCGGATTTTCTTTTGTCAGAGAAATTTCCATGGCTGTGTTTCCGGCTCTCGCTATTGACCAGGCGGGCCAGGCTGTTTTATGTGGCCACTCCAGCTTCCAATCAGTTTTGCGTGGCTCTATCATAAAATGCGGCTTTTCCGGCGAAGGAACTAAAAAGCCATTTTGCAAAATTGTACCTGCGGGAATCCGGCTTTCTTCGAATCCTCGATTCTGAATCATCTCTGCATATATTCCCCCCTCACCAGCGTGACTTATTTCTTCAAAAAAAATACCATGCAATGTTGATGGTATGCGGCTGCCTTTTTTAGCAACATCAATATTAATTGTAGCATGTTGCTGGTTCCGGGCTGGAAGCGCAAGAAATAAAAATGCTGTAATTAATGCTGCTGTTCTGCGCATGTTTGTTTTACTTGTGTTAATTCAACGCGGTCCATTCCTCTTTTAAAAAAATAGGCATAATGCAATTGTTACATCATGCCCGCTGTCTTTCATATTACTCCCTACTTGCTAAACATAGTCTTTGCTTTTATTTTACATTCCATTCGTGCAAACCGGTTGAATGATCAACAGGCTGTTGTATCACTAGCTTCAGTGCTTTCGTGCTGACAGGTTCAAAATGAATAGTGTTGTATTCGTTTTTTGAAATAGCATAGCTCTCTTTCTCTTTCACGGGCACCCACTGGTCGCCTTCTTTATAAAATAATTTCCAGGAAGCCGGAATACGACAACCGCCGAACGGTGCGTCGTCAAACCAGTACACGCTGGATTGTGACACCGTATATTCTTTGTCAAAATCATACTGTACATATTCTTCGCTGTTCTTCTTCGGCCACCAATGCAGGTAGGTAGCGCTGGCATCATGGGAATTTTTAGGATCATACTGGTCGTTCAGTCCTTTCAACATTCGTTTGTTACTTATAGAGCCGCTCACGCTGCTTTTAGAAGCGATGGTTGGAGCAGGTTTTGGTTTAGCTGCTGATTCTTCAAAAGGAATCCATACTTCCATTTCTCCCGGGCCACGGTTGGCCCATGAATAATAAGGAATGGCTACTACATCCTGTTGCGTTTTTATCAGTTCGTCAGTGTTCAATTGTCTTTTCGTGGCAGAACCTTTCATTTGCAAAGTCACCACACCATTCAGCAAACCAGGATGGTAAACGGCTTGTACAGGAACATCTTTTTTTACCACAATATTCATGACAGAACCGTCTGCATTATCAGGACCTTCAAGGCAATACATAAGGGGGCCACGCTGCAACGCAAAACGATCTTTGTCGTCATTTACTTTATCATTTGCCATGATCCTTTTTACATCCATGGGAAGGTCTATTGATACCTTATCGCCTTTTTTCCAATTGCGGTCCAATACAGCGTATCCTTTTACGATTGCATACTTAACAGGATCACCATTTAATAAAATCGTAACCGCCTTTGACGGTTGAGCTTTATCAACATAGAGATCACCAGGCACGGGTTGGTTCACTGCCCATCCCGGGATGCGGATATGCAATGAAAATTTTGTAGCCTTTGCGGGATTGATCACCAATTCATTTTTCCCTTCCCAGGGATAATTGGTGTTCTGTGTAATCGAGATATTTCCTGCCGGTAGTTTGATCTGCGATATGCTGCCAACAAAAAGATTGACGTATAAATCATTTTTATTCTGGCCATATACATACCCCGGCATCGATGGCAGAAATCTTGTCATATTCGAAATACAACAGGCACAACCAAACCAGGCACTGCGCTGGTGCTGCCCCATTGATGCAAGAGGGTTGGGATAAAAAAAACGATCACCGCTTAATGATACACCGGACAAAAGCCCGTTGTATAAAGTGCGCTCCATCACATCGATATATTTGGCATCGCCATGTAACAGGAACATCCGGCTGTTCCAATATACATTCGCGATGGCCGCACAGGTTTCCGCATACGCTGACATATTGGGAAGATCATACGCTTTGCCAAATGCTTCACCAGCGCCAGTAGCGCCAATACCTCCAGTGATATATAATTTTTTCTCTACTACATCCTTCCAGATAGCATCTATGGCTTCGAGGTATTGTTTATTACCAGTTAACGCTGCGACATCAGCCATACCGGTATACATATAAGTGGCTCTTACGGCATGGCCTACTGCTTCATGCTGGTCAATTACTTTTTTATGTGCCTGGCTGTATTCATGATTGAGATGACCTGCTGTACCACGGAGGTCAAGAAAAAATTTAGCGAGGTCCAGGTAGGCTTTTGTCCCGGTGACACGGTATAGTTTTGTAAGACCTGTTTCAATGATCTGGTGCCCGGGGAATCTTTCTTCTTTTCCGTAGCCGAATGTTTCAACAAGCAGGTCTGCATTTTTAATAGCAATATCCAGCAGTGACCTTTTACCAGTAGCCTGGTGATGCGCTACAGCCGATTCAAATAAATGGCCGGAGTTGTACAATTCATGACTAAGGTCCTCTTCTTTCTCCCAACGCCTGCTTCCTATCCAGGCGTGTGGTTTATCCATATTAGCCGTACGAAAAGTATAGAGGTAACCGTCTTTTTCCTGCGCATCGCCAATGATAGCAATCAGCGTATCTAAATATCTTTCGAGGCCGGCGTTCTTCGTCACTTGCAGGCCATACGATGCTCCTTCAATGATCTTATACACGTCGGTATCATCGAACGTATATTCGGTCAGTTTATCTGCTTTCTTCCTTCCTGCGGCTACCAGGAAATTATCAATGCGACCCGTTTTGCGGCATTGCTCCAACGTATACGGGATCGTTATATCTGCATTCACCTTGATCTTAGGTGCCCAAAAGTTATCCATCACCTTCACCTGCGTAAAGGCAACGGGTTGTATAGGATAGTCATTTTTTACCTGCGCATGGAGCAAGTGGTTGGCGACAATTATAAACAATCCTGTAATACAATACCTGTTGATGCTTTTTTTCATCATGACACTTTTTAAAAATAAAGGCAACCTATAACTTACGATTCCTGCCATTTGCAGGCATTGCGGCTTCCCGAAAGCTAAAATAATTAGGTAGCGGCCCGAACCCTATCCACATATTGATAAAAGATGACCAGATTTTACTCAAAAAAAGGCTGTGGATCATTTTAGAGGCCCATATGGCAATTACCTTTATTACCCCAACCATAGTTTAACCGCATTTCGGTCATTTAAAAAAATTCTGGGTTAATATCCGGTGAAACAATATTAACTGTAAATTTAACACTTATAAACTGACTGTATGAAAGTATTACAATTTACGATCCCGGTTGCGCTCAATCAAACGATCATGGTGCAGCAAGAAGAGTTGCCCTATTTTTACCCGCACTTGCACCGGCACCACGAGATACAATTGACATGGATACAAAAAGGTCACGGCACCCTGATCGCCGATAACAACATGCACGGCTTCATGTCGAACGAAATTTATTGGCTAAGCGCTAATCAGCCCCATTTATTAAAAAGCGATCCTTCTTATTTTTTACCAAAAAGTAAAAAGATAACGTCTGCACTGACTATTTTTTTCAATCCTGGGGGACAGCTTGCGCATCTTTTTGACCTGCCCGAGGTAAGAAATATTAAGAAGTTCATTCAGCAGCACTCTTCGGGTTTTAAAATACCGCAACAATATGTTGCAGAAATATCGCACCTGATGTTGCAAATAAAAAATGGTGGCGGCGTAGAGCAAATGATCCACTTCCTGGATATTCTGAGAAAAATGCTGAGCTATGACCGACTTGGTTCGCTTTCCTCTTCTTCCACGCCGCAACAATACAGTGAACACGAAGGAATCCGGATTGGCAATATCTACAATTACATCATGCAGCACTACGACAAGCCCATCACACTTGAAGATGTGGCCAAACAAGCCCACATGACACCGCAGGCTTTTTGCCGCTATTTTAAAAAACATACCCGCCATACGTTTGTATCATTTCTCAGCGAAGTAAGAATTAACGAAGCTTGTAAAATGCTGACAGATGGTGCATACGATAGTATCGCGACCATTGCATATAACTGCGGGTTCAACAGTATTACTAATTTCAACCGCGTTTTTAAAGGTGTTACAACACGTTCTCCATCAGAATATGTTGATAGCTTTTTTAAACACGTTGAACAGTAAGAAAAAGAAACCCGGTATTCATCAAACATGCGGAAGACTATCACTATACACTTCTTGCCCCTTCGTGTTGAATACTCTTTGGAAAAGCAGTTAATATTGGTAAAGTTCCGGGCAATAATGAGAAAGCAAAGCCTGTCTTCCCGGTCTATTTTTAATTGTGCCGCATTTAGCAGGTAAAGAAACAACAACTAACTTCCGCATTACTTTCTTCATATGGAATCAACTTCGTTCAAGCCTTCTCTTAAGCTGCTGGATGCGACTATGCTGGTAGCAGGTAGCATGATCGGGTCCGGAATCTTCATCGTTAGTGCGGACATTACCCGCAATGTTGGCAGCGCGGGCTGGCTGATACTGGTTTGGTTGCTTACGGGATTTATGACATTAACCGCGGCGGTCAGTTACGGCGAATTAAGTGCAATGTATCCAAAGGCAGGCGGCCAGTATGTCTATTTGAAAGAGGCGTACAATCCGTTGATCGGTTTTTTATATGGCTGGAGTTTTTTCTCGGTGATACAAACAGCTACAATCGCAGCAGTCGGTGTAGCTTTTGCCAAATTCACCGCTTATATTATCCCGGGCGTAAGTGAAGATAAAGTTGCTGTTGATCTCGGCTTCCTGGTCGTTTCGCCTGCCCAACTATTATCCATTGTGATTATCGTGCTGCTCACTTTTATTAATACACGCGGTGTAAAAAGTGGGAAGGCAATTCAAACAACATTTACGTTAACAAAATTGCTAAGTCTTTTCGGCCTGATCATCTTTGGGCTGGTTGCACTGAAGCCGGAAACCTGGACGGCGAATTGGACAAATGCCTGGGATCTTCAAAAACTCGCACCAGATGGAACTGTCAGTGACTACACCATGATCGCTGCATTAGGTGCAATAGCAGCAGCAATGGTAGGTTCTATATTCAGCAGCGATTCGTGGCACAACGTCACGTTTATCGCAGGCGAAGTAAAAAATCCTAAACGAAATATCGGGCTCAGTCTTTTCCTGGGTACGCTCATCGTAACGATCATTTACATTCTGACCAATATCATGTACACTGGCGTTCTGACTTTACCGGAAATAGCAGGAGCAGAAAAGGATAGGGTGGCCGTATCTGCCTCACAAGTAATTTTTGGCAGCGCAGGCACGGTTATCATTGCCGTTATGATCATGATATCAACCTTCGGGTGCAACAACGGTTTGGTAATGGCCGGTGCAAGAGTCTATTATACGATGGCTAAAGACGGGTTATTTTTTAAAAAAGCGGGAACATTGAATAAAGCAGCAGTTCCGTCTTTCGCGTTGTGGATCCAATGCCTGTTTGCCTGCGCCTGGAGTTTAAGCGGCAGATATGGCGACTTGCTCGACATGATATCTTTTGTTGTTGTAATGTTCTATATGCTTACCATTGCCGGTATTTTTGTTTTAAGAAAAAGACGCCCCGATGCAGATCGTCCCTATAAAGCATTTGGCTATCCCGTGCTTCCTGTTATATATATCCTGATGGGGTTGACGTTTTGCAGTTTGCTTATTATTTATAAGCCAAAGTTTACATGGCCCGGCCTGATCATTACGCTGATCGGAATACCTGTTTACTATCTTGTGATAGCGGCCCAAAAAAATAAGTTGGTGAAAAATAGTTAATGAAAGACCATAAAAGGAAGAGGCTACTTGTTGGGTAGCCTCTTCCTTTTAAATTATTACAGATCTGCCGGAAATAAACTTCCTTCACGGATTTACTTGCCCTTGCCATCATAAAAACGCCAGGACGTTTTAAAATCCTTTTTGATGTTTTGATTCGTCAGTATGGCCCGCAACATTTCTATCGGCAGGGCATTCTCTGCAAAAATCGCATCGTGATATTGCTTGTAGGTCATTTTTTTTGTATCGACAAGCTCCTTCTTTAAATTATACAATTGCAGGCCCCCGATCATATACGCCAGTTGGTACAACGGACCATAACCTCCAACAAACGACCGCCGCACTTCGCCTTCCGCGTTGGCTCTTTCATGGCCCACACGATCTACTAAAAAGTCGATACATTGCTGCGGTGTCCATTTTCTTAAATGATAATTCAACGAAAAAATGATCCTTGCGCAGCGGTGCATTCGCCAGAATAGCATCCCGATCCTGTCTTCGGCAGAACGTGGAAATTTCATATCCCACAATATCAACTCCCAATACAAGGCATTTCCTTCGACCCAGAAAGGAGTGGAAAAATTCCGGTAGGTTTTATTTCGATTGGTCATGTACCCTTGCAAGTGATGACCTGCTATCAACTCATGATGAACAGTAGCCCTTGAAAAAAACGGGTTGTTACCGCGCATACTCATCATCTTGTCCTCGTAATCCATCGTATTGGTAGGATACGAGATGATCAGTGTTTCACCCCCAAGGAAAAAAGGGCTCACCAGTTGCCGTTCCGGCGACATCATGCTCATTCTCCATGTTTCTTCGGACAATTCAGGGATCGTGACCAGGTCGTTTTTCTTTAAATAATCAACGGACTGTGTATAGAGGTCATACATCGCATCGGGTTGCAAACCGGGGGCTACATACGAATTTTTTACTTTCTCCTGTGCGGCTTTCCAGTTATCGCCAAAACCCATTTCTTTCGATGCTTTCAGCAACTCTGCATCACAATATGCAAATTCCTTATTAGCGATCTCCACCAACTCTTCCGCTGAATAAGGAATAAATTCCAGCTGCAATTGGCGGGCAAGTTCTTTACTGCCGATCGGGTTACCAATAATACCACTACCATCATCTTTCTGATCTGAATTTTCCTTTCCCTGCTTTTTCAGCAATCCCGCATATACATTCAAAAGGCTGTCGACGTTTCCATAGGTTTTGGGAACCCACCAGGTAAACATCGGGTCATACCCATTATAAAAATCAAACAAATTTTTCAATGACCCCTGCAATCCTTTGGCGGCTTCGGAAGCAAAGTTCGCCAGTTTTATTTCTATCGTCTCTTCCTTTTTTATGCTATTGATCGCCTTTTCAATTTCCTTTTGGACACTGTTCAACTCTTTCGCTACCTGTTCTCCGTTGACAGCTGCACCGCGCCGGCGTGGAATTTCCAGCGCATAAATCCTTTCGGAAAAAGGAAAATATTTTCTCACCTGGTCGTAATTCTTTTGTTCTTCCTGCCATTGATATTTTGCATCCGTGAGATTTCTTTTGAAAAGAATAAAATCCACTTTTCCATTGATGCTCATTTTATCAAAATCAACCTTTTCCAACAATGCCAGGTAATCGGTGTTCAATTTTAACAGTCTCGATCTGCGCTGCGGCGAATTATAAGCGCTTACCTGCCTTCCCCAACCTCCGTTAGCCGTTGCATAAAACCGCATCACATTACCGCGATCCGCATCATAGCTGATCATCAAATTATTCATCTCACTTGTTTGTGTAAACAAGTCCGTAGTATGGGGTGTTTGCGCCGGTATAGAACTGACCGCAGTCACAAAAGATATAAGCAGTAACAGGGATTTATATTTCATAAGCATAATTGACGGTTCGTTGATTTATAAATAATACGGGTTATTTTATTTTTCAAGGTATTAAAACCGGTTGTAGCTGAAAATATAAATATTACCTGATTCTTGCGTGAAATTAACCCGCAGTCATCAAATTTGCATTGAAAGAGTATTTCTTCGTTCAAATCCGTGCATTATCAGTCAAAAAACAGATGCTGCCTGAATGGCGTGTTCAATATTTTTACCAAAGAAATTACAAATATGAAACCATTTTGTATCGCAGGCATTATTTCCGCTTGCAGTTTATTATACACTGAGCATTCAAATGCACAGTCTTATGCACCCGAATGGGCGAACACTAAAATAGAAGTGCTGCCATCGGCAACGATCAATGCTTACGCATTTAACTTGTCGGATGTACGTTTACTAAAAAGCCCGTTCCTTGATGCGGCGGATATCGCAGCAAAAACATTGTTAAGTCTGCAACCCGACCGCTTACTCTCTGACTTCAGGGCACATGCTGGACTAAAACCAAAAGCAGAAAAATACGGCGGCTGGGAATCATCGGGTCTCGCTGGTCATTCACTAGGTCATTATCTTTCTGCCTGCGCCATGCAGTATGCCGCAAGCGGGGATAAGGAATTTCTTAACCGCGTAAATTATATAGTTGATGAACTGGAAGAATGTCAGCGGCTCCGCAAGGGATATATCGGTGCTATCCCTAAAGAAGACAGTATGTGGGCCGAAGTGGAAAAAGGCAATATTACCACAAGAGGTTTTGATCTGAACGGCGCCTGGGCACCCTGGTATACGGTTCATAAGATCATGGCAGGACTTTTAGATGCTACCCTTTATTGCAGCAATGAAAAAGCACTTTCCGTCAATATCGCTTTGTCCGACTGGGCTGCAAACCTGATCAGGAACTTAGATGATGCGCAATTGCAAAAAATGCTTTTCTGCGAATATGGCGGCATTGCTGAAACGCTGGTGAATACGTATGCGTTGACCGGCAATAAAAAATACCTTGATCTTTCTTATAAATTTTATGACCGGAGGATACTGGATTCGTTGGCAGTCAAAGTAGATGTGCTCCCCGGCAAACATTCCAATACGCAGATACCAAAAGTAATAGCAAGTGTTCGAAGGCACGAACTAACTACAAACGCGAAGGATCTGGCTATCGGTTCGTTCTTTTGGGAAACCGTTGTTAAAAATCATTCGTATGCTACCGGTGGAAACAGCAACTATGAATATTTTGGCGCCGCCAATAAACTGAATGAGCATCTCACTGATAATACCACGGAAACCTGCAATACATATAACATGTTGCGGCTTACCCGCCACTTATTCGCTTTACAACCGTCGGCAGCATTGATGGATTATTATGAAAAAGCTTTGTACAACCATATACTTGCTTCGCAAAATCATGAGAACGGAGAAGTAACTTATTTTGTACCGCTTCGCATGGGTGGTCGCAAGCATTACAGTACTCATTCTTTCACCTGTTGCGTCGGCTCCGGTATGGAAAACCATGTAAAATATGGTGAAAGCATTTATTCAAGGGGAGCGGACGGCAGTTTATATGTAAATCTTTTTATTCCTTCTGAATTAACCTGGAAAGAAAAAGGGGTAACTGTTAAGCAGGAAACAGGTTTACCCTCCAGCAATAAAATCAATTTCACGATTATCTCTAAGAAAAATAAATCATTTACGCTCCGCATCCGCAAACCGCATTGGGCAAACGATCACATCGCAATAAAAGTGAACGGGCGGTTAGAACAAACGAAAACCGATAACAACGGTTATCTCGTCATCACCAGGAAATGGCATAATAACGATGTCATTGAAATGACGGCTGCCACCAGCTTTTACACAGAGCCGATGCCCGATAATCCCAATCGCCAGGCGCTATTCTTCGGACCTGTTTTGATGGCAGGACTGTTAGGAGATAAAGAACCTGATCCTGTTCATGGCATCCCGGTTTTTGTCACGAACGAAAAAAATCCGAACAACTGGGTAAAAGCATCCGCCGGAACAAATACTATTTATCACACAGTCAATATTGCACAACCTGCCGACATAAAACTTATTCCTTTCAATCAAACAAGGAATGAATACTATAGTGTGTACTGGGATGTGTTTACCCCAGAGACATGGGCCGTGCAACAAAAACTATACGAACAGGAAAAACAAAAGCAACAGGAACTTGAATCAAGAACTGTTGATATTATCAGGTTAGGAGAGATGCAACCGGAAAGAGACCACAACTTTGAAGGTGAAAAAACAACAACAGAGGAAGACCATGGTAAAAAATGGCGGATAGCCTGGCCGGGTGGAAATTTTTCTTTTACTATGAATGTAAATGCGGAAGCTAAAAACTCATTGCTCTGTACTTATTGGGGAATGGATAACCGTGGCAGAACATTCGACATACAAATTGATGGTGTTACTATAGCTACAGAAGATCTTAATAAATATAAAGCCAGCAAGTTTTATGATATTAGTTATCCAATACCGCCGGAGCTTACAAAAGGCAAACAAACTGTAACGGTCAAATTCTTACCAAAGGCAAATAATAGCGCAGGGCCATTGTATGGTTGCAGGGTGGTGAAAGAATAATTGGTATCACTATACGATATAGAAAAAGCCGGGTAAGATACCCGGCTTTTTCTATAGAAGCAACGCGTCTTCTTATTTTCCAAACCTCTCTACTGCAAATGGCGTCAGGTCAACACTTGTCTTTCTGTCATCCACCAACTCACTCACCAATTTGCCTGTGCCGGCGCCGAGGCTTAAACCAATCATCGCATGACCTGTGGCCACTACAACGTTCCTGTATTTACTTATCCTGCCAATATAAGGTAGTCCATCTGCAGAACAAGGCCGGTAGCCATACCATAGTTTATCAGTAGAGGGCATGGCGATATCAAACCCGGGCAAAAAATTTTTCACGGCTTTTAAAATTCCTTCTACTCTTTCAAAACGAGGCGGTGTTTTCGTGGATACCACTTCCATCGTTCCGCCGAAACGGATCTTGTTTCCATCCATTGGCGTGATGGCAACCCGTCCTTCCATTAAAACGGCGGGGTGATTAAACTGATATGGTGAGTTTTCTAAAGTTAATGAGTAACCCCGGCCCGGCATTAATGGAATTTTCGTTTGTACCATCGCCGCTATTTCACGGCTCCATGCACCGGTTGCTATTACTACTTCGTCCGCTTCGTAACTATTTTTCAGCGTTATCACTTTGGTGACTGCTTTATTGTTTTTTTCAAACCCCTTTACTTCTTTATTGCTTACCAGTTGAACGCCTTGTTGTTTGAGATAAGCCAATAACGACTTCATCAGCTTGTTGGGATACAAATGTGCATCGCATTTAAAGAGAATAGCGCCTAACCCGTTGATCTTAGTTTGCGGTTCCATTTTTTGAAGCTCTTCATAGCTTAACAATTCGGTATCAAGCCCAAGAGCTTTTGCTTTTTCAACAGTATGATGCGCATGCTCTGCCATCGATTGGGTTTGAAATATTTCCAACAAGCCCTTGTGTTCGTAAGCCATATCAAATCCAGGTATAGACGCCCAGGTCTTATACTCCTGTTGACTAAAAATTGCGATATCCCTTAAGGGAACCGCGGAAGTTTCCACATGCTTTTTATTAGCACTTTTTACAAATTTCAATCCCCAGTCTATCAGTGAACCGCTTAATGACGGTTGCACATAAAAAGGACTCCTGGAGTTGAGCATCCATTTCAATCCCTGTTTTACAATGCCCGGCGTAGCTAATGGAATAAAATGACTGGGGCAAACATAACCTGCATTGCCATAAGAACAATTATCCAGGAAATCTCCTTTGTCGAGTACAATTACATTATGACCTGCCTGGTGTAAATAATAAGCCGAACTCAACCCCATTATACCGCCACCAATAACAACAACATTTTTCACGCTGAATAATTATATTTTAAATGGTAAGAGGACCTCCAAAAGTCGGTGAAGCTATTAATTTATCATGGAAATTTCTCACTTCGTTCCAGCTTTCAACCAATCTTTTAAAATAGCAGCCTGCAATGTAGTTGGCGTTTCTACCCGGCTTACTGTAAAAGGTTTTTGATATTTTGTATCTAATAACAAGGCAATGTTTTTAGTCACGCCTTGCTGCATTACCTGCAACTGAACAATCTCACCCGGTTTTCTTTCCTTTTGCAACCTTTCTATCTCCTTTGCGGTAGCCGGTTCACCATTAATTGTCAACAACGATTGCCTTGCTCTTATTCCTGCATGCCAGGCCGGTGAGTCCCATTCTACCTGGGAAATACCCAGTGTATCATTTTTTTCACGCACAGATATTCCCAACCAGGCGCCGGGCAATGCCGCAGTTTTTGTGTCAATATGTAATCCTGCATAGGCAAAATACTTTACATAATCTATTTCTTTAACAGTATATACATATTCAAAAAAATCGGCTAGCGAAACGCCGGCAACCGATTCACAAATGTTTCGAAATTCAACTTCAGTATAACCCCTGTTTTTTTGCTGGTAAATATTTTTGTATAAAGTCCGCATCACATCATCCAGCGATTGCTTGTTATTTGTCGCGTGCCTTATTTTAAAATCCAGCAGCATACCCAGCACCGGACCTTTATCATAGTAAGAAATTGTTTTGTTGATATCGTCACCGGTACGGCCAAAAGGGCCATCGGACCACGTATCGTAACTTGCCTGCGTAACCGATTGAAATAAACGACCGGGTTTATTCTCGTAAGCCAAAATACTGGAACGGTAAGCTTTTAGCAAATCCTCCCCGCTTATTAATCCCGCTCTTTTCAACAGCAACTCATCATAGTAAGCTGTGATACCTTCAGCCACCCATAGCATATTGGTACGACTGCCGCGGTCGTAATCAAAAGGCCCGAGTTCAATCGGTCGTATGCGTTTCGCATTATAATGATGAAAATATTCATGCGCCAGGAAGCTAAGCATACCATTTCTACGTGGACCGTCTAACCCTTCGCCGCTGAAACTTACGGCTGTGGAATTAAGATGCTCTATACCGCCGTTGCCCGGGCCGATGGCTATAAAAGTATAATGTTTAAAAGGGATGTCTCCCATTATATCTACAGCCGCTTCAACAATCCTTTTAAGATCGGCCATGAATTTTTCTTTATTAAAATTGCCCAGCTTATAACCCGTAAAATAATGCGGCACCCCTTTTACACTGAACGAAGGAAGTTCTTCCAGGTTTCCAATCAATAATGGACTGTCATATAACACATCGAAATCAGGAGCAGCATAGGTATAGTTTTTGCCGGTAACAGGCTCAAGACCGGTTGCAATCTTATTCCATTTAGCATACGGCTTTATTGTTACCGTTACCGGTTGCTTGATAAATCCGTCTACATGCATAAACAAACCCGTTGGCGCAATGAAGCCATGTTCGGCATCAAGGTAATTGGTGGCAACAAAATTACGGGTTGCTTTTACTGTATAGCTGATTGTAAGCGCACGTAAATTGTTACTGTAAACACGCCAAATATTAGCTGCCGCATTCTCCCACCTGATGGTTTGCCCGTTGGTGTCCCTTGCAGTAAACGTATTAATATTGTCAGCATAATCCAGCAATTGGTAATACCCAGGCATCCACACCGGTATTTTAAAATCAATCCAGTCTTTTTTTATTCCATCGCATTGAAGAGTTACCTGGTAGGCTTGATCGGCAGGATTGTTCATTGCAACAGTAAAGTGCATTGAAACCCTGGTCTGCTGAGAAAAAGCCACGCTGCTGCATGTCAGCGATACAAAAATAATTGCCTGCAAAAAATGCATTGTGTTTTTCAAACCATGTTTCTTCATCGTCATTTACCCGTTTTATTTTGTCACTGAAAGCTCATTCGTATTGCGCTGCGGAGCATCAATGCCTAAAAGGCTTTTTACAAAAAAATCTCTTTTCTTCACCCGGCCATAAGCTCCGCCATCGCTATGGCCCATGCCCGGAATAGCTAAGAAGTCAAAACTCTTTCCTGCTTTTATCAAAGCATCTGCCACCCGGTAAGTTGATTCAGGTGGAACATTGGTGTCGGCTTCACCAACGATCAACAACAGATCGCCCTGTAATTTACCGGCATTTGTAACATTTGATTGTTCATCATAATGTGTCGCAACAGGATAACCCATCCATTGTTCATTCCACCATTGCTTGTCTACCCGATTATCGTGACAACCGCAGGCCGAAACAGCGGCCTTATAAAACTCAGGATGAAATAAAAGACCGCCCAATGAATTTTGTCCACCCGCTGAAGTTCCATACAATCCAACTTTCGTATCATTCACATAAGGATATTTTGCCGCTAATGCTTTTATCCAAAGGATACGATCCTCAAATCCCGCATCGGCTAAATTTTTCCAGCAAACATCGTGAAATGCTTTGGACCGGTTGGCGGTGCCCATGCCATCTATTTGTACAACAATAAAACCCAACTCGGCCATACTTTGCATTTCGCCATAAGCAAAAAAACTTTTTGGTACAAACGCATCTTGTGGACCAGCATAAATATTTTCAATAACAGGATATCGTTTGGTTTCATCAAAACGGGATGGGCGGAAAACCACACCCCAGATATCCGTTATTCCATCTCTTGCTTTGGCATGGAAAGGTTCCGGCAATGTTATGCCGGTTGCTAAATAGCGGGTGATCTCCGCCCTTTCCAGTTCGAGCACTTTCTTTCCATCAGAAGTTCTCTTAAGCCCGATTACCGGCGGCACATTCACCTGCGAGTACGTATCAATAAAATACTTTTTATCCGGTGAAAAAGAAACATAGTGATTGCCTTCCTCCGGCGTTAAGGAAACTAAATTTCTTCCATCAAAGCCAATGCGATAATAATGTACATAATAAGGATCCTCGTTTGCGTTCATTCCATTGGCCCTGAACCATATTTCTCTTTTCTTTGCATCCACGCTGTCGATATCTTTTACAACCCAATCTCCTTTTGTAATTTGTTTTTTAACTACGCCGGTTAAAGAATTGACAAGATAGATATGCCGCCAGCCATCTTTCTCAGATGTCCAGATGATTTCGTTAGTTTCAGGCAGGTAGTGCGTAAAAATGCGCTGCTCATAAATGAATGTGTTCGTTTTTTCATCAATGATATTTTTTGCAGATGCATTGAAAGCGTCTACTTCAGTTATGCGAAAACGCTGGTGCCCTCTGTCGGGCCGTTCAAATAAAAAATAGCGGGAATCATCTTTGCGCCACCGCAGCACCGGTGCACTGAAAAAGTCAATGATCTCTGTATTTACTTTTGCGCTGCGTTTCTTTTCAAGGTCGAACAAATACATTTCGTATGTAGTGAACGGATCACCAGGCTGCTTATATTGTTGCGAACGTAATTGACCCCTGTTAGTGTTTGGCTGAGATGTAAGCACATAGTTAACAACAGAGTCTTCGTAAGGTGTAATCAAATAGCCCACCACGTATTTGCTGTCAGGCGACCAGGCCAGCGAACCATATGGTTTTTTTTCTGACCCGTTGCTGGTAAACTGGATCGCCACTTCATTTTCCTTATTCTTTACAAATACATTTCCGTCTTTAATATAGGCCTCCCATTGTTTATCAGGGGAGGTTGAAGGTGTTCTGAATCCCATCCACCGGCCCCGATTGCGCAGTAATCCCGGATAACGGATAGTATCTTTTGGCAACGAATCGATTGCTTGTACGCTATAGTTATTAAGATCAACCTGCCAGAATTTTTTTTCCAGCTCCAACGAAACCTTACCCGCGTTATTATCAAACTCCATTTTTGAAATAGGAAGGCGCTGCCCGTCCAACGTTTTACCGGTAGCCGTGCTAAGTGTTGCCGCCATCTTTTCTGCATCGAAAGCATGTCGTTTCGTTCCTTTTATTACATCCACGTAAATATATTCAGCAACACTATCTTTCAATATATTCCTGTACCATAATGCAGCTCCACCCTGTTGCCAGTTGGCCTGCACACTTGCCCGAAAGACTGTATTCTTTACGGCGCTATCCAAAAGGGTTACAGCACGATAACGTTCCAGCATCTCATTACGATCCGGCTGATATTCCGGCAACAGGTCCTGCTTCAACACCTGTTGTGCGTTAAGAGAAGTAAGGTAAAACAGCACAGCGAACAACGATATTAATTTTTTATACTGCTTCATAGTTGTCTTTATAAATAAGTAGAAAAGATACATGAAAATATAACTGTTCTGCCTGTCTCCATTACTCGTAATTAACTGATTGTTTTCAATTATTGACCATGAATAAAAAAGGTGCGAACAGTTGCTTGACTATTCACACCCTTAAATCATATTTAGCTTTCTGTAATTACCCAGGATTACCGGTGAACAACATCCAGCATTCTAACTTCAACAATATAAGTTCCTTCCAGCTTCAATACAAAGGCTATGCGCGGATTTACGGAATATTGTCCTGCGGCAAAACCATCTACATTGGCAAACGTGCTTGGTATGCGGTAATACATGAGGTGATTCCAGTCTGTAGTCGCGTCAATGTACCGGGCAAGAGGAAAGGGTGCTACTTCAAAATCGCAAATCATCGCCGTATCAGTAACGATTACCGGGTTGAACTTAGCGTAGTTTTCAAATACCGGCCGGTCGCCTCTTTTGATGATTTCACCGATTTTAGGATTAAATGCCACCCCGTTCTTATCTACAATTTTTAAAATAACCCTGGCTCCGTCGCTGGATTGTTTTGTACAGGTGATCCGCACTTTTTTAACTTCCGTAGCCGCGCCGGTCGCATCACTAAAAGCATTGTTCGAGTTATCTTCTATCACAAAAAGATCTTCACCGGATGGATCCAAAACGTTTATCTGGGCTATGGATGGAAATAATTTTGTACCCTTCACATTATTAACCTGCAGATCAAAAGCGTATTCCCCCAATGGTAAATTGCCCGATGCTTTATTAAAAGTGAGCTGCCCGCTGGTTTCATTAAAGTACATCGGCTTCAGCTTTTTTATTTCTCTTTTCTGATCAAGCAATGCTACGGTGCTGTCGGTATCGATGTTAAACGACATCCCTTCTTTGAACACCAATACCTCGTACTCCGTATCGAATTCCACCGGTGCAGGCGCACCGGTTGCCTTATCGCGGAAATTCAGCATCTTGAACGTATAGGGAGGTGTAGAGCCGTCCGCTTGTATTTTATCTGATTGCACCAGGATCAAACCTCTTTTACAGTAGATCACATTATCCTTATAACGTACCTGGTCGCTAAGGAAACCTTCTTCGATTTTCTTACACCCTATTGCAAGCAATATGGAAATGACGATAACAAATATATTTTTCATTGTAGCTGTATTTAATAAATGAACGTAGTACCAGTTAGTTAATAGGTTCGGTGTTGAAAAACAACCGGTGATTTCCACTCAGCACATGCACAATACCCGTAGTGGTAATGATGCCGGAGGTCTGGCAATCATATCCACTATCTTTCTGATCCTGCGGAATGTTATCGGGATTTAATTCCTGGTCATCTCTTGTGCCAACTACTTTTGTAAAGTTTACATAGTCAACCTTGTTCACGTAAGCATTATAATCCTGGGTTCGCCTTAATTTTATCAGGAACTGGATATTGGGTACATGCCCAAGCGCACTATTGTACAATGCCCCTTCTACCGTCATCTGGGGCCGGTTTATTTTACCAGGGTACATGTACATTTTTAATGAATCCTTCATTTGACCGGCAGGAATACTGTCAATTGAAAAGGGCCTGTTTTCATCGCCGGTTGCGGCTGCATGCTTTACCCGGCGGGCCGCTACGAAATCTTTTGCCCCGTAGTTGGTGGTTGCAAAAAAAGTGATATCGCCGTTAACCGCGTCTTTCAAACCGGCATGATCGATAAACCGTACCAACGAATCAAACAGAGGGTTTGATTTTAAATAATCATAAGTGGTCATGTTGACGTTTGGATTGCTTACCCCACCGTCATTATTGTAATCCTCTTTTTCGCATGATGCAAACGATAAGGTTAGAAAAAGGATAAACAATAAATAAAAATTTTTCTCTGTCATACAAATATTTTTAAAACTGAATGTTGATTTTATACTTTACCTACCCAGTATGGTGTTTGTTGCAGAAAAGGATTTTGCTTGAACAATAAAGGTGTTACCGGCCAATAAAAGCCCCCGTTCTTAAATCTTACTTCATCGTCGGGTAACCAATCCACCATGTATTTATACATTCTTGTTCTTAGCAGGTCATAAAAAATCTGCCCTTCCAGGTACAATTCTTTTCCTCTTTCTATTACATATTCGTACATCACGTCTTCAGCCGGCATACCATGTTCGAGTATCAGGTCATCATCCGGATCATTGGGATCGCCCTGGCTGGCACCATTTCTTATCCTGAAAAAATTGATGATATCGATAGCAGCATCAGGGTTGTTTTTATAAACCGCTATTTCCGCCTGTAACAACATCATATCCGCCAGGCGGAAAATAATCATGTTGTTGCTCAGGTATGGCTGAAGTAACTGGCCAGGATTCCTGTAAACTACATTCTGGTATTTTATGCATTCGGGCTTAAGTGAATTAACATAATCAAAGTTCTTCCTGTAACGAACATCTAAGGAGTCATAGATAGAAGGCTGCTCCATCCAGATCCATTGAGTACCATCCCAAAACCAGTCCGCCATTGCCGCCTGGATAAGAAAATGATTATTCAAATAAGGCGAAGCCACATGAAACCTTGGATTTGTTCCGTTCCAGTTTTTTAGCCTGTCCTGGCTTAAAAACTCCATACCAATACTTGCCTGGCTTCCTTCCATCGTATTCTCACTCATGTTCAACTCGAAGATGCTTTCGTTGGATCTGCCCACAAAAGTTTGATAGTAATTGGCGGTATCAGTTAATGAATAACCCCCGTTTGCCATCAAAACCGAAATAGTTGTATCTGCGCTATTGATATCTGACATCTTTGGCGTAGCCGAACTAAGATCACTCATGGTAGCCCGCCACATGTATAAATGGGCCAGCAACGCATATACTGCACCTTTGTTAGCCGTTACTTTCGCATCGCCTATATTGGTAAATCCCCATCGCAGCAACGGTGCAGCGGCGTGACAATCGTCTTCGATCAGTTGCATCACTTCCGCCTTCGAACTCCTTCCCAATTGTGGAGCACTAAGCGGATCATCATAAGCTTCTGTAACGATAGGAACGTCGCCCCACACTCTCACCATCATAAAATACGTCCAGGCACGTAAAAACAAAGCCTGGCCGATGATCTCATTTTTAAATTGCGAAGGATTGCTTACATCATCCAATTTATCTTCTGAAACACCAGGCACTCTTTTTAAAATTGTGTTGGACATCGAAATGGCCTTGTAATATTGCGTCCAGTCGCCCAGTGATCCTGCCGAGATGACATTGTACTGAAAAGTAAAATCGCCGTTTTGAATACCTTCCAGGCCATCACCATTGTACTGCATAGTAAAATAATTTTTTGCAATGGCCTCTCCATACATATAATAGCGGTTGTTCTTGCTGGTTATGGCATCCCGTACCAGGGCGTAATTCCCTGCAATAGCGCTTCTGAGATCACGGGCATTCTGCCAGTAAACATCGGCATAGGTTGAATTCTTGGGTTCCTGCTCCAGTACTTTTTTACAGGAACTGGCAACCAGCACCAGCGTCACCAGTAAGTAAGCAAATGATGAATATCTTATTGTTTTCATTTCTATATTTTTAAACTGTTTTATGCAAATTTTTTGCAGCCCAATAAAATGCAATTGCATCATTAAAATTGAACTTCTAATCCTAATGTGAACTTTTTAGGAATAGGATAACCAGCGCCGTTGTATTCACCATAAGGATTCACGGCTTCAGCATCAGGCAGTCTTTTTGATTGCTGAAACATTGCCACGTTATCCATTACACCAAACACCCGCAACCGGTCTACTTTTAATTTTTTTAACCCTTTCGGAGAAAGATCATAATTAAGATTGATGCTTTTCAGCCTGAAATACCCGGCTTTCTCAAGAAAGAATGTTTGTGCACTCGTATAATAATAGCGGTAGGTGCCAATGTCATACTTAGCGTAAGTGGCACGGTCACCGGGCGCACCCCAGATATTCATCTTACTGAAATCGGGGGTTGAAAAACGTGCGAAATTATTGATCGGATCACCGGATGTAGAATTGGAAAACTGGTCGGCCTCAAAAATATTCAGTACATCCCTGTCAAATGTGAATGTGCAGAATATGCCAATTGTTAATTTTTTCCACGTAAAATTATTGGTAAATCCACCGGTAATTTTTGGATTAGGATCGCCGATGGCTCTTTTATCCGGATTGATTCCGTCGTTGAAAATATCAATAAAGTAATCGCCATCAAGATCAGCAAACTGGAAATCGCCGGCGCTATAGGTACCATTACCATTGCGGTAACGTTCGCCTGTGTATGGATTACCGGGCACATCACTCAATGTAGGATATACACCGAGTGTCTGGTACAAATAGAATGCATTAATAGGCTGTCCAACAGAAAGAATATGCGATTTATCAAACCTGTCGCCATTCTGAACAAAATCACGACCGCCATTCGCCAGTTCCATGATCGTGTTCTTATTATAAGCAATATTTAAATTAGTGAACCATCTTATAGCGCTTTTGGCGCTCAACGGTTGTGCAGCAAAAGATAATTCCACACCGGCATTCCTCACCGCAATTGAGTTTGTCGTTGCAATATCATAGCCGGTGGTAACCGGAAGAATAACCTCCGTGAATTGTAATGAGCTTTCTTTATTGTATACTTCTATTGATGCGGAGTATTTGCCATTTCTCAATTCTATGTCGGTACCAATGTTCCATTGCATGGATTTTTCCCAGCTTAAATTTTTCTGAGCGGCACCATTATAAAAATTCGGTGTGATCGCAGTCTGCCCGTTATAAGAGGTGGCGTTGCCATTGCCGTTATATCCACCTGCATTTACCCTGTATAAATTGTATTGGAGATAGTTGTACCTGGGCAATGCGCCCGATGTACCTACACTCGCTCTTATTTTTAACAACGTAAAAATGGAACTATTGTCCTTCATGAAATTTTCCTCTGATAATATCCACGCAGCGGAAGCAGCGGGGAAGAAACCCCATTTATTACTTTTTCCAAAACGGGAGGAACCATCAGCCCTTGTACTTAACGAAAGCAGGTATTTGCTATCAAAGTCATAGGCCAATCTTCCATAAAAAGAAAGCAAGCCGAACGCCTGGTAGTCGGAATAGGCGCCTATTTTGGACTGATCGAACCCTTGTACCACTTGTATCTGGTCGGAAGATCCGTTCGTTCCCCAGGCCTCAGTAGTCTGGAACTGGTCAAACTGTATATCGGACCCAGCTACAACGCTAAGATTGTGTTTTTTAAAGGAATTAATATACGTCAGGTAGTTTGACGAAAGCGCACCAATCCTGTTACCGGAATAAGTAGACGCCAAATTACCATTTCCACTGGTCAGTTCATTTGTCCTGTTATAATCACGCCTGTCATCCGAAGTTGTATAAGACGACTGCGATGTAAACCTGAACGTTTTGCTTATCTCGTACCCAAGGTTCAGGTTAAAAGTAAATTGGTTAGATAAATTCTTATCAAGATTCGAGTTGTAAGATCCTAATAAATAATCCCTCTTACTATCATCCAGCCTGAATAAAGAAGAAGGCATTGAACCGGCTCCAAGAGCAATCGGACTGCTGGCATCGCCGCTTCCACGACTCCTGTCTGATCTTGAATAAGATAAAATCGGGTTGATATCCAGTTTGCCTTTCATCGCTTTGGACATTAGGTTCAACCGCATCGTGTATCTTTTAAAGCCAGTGGCTTTCACTATTCCCTCTTCGTCGTAATAGCCTGTGCTAAACCGGTAATTCATTCCACCTTCGCCGCCGCCACTTAAACTGAGGTCAGCGCTTTTGATCATACCATTCTGGTAAAACATATCCTGCCAGTCAGTATTACCATTGAAAGCCGGGTTCAAACTATCAGTTAGTAGAAAAGGAAGATTGCGCAATTGATCGTACGTCAATTGCTTTTGCAATATGTCCAGTTTCTGCCTGCGCTCGGTAGCGCCTGTTGTCACATCACGCAGTTCGGGACGTTGTGTTAAACCCGCATAACCTACAACAGTAACTTTGGGTGCACCGCTTCGGCCTTTTTTTGTAGTAATCAGGATAACGCCATTAGCTGCTCTTGAGCCATAAATAGCTGCAGACGATGCGTCTTTTAATACATCAATGGACTCTATATCATTTGGATTGACACCACCCAGGTAGTTGTTTCCCGTGCCGGTATTTGGCCCCACATACGATTCAGTGGGCTGCGGCACCCCATCCACTACATACAATGGCGAATTGATCACATGGAATTCATCATAATTACTGCTCACATTGGAATTACCGCGAACAGATACAGTAGGTGAGGCACCTGGCTGCCCGGAAAAATTCTGCACATTTACACCAGATAATCGTCCCTGCAATAACTGGTCAAAACTTGAGCTCGGAAGATTAGCGAGGTCTTTACCTGAAATGCTGGACATAGCCGCTGTTGATTTCTTCCTGGTTACTTTTTGGTAACCGATCACCACTACTTCTTCCATCCTGCTTTCAGTGGTAGCCATAGTAATATCAATGCTGCTGCGCCCGCTTAATTTGACATCCTGCGGTGCATAGCCTACGAGTGAAATTTGCAGTGTAGCGTTACCAGCCGCAGTAAGTGCAAACTCACCTTTGGCATTCGTTACAGTACCCGTATTCGAACCTTTGATCTGAACCGACACAAAAGGCAACGGTTCGCCTTTGTCATCTTTGATCACGCCGGTGATCTTTGTTTGTGCATAGGAAGACAGTGCTAAATAAATAGCACATAAGAATAGTAGCGCTTTTCTCATGCGAGCAGTTTTTTTGGTTACTAATAAAAAAATGAAGACAAACCGTTGTTGAAAATCCCAGGCGGAAATTAAATCGATATAGCACGAGTGAATTCACAAATTGTAATCATTGTTAATCAAATTTTAACTTATTGATTAAAACGTCAAATCATTGAATCAAAGTGCAGGCGCCGGGCTACGCATTTCGTTAAGAGACGATGAAACACCGGCAGCGCACACAACAACAAAACGTATTATGTAAATTATCTGCTGGTTGGAAGCATATTCCCTTGTTCTGATTATATGTTACCCATTTAAAGAAAATAGCAGCGCAACTAAATCACCTGGAACCCATGTGCATAAGGATCCGCATCATCGATTTTAATGGTATTGTGGCCATATACCACCGCCCAGCCTTCTATGCTGGGCACAATAGCGGGTTTGCCGCCGATCGTTGTTTCTTCTTCTATCCTGCCGGTGAACTGCGAACCAATAATACTTTCATGAATAAAATCTTCACCCCTTTTTAATTTTCCTTTGGCATACCATTGCGCCATCCGCGCAGAAGTACCAGTACCGCAGGGTGAACGATCAATTGCCTTATCGCCATAAAACACAGCGTTTCTTGCTGATGCGCCTGATGAAATCGTTTTACCGGCCCACAGTAAATGGCTCAACCCTTTTATATGTTCATTTTCCGGGTGTACAAACGAGTACTTTTCGTTTAATCGTTGCCTGCATACACGGCTCCATGAGATCAATTGATCGGCTTTATATTTTTCAAGCCCTAAAAAGTTTTCTTGCGGATCAACGATTGCGTAAAAATTACCGCCATAGGCTACATCCACTTTTATTGTTCCCAGGTCAGGACATTCCACTTCCAGGTTCTCCGAATCCAAAAAAGACTTGACATTGGTCAGCTTAACCGATTTTACTTTCTTGCCTTCCTGTTTATATTCGACCAACACCAAACCTGCCGGAGTTTCCAGTCTTAATTTTCCGGGCACATTCGGCGTGATCAATCCCTCTTCAATCGCAATGGTCACCGTTCCTATCGTACCATGACCACACATGGGTAAACAACCACTTGTTTCAATAAATAATACGCCCACGTCATTTTGATCATCATGTGGCGGATATAAAATACTTCCGCTCATCATATCATGACCCCGGGGTTCAAACATCAACCCCTTGCGTATCCAATCAAATTCTTGTAAAAAGTGTAGCCGCTTTTCCATCATGTTGTCGCCTTTTAAAAAAGGACCACCGCCGGCTACTACCCTGACAGGATTGCCACAGGTATGTGCATCTACGCAAAAAAAAGTTTTAGACGCCATCAGAAAATTTTGCTTATAATTTTTATTCGTCACCCGTCGGCCGGATATATAGAAGTCAGCTATTGGCCCGGGTATATTGCCCGTTTATTTTGCGCATAATGTTACTAATATTCTCGTCTTTAAGTTCTGCAGGTAAAAATTCGGGCGGACAATCCTGCAAGCATACCGGCCTGGCAAAACGTTTGATCGCATCTGCCCCTACGGATGTACTGCCTGGATTTGTCGTAGCCGGGTAAGGCCCTCCATGCACCATTGCATGGCAAACCTCCACCCCCGTTGGAACACCGTTATATAAAAGCCTTCCTGCTTTGCTTCTTAATATATCAATTGCAGCCGAAAACGTTTCAATTTCTTCGTTCAATCCTATCACAGTGCCGGTTAGTTGACCGTGCAGTGCACCAACTGCATTCAACAGTTCCTCTTCATTATTACATTTTACAATTAGCGAAGAAGGACCAAACACTTCGGCCTGCAAGTTTTCGTTTGCGATAAAATCAGCTGCATCGGTTTCAAACAGAACAGCGGATCCTTTGTAATCTGACGAACTGTCTTCCACTGTTGCCAGTGTTCTCACACCTTCTTGCTGTTGCAACAGTTGCCGGCCAGCGTAATAATTGCGGCAAACACCTTTGTTCAACATTGATGCGGGTGCAGCTTCCGATATCAATTCAGTCAATTTGGTGGTAAATATTTCTGCCGATTCATTTTTTATCAAAAAGATCAACCCGGGATTGGTACAAAACTGTCCCGTTCCCAATAAAATCGATCCCGCTAACCGGGCTGCGATTACATCACTATCCTGTTGTAATTTCTTTGGCAAAAGTAATACAGGGTTGATGCTGCTCATTTCCGCATATACAGGGACAGGTGTTTTGCGTTCAGTGGACGCTGTTGTTAAAATAGCTGTTCCTGCTTTATACGACCCGGTAAAACCAATAGCCTTTATTGCCTCGTCTTTTACAAGGTGCTGAATGGTTTCAACATCATTGCTGATAACAAATGAAAAAACGCCATCCGGCATATTTGTTTTTTTGGCCGCACGTTTAATAGCTCCGGCTACCAATTCATTCGTACCCAGGTGGCCTTCATGTGCTTTTACAATAACCGGGTTACCGGCAGCCAGCGCAGACGCAGTATCGCCACCTGCAGTAGAAAATGCAAAAGGGAAATTGCTGGCTCCAAAAACAAGTACCGGGCCCAGTGGCACCAACATTTTTCGCAGGTCAGAACGGGGCAATGGTTTGCGGTCGGGTAATGCTGTATCAATAACGGCCTCCACCCATGAACCTTCTCTCAACACATCGGCGAATAATTTCAACTGACCAATGGTTCTGCCCCTTTCACCAGTAAGTCTGGCTTCCGGCAGTCCCGATTCGAGCATAGCCCGCTGAATCAATTCGTCACCTATCGCCATGATCTCTTCCCCGATAGTTTCCAGGAAAACAGCTCTTTCTTCCGCGGTTTTTTTTCTATAAAGAGGGAATGCCTGCGCGGCTTTTGTTGTAGCGGCTTTTATTTCTGAAAGCGTAGCTGCCGCAAATTCTCCGGTGAGATCCTCTTTTGTAACCGGGCTGAATGCCTTCAAATTATTTTGTCCTTCCCTGCTTTCTGAAAAGCCAATCAAATTGTTTCCACTGATCATTCCTGTCTTTTTTATTTAGTTACCTCAAATGCAATTTTCTACTATGCATTTACCAACGATCGCAAATTTAAATAATCAGGCAATGCCGGCCTGGTAGCAATCGCTTTATCGATAGTGGCCAATACATTTTCTCTTTCTTCTCCATCAATAGCCAGGCGTGGCGCTCTTACATACTCGGTGGACAGACCTGTTCTAACCGCAGCAAGTTTAATATATTGTACAAGCTTTGGACGAATATCCAGTTCAAGCACCGGTAAGAACCACCGGTATATTTCCAGTGCTTCTTTGTACATGCCTGCTTTGACCAGTTTATAAATAGCAACGGTCTCTTTTGGGAATGCATCTACGAGACCGCCAACCAGGCCATCGGCGCCAAGCATCAACTCTTCCATGGTCAGTGTATCCACTCCACAAAACAATTTATACCGGTCGCCAAAACGGTTACGCAACCGTGTAACATTGGTCACATCCCTGGTCGATTCTTTTATCGCGGTTACGTTTGGGTTTTTAGCCAGCTGCTCAAACATATCAAGCGTTACTTCTATTTTATAATCCACCGGGTTGTTATAGATCATGATCGGCAGTGATGTGCTGCCTGCGATCGTATTAAAGTACTCTACCACTTCCCTATCATCAGCTTTGTAACGCATGGGAGGCAATATCATCAAACCATCGGCGCCATTTTTTTCTGCTTCCACCGCCAGCTTTGTCGCCACTTTTGTTGTTTGTTCGGCAATTGTTAATACCACTGGTATTTTACCTTTCAGTATTTCAACGCTATATATAAGCAACTGATTTTTCTCTTCGCTGTCAAGCGTGCTACCTTCGCCCAGGGAGCCGGCAAGAATAATACCTTCGATACCGGCATCTACCTGTGCATTTATATTCTTCTCGAACATTTCAAAGTCGATCTTGTCGGCTGCAGTAAAAGGCGTAAGCATTGCAGGAAAAACACCTTCCCAGTTTATTTTACTCATACTTCGGATTTTAGTTTAAAGATTGTGGCAAAGCTATATGGAGATTAAAAAAGAAAATTGGGGTAAAGTAACTGATAGTTTACAAATTTTAACTAAAAATCAAAATTGCGATTAAATATCATTAAACTTTTTGAATGCCCTCATGATTGTGATCTTTTTTCAACTCAACCCCGTTTTTAAGCAATTCAGGCATCCGCCTGTTTTCCTGTACCTGCCCACGTTATAGTTTTGATTCACCATTTAAACTTATTATTATGAACAGGAAGATCATCATTGCATTGCTTATAGTTGTTCTGCCTTTTGCGGCGGACGCCCAGTTTGGAGGCTTGTTGAACAAGGTAAAGACCAAGGCAAGACAAAGAGCCGACAATAAAATCGATCAGCAAATCGACAGATCGCTTGACGAAGTAGAGGGTAAGAAAAAAGCGGAGCCTGCTGTGGCCATTTCTCCTGCCGCCCAGGAAGAGAAGAACGAAGTTGTTGCCGAAACAGGTGCAAAAAATTTCACGAAGTATGATTTTATTCCCGGCGAGCACATATTATACTACGACAACTTTGAAGGCGAAGCGCTGGCTGAATTGCCCACGGGATGGAATACCAGTGGTACTGGTGAAGTCACGAGTTTTGATAAATTTCCGGGTAACTGGCTACGCCTGCACAAGCCCTTTACCTATCTCAGCCGCAATCAAAAAGAATTTGGTGAAAATTATACTGTAGAATTTGATATCATACTGCAGCTAAAAAATACAGGTTGGATGTACCCCGAATTATATTTTGGTTTATTTGCAACAAAGGATGAGCCAAATGATGGCAATAATTTCCTGAAAGAACAAAAGAAACACGCCACCATCGTTACCACCATCATGCCTTCAGACTTTAAAAATTCCAAAGCCAGGATGAATTCTTACTTGCAAGGCAGGGCGCATTTTACCGGGGATAATAAAGTATACGGATCACTAGAGAAATTTTATGGCAAACCCGCACATGTTGCCATACAAGTACAAAAGGAAAGGTACAGGTTATGGATTAACGAAGAAAAATTGTTTGATGTGCCCAAAGGTGTACCTGCCGGGGTTATTATGAACCAGCTTTATTTTGAAGTAAGCCATACCAACTATAGTGAAGAGCAATATGGGATCTACGTAAGTAATATTAAAGTGGCTACCGGCAAGCCTGATACAAGACATAAACTGGTCGAAGAAGGAAAATTTTCTACAACAGGTATCCTTTTCGATTTTCAAAGTGCGGTTATCAAACCTGAATCATACGCGGTGGTAAAGGAAATAGCCGGTGTGTTAAAAGATAATTCATCGTTACGGATAAAAGTGCTCGGACATACCAGCAGCGACGGTGATGATAATGCGAATATGGAATTGTCGAACAAAAGAGCTGCGGCGGTAAAAGATCTTTTAGTAAATGAATTTAGTCTGGATGCCGCCCGTTTTGAGTCAGAAGGCAAGGGTGAAACTCAACCGGTTGCTGACAATAAAACAAGGGAAGGAAAAGTATTGAACCGCAGAGTTGAATTCATCAAATTATAAAAAATAGTCACGGAAATTTTCCTTTCAAAACCGGCAAATTATCTTTATGCTACAAGCCATCATTATGCGATGTATAACATCGGTAGTACTTTTTATTGCCTTTACGTTGCTTTCATCTACCAGCAATAGCCGGCTTGCTGCACCATCACTAACAACAACAGACAGCATAAACAATGGCCTGCGCCTGGAAGAGTTGGAAAAAGTTTTGATCGATCGTAAGTCAACTCAATTCGTTTTAGGAAGATCACAGCAGGGTAGGAATATAGAAGCGTTCTTCTTCCCCGGCATAAGCGGTAAAAGAGCTTTGGTCATCGGCGGCATGCATGGTTCTGAACTATCATCGATCGAAGTCGCCAGGGAACTGCTGCGCCAGGTATCGCAAGGCGACAGTACTTTTTATAGCGTTATCATTATACCGTCACTTTTCCCCGACAATGCAGAGCTTGCGCAACGAAATTTTTTCCGGATAGGCGGCGTCGAAAATATCGGCCGTTACAGCTATCCCGGTGCGGTGGATCCAAACCGGCAAATGCCCACGCCGGGGCATGGGTTTGACGAAGAAGACCGTCTCGACCACGCAGGAAGAAAAATTGAAAATGAAAATAGTTTATTGCTTGACCTTATCGGGCAATACCGGCCTGAACGCATTGTAAATTTGCACGCCATCCGGGTTACCACTAATGCTGGCGTTTTCGCTGATCCGCGTACCGATCATAACGGCATTGCATTAGGTTATGCCAGCGATAGCAGCCTGGCTATTACCATAGCCAGCAGTGTACAGAAAAACGGCGGCTACATTCCCGGCAATCATTTAAATAAAAAACCAACCGCCCTGTATTATAAAGATCCCGCACCGGTAGAAGCAGGTGCGTACCAGAAAAGAAATTATACCGGCTCAGTACTTCCCGGCAAACGGGGAGGTGGTGTATCACTGGGCACATGGGCATCAACAGCAGTATGCGATCAGCAAGATCCATCGAAGAACAGGGATGCGATCCGCATCATTACTATGGAATTTCCCGGAAGCAAGCGACCGGTTGACCATAAAAAGGAGTTGCAACCTTTTTACCAGCGCCAGGTTGAAATATATGCAACGGCATTAAAAACTGTTTTCCTCGGAAACTATTTTACCGAAGTGTCCGCTAATTAAAATCGTGACAGATCATTTGAAAAAATGTTTTAGCTTTCGCCCGCGCAATTCATCCCCTGTTTAAGACAATCCAGTCAGCCTGTCATTTTTCCCGTTTCCCCGTATTACTATTTTGCACTTGCTTTAAAACCTTAATCATGGAGATAAAAATAACATTGTTCATTACGCTGCTGTTGTATGCGTTTGTCATCAGCCAAAGTTTTTTTTACATACTGGCTATGTCAAGCACTTTAAAAAAGATGCAGGCGGAAACCTATATTGAAACCAGGAACCTGCTGACCGAAACCTTGCAGATGCCCTTACAACTTGTTTATTACACAACCCTGGGAGCTTCGGTGTTGCTCACTGCGTTTTGTGTCGTCAATCCGTCGGGCTGGTTGTTTATCTGTTCGGTAATAGCCCTAATTGCGTTGCTGGCCGATGTATTGATAGCGGTAAAAGGAAACGTTCCGCTTAACACCTTCATCAATAGCTGGACAACGATCAATTATCCCGCCAACTGGAAACAGTATCGTTCAAAATGGTTCACAATGTATCATGTCCGGCAGGTATTAAATATCACAGGCTTTATCAGCTTGCTGGCAGGCTGGGTATTCGGAGTATAAATGCAAATCATGCTAACAATTATAAACAAAACCAAACAAAAATGAGAAAACTTACATTGACGGTGACGATTATCGGGATGGCCATGCTGGCTGTTCTTTTTGCATGTAATACCAACAGCATAGCAAGCACAGCTGATGTGCAAATATCACAGGATAGTCTTGTGAGGCTGGGCGACTACCTGGTAAATGCCATTGGCTGCGATGATTGCCATACACCAAAAAAAATGGGTGCGCATGGTCCTGAATTAGATCTTGACTATCGCTTTGCCGGCCACCTGGCCAACAGGCCACTCGGTAAACCAGATACCAGTGTTTTAAAAACAGGATGGATGCTGTTTAGCAATGATCTTACGGCTATGCTTGGACCATGGGGAATTTCGTATGCCGCTAATATCAGTTCCGATGCTACCGGCATTGGCAACTGGAGCGAAGAACAATTCATGAAAGCGCTTCGTCATGGAAAGATGAAAGGCCTTGATGAAAGCAGGCCTATATTACCACCAATGCCCTGGCAGAACTTTGCCAAATTAAAAGACCAGGATATCAAAGCCATCTTTGCTTACCTCAAATCTGCGAAGCCCGTAGAAAACAGGGTACCTGAATGGAAAAAAATGAATGAGCTCTGATCAACCAACTATTAAACCTTCAACTTTATCATGAGACAGAAAATCGAGATCATCGCTTTCCTCGCCATTTGCGTAATGGTGATCAGCTTCGCCATCAGTGCGGGGAAACATCATGATCAATGCCGTGAATGTAACGTGGCAATAAAAACCAAATAGAATAAGCGTGCCTGCAAGTGATAAAAGCTTGCAGGTTTCTTTTATCCTGGCCGCTGGGGGAAACAATGAACGAAAATTTAGGGGTTAGAGTTCGCAAAGCTTTTAGTCTCCTGACATTTCAAATGCTGTCACCTTTTCGCCCTGTTTAAATTTAACAACAGTCCAGTATTTTCCCGAAGGTTTATTGGTAGGGTACCAGCTTCTTTTGTCTTTCACCACAATAAAAAGGCCATGATCATCACCGATGGCTGCGAAATCATCCTGCGGCGGTTGTTTGGAAAAGAAATTAAGATCGTAGTCCCCGATAACCATTTCGCCATAAGATTTTGCATTTTCCGCTACGATACCTATCTCACTGATCGAAAAAATAGATGACCCGTCAAACGGCTTTTGGGAGTCATTACCAAGATCAAACCTTGCGATAAATTCAACAATGTTCTGGTTGTTGTCATAAAAGTAAAAAGCCTTTGCATTCCAGCTTATAAAATCGGCAATGGTACCGTCAGCCGTTATAGGCAGCAGGTGCACCCGCTGGCTAACCCAGGCATGAGCTTCTTCAAATTTATTGGAAGGGATAGTGAAGGCAAAGTGGTAAAAAGGGTTTTGCGTGGTAGTCTCTTTAAAGGTCAGTGTTGAGAGGCCAGCGGAAAATTTTATAGTTGAATCATTGGCATGAAGGATTTTCATACCTAAAATTTCGTGGTAGAATTTTTTGGTTTGGGAAGTATCGGCGGTTAATAACTGTACTTCGAGGATATTCATTTTACATAGATAGATGCGTTTGTCGCCGGCTTTAATAAGAGAAACCTGGAAACCAATAATTTTCTAAAATCCTCTTTGTTGCGAATACTTTCGGAAGTTTTGCCCACGTCCATCTCTGCCCACTAAGCAAAAGCACAAATCCTGTTGGGATACCTCTCATCATGATTCAATATTAGAGATTTCAATTTACAATACTTTAAATAGTCCAAACATAAAAAGTGATGGCTTATTAGCGGAACCGCTGCAGTTACCGCTAAGGCCATCACTTATACCTACCATTGCTGCTTAACAGCTCTTTATAATACGGGTCGAATGCTGCTGAAGAACGCTCTTCTTGCATCTCCATTCATAACAGATAAGCGGATCGCAAAGATGGCTATCTCAAAAAAATGAATGATCTTTTTCATAATAGTTGTTTTAAAATATTTACAAGGTTGTTGGTTTAAATAATTTTCGCATACACTGATTTTTCGTCTTGCCACATTACGCATTGAACATTGAAATTGCTACAACTGCCAGGCAAATTGTTCAATACCTGATATTCAATTAAAGGCACCGGCTTACACCACCATCGCCCCTTCCGCCAAATTTTCCAGCACCTTTTGAAAACGATCATTGGGCAATTCTTTTTCTGCAATACTGAAAAGCTGTGTAAATACGGGTTTGGGTGCATTCTTTTCTACTGCCTTCAACCAGCCACTGATCTCTGCATTGCTCATACCCCGCATCATCCAGGCGCTTGTAACAATCATTTTTTCCGATGGTATGGAGGCAATGATCTTTTGATTGACAGCCAATATCTCCGTATCGGAATAATATCTCCATAATACCTTATTCAGTACGGTTTCCTCTTTTGCCATATGCTGCAGGTTAAAAATCATGAACTCCATAAATGCCGTCCCGATCGCCTGGCCCGTCGCAATTTTTACTTCTTTTTTTATCGCATGATTATAAACGATCAGCAATCCCCTCAGTCTTTCTGACAAAGCACGATCAGTTTCATGTTCCTGTTCAAAGGCATCAACCAATGACGGTTCATACTTCTGGATCGCAGGTAAACAAACCGATCCTCGTGTACGGCGTGCTCATCAAAAATATCCACGGTTGTTTTTACTTTCGCCAATGTTGTTTCCGCTTCTTCCATGTCGCCGAAATAAGTTTGGTGCAGCGTTAGGGATGTATCATATAACATTGCTTTTAACGCTTTATGTATTTGGTTGAAAATATTGAATCGTGACATACCATTTAATTTTATCGTTGCTCCCGGCAACCTTGATTAACATTTATTTTTAAAATTGTTTTCAGGCCGCTACATCGTTTACGATGATCGCTGTCTGGCTTTTTACCGGCTGGCTTAATACTGCCGATACATACCTGGCACACAGTTCACCGGGATTATAACGATTGAACTCTTTACTAAGTTTTTCTGCATTGGCCCTGTACATTGTGTTAGCCAGTATTTTTTCTACGGCATTTTTAATATGTACCGGTGCGGGTCGTTCCGTCTTTAGATTAATACCGAGGTTGAAATATCCTACCCTGGCGCAGATCTCATTCTTGCCTTCGTGCACACCTGCCACTACCATGGGTAATTCATTTTCAATACCGAGCATCACACCGCCATAGCCCCCGTTGGTGATATACACATTCGCGTAAGGCATTACATTGTCAAACGGAATAAAATCTTCAACGATAAGATTGCGCTGGGGAAACCGTTTTCTCAATTCCTGCGTTTGAGACCCACCCGTGGTGCAGATCACCAGCGTACCCGAATCTTTGAAAGCCTCCAATGCCGGCACTAATAACTTTTCTACATCCTTTTCGACCGTGCCCTGCGTCACCAGCACAATTGATTGGTATTGCTTTAATCTTGCATCCTGCCAGGGCACCGTTTTCTTACCCGATGAGTAAGGCAACAACGAACCGATAAATCGGATATTTTTTCCCATATCACTGCGGCGGTATTCAAAGCCAGGCGTACCGCTTTGAAGAAACATGTCCGAAGCTTTTACAGCACTATCGAACATATTTGTCCGGGCATGTTCTATTCCATAGCTGTCCAAAATTTTATAGCTGGCTATGTTGGCTTTTTTGAACAATACCTCGTTGGTAAAAAAACGAAGGAGCTTTTGTTTAAATCGTCCGGCAAGTGTAGCCGATGGTGTCATGCCCAAACCGGGGGGCGGCAGGTCCTGGGAAGTTTCAGTAAGCGGCACAATGCCGATTCCTACCACGGGCACTTTTAAAACTTTTTTGATAAGCGGAATAGCCGTAAACGTACATTCCGCTATTACTACATCAAAAACAAATTCTTCACGAATATCTTTCAGATCATCAATGAACTTGGGGGCTTGCCCAATAAAGACATGAATCATATCGTGCACCAGTTTTTTTACCTGGCCATTTATTTTTTTTCGTTCAGGAAAAAGTTCCTCAAGGTTTTCGCCGGTTACTTCCACCGCTTTTCGGAAAGGGAAAAGCGGGATCCCCAACTTTGCCATTTTCGGAGCATAACTAAAGCCGGTGTACCACCGTACATCACATCCTTTTGCCTGCAAATATTTGGCAAGACCTGTTAGTGGATTTACATGTCCCTCGGCTGGCATACTGGCAAATAAGATCTTTTTGCCTGCCAAAGCTTCCGTGTCGATACTTTTCATCTGTTTGATAAGGTTTAACAATTAATGATTTCGATTATGCTGTAAATATCCACTCAAACCATTGCGTAAAAGAAGCGGAGTGTGTATGAGTTGTTTCGATATCTGAACCAATTGGGATGAACCGTCTTTTTTTTAAACGATTCATTCATGCTTTTTATCATTACATCCCGGTCTGCCGCAGTTCATGGCTGCAAAAGTCCAATTTGATCCATCTATCATTATATTTGATACCATTAATATTTGGGCTGTTGAGAAAGCATTGGTTGCATATTTTTTATTTCATTTTTCTCGTTGGGCCAGTTACTGCCCAGCAGGACAGACAATATTCCTTTACTCATTATGGCGTTTCAACCGGCCTGGCTTCTAATGAGGCGGTATCCTGTATCCAGGATGAAGAAGGCTATATCTGGGCTGGCACCAACAATGGATTGCAACGTTTCGACGGGCAACGCTACCTGAGCTTCCGTCATCAAAAAGGCAACACCCGTTCCATACCCAACAATTATATCGCACAGCTTTTGCTTGACAGGAAAAAAAACTTATGGATGCTGACCGCCGACGGAAAGGTTGGTGTTTTCGACACTAAGCGGTTTATCTATAATGAAGCAACCGTTAGAGTAAAAAACGAAAAAGTATTGTATATCGAAAGAGAGCTCATCCAGGATGAGCAGGGTAATCTTTTTTTACTTTTTCATCATAATGAGTTTGTTACCTGGAACGAAAAACAGAAGGAATTTTCCGCGGCTCATAATTTTATCCGCTTTCCACCGGACTGGGGCGCATCTGATCTTACTCAGCAACCGGGAACAAAAAAATACTGGATCGGTGGTAGCAAGGGCCTTGCAGTATATGACCTGCACACCAATCAACTAAGTTATAAAGAACATAATGCTGCCAAAGAAGCTATCATTGATAGATTGGGTAATATTCCCGGCGCAACACGCATTATGATTGATAACCAGCAGAGGCTTTGGTTTGATGCATGGACCGGTGCTCCAAGTTTTTATTGCTATGACCTGAAGAAAAGAGAAGTGGTACTGGAAAAATATGATTTTACTTCCATTGCAAACGGCTATCATGAAACAAGAGGATTGCTGCAGCAAATGGATGGAACCATCTGGGTAAAGGGATTAAACATTTTTGCCCGTTACCTTGAAAAGGAAAAGACCTTCCAACAAGTGTACAATGGTTACCAGAATGAACAAAGCATCGACTATGACAGGTTAAATGATTTTTTTGAAGACAGGGACAGGAACATCTGGGTAGCTACTAACAATAACGGGCTCTACTGTTTCAATCCCGCTGAACAATTTTTTGCCAATATAAGACATATCAACAGGCTTAAAAATCTACCGGGAACCGGGGGAATGTTGTCATTTATACTGACAAAACAACGCACATTATTAGCCGGTGCCTGGAGCGACGGTTTGTACCGTTATGACAGCAATTATCGCATGCTTCCATTAAAAATTCGCGGCATCACAGATACGCATTCGCCGTGGGTCTGGAGCATGTGTCTGTCACCTGATAGCAATACCATCTGGATGGGTGCGCAGCCGGGTATCTATGCAGTCGATCAACGAACGCAGTCGGCTACTTTTTATAATCCTGCCATCCTGCAGGACAGAACGGTACGCCAAGTAATTACGGACAAATCCGGGAACCTTTGGATGGGAACACAAAGCCTTGGCCTTTTTAAATGGACGGCAACAAAGGAAAAAAGGAAATTTGAAGAGGGAGTAACACGCTATAAAGCGATACCGGATTGCCAGGTACGAAAACTTTTTATTTGCAATAAAGGATATCTGTGGGTAGCTACGTCGAACTGGGGCGTCTATGCTATCGACCCGGCCACCGATAAAGTCGTTTTTCAGCTTAACACCAAAGAATCACCGGAAAAAAGAATATCATCGGACGGAATTGTTTCGGTATTGCAATATGACGATTCAACGCTGGTTATCGCCGGCAGGAACCTTGATTTTTTTAACTCAAAAACGGGAAGAATAATCAGGACCATTGAACTTCCCGAATCACAGGCTGGTAATATATCGGCCATGGAAAAAGATAATAATGGCTACCTGTGGTTATCGCTTACCAATGGTATGTTCAGGTTAAACCCGCGAAATAAGATCTTTATTCATTTCGACCGTTTGGACGGCATGATGAACGATCATTTCGTGATAGCCGCTTCCTACAAATTACCGAACGGAAAAATAATATTTGGTGCGGATAACCAGTTGGTCATTTTTGACCCGTTGAAGGTCATGATCAACGAACCGGCACCGGACATTCTCATCAGCAGCTTTAGGTTGCACAGTAAATCGCTGACAGTTGATTCGTTGTTAAAGCAAGATCATATTGCACTTGGGCCGGAAGACAACTCCATTGCCATCGAATTTTCAGGGTTAGGTTATGGACGTGCCTATATCATAAAATACATGCTTGAAGGTTTGGATAAAGATTGGATCAGGGCCGATCAATCGAACCAGGCAGTCTATTCCTATTTACCTCCGGGCAATTATACTTTCCTGATGAAAAGCGAAGATGCCGAAGGCAGGCCATCAAAAAATATTACCAGGGTGCCCATCAAAATAAAACCCCCGTTCTGGAGAACCTGGTGGTTTCTCGGGTTGGCCATCTTTGCAACTGTTGGCCTTTTCTACTGGATAGATAAACAACGCACTCAAAAAATAAGAGCTACTGAAAGTATCCGTACAAGAATTGCGACCAGCCTTACAGAAGACATGAGCAACTCCCTTAGCAGCATCAATATCTCGAGCGAGCTGGCGAAAAATAAAATAGATACCGATTCGGTGCGGACCAAAGAATACATCAGCCAGATCAGCGATGCCAGCAACCGGATGGTACAGGCCATGTATGATATGGTATGGAGTATCAATCCTGGCAATGATACGTTGCCCGATACGATCGCAAGGATGAAAGAGTTTGCCGCCGAAGTAGAAAATGCCCATAACCTTGTTATTGTTTTCGATATCGACCCACAGGTAATGAAATTAAAACTGGATATGGAATACCGCTACGAGATACTGGCTGTTTTCAAAGAAGCAGTCATCAATGCCGCCAGGCATGCGAATGCAAAACACATCCAGTTGAGTATGCGGCTGAGAAATTCGAAGCTTATCATGCTGATAGAAGATGACGGTAAAGGATTCGATCTTGAAACGGGCGTATTAGGACGTGGAATAAGTGATATGCGCCGGAGAGCATCGGCAATTGATGCATCCTTCTATATCGAATCAAATTTGAACACGGGAAGTATTGTAAAACTAGAGATGAACATCTAGCGTTTGTGGTTTGTGGTTTGTAATCCCCATCCTAAACTATAAACCCCTATTTCCCCATCCATTTCTTGAAATCAGCGACTTTCTCGCGACTAACGATAGATTCTTTATCTACCGCTGGCTTCAGGTTCAATAAAAGACGGTTGCCGAAATAATCATGGATCTGGTCGATACTGGCAATAGAAACATAGAAAGAACGACTGATGCGAAAATACATGTCGGGATCAAGCATCTCTTCCAGTTCATCCATAGTATAGTCTACCACATATTTCTTATTGTCATTGGTCTTAAAAAAATTAAGCCTGCCGTCGCTGTAGAAATAAGCGATGTCCTGCACCTCGATGCTGATCAGTTTTTGCGCATGTTTTACCAGGAACCGTTTGCGGAATTCTTTCGGCTGAAGCTTTTGTTTTAGTTCTTTAACGAGGCTATCCACATTCAGGGGATCAGAACTGCTATTGCTGCCGGCATACATCGTTTTCAGGTTCTTCAATTTGTTGAGCGCCATCTGCAGGTCTTCCTTTTGCACCGGCTTTAAAAGATAGTCAACGCTATTGACCTTAAAAGCCTTGAGGGCATATTCATCGTAAGAGGTCGTGAAAATGACCGTGCTCTTTACTTCTACTTTATCAAATATCTCGAAACTCTGTCCATCGCAAAGTTCAATGTCCATGAGTATCAGATCGGGAGTCGGATTCTGTTCAAGCCAGCTTACGGACGAACGGATGCTATCGGCGACACCTACCACTTCGGCGGTGCTGTCTACGCTTTCCAATGTTTTGCGGAGTTTTTTTACTGCCAGCTCTTCATCTTCAATAATTAAAACTTTCATACCCTTAGTTTTTGGTGTGTACAGCAAGATACTTCAACGGAATGTAATTGGAAACACTGGTGCCTGCTATTTGGCATATTCAATGGATGAACTGGATTTTTGATGTATGGGCTGTACTATGGCTTCAGCTCAAAACTGTAGTACCTGATAAGAATAAATAAGACCGAGCCGAAAATCTCAGCGGGCATAGCCATAAGCCTAAGGGTGGATCAATGGAACTACTACCGCAAATTCTTTTCCGTCGTCACGGACGCTGATTTCCTCTTTTTTCATTAAGCGGTATTTTTTTACAATGTTCGTCAGCCCTACTTTGTTAGAAGATACCATCCGGTCTTTTCTTTGCAGGTTATTGGTTACAACCAGCTTGCCGCTGTTGGTAGTCATTATTAATATATGAAGAGGGCTGTCTTTTAATATCATATTGTGCTTAACAGCGTTCTCCACCAGCATTTGCAACGTGAGCGGAGGCACCTGGTAGCTGCTGTATTTTTCACTGATCCTCGTTTCGAGTTCCAGCCCATCGCCATATCTCGTCTTCAATAAGTGAAAATAAGATTGAATGAATTGCATTTCTGACTCAAGCGACGTAAGCCCCTCTTCATTTGTACGAAGTAAATAACGGTACACTTTACTCATCTCGTCTAAAAATTTCTCCGCTTTTTCCGGGTCATCGCTAATAAGCGACGAAAGTGAATTCAAACTATTAAAAAGAAAATGCGGGTTTACCTGTCCTTTCAGCCCTTCCAGCTGACTCTGCAGGTTTTCCCGCTTCAACTGGTCCGATTCATCAACAACGTCGCGCCATTTCTCATAGAATGCAGCGCCTTCATTAAGGCTTGTAGCCAAAACATTGCAGGTGGCGCCTACTATTAACACCCATGGATAGCTCGCCATTTTTACCGGCATACCCTGCAAACCAATGTAATCATATCCATAAAATAAAATCGTGATAGCAGCAGCCATAATAGCCACAAAGCATAATAACTCTAACCCAATACGTTTCAAGGCCTGGCTATACTGCGGAAAACGGTTGAGCAATATAGTGGCTACCATACCGCATAATATATACACAATAAGAACAACAGCGATCGTAACGATAGTTGGGGCAAAAAAATGTCTCCACCCGTCAAAATAAGCGGAGCCAAAAACAACATAGTTGATAAGAATAGCTACCGGGGGCAGTATCAGTACGCCTATCAGCCTTTCTTTACTACTATAGCCCAACGTTTTCATATTGTAAAATAATTCACTCATGTGCCGGTTTATCTAAATTATTGGTTTGACCTCTTTAGCGGCTACATGGTGGGATGAATTGTCATTAATTGGGATGAACTGTGATTAATCGGGATGAATTGAGATTTCAAATTACAAAATAAGAAATGAATGACGGGCAGAAATAGGCAAGCCAGTTTACAAACGCGAATGCAGGTAACGGAAAAAAGATTGTCATTAAATGAAATTAAAAAAACACGGGTACCCTCTAAACTTTCGCTAAGTAAATTGGGAAGATCTATGTGTTTGGTCTATGTGGCTATGTTTCCATTATGGTTCACTCCTTTTTTACGACATAGGCAGATAGAAAACATAGGTTTTCACATAGATAAACATCTATGCGTCAAAAATAGCTAAGCGAAAATTAGATATACACCATCTCCAGAAGTTTGGAAATTAAGTAATCAGTAAAATTGTATAAAGCCATTTGTTGCTGCACCGCCGCAGCACGCTAAATTTGGAATGCACCGAAAACACTCTCCCCGTTTCCAGTGATATAAGATACCGCGTTCGGCGATTGTGCCCATCCGGTCTTTCGTGCAATTTTACACCGTCTTCTTTTGGTACTGGACAAACCATTTTAACTTAATAAAACTTTATTTATGAAACAGAAATTCTTTTTATCATTACTGGCAATATCTTTTACAATATTGTCTGCATCAGCAAAAACCGATAACCCGGCAACATTGATCCTCAATGCCGGGAATGTGGAACATCTCCGCATCCAGGATAACATTGATGTGGTGCTTCTTCAGGGTGCCGACGACGATCAGTCTGTGATTTTGGATCAAAGTATAACGAATAAGTTAAGCCTTAAACTATCGAATAACACATTGCTGATCGCCGCCCAGGGATTTATTCCGGCAAAACAGAAAGTCACGGTCTATGTTTATGTGAACAATCTCAGGTCGATCACGGTCGAAGGCGACAGTAAAGTGAAAACGGTAGGCGCATTAAACACCGCCAAACTTGATGTGTTTGTAGACGGAGATGCCAGTGTACATCTCAGGACAAACGGGCAGATCGAGGCACATTCTTTAAATGATTCGATCGTTAATGTGAAATACCTGTCGAAAAAAACAGAAGCAAAACGGGCCTATTGAGGAACTCCAGGGCCGTTGAAAAATCCTTTCATAGCGAAAGGATTTTTTTTGCAAACCAGCGGAACAGAAATTCAAATAGCCACATGCTTCTTTCCTATTTATTTTCACTGTGCCACGTTCCGCATACCCATATTCAGTGATACATTTCACAATTGCGGCGATTGCCAGCGGTTCAATGTTGTTTCATATTTGCCCTGCCAGCTGATCATTAAAAAATCAGCAATCATTTACCATTAACTTTTAAAACTTTTACCATGAAACATGTAAAAATCTTTTCAGCAGTTCTCCTAACCGTTCTTGTTACCAGTTGCCACAAAGACGATGACGACAACTACACAGCTCAGCCACCAGCCGTAAAAGCAACGGTGATAAAAGCTGCAGGCGACAGCGCATCCATCGTTGCCAAATTGAACGATTTCCGCCTGTTGGCTGGCGAGCCCTTGAATAATGCACCGGGTGCCGCAAATGGCCGCCGGGAGGTAAACTGGGACGGCGTACCGGCAAATCTCACCAACAATAATAATTTTCCTTTTGATTTCTTTGGCTCATTTGATGCGGCACTTGGTAACGGCCGCAAACGTGGATTGATCACAACAAATACAGGTACAAGCTTTCGTGTTGATAGTACTGATTTTTCAGAAATCGACGCATCATATGCTGCACAGTTCGAAGCTTTCAGCAAAAAGAGATTGTTTACCGGTATAGGAAATGTTGTTACAGAGGTTACTTTCAAAGTGCCGGGGACCAATACAGACGCATTTGTAACAAGCTTTGCAGTTATATTTTCAGATGTAGATATCGCCAATGTTACCACCGTAGAATATTTTAATGGTACCAGGAGCCTTGGCGTGTTCGCTGCAACCCCGGCCGCACAAGGGTTTTCTTTAGTTGGCGTTGCGTTTCCGGAAGAAAAAGTCACCCGTGTAAAAATTGTATCCGGCAATGGCCTTTTAGCAGCAGGTGTAAAAGATTACAGCGATGGTGGAGCCAAAGACCTTGTAGTAATGGACGATTTCTTATATGATGAACCAAAATCAAATAATTAAATGTGGGCGGTTCGAAAAAAGGCCTGGAAAAACCATAAGGAAAGGCAGTTCGCTTTGAATGGTGGTGATTGATAGGCGATCCCGGTTAATACCGGGATTTTTTTATTGAGCGAGCTGAGATAATACTGGTATGGAATCGAGGCCGAATATGACTATCCCCTTCGTTTAATCGCGTTCTCTCGTCCGAAACTCTCTTTTTTTAAAAGCTTCCTCTCACCAGTTTTGGTGATGTCCCGTAACATAAACGGGCATTTTTTTAGGGACGCTGGTGTAAGAAATTTGCCAGCTTCAATCAATCACTCATTAAACCGAATTGTATGAAAAATGTATTCTTCAACAAGACCTGCATTTCTATTGCCTCATTGACACTTATTCTTTTATCCGCCTGTTCGAAAGATAACGACGATAACAGCAACGAGAATTTAGTTGTGATCACGGCCACCGGCGACATAAATGGCAAGCTTAATGAATTCAGGAAGTTATTGGGCGACCAGGTAAACACTACGCCAGGTGCTGTTGGTGGCCGGCGTGAAATTAATTGGGATGGCGTTCCCGACGACCTGCTCAACAAAAAATTGCCACTTGACTTTTTCAATCCGACAGGGCCGGCTGCAGCCATATCGAATCAACGTGGATTAAAATATTCCGCAACTGGAAATTTCCAGGTAAGTAAAACGGATTTTGCAGAGACAAACGGCAGCGCTTCCGCCCAGTTCTCCAGTTTTAGCGGCGACAAAACGTTTGCAAACGTCAGCAGCAGTTTATGGGATGTAGAATTTGAAGTGCCGGGTTTAGCAGTGCCTGCGAACGTCAAAGGGTTTGGAATAGTGTTCTCCGATGTGGACCTGCCCAATAGTACATCGCTTGAATTTTTTAACGACAGTAAAAGCCTGGGCAAGTTCTTCGTTCCGGCAAAAGACGGTAGCAATTTTTCTTTTTTGGGTGTGTACTTTAAAAACGAACAGGTGACACGCATACGGGTGGCGCATGATGGCGAGCTCGATAAAGGACAAAACGATATCAGTAACAATGGCCACGCCGATCTTATCGTGATGGATAATTTTTTGTATAACGAACCGATAAAGAGATAGTGTTCCGGTGGCCAAAAACAAGCTGATAAAGCGTTATATTTATTGCTACTAATTCACATAAGATCGTCCCGGAAAATCCGGGACGGTTTTTTTTCAAGAACTTTGCCTTTGCTGATGAGAATCTTCCTGACATACCTGCTGTTATCATCTCTCCTGTTTTGCAAGGCGCAGCCACTTACGTTATATTTTCGCAATCTTAATACCGCAAACGGCCTGTCACATAATAAAGTGAATTGCATCATCCAGGATAGACGTGGCTTCACCTGGATCGGTACCGATGACGGACTTAACCGTTATGACGGTTACCGCTTCGAAGTATTTCGTCACGATCCATCGGATCCGGTATCCGTTTCCGGCAATATCATAACCGACTTGCTGGAAGATAAAAAGGGCGTGCTATGGATAGCAACTGCTGACGGTGGGTTGACAAAATATGATTACAGGCTTGCGCCCAGCGATCAATTCCGACAGTTTAAACATTCAGCTTCTGACTCATCATCGATACCACTCAATATTATTAATGCAATAATAGAAGATACGGCGGGTTACCTATGGCTCGCTACCAGCGGGCATGGCGTATTACGTTTTGATAAACAAACGGGATTTTTTACCGAACCAGTGCGCCGCAGGTCAAGAACCTATCTTGATCTCGCTATTGACGCATATGGAAAAATATGGGCGGGCCGTCAGGGCGGCGGATTGATAAAGATAGATCCGGTAACATTGAATTTTGAAGAAGACAAGCGTTACGATAATGTCTATGCCGGTTTGCCACACATGACGGTGGCTTCGATTTTTAAAGACAGTAAAAAGAATATGTGGTTTGGCTCCTGGGACAAGGTGATCTACCGTATCGACTCGTTGGGGCAAAAAGAAAGTGTGTTTGCAAACACGAATGATCCTTACTCCTTTCCGGGTGATGATCCACTTGCTTTTGCGGAAGATCAATATGAGCATATCTGGATCGGTGGCAGGTATAATGGTCTTTACTTCTATCACCCCGCCACAGAAAAATTTCTTCACTACCGTCACGATCCTGCTAAAGAAGGTTCTCTCGCTGACAACCAGGTCAACTGCATCTATATTGACAAATCCGGCATTGTGTGGATCGGCACAGCCCGAGGCCTTAGCATCTACAATTCCTTACAGCAAAAATTTGCACAAACTTTCTTACCGCCTTCTAAAAACACCGGGCAAACCTTGTTTGATTTTTATATGGATGCAAGCGGACGGCTGTTCATCGGATGCTCCGGTGGTATCTATATAAAAGATGCGAGGGGTTCTGTGCAGTATCATCCACTGGTATATAAGGGAGAGAATCTTGCTGCCACAAAATTTTTTGAAGATGAAACCGGCGTTCTCTATGTGGGCACTAACGTTTCATTGTTCCGTCTCGATAAACAAAATTTCACCGTTACGCTACTGCCAAACACGGAAAAGGATATTGTAATGAAACGGATCATCGAATCGAGAGTAGTTTCGATGATAAGGGATACGATCGAAGGCCACCCGGTACTCATGGTGTCGCCATACGGCCATTATTTTGCATACTATGATTTCACGTTGAAGCAATGGATATCAAGACAGGATAGCGTAAGGATGATCATTAAAAAATTCAACATAAAAGACAACCTAGTCAGGAAATTTTTTAAAGCCAGTAACGGAAATATCTGGATAGCCAATGCAAAGTTTGGCCTCGGCGAGTGGACAAAAAATTCATTGCCTTCGATCAAATATTATAATAACATACCGGGTAATGCAGCAAGTATCAGCAATAACCATGTGTATGATATAAAAGAAGACCTGAAAGGCAATTTGTGGATCAGCACGTATGGCGGCGGGCTGCACTATTTTAATACACGCAGTAAAACATTCGAACATATTACCGCCTCACATAATCTTGCAGAAGGCATCCAGACGGATGACAAAGGAAACGTATGGATGATCGCCAATGGCAACCTGCACAAGTACGATCCTTACCACCGGTCGTATACTACCTACCAGCTACCTGACCTGGAAAAAAGCGGCGGAGTAAAAGGATATATTTTTAAAGATGCCAAAGGAAAAATGTATGTAGCAGGTTTTAATTATTATATTTCTTTTCATCCCGCCTCTATCCGTGATGTGAGTACACAACCCAGCGTATTTCTTACCGACTTCAAAATATTCAATACATCACATAGTCATCTTTTATCCGAAGAAAAGATCAGATTAAAGTATAATGAAAATTTTTTCTCTCTTGAATATGCAGCGCCGGCCTACCAGGCAGGCTACCCTGTGCAATATGCACATAAACTGGAAGGAGTAGACAAAGATTGGGTATCCGACGGAACGAAAAACTCGATTAATTACACCAACCTCGATTATGGCGATTATGTTTTCAAAGTAAGGGCAACGATAAAGCCCGGCGTATGGGGTGAACAAATATCATCAGTTCGCATCAGGATCAACCCCCCGTTCTGGAAAACATGGTGGTTTTATACACTATCAGCGCTATTTATTTCACTGATCATATACGGCATATACCGTTACCGGATCAATGAGCTGCTGAAAAGACAAGCTATCCGAAACAAAATTGCACAGGACCTGCATGATAATGTCGGATCCACGCTCAGCAGTATTTCCGTTTATAGCCAGGTGGCAAAAATTTATAAAGAACAAAATAAAATGGAGCCGCTACAGGAAACGCTGGAAAAGATCAGTACTACCTCGAGCGAGATGATCTCCGAAATGAATGATATCGTATGGGCCATCAATCCGCGCAATGATAATATGGCAACCATCCTGCAACGGATGGAATCTTTCGCCCGGCCACTGCTCGCTTCACAGGAGATTAGGTTTCATTTCAGTTATGAAATGAGTGTACAGCACCAGCATCTCGAAATGACCAAACGAAAAAACTTTTACTTAACGTTTAAAGAAGCTGTAAACAATGCACTAAAGTATTCCAACTGCAAAAACTTGTGGGTTGAGATCAGCCTGCATGATCATCACCTTCTTTTATCCGTTAAAGATGATGGAAAAGGCTTTGATACAAAAAAAGCGAAGGCGGCGAATACATTGTCCGGCAATGGCGTGCAAAACATGAAAATGCGGGCAAAAGAAATGAAAGGAACCTGCATTGTGGAAAGCCATCCCGGAAGTGGAACAACAGTCCTGCTGCGGTTCCCTGTTTAATCAAAAGCATATCAGGAGTATTACTCCTCTTGAAACACGCTGAAGTTGTCCCCCCTTATCCCCGCATTTGGGGATTGCCATTGGTAGAATTTAGATGATCTTTATGCAAATTTATTAAATGAGCCTTCGCATAGCTATATTTGACGACAATAAAAACATCCGCGAAAGCATCGGTCTTTTGCTGGCAACGGTTCCGCAGTTCGAATTGGTGGGCTCATTTTGTCATGTGCTGGATTGCATCGATGATGTACGTGACAGCAAACCAGATATAGTGTTAATGGATATAGAGATGCCAGGCATGACGGGTATTGAAGCGGTGATACAGATCAAAAAAGAGTTTCCGCATATACAGGTACTGATGCAAACCGTGTTTGAAGACGACGACCGTGTATTTGATTCGATTTGCGCGGGTGCGTCAGGTTATATCTTAAAGAACTTTCTTAATACAAAGCTGGTCGATGCGATCAGTGAACTGCAATACGGCGGCTCGCCAATGAGCCCTTCAATTGCACGTAAAGTCTTAAATAAAATGCAATCCGTTTCTTCTGTCATCAAACCAGAAGAAACACCGGACTATCGTCTTACTGCCCGGGAAAAAGAAGTATTATCCTGCCTTGTTAATGGTTTGAGCTATAAAATGATCGGTGGCGAACTCAATATTAGTTATGAAACAGTGCGTTCACATGTAAAAAAGATTTACGAAAAATTGCATGTAGCCTCATTGACCGAAGTAGTAGCCAAAGCAATCAATCAACGGATCGTGTAATAAATTTGTCTCCGCAATTCGATTTTGATACAATTACCAACACCGGCAACCCGCCGGTATCTCATTTTTACATCGCTGGTAAATAGTTGGTTTGACTTTCACTAACGTATCACGCTCATCTCCGCATTCTCATTGTCGAACAATAATGTTTTTCATAGCGATACGCTAACCTGTTTTGGTGACCCGGATGCGTATTTCGGTGATTGCCATCGCCTTCATCAAACTGCATTTTTGCACTTCAAAAAAATTATTTTATGAAAGTTAACAAGACCTGGATGATGATTGCATTGATCGTAGCGACCGGTGCTATTTCCTGCTCAAGGAATAAAGACACAAGCAATGCGATTGAAAAACTGCCTAACACGGTAGTGCTTAAATGGAATGAAACAGCATTTAAAGCATTTGACGGCCCCGCCTACCAGCACTCATTGATGGCTTCGCGTATCAACGCGATGACCCACCTGGCGATGCATGATGCGTTAAATGCTATTTATCCAAAGTATGCCACTTATGTATTCAAAGGAAAAGATGCAGAAGCCGACCCCGTTGCCGCCGCTGCCAGCGCAGCACATACCGTTTTATTAAGCGAGATTCCCGGAAAGAAAAACTTTCTTGACTCCGCTTTGGTTAACACATTATCCGCAATCGCTGAAACGGACGCAAAGATTCGTGGCATTCAATTAGGTATACAAGCGGGCCAGGCAATTATTAATGCAAGAAATAATGATGGAGCTGCCGGCGATGCAATAGGGCAAATTATACCTTCGGCCACGCCTGGTGTTTACCAGCCGGTTCCCCCTTTCAATTTTGCATTTGCCCCCCATTGGGAAAATGTAAAAGTATTCGGCTTGCAAAGTAAAAATCAGTTTCGCCCGGAGCCTTATCCTGCTCTGAACAGCGCAGCCTATACTATCTCTTACAATGAAGTAAAAGAAAAAGGAAAGATGGGAAGTACTTTCCGCACCGCGGATGAAACCGCTTTCGCAAAATTCTGGTATGAGTTTTCTGAAGCAGGCTGGAACCGCGTAACCCGAGTTGCCGCAACGAACAAAAAATTAAACCTTTTCGACGCGGCACGCCTGTTCGCACTTGTAGATATGGCAATGGCTGATGCGTACACTGCTGGCTGGGATGCAAAATTCCATTATAACTTCTGGAGGCCTTATACCGCTATCCGTGCCGCCGAAGGCGATAATAACAACAATACATCACCGGATGAACTATGGGTACCATCTGAAGCAACTCCCCCGGTACAGGATTATCCTTCCACGCACAGTGCATTGGGAAATGCAGCGGCAACGGTGCTGGCAAGGCTATTAGGTGATAATACCACTTTTACCATGACCTCGTTTACTGCAGTGCCAGCGGGAACCACAAGAAGCTTTATGAGTTTTAGCCAGGCGGCGAATGAAAACGCGGATTCAAGAGTAATGGCAGGAATTCATTTTCGTTTCTCCTGCGATGCCGGCCAGGAGTTGGGGAATAAGATCGGGAACTGGATTGTAGATAACCGGTTAAGTGCTATTCATTAACTCTTTTAGATAACAAAAGCAAGGGCCTTTATATTGAAGGCCCTTGCTTTTATGAATAGTGCTTCGGTTTCAGAAAAACATTATTTTTTGCTGATCCTGTATAATCTTCCATCATCCGTAACGGTATACATCGCACCTTCCTTGCCTTGTGTGATATCCCTGAACCGTTTTCCTTCGCCGGTCAACAATCTTTCTTCACCAACAACTTTATTATTTTCTATTACCAGCCGGGCAATATGCGTACTGCTCAGGCCGCTGATAAACAAATTATTTTTCCATTCCGGGATACTATCGCTGCTATAAAAAGTCATTCCACTTGGCGAGATCACAGGATCCCAATAGTAAACAGGCTGTTCCATACCTTCTTTCTGTGCGATCCCACCCGGAACTGTTTCGCCGCCGTATTCCTGGCCATAGGTAATAATAGGCCAGCCGTAATTCTTTCCCGGTTGAATCAAGTTCAACTCATCACCACCCTCGGGTCCAAATTCATTTTCCCATAGATCACCGGTTACAGGATGGAAGGCAAGTCCCTGGACATTCCTGTGTCCATAAGAGTAGAACTCGGGTCTTGCCGCAGCATTGTCAAGAAAAGGATTTCCCGGTGCAGGTTTACCTTCCGTAGTGATACGGATTATCTTACCAAGTCCTGATTTAAGATCCTGCGACTGAGGTCTCGTTTCTTTGTCGGAACGTTCGCCAGTGCTGAATATTATATTCCCCGTTTTGTCAAAGACGATCCTTGAGCCATAATGCAAAGTGCCTTTGTATCCCGGCGTAGCCCGGTAAATGACGCTGATATTTTCAACCTTCTTTTCATCGGCAGATAATTTTCCTTTCGCTACAGCAGTCAGGTTGCCCTCAGCAGTATTTTCTGAAAATGTCCAATAGATCATCCTGTTGTTTGCAAAGTCAGGATCGGTTGTGATGCCCAACAGTCCCCCCTGTCCTTTATCATTCACCGCTGGCAATCCCGTTATTGGCGCACTGACAGTACCGGTGGTTGTGGCAATCCTCATTGTACCGGATTTCTCTGTGATCAATAATTTTCCATCAGGCAGGCTGGTAATCCCCCATGGTTTGTCCAGGTCCTTACTCAGCATTTTTACATCGATAGCCGTTTCTGTTTTAACACCGCCAACACGGGTCTGTCCCCCAAAAGCCGGCTTAAACTTTGTATTTGGCGCTTTTGTTTCTACCGGAGGCGCGGTAGTATCCGTAGCAATTGTTGAATTACTGGTTGGTTGAGTTTCATTTCCGCATGCGGTTAAAAAAACCGTAGAGGCTAATAGAATGCCGGGCAAAATTTTATACACGATTTAAAGTTTTTGTGAAACAATATTGCAATTTAAACATAAACACATGTTCCGTGCCACTTATAAAGCAATGAGTGAACATACGGCGGCAACACCATCCATTTATCCTGGCAAATACCTCGTCGGACGAGTCCTTGTTCAAATTAGTCAACGGCCACTCCCCTTTTCTGGTGATATCCTGTGCAGCTTTGGTTATTTTTTTCTGTGTGTTGCCTATAGAAATTTGTGGCCTTATTTAACTACAAAAAATAATTATGAAAACGGTCATTCAAATTTTTTTATTTTTTCTTTTCTGCATCTGTAGCTATAGCTTACCGGCGCAGATGAAAATAAGTGGTAATGAACATGGGCCGCTTGTCCGTATCACAACCCTTAAGCTAAAAGCTGCGACTCTTCCTAATGGCGTGCAATTGCAATATGCCGAACAGGGAGATGCCGATGGAGAGCCGGTTATTTTCCTGCATGGTATCACCGATTCATGGCATTCATTCGAAAAAGTATTACCGCTTTTGCCACCCAGCATTTATGCCATTGCTATTTCTCAACGGGGACATGGAGATTCTGATCGTCCGCTGGCAGGATATGCGCCAAAAGATTTTGCAGCAGATGTTGCCGGATTAATGAAGACGCTAAAACTGAAATCTGCAGTCATTGTTGGGCACTCGATGGGCGGAATGATCGCACAGCAATTCGCGTTGGACTACCCCCCATTGACAAAAGCAGTGGTGATCATCAGTTCCGCTGCTTATCTAAAAGATAATCCAGGCATGCCCGAATTCTATGACATGGTCATGAAACTAAATGACCCGATAGACAAAGCATTCATGGACGGGTTTCAAAAAGCTACATTGGCAAAGCCTATCGATCCCGCTTTTTTCGATCTGTTGGTGGAAGAAAGTATGAAGGTTCCGGTACAGGTGTTTAAAGCCGCATTGGCAGGCCTCGCAGAAGCTGATTACGCCAACGAGCTTAAAAAAATTAATCCGCCTGTTTTGCTTTTGTGGGGTAGTAAAGACAGTTTTTTCTCCGCAGACAACCAGCAACTCTTAGTAAAAGAAATAAAAAATGCCAGGTTGTTAAACTATGAAGGTACGGGGCATGCCTTACATTGGGAGGAACCTGCCCGTTTTGCTGCTGATCTCCTGGATTTCGTCAACCGGCTATAAACACATCAAACAATGTTTACAAAATTTATCTTACTAATAATAATCACGATATCCAGCAGTAATAAAAAAATGGATGGACCCAAATCAGCCATTGCACTGCTGACACAAAAACCGTGGACACCGGTAAGTTATGGCTACGATGACAACCAGGACGGATCAATTGATGGTTTCGAAGAGAGTATCACTGATTGTGAAAAAGATGATCACTATGGCTTCGGCATAGATGGTAGCGGGTTCTTTGATGACAAGAACATAAGCTGTGGAAATGGTATCTCAGAGATGCCTTTTACCTGGCGTTTCATCAACGAAGAAACATTAGTTTTTCTTTTTGAACCGGTAAAAATTCCCGGCTTAGCAACACGCAATTTATCGTGTACCGTTATGCACAAAATAAAAACGGCCGTTTAGTGCCGTACATACAAATCTTCAAACATTAATACCACTCATACCTAATTATATGAAAAAGTTAAACAACAGTCCTGTCATCATTCTTTTTATTAGCTACTATTTAATAATGCTTGGCGACGCTATTCTGCGCCCCTTGAATAATCTTCCAAAACCTGATCTTAACAACCAGTATGATTCAACCATGTTGTAACAGATCATGAACCTTACTTTCTACCTTTTGCAATGTCTTTTAAACTGCACTGGCTGTACAGCCAGTGCAGTTCTTTACTAATCTGGAATTATTGTCCTTGTAATTCAGTTGGCAGAAACCTTCTTTTTCACCTGGTATTTGCCCGGTATCGTTCCAAACGATCTTGTCAGCCTGTTCCAGGAATTGATCTGGATGACAGCCAACGTCAGTTTAGCGATCTCTTCTTTGGAATAATACTTGTCCAGCTCATCATGAATATGATCACTGCTTTCATCCGCTGGTAGCTTCGTTAATGTTTCGGCAAAAGCCAATACAGCTTGCTCTTCCGGGGAATAATAAGGCGTTTCTCTCCACGCAGATAGCGAGATAAGGCGCAAAGGCGTTTCACCATCTTCAATTCCTTCTTTAAAATGCATGTCAAGACAATAAGCGCAACTGTTGATCTGCGATACTCTCATGCGCAACAGGTGCAGCAACTTTGCATCAAGGCCTGAGTTATCAACAAACTGCTGTGCCTGGAACAAAGCTTCTATCAACCCCTTGGGTAGTTCCCTTTGAGAAATTCTTTCCATTGTTTTAAAAATTTTGATTCAGTATAAAAACAAACAAGGGAAGTAAAACGTGACAGCTTTACAAACCTTTTTCCAACGCTTTGAGTTTGTCGGGATTACGAATGAAAAATATATGATCAGCATGATCATTGTTAAATGAGAAAACCTGGCAATTAACCAGCTTGCCGGATTCATAATAAAATAAGGCGGGTTGATGATTGATCCATCGTTGTTCAATGGTAAGCGCGGAATAAAATTTTTTGTGAATTCCCTGCAATACGGCGACAACGGAAGCCTTTCCAACAATGTGTTTCCTGAATGCAGAAACTTTTCCACCACCGTCTGAAATAACGGTGATGTCTTCTGTAAGCAATTTCTCCAGTTGACTTGTATCCCCGGTTTGGATAACATGCATGTATTTATCTAAATAGCCCGCTGGAACACTTCTTTCTTCCGCAGGCGCATAAGTTTTAAGTTGATTTTTTGCCCGGCTTAGTATTTTCCTGGAGTTCTCTTCTGTAACACCCAATACGCTTCCGATTTCCGCATGATCATAATCAA
>WUUC01060191.1_pt1 | contig 79393 bp, 88 predicted proteins | sample 6278441 | NCBI WGS metagenome assembly WUUC01 (sample SAMN13675441, study PRJNA597444) | soil metagenome | isolation source: soil | place: USA: Washington | collected 2017-10
AGTTTAAAGTTAATAAATCGAGTTATATTAACTCTAACCTTGCTGGCCGAAGATTGGGGGAGCCTACATAGCTACTGTACCAAACGAGAACCTCATAAATGAGGATTTAAAGTATGGTTCGATATATACATGAGCATTATTTGGAAAACCGAGTTCTCCTATTGATATTTTGGCTTCAAAAGACTTAATACCATTTTTGCTGACTTGGTTAATAGTAATTCTATCCTTAGATATTTTAAGTCTTCCTGTATAATTGTATTTTCTAATCATGTTCGGTTAATTGTGGTTTTATATCAACTACTAAATCTCTTTTTTTATCAAAACCCTTAATTATTAGCTCGAAGTCCTTGTCTATATTAAAAACTTCCAACTTATTTTCTCGACAATTCCTTAATTCACAATTTGTATTTATAACTTCAATCGGATTCTTGTTTAGCTCAAAGTCATAAGGCAGGTATTTTGAGAACGCCTTTCCCCTAGTTGTCCTATAGGCGACTTTTACGAATATGGTTTCTACGGAATTAGAGTCTTTATTATCGGGATAAATTATTATACCACCTTCAATCTTACTACACTTGACCCTAGTTCCTTTATTTCGGGTTTCAATATTGATAATTGGCTTTTCTGTTTCATCATCTTTATCTGAATCATCGTCTGGCTTAACAGGTTTATTATCTGTAGTATTCGTTTCAATGAAAAAAAGGTCTTTCAATATTTCTTTGTCAAGGCCTGTCGCAGGCTTTTGAAGTTTTATATATATCCTTTGAAGAATTTTTTTAATAAACCCGATACATTTATCTCCGTGATAGTATTTATTTACAAAATTTTGAGAATCTTCTTGCCATTGCGTATGTGCGGGGTTTTCGGAGTCACCTAAAAGGTTAGCTAATTGTTTATCCTCAATAAGCACGATCCCCCTGACTCCAGAAGTCTCTAACGATTTTACATCAATAATTGTAATATTCTCTCTGATAAAATGGTCTTCAGGATTTTTTAGCGCATCATCTTTTTCTAGAAAAACCTTAAACCAGCAAGTTTTAGGAACTTCTCCGGGCTCTTTGAGGTGATACTTTATAGGAACTTTGAATGCAATTCTGCCATCTGATTCAAATTTTGCAATTAAGTCCTCTAAATTATTGTTTTGCCAAAGCCTTTCATCCCATCTCGGTTGATTTTCAGGTTTAAGAGCTGTAAGACAAGCGTATTCGGCATCATTAAGTTCAATTGCCCACTCGGTAAAAGCAAATAAGGAAATAAGCTGATTTTTGTCAAAAGTCAAACGATCCTCCTCTTCTGATTTTATTAGCTCTTGTTGGGCTTGAACAATATTACTTATGCTGTTTTTATCAATGATAGTTTCCTCGGACTCTGTTTTTAAGCATACAATTAAATTGTTATTCAGAATAGGAAAAAAATATTGTTTAATAACAGCAAATAATAAAAAATCCCTAGTTATTTGTTCCTTTACAAAAGGAATTACAATTGATAATCCTGGTTCATTTTTTCTGGAAATTAAAAATTCATTTTTAAATGTGCTAAGAAACTCATTTTCTATTATTGGTTTTGCGAAATAGCTTTTTTCGTCAAAGTTTCCAAAGTATCCATATGCCTTATATCCCCAGTCTTCCGGCTGACTTTCTATATTGTGTTTTTTTAGAATTGTTTGCCCAAGCAGCAAAGCATCATTTGTATCACATTGAATAGTATAACCAAAAAAAGTATTTATTCTTGAAGATGCTGGAAAAACTGTTTTCCCTATTCCCCATCTGCCTAACTTATCTTCTGGCTTTCCTGTAATTCCTACGTTTCTCCAGAAGTAGTAAAAGTTATGCGGTTTTGTGCCATCCTCAATCTCAGCATCTTTGCTTTCAATTGGATTACCTCTGAGTCCTTTTGTGTTAAAGTCTTCAAAGACTATAAAATTCATCTTATCATCATTAAAGTTTGGAAGTTCCCTGATCCCACTGTCTTTTGAAAATAGGTGTTCTTTTAAACCATCAAAATACTTGTCACATTGCTGGGGTGTTAGAGAATGCTTTTGCCCGGATAAAGTAATTCTAATAAGTACAGGCTTTTTTTTGTCTAATTGCTCGTCAAGGGCATTTTGAATCCCCTCACGGACTAGTCCGTTGGCAATACCCTTAACTTCATTAGTAGTAAAAAACTGAGACTGCGTTGGGTTTTCTCTTGTGTCGTCTTCAGTATAAGGTTTAAATTTCCAAAAGGCCATAAGAAATACAATTAAAATTCAAAAGTTTGTTTTCCTGATTTGCTACTAGTAGAGAATGCCGCTTTAACCAAAAACACCTTCTCATTTATTGCTTTCAGCATTTTTCTTACTTCTTCGTCTGAGTATTCGTAGGTATTTTTATTGGCGCATTTGGAAAGACTCTCTAAGTCATCCAATACCTTTTGAACACGTCTTCCTGCTACGTTTTTAAAGCGATCTTTTTTCGCTGTTGACTTTGCCATAACCAGAATTTGACTGCTAACATACCAGGGATATTTTGTATTTTAAAATAAATAGAAATATATTTTAATAAATAGTTTGAAATATTATTCGTAAATATTTAATAGATTATATCAATTAATCGATAAAATATTTTAATAAATATAATAGAATTTCAGACAACCAACCCGCGTTTTCCTTCCCTTACAAGCCGTCCAGTCCTTCGCCTGTGTTAGTGTCCATAAAAATGAAAGAGTTAAGCGCCATGATGCGTGTCTTCACGCATCATGATATCCGCTCTGCGTGTAGTCTTTTTGCACCTCTGCTTGTTCCTGCCCGGAGTCTCCTCTTGAACCGTTTTCGCCCATGTCTCCATGCAGAGCTATGTGAGCAGGCTATGGGACATTGGGCATTGTTCTATTTCCTCGACGACTGTCCAAATTATAGAATTCGCAGGCGTAGTGTCAGATGGCTTTGTGTGTTGGATTTGTGGCACTCGCCTTCCTACGAAGAAATAATGTGTAATTTGGGAAATGCCTGTCAAACGAAAGATAACCGGGCCAGACGGAGTCTATTTCATTACAATCACCTGTCATCAATGGTTGCCCTTAATCGAACAGACTAACGGGTTTATTTAGTGTACAACTGGTTCGATCATTTAAAAAATAAAGGTCACTACATTAATGGTTATGTTATCATGCCTAATCATCTTCACGCTTTAATTGCATTCCGGAATACGGACCAATCAATAAATACAATTGTTGGAAATGGTAAGAGGTTTATGGCCTATGAAATTATTAAACGGTTGAATGAGAAAGGAGAAACTAAATTATTGCATCAACTAAATTTATCGGTAGAAGTCAAAGACAGGGAGAGAAATAAGAAGCATGAAGTATGGGAGGATTCATTTGACTGGAAAGAATGCAGGACACATAAGTTTATGAAACAGAAATTAGATTATATACATGATAATCCCTGCCGTGGCAAATGGAATTTGGTAACGGATGTTACAGAATATGAACATAGTTCGGCAAGATTTATTTATGTGGTGAACAAGAAATTTAAATGGTAATGAATTATCTTGAATTGGATGATATTGATTTGACGAAAAACATTACAGATTGACGCCGGGTCCACGGCCAGGCACAAATCTAAAGTGAGGCTCGGCTGCGAAGCAATGACTTAATGGCAGATAAAAATGATTCAATGACATACACAAATCGTTCAAAGCATAAATAAGATCGTTCAGCGGGGAGTTTAAGTCGTTCAATGGAAAGATTAAATCGTTCAACAAACAAACAACATCGTTCATTGAAGATCGCAAGTAATACATCGAAGAAATAGAATTGTTCAGCCGCTGGCTCAAGTCATTCCATGGAGAGATTAACTTGTTCGGCAGCGAAGTAAGATCGTTCAGTGCACAAGTGATATTGATCCGGCGACATATCAGGTCGTTCAATAAACAACTAAGATCGTTCAAGGGCCATCTCTGACCGTTCAGCGCACAAGCACAGTTGTTCAAAGCCCATCTCTGGCCGTTCAAAGCACAACTATACTTGATTAGTCGCAAGCTTTGGTTGTTTGAAGATGATCTGCATCGATGCAACAGGCATCTTAGGCTGCCAGGTGAATAGCTGTATTGTATCATTTTTATCAACCATAGAGATACCTCTGTTGCCGTGGTTAGTATCCCCGGCCTGCCGCCCTGGCTCGTGTCTCACGGGCCAGCTATTTTAAAACACTTCCCATAAATCTTTTAAACAAGAAAAATTCTTTTCATTTAATTCATAATACCTCGCAGAAGAGTATTTATAATCACATGGGTGTTTTGCCAGTTGCCAGAGACGGGTGCGGCATTAAAAATTTCTATGGGCTCCAGGTTTTGCAATGACGGCATCAGCGATCATTTATATGAATATAAAATGACGGTAGGGTATAAAGGAAAAATGTATAAGGGTTGTGCTGTTGTTCTGAATGGCATGAGCCAGGATTAATTAAACAGACATTACCTGACTTATAAAGCCTGTAACAATATCTTCCCGTTGTTACAGGCTTTTTTTAATAAAAGGTTTCTGCCATGCGGGAGCAGTATGATCGCGGGCCCGGTTCGCAGCCGCAATGGCCTGCACCAGGTAGATTGGTTTTCACGAACAGAAATTTTCCCGGGTTCTGATTAACTTAGCCTGTCAATTTACCAACTACTTCGTAAAAGAATAATCCCACGGTATGCCTCTTCCTATTACCGCAACAACAGCAGAAATAGATCGCATTGCATCACTGGCTGAACCCGTTTTGCGTAACCTCAGCATAACACAATGCTATTACGAACTCTCCGCTTCATTCGCACAACGCATGGGGCCCGTAGCCAACTGGTGTACGTTTGCAACATGGGCATCCAAACAGGCCGGGCAAACCATCCGCCGGCAGGACCTGCAACGTTCCCTGGAAACCCTGCTTCACCGTGAACCGGAAATTGAAGCCGCTTTGTCGGTAGTCATTACGCTGGCCAAACAGGCGGGCGCCCAACAGAGCTTTGATCAGCTTCGTGCATCTGCGTTGGGTACGATGCTGGCCACTGCGGCAGTGAATGCAAGCAATGCAGTGAGCCGGGGTAATAAAAAAGTGTTTGAAGAAATTGCACGTGAGTTTTCCCGGTTTATGACTGAATGTTTTGGTGATACCATCTCCGATCCTTCGCATATCAATGCTTTCTGTCAACAGTTGCAGCAGGGGCCTCCGCCATCGGGGCAGGATTACCTGCGCAACGCTTTTAGTTGTTATTACCAGGCGATGTTTGAAGATGACCCGAAGAAAAAAACAGAGTTAAACCTGCTGGCCAACCTGCAGATTGGTTTTCACGAACAGAGCCGGCTGCAACCCGAAATTGCCGAAGCGTTGAATGGATCTTTGTTTGATGGAGAGCAACTGAAAACACGGTTGCGTGAGAAATTGTCCTCCGGTATTAATTTCCGTTCAAGGATTTTATTGTTTTTACAAGGTGTTGCCGGTAAAACCGGTTTGCTGGACCAGGCCATCGAATCACTTATTCAACGGTTACAATATCATCTTCGCAGGGCATTGACTGTACACCTGATGACACTTACCATTCCGCCCGGTAACTGTTTGAACCTGGGTCGTGACCTGTCAATGTCTTACCCTGGTGAATTGAAACAAATCGTCAATGCCGACCTGCTTGCATTGCTGCAACAAACAGATCCCACGCCGGACAGTTTGCTGGAAAGCGGTGCGGTTGATTGGGCTAACCTGGCGGAGCGGATGCATTTTATCGGCGAGTTGTTCCGCTGCTGCCATGCATCCAACGAATTGTTTGATGCCGCTTTTACTCCGGGGCAGATGGAAGCGTTGCGAGAAGGAAGACTGCCAGACGGAAATTTGTAAAAACGGGATATTTCACAAATTCCGATTTACGAAGTTCCAACCCCGCAGTTTATATGCTGATGTTTCCAACCAACGTTTACTTGCAGACTGAATTATCTTAAACACAATCCAAAAATGTATAATAGCAACTACTTATTTTCAATGGAGATTTTATATATATATTGCGGAGAGTAACAGCTGTCAACGATTGCCGGCATGCCAGGTCAACATCACCAGGTCCTTGCATCTTATGAATTGTAAACTACCATACAAAAATTTAAGCCCTGTTAGTTGCTGCATTATTTGGATACCTTGTCTGATTCAAAACAAAAGCTATGAACATTCATCAACACCCCCGGCGAAAATTTCTGCATACAGGACTGGTAGGATTTTGTACTGCACTCTTTGCCGGACTGCCAAAAATTAGTTTTGCTAAATTCAAATCTGCTGGCGATAAAGGAATTGTAGTGCGTGAAGGAGAGGGAATACACATTTTGACAGGCAGGAGGAAAATGCCGATAACTGTAAAAATTTCAAAAGCAAAGCATGGCATAGACGGCATTTCATTTTGCGTTGAAGACCAGCGCCCCGGTAGCAGGATGCGTATTCATAAACATCTGAACAATGATGAACTTATTTTTATTCACAAAGGGCAAGGCACATTAACTTTAGATGAAGAGTCTATTGAAGTAAAAGCTGGAGACGTTGTATTTGTTCCGAGGGACACATGGCACGGGTTACATAATACCGGCAAAGAAAATCTGCAAATGTGTTTCCAATATTCACCAGCCGGATTTGAAGAATATTTTATAGAAAACGGTACATTGGTGGGAATGCCAGCTAAGGAAAAAACCAAAGAAGAATATGCAATAACTGAGAAAAAGTATGGAATGGTTTATAAAGAGCCGATATAAAGTTCAAACAACGGCAGGCAAACCTGGTGGAGCAAGTTGCGGTTGCCAGGCGTGTTCAGTTTCTTCGATGCCAATAGCAAAAATAAAATCATAGAATGTTATGCTGAAACTATGACCCGGCATCCGGTTTTGCAAAACTGTAAAACCCAGCTCTGCGACGTCTCCGACTTCGTAGATATGCTGATGTTCCAGGCCAAAAGCTAATAAACTTAAAGAACACGGACTGGTAATTAAAAGCAGCCGCCAGTAATGCATTGCCAAAATACGCGGCTGCACAAGCAAACATCGGCTGCAGTTCGCCATCAGCTTTGATCCGGCAATGACGCTTTCAAGTTAGCTTCCAGTCGTTAATTTGTACCTTATATTTTAAATTTAGCTTCTGAACCGGGACGGACCACCAGCGAATTCCCCGTACTTCGGCAATGCAAAACATAGCAGACCTGAACTTTGAATTCAAATAAATTACAATGACAACAAGCAAGACGATTACCACAATTGACAATGAACAAGGCCAAAGTATTTCGGTCGCTGGTGGCACGTATCGAATTCTGATCTCAGGAGAACAGACAGATGGGAATTACGCTGTTATTGACATGCTTATACCACCAGGTGGTGGACCGGGACCGCATGCACATAAAGACATACAAGAAATGTTTTATGTAGTAGAGGGCGAAATTGAATTTAAAATGGAAGGTGGAAAACGTATAGCCAAAAAAGGCTCGTTTGTAAATATTCCCCTGGGTGGTGCTGTTCATGGTTTTAAAAATACGACCGGGAAAATTGCACATTTATTGTGTACAGTTGTTCCGGCAGGCTTAGACAGTTTTTTCCAGGAAATTGGCAAACCAATTGAGAGTGGGACTTTTTTAGCGCCACCAGTTTTATCCGCGGAAGAGCTTGATAAGTTAAAGTCTTTGGCCAAAAAACATGGGCAGGTGCTTTATCCGCCAGACTTTTTAGATTGAAAAATTTTTCAGAACCCCCTCTGCGAAGTCTCCGATTTCGCAGTTTCTTTGCTCATGGTCTCCAACCATTATCTTACGTTCTTTACGCAGCTGTGGGTGTTTCGGGAAACCGGATTTAGGAAATGAGTATATGCGTTGATTGAAAAGAACCAGAATATATAGCCAGGATTTATTATCATTATCGTGAGTGAACTTATTTAGGGCGTAGGTGAAGCCAGTGCACAAGGCCCGGCGCAACACCAACCACTGGCGTAATATCCAATTATGCAGTTATAAATAAAAGCGTCAACTTTAAAAAAAATTAAAACTTGTTAATATGAATGCCAGAGTTATCTTAATTGCCGGGCTGTTGGTACTCGTTGGACTGTTGTTCGGTTTTCAAAACAAAACACCCACGGAAAATATCCAAACAAAAAAGGGTATGATTAAAGTGACAATATTATATCCAAATGGCGATGGCAAAAAATTTGATATGGACTACTATGCCAATAAGCATATGCCAATGGTCGCAAGTTTACTGGGCGACTCATTGAAGATGTTTGAAATTGACAAAGGTATCGCCGGTAGAACTCCGGATGAACCAATTCCATATTTAGCTATTGGATATTTATACTTTGACAAGCTTTCAGCCTTTCGGAATTCTTTCGGGCCAAATGCTGAAAAAATCAGGAAAGACATTCCGAACTATACCAATATACAGCCTGTAGTTCAAATAAGCGAAGTATTACGTTGAAGGATTTATTATTAAACACCGCTGCTTACATGGAGTTTAGCAAAATAAAGTTTCGGATCCTGTTTTTCATCGTTCGGCTCGCTATGGAACTGACTATCGGGCTAACGAAGTTACTATTAACAAAAAATATATCCTGGGTTTCAAATCATTAATTAACGGCAGGCGGCCAGGTGAAATAACACGGACTACCGGCACATCGCGTTCGATGGACGTGTGTCGGCTTTCTTCGATGCCAGCTACTTAATTTCAAAGGCGCAATTTTTTTATATATTGCGGGTAGTAACAGCAACAATATGTTATGGGCTATATAAATGATCACCCCGAAATTCATCATAGGGCTATTGACCATTTCTTTTTTGACATCTTGCCATGAGACTTACAGGCTTTCAGAAAAAGAACACAGATGGATGCCATATAAGGGAAACGAAACTCTCGTGTTTAGCTCTAACACTGGCGACACTGACACAATCTTTTTTCTTAAAAAGGATACTTTGATTGCTTATCCAGAAGCGCAGGCATTGAACGGCAGGACATATGAAGTTGTGAGAATACTCTGCCGGCACAGCGACGTATGGCCGCCTGGCGGCAGTCATAGATATTTGGATAATGACTTTGTTAAACTGGAGAAATCAAAAGATAAAAAAGCCAGATTACACTTTAATCTCTCCGCCAAAGACGCAAATTTTTACCGTTTGACAGGAATTAGAATTGACAGTCTAGCCCAACGGCAATTCACCCTATTAGCCACTAAAGGCAAAACATACAATGATGTCTATATTATTGAAAACGAAGACTGGCTTAATTTTAAAAAACGCAGTGATTATGTGACAAAATTGTATTGGAGTAAATCGCAAGGCCTCATTAGATACGACAAACAAGACGGTGAGTATTGGGAGTTAACGAAAAGATACAGCCCATAACATGAACTTTAGCAAAATGCGGGCTTTAAATAAATACTCATCGGCATATCGATAATCAACTTCAGGTCCAACCGAAGAATGACGAATGAGCTTTGGAATATACCTTCAGCTTTATATCTTTAGTCAACACCGGGCCACGCTCTGGTAGCGGCCATTGTAACAGGCGGTGCTTCACAACATCAATAGACGAACAATAAAATAATAAAACAAGAACCCCCATGAGGAAATTAAAATTGCAAATGCAGGTTTCATTGGACGGATTTAACTCAACGGGGCCTAACGATGAACAGAAATGGGTAACCTGGGCTTGGGATGATATTAAACAATATGTTTTTGACTTAGCCGACTCAACAGACACGGAAATAATCGGCAGAAAATTGGCGGTTGACTATATTCCGTACTGGCTCGACACTTTTACAAAACCTGAAGACCCCATGTATGAAGTAGCAAAAAGATTTGTTACCAAAAAGAGGATCATTTTTACCAGGACACTTGAAAAATGTGAATGGGATAATACAGAACTTGCAAACGGCAACTTAAAAGACGAAGTAAATAGTTTGAAAAATCAAAGTGGCAAAGACATCATTGTTTATGGCGGAAGTTCATTTGTTTCTGCTTTGGTGAAAGAGAACCTTATAGATGAATATCATTTATTTGTTAACCCGGTTGCATTGGGCAGAGGTGTTCCTGTTTTTGATCAATTGGAAAGTTGGCAACAGTTAAAATTGAAAAGATCAATTACCTGCGATAGCGGAATTGTTATCCTTCACTATGACATTATAAAATAACAACGAACCGCTAACAGGAACAACAATAGCCGAAAGTTTCGAAAAAATGATCGGCCATTGTATGCCATGCGGCAGCAGAATAAATAACCAGGATTTCTTTATTATTATCGTGAGTGAAACTAATTTCGGCCGTCGGTGAATCCATTGCACAAAGCTTTGCGCAACACCAACAGCGGCGTAAACTTCTGAAGCCGGAATAAATAACCAGGATCTCTTTTTATTATCGTGAGTGAAGTAATTTCGACCGTTGGTGAATCCATTGCACAAGGCTTTCCACAACACCAATGGCGGCATAACATAAGCCAGCTTTAAAACTAAACTAAATGTATGATGCAAACCGAAATTCGCCTGGTAAGTCCTGATGCGCTTGAAGAACTGGATGAGCTGATTTCAGTTTTTGAAGAGGTATTTGAAATGGAGGATTTTCAAAGGCCCGATAAAGCGCATTTGCAAAGCCTTGTAAACGGGGACAGTTTCTTTGCCGTTATCGTCAAAGCAGAAAATAGAATTATTGCTGGACTAACATTTTATGTTCTTGACCAGTACTACTCGAAAAAGCCATTAGCTTATATATACGACCTTGCTGTATTGACCAGGTACCAAAGAAAAGGTGTGGGAAAAGAATTAATTAAGTTTACGAACGAATATTGCAGGCAGAAGGGATTCGAAGAAGTTTTTGTTCAGGCGGACAAAGCTGATGATTATGCCATTGATTTTTATCGTTCTACAAAGCCAACCAAAGAGGAACAGGCAGTTCATTTTTCTTACACCTTAACGAAATGACAGGGCTTAGCTTTTTCATCAACGGAAAGAAAAGGGAACCAGCGATCCCTCAGGTTCAAATAGCGTTTTAAAAAAACGATACCTTTAGCAAAACGCCATCTATGCGAACCTTCAACAACCTGTTGACTGTACTTTTCATCGCTTTAGTTTGTTCCAATGTATACAGCCAGCAGCCATCCGGTCAATGGCCGGTTGCAACCCCACAATCGCAATCAATGAACGCCGACTCGCTAAATGCATTTGAGGAGGCCATCGCCAGCGGCAAATATGGATATGTGGATGCGATGTTCGTCACCAGGAATGGAAAATTGATCTGCGAAAAAACCTATTCACATGATTATCATAAAATATATGGTGCGCAATCTGCGAAAAAAAGCGGCCTGAACCAGCATGATCGCGGCGGGCAATATAATTATTACAATTCCTGGTGGCACCCGTATTACCGCGGTGGCGACCTGCACAGTTTGCAGTCGGTAACCAAAACAATTACGTCTGTTATTGTTGGCGTTGCAACGGCCCGTAAAGAATTTCCGGAACTGTCAACACCCGTGCTCCGTTTTTTCGATACTACGCAGGTAAAAAATATCGATGACCGGAAAAGAAAAATGACTATCCGCCACCTGCTGACCATGACAGCAGGGATAGCTTGGAATGAATGGATACCTTATACTGATCCAAAGAATGATGCCATCCAAATGGAAGGTAGTTTTGACTGGATAGATTATGTGATCAATAAACCCATGGCTCTTGAACCGGGGCAACAGTTTGTCTACAACAGCGGCGCCTCGCAATTGCTTTCACATATTTTCCGGGAAGCAACCGGCAAGGACATAGAAGAATATGCCGCTCAAAATCTTTTTACTCCATTGGGTATTACGCGTTATTTCTGGAAACGAACACCCACCGGGCTGGCCGATACCGAAGGCGGTTTGTATTTAGCCGCCACAGATCTTGCGAAAATTTATTACCTGTATCTCCGGGATGGAAAATGGAATGGGAAACAACTCGTCAGCACAGAATGGGTGAAAGCATCTGTTAGTTCATCTGTTAATCTCACATCGGGAATCAGGTATGGTTACAAATGGTGGCTTTATGAATACGGTACTGACCCTGTAAAATATGCATGGGCCGGTTCCGGCTTTGGAGGGCAGTGGCCGGTCATTATTCCCGAATATAATATCGTAGCTGTATTCACCGGCTGGAACATTGGGAGTGGTCCATCCCTGCAACCAAAAGAATTGATCAGGCGGTTAGTCAATGCTGTGACGGATAAGAAGTAAAGCTTGTACTTTGCGGCTAAGCAAACCGATGAATGGTTTAAAAAAAAACTATAAACACCCGTGTAGAGCACCGTGTTTTTTACAACTGCGCTACGGGATAGTCTTCTTCAATTCTATCCAATGTATCCAATACCTTTTTCAATTTATCGCGCCGGTTGCCTTTATCGCTGATAGATACCAGCAGTTTCATCCATCGTGCAAATAATGCGGGTTCGCTCCGGTAATTTCTAAGTGTAGTTATCCTTAAATCGTGGGCAATATGTTCCAGCAATGCCTCATCAGTTATTTTTTCAAGTTCCTTTCCGAAAAGGTCGAAGGCCTTTTCGGTTAGCTTTTTTGTATGGTCATAATCATGCGCCAGCATCTGGTCCATTTCCGCCACCCGTTGTATTACTTCAAAACAATCCGCCAGCGCAGGCCTGTTATTACCGGTTTGTATATTCTTTGCAGCCCTTCTTAAAACAGCTCGCACCCTACTCGTAAATAAGTCGATTTCTTTGTTAAGGACAGGCTCCAATGAATAATTGATTTCTTTTAATTGGGCCTGCATGCCTGTATCGGTAGTTACCAGTTTGATTGGGCTGCTGGTAAGCGCAGGATAAAGGTCCAGTTCTTTTCGCAGGGCAAACATTACAGCCAGCTTATGTTCGCAGTAACCCGTTTTCGACCGGCTGTCGCAGGTACAGGTGGCGTACCCTACCTTAATACCGGATAACTGGACCTGTACCTTATATAAGCCAATCTTCATTCGTCCCATCCACACGATCCGCGCCTTCCGCAGTTCGATTACCTGGCCTTTCAAAAATAGTTCACGGGCTTTATCCACTTTTCCAGTGCGAAAATTGGCTTCGAAATTAAGCAGGGTAAGGGTCATACTCACAATGGTTTCGCGACCAATGTAAAAAGAAAAGCAGGTTTTTGCAAGCAGGCAGGCATCGGCTAAGCTAGTCATAACAAAATCTCCTTTCATTCTCTTCATTATCCCGCAATCCCATCAATCCTGAAAATCCCGGTTACGATACCATTAAAATAAACTTAAAACGTCTTTCGAGGCTCCATCCGACTCTCTTATCGTCGATCTTTACTTACATTAAAGTGAAAAAGGAATGAGATTGATTATGGCAATAGTATTAACGCTGACCGGCCTCACCTGTCACCCTAAAGAACCGGCTGGTAAGCGCCATCTTATAAAAGATCGCCTGGTTACTGCAGAGGCAAAAGACAAAGTGAGCGCCGGTGAGCTGAAACAATCCTATGGGCAGTTGGCCGCTCAAATAAAGAATGGATACACAGCCTACCGGATCACCTATAATACCACGGCTGCCAACGGCAAAGACATCATAGCGTCAGGTGCGATATTCGTTCCCGATATCAATAAACCCATGCCGCTTTTTAATTATAATCACGGCACTTATTTTCCTTCGCAGGAACGGGAAGCACCTTCGTATCTCGGCTACAGTTATGAGCTTATCATGGGCAAACTGTTTGCCGGTGCAGGTTACCTGGTAGTGATGCCCGATTATATCGGTTATGGCACTACCAGGGATATCGATCATCCATACGGTGCTTATCATGAGATCGCGGGTTCCGTCATAGATATGCTGTATGCCGTAAAAGAATTTTGCAAAAAAAATGCTATCGCATTGTCAGGTAAAAACTTCTTCAGCGGGTGGAGCGAAGGTGCGGCCGTTACGCTGGCTACTGTAAAATCATTGGAAGAAAATTATAAAGGCGGGTTTGCACCGACAGCAACGGTACTGAACGCCGGTCCTTATTACTCGAGCGGTTTCGTACACCATATCCTCGACGCAAGCCAGCCGCTTGCACACATGAATACGTACGTGTGGATCCTGCAATCTTACAATGCGCTTTACAATATCAACCGGCCACTGAGTTATTACTTCAAAGAGCCGGCCGCTACTAATCTTAAAAACGGACCGGAGACAACGATTCCCCGCGATCCGCAGGAGTTGTTTACGGAAACCTTTATCACTAATTATAAAAGCGGTAAGGATACCGCTTTGCAGCATGCGTTGCTCAAAAATGATCTTTGGAACTGGAAGCCTGAATCAAAGGTTGTGTTCTGTCACGGTGACAAAGATGATTATGTACCGCTCTTTAATTCAGAAAAAGCATACAATGCCATGAAAGCAAAAGGTGCAGATGTTACGCTGCAGGTATTTAAAGGGCAGAACCATAGCAGCGGTGTTTTGAATTTTGTCCGCGTAGCATTTTCTCATTTTGAAAAGGCACGGGAAGGCAAGTGATGGGATTTCATGGGAACAGGCGTACCCCGCTGTACAATCTACCGCCCGTAAAAGAAAGTTTCCCTTGTTCTATGTTCAATCATTCCATAGCAGCATAATAATTCTTTAAATTACAGTCATCCATTTAAAGTGATTCAACCATGCTCAACAGGAGAGAATTAATCAGCTTGTCGGGAACCGTCGCACTCGGTGCGTTCTTACCAGGCAACGGCCTCGCTAATGTAACAACGCCAGCGGGGCCGTTCCGCTTTTGTTTAAATACAAGTACCATCAGGGGACAGGGTCAAAGCCTTGCAGCCTCTATTGAAATAGCCGCCAAAGCGGGTTATGACGGTATGGAGCTTTGGATCAATGAAATAAAAGATTATGTAAAACAGGGCAATACGTTGCAATCATTAGCTGCGTTACTTTCATCAAAAGGATTGGTAGTAGAAAACCTCATCAGCTTCACTGCGTGGATGACAGATGATGATATAAAACGGAAAGCAGCGCTAACAGAACTGGAAGAAGAAATGAAAATGATGGCAGTGCTAGGTTGTCATCGCATCGCGGCGCCGCCCGCAGGTATTGAAAAAGGCATAATACTGGATTTCCAGAAAGCGGGTGAACGATATCGTGATATCCTGTCGCTGGGCAGGAAGTATAAAGTGATGCCGCAGTTAGAATTCTGGGGCGCTTCCGGCACCTTGTATAATTTAAGCCAGGCGCTGGCTATTGCCGCCGCCGCCAACGATCCGGATGCACGCATCCTGCCGGATGTATACCATATGTTTCGCGGTGGTTCAGGCTTCGAAGCGTTGAAACTAATAAGCGGCAAGGCTATTGAAATCATACATATCAATGATTATCCGTCCGGCAAACCTGTGAATGAACAAAATGATAGTGACAGGGTATATCCCGGCGACGGCGCTGCTCCCATCAAAAAGGTACTGGTCGATCTTGCCGCGATGGGCGGCACCAAAGTATTATCACTGGAGCTGTTTAATAAAACGTATTGGCAACAGGATGCTTTGCAGGTCGCAGGTACAGGATTACAAAAAATGAAATCGCTGGTAAAGCAAATTATGTAATGGTGAAATACATTCACCAATCGTATGAGCTGGCAAGGAATGAGCTTTCGTTAAAGTAGCAAATGCAATCATGATTGGTGTAGCGTATACTTCTGTCTTGTATCTTTAACTTGCCTCTCTTGCAGGCCTTAATTAACTTTCATTATGAAGATAAAAACGCTGTTCCCGGTTATTACGATCTTGTTTTTGCCTTCTTTTATTTATTGCCAGGCTATTGAAAAAGTAATTGTCGACGAAAAGGACAGTACAAGCGGATATTACCTGGCCATACAACCGCAGTCAAAAAATATCAGGGGCGTTATGGTTCTTTTGACCAGTTTTTTGCCACCGGAAGGATTATTGCCGGAAACTAAACTGCACAATACCGCCTCGGTTAATGATATACTGACTATTGTTGCATCAACCAAACAAAAGTTCTATGCGGACAGTGCGGCCATTACGCGATTAACCATGATATTAAAACATGCCGCTTCAAAGTATTCTGCTGATATTTCTAAATTTGTTTTAGCAGGTTATGGTGAGGCGGGTAATATCGCATTGCGCTATACGGAACTCAGTTACGAAAATCCATCGGCGTACCTGGTGCAACCAAAAGCGGTGGTTGGCATCGATACGCCGGTCGACTTATTCGGATTATGGCATTGGGCCGAAAGACAGATCAAAAAAAACTATTGGCCGGGAGCTGTCGGTGACGCAAAGTATTACCTCGATGTAATGACAAAAGAAAATGGCACGATCTATACTAATCCCGAAGCGTATAAAAAATTATCTCCCTTTAACAGGGCTGAGCAAGCCATAGGCCATGAGCGATACCTGCAACAAGTAGCTATACGTCTATACTATGATACCGATATTGAATGGCAACTAAAAAACAGGCGTAATAGTTTTTACGATACAAAAATGGCGGACGGCTCTGAATTGATTAACCGCTTATTGCTTGCGGGCAATGACCATGCGGAATTTATTGCTTCCAAACAGCCTGGTTTGAAAAGCGATGGAACCCGGCATCCCAATTCGATCTCCATTGTAAATGAGGTGGAGTGTATCCACTGGATAAAAAAAAACCTGGGCATATTCGATGCGCATACATGGGTGTCACCTTATCAACTAGCCATTCCTAATGGCTGGACAACGGAACGTTTTTCATTGCCGCCGGGCTTTGCACCCGGAGTAATTTACAAAGGAGTTGAAGATATCCGCTTTGCACCAGGTTGGGGAGATACTAAAAGCGAGGAGCACTGGACGTATGGCTTTTTATGGTGGCTGGAAGGTTCTCCTAAACTCAGTGCAACCGGACTGCAGGCAAGCCTCGAAGCATACTATGGTGGGTTAGTTTTACAAAATAGCGAGGCTATTCCGCCTGGTAAACTTGTACCTGTAACTACCAATGTGAAAAAAACAAACACAGCGGCAGGTGATGTGGAAACTTTTCAGGCCACTATCCGTATGACCGATTACCATACCGGGCGACCTATGATATTAAATTGTTTGATACATATAAAAGAATGCAAGGATCAACAGCACACTGCCGCCTGGTTTGAAGTGTCGCCACAGGCTTTTGGGCATCCTGTCTGGAAACAAATGAATGCCGTTGGCGCAGATTTTAACTGTAAGACTGAATGACGTGTCAGCCCGGTAGCAGGATGTTGAAGAAATGATTTTTACATCCGAACTTATCGGCGGTGATGATAGATGTATAACCCACTATAGGTACTGGTATCGGGTGTAAAATAGAATAACAGGCCCAGGCAGCACCTTGAATTCAATAAAATGCATATGAACAGCTCGTTATAAAAAAGACCGTTGAAATCAACGCATTGAACAACGGCGTAATTTTAATCTGCAAGCAACAAGACACAACGTGTTTTCAACGATTCCTTTCTTTATATTTATCCACTAAACCGCTGCAATGATTCAATCAATTCCCGTAAGATCATGTATCCTGTTTTTTCTCGCCCTGTTCATTAGTGTTCAAAGTATTGGCCAGGTGGAGAAAGCCGAAGCCTGCATCCGTGAGATGATGCAACAATCCGCAGTGATGGGGCTTTCCGTAGCCGTGGTAAAAAAGAACAAGATCATCTATACACAATCATTCGGTCTCAAAGATTCGGCGACGAATACACCATTAACCAATGACTGCATCTTCAGGATAGCTTCCATCTCTAAATCTTTCTCAGCTACTTCCATCATGCAACTGGCAGAAGCCAAAAAATTATCATTGGACGATGATATAAGCGGGCTTGTTGGCTTTAAAGTAAGAAACCCAAAATACCCCGAAACAATTATATCACTCCGGATGGTTTTATCGCACCAGTCATCCGTCAACGATAGCCAGGGTTATTTTACACTTGATGCCATCAACCCTGCAAAGAATCCGGAGTGGGCAAAATGTTACAATGATTATCAGCCGGGAACAGGATATATGTATTGCAACCTAAACTATAATATGGTTGGAACGATCATTGAAAAGATCTCCGGTGAACGGTTTGATCAGTATGTCAAACAGCATATACTTGATCCGTTGGGATTATATGGCGGCTATTGTGTTGATTCATTGGACAGCTCACGCTTTGCCACGATCTACGAATACAACAATGAAACAAAAGCTTTCAATGCTTCACCCGCAGCCTATGCACCGCGAAGAGAAGAGGTAAACAAATATGTAATGGGCTACAGCACACCCATTTTTTCCCCGACCGGTGGCATGAAGATCTCCGCCGTTGATCTTGCTCAATATATGATGATGCACATGAACAAAGGCCGTAATAAAGGAAAAAGAATTATCTCAAAGAGAAGCGCCAGGCAGATGCAGGCTGTATTGGCAGAAAAAGCAGGATACGGTCTTGCTATTGCTACATCGGGCAAACTTATTCCCGGCAAAACAATGAAGGGACATACCGGATCAGCTTATGGTCTTTACAGCGCCATGTTTTTTCATCCGAAAGAAAAGTTTGGGATCGTCGTTATATCCAACGGGTGTGATCCCGCCTATACTGATGGATTTAATACCGTGATAAGGAACACCGTGACTTGTTTATACGAAAACCTGGTGAAGTAACGGTTGTTCTATCCCGTAAAGAAAAGCAGAATGATCTGGGTCACTTTGTAACTACCTTGTTATTTTTACGGCTTTTCAATATGTTAGCGTTTACCAGAGCGATTTTCTTTTTGCAACGACTACTGGTTTTTTACTCACAAAAAATTTCACCAGTATCAAACCTGCAATAAAGCCGCCGATATGCGCTGCATAAGCAATACCGCCGGCAGCTTCGTTTCCTCCCAGCATCCCCATACCGTTGATGAGCTGAAAAACAAACCAGATACCTACCACCAAAAAAGCGGGGAGTGAGATAATACTAAAGAGTATCCATACATGCACACGCCGCCTCGGGAACGTAAGCATATACCCGGCTAGCACACCGGATATTGCACCCGATGCGCCGAGGCTTGGCACCAGCGTATTTTGATTTAGAAAAGCGGAAGTGAACACATGGCTTAGACCCGCAAGCACACCGCACAGCAAATAAAAGATTAAATATTTCATGCGTCCCATAGCATGCTCGAGGTTGTCGCCAAAGATCCACAGGAATAGCATATTGCCCGCTATATGGGCAATGCCGCCATGCATAAACATAGAAGTAAGCAGGGTTAAATAAACAGGAACAGGAGTAGCTGCAAGGCCGGGCATCCTGACAGACTCGCCGGTAATAGGGTCCTGTACGATTTTAGCACCGGTCACTACATCTTCCCCCGAAAGTATTTCAGCCGGCACTGCCGAATAAGCGAAAGTAAAATTGATATCGTGGCCAAGCTGCTGCCAGTAAACAAAAACGAAAATATTCAGTAAGATCAAAAAGTAATTTACAAGAGGAGTAGTGTGCCGGTCACGGTTGTCATCGCCGATGGGTAGAAGCATCTCTTTAAAAATTAATTATGCAAATAATTTAAAACGAAAAGGAATTCAACGTTAAATATAATTCGTAAGAGCGGTTCATTTATTGGCTGTTCAACGAATCTGCGTGGCTGCTGGTAACGATGTTTGTATCGGGCGCAGGATTCGGATTATCGCTACCAATTGTGGAAGTATCTTCTACCTGCCCTTTATCAACATCATCTGCTGTATTTGTGCATGCCAATAAAAGAAAAGTAAGCGTGCAGGTTACCAGCTTGTTTTTCATAAATCTTTTTATTTAACTGAAAATGCCTTCATTATGCTGATAGCCTATGTTCCATTATTATGCCAGATACAGTCGCACCGTGTATGAAATGCAATCCCTTATAAAAAAAGCCGCTGCCGCTAAAACACTACCCCCAGAACGGGTACCTGCATACAATGTTTCTGGGCGGTACTTAAGTTTTTGACATTACTAACCCGGTCAATCGTTTACGTTGCCTTCTTTCGTTGCGAGGTAAATTAATTGTCCCAAATGATAACTCGTATGATTGGTCCGGTTGATTATAATATTTAATTTATTGCGGTGCGGCTCTTTTGCAAAATCATCTGCCGATACATTGTTATGCCGGGTAAACCATTCGTCTTCGGCAAGGTGGATAATATGTTCCGTCAGTTTAGTGTTTACTTTTTTCCAGTAGTCTTTGAGATCGTTTAACGAAGGCAATGGATGACCTGCCTTATCAGGACTATTTACAAATATCTTGTCCAGTTGCGGGTAAAGTCTTTCGCCAAAACCCAGGATAGGAAATAGGCCATCGCTTATAGCCACCAGGTGGCCAAGCAGGTAAACCCCGCTGTTCCTGCCGGGTGCTGTATCACCGCTTAACTGCTCATCAGAAAGTGCGGCGATTAGTTTATCCACCCGTGCATTGTAAGTATCCCAGGCACTGAGTGCCATTTTTATAAAAACGGTTTTTGTAATGATGCTTTGGCCGTCCGTTGATGTTGACATGGTTTGGTTTTCTTTTATCAACAGCTCGCTGGCCATAAGGTTTTAATCACCTTAAAATTTTTCAAGCAGTACAGGGCCTAAAAACTAAAAGTAACATCCTTCATCCTCCCGAAGCATTCTTTAATGCGTTGTCTGTGGCAACATTGTCCTGTTTCTTTTCAACTTTTACCGTTTTTACGGATGAAAATGGGATTTGAATAATTTTTCCATCGGGAAGCTCTGCGATATAATTATTGGCCGTAACAGCCAATGGCACCAATAACGCGGTGTCACCAGTTGTTGCGGTATTTTTTCCCTTTGATGAATTCCTGAACTTCAAATGCACGTCAAGATCTTTAGCGGGAAATGCAGCAGCTGATTTTATTTCAGTGTTCACAAAAGGAAACGGGTCAACGGGACCAGCAAATGTATAAATGCCAAAGTGCAGATGTGGCGGGGTGTATTTGGCATTGCCGGTGTTTCCGATTAATCCAAGTGTATCGCCGGTTTTTACATCCTGTCCTTCTTTCACCAGTTGCTGATCCAGATGGGCATAGTACAGCGTGACATTATGATCCTTTGCTTTAAGCCAGATCGTTTTTCCGCCAATACCGCCTTTTGCTACACGGGTAATATACCCTTCGGCTGCAGCGATTGCCGGAGTTAACTTTGGTGCAAAAATATCGATGCCTTCATGATTGCGCTTTCCGGCATCGCGGGCAGCACCCCAGAAACTTCCGGCTTTTGCTTTTTTACCAGCTACAGGAAACGCAAGCGATGGAGCCACCGATGCTGAAAGATTGTATTGGCCACTGCGGTTGAGTTCAGGTTGCAGGCGCAGGATATAGTTTCCTGTTTCGTTAATATCAAAACTAAACACAGAATCAATGGTGTCCACGGCCAGTAAATGCGTGGCTTCGGCACTATCCTGTTTGAATACGTCGGCAAAGATTGCAAAAGGAATACCGGCTTTCTTTGCCAGGTCGAAAATGATTCTTTCGCCCTGCCTGGCGCTGAACTGTAAAGCAAGAGCCCTTGGTTTGTCGGTAGGGAAATGACCGACTTGCCGGTAAGGTAACTTTATGGGTTGTGGTGACAACAGTACATTTTCAGAAACCGCCAGCCATTGCTTTCCCCCGGGAATATCTTCCACTTTGTCGGCATACGCTTCATGCGGTGTTCTTTTGCTAAAAATTTTGTTTATGGAATTGTTGCAGGAGATACAAAATACAACTGCAGGTAACAAAAAAAGCAAAGTTTTCTTTATCGGCATAGGTTATTACAAACGCAAAATAGGAGCCGGAAATAGTGAAGAAAATATTAACTGTATAGCTGGCAATTTGTTTAGCGAAACTGCACATTAATGAATACCGGTTATCAGTTGGTAATCTTCGTAAATTCGATCACTTAATCGTTTTTATGGCTGCATTCAACAGGAGAATTTTTTTGAAAGCTTCCGGGCTCACGTTGTTACCGGGTATATTGCCCGCTGTACCCGCTTTCGCAGGCATTAACAGGGAAAATCCATCTCCGGCCGGTGAACAGATCATAAAGTTTTATGGTGATGGGGAATCATTTGATGGAGCAGCCTATTGGGAACAATTGCAGGCGGCGAATGCTAAACAACCTGTCAAACCAGATCGCTACGGCTCGGGTGGTGCGGTAGACGAGCTACAGATGAAGTTCCAAAATATAACCGGTAAGCAGAAGGCTATTTACATGCCCAGCGGTACAATGGCCAACCAATTGGCCATTGCAGTGTTGAGCGGAGATAATACAAAGGTATTCGTGCAGGACAGCAGTCATGTGTACCGCGATGAAGCCGACGCATCGCAATCCGTTTTTAACAAAAGACTAATGCCTCTGGCAAGGAATGAAACTTATTTTACTCTTGATGTATTGAAGCAGGCGATTGAGAATCTTGGTAATGAAGAAGTATTTAAGAGCGGTATTGGTTGTGTGTCGATAGAAAACCCTGTTCGACGCACGGATGAACGGACAGTCCCTTTGGAAGAAATAAAAAGGATCAGTGCATGGTGTCGCAGCAACAATATCAAACTTCATTTGGACGGCGCCCGGATTTACATGGCGGCTGCATGGTCGGGTATTCCGATAAAAGAATATGCTTCTTATTTTGATACCATTTATATTTCGCTTTATAAGTATTTAGGAGCCAGTGGCGGCGCAATATTATGTGGTGATAAAACGGTGATCGATAAAATGCCACACCTGGTAAAAATACACGGCGGCAACATGTATGGTAACTGGCTGAATGCAGCCATGGCCATTCACCGGCTTGAAGGATTAGAAGAGCGTTTGCAACAAGCAATTAAAAGATCAATCGAAATTTTTGATGCACTTAATAAGATCAACGGCGTAAAAATAAATTCACTTGAGGGCGGCACCAATATTTACACAATGGGTTTGCCGGCCGGAACAGATTTGCAAAAAATGGCTGAACGTCTATCGGGTTCATTTATACGAATCGTCCCGCGTGGAACGAACGGTCAAATAAAAATAACGGTAAACGAAACGTTACTGTACCGTGACGCAACATATACGATCAATGCGTTTAAAACAGCGATAAAAAAATCCGGAGAATGAAGTACAGCCTCAGGCAAATAAAAAAAGTAGCTGTGGTTATTGTTCACATAACCACAGCTACCATGCTCAACCCACAATATGCGGAGAAAAAACGGGTAATATCTCTTATTTCAATTTTTCTTTGATGATATTACCATCCGCATCTACCAGCAATTTTACCTTGCTATCATCAGATTGTTTTGTCAATTTGATTTCATAGGCTACCCGGTCCTTATGAAACTCCCGATCTATTTTGGCAACAGTATAATCGGCATATTTGTTTTTTACGGTTGTACTGACCGCTGTGGGTAATTGGCTAATGTCTTTTAACGGTGATGTTGAGCCGATCCAGTTACCTTCATTGTCATACCATGCGTAATAATTTTCATTATCCGTATCGAATCTTACCACATAGTCATCCACATTCATGGGATTCCAGCCAGCCATTTCCCAATCAATAGGAGCTTCTGACAGCGTATCATAGTTGCTCCATGTGACACCTGTAGCGTTAGGATACTGCGTAGCAAAAGCGGATTGAATATTTGCGGGAACCGTTATAGTAGTTGATACGGAACCGTTATTTGCCATTGTATCGGTAGACGGCGTAGACTGATCCATAGAAGACATTGTATCGGAGGTGCTTCTGTCCATTGATGTTGAATCCGTGGTAGCTGCAGTGGAATCCGTTGATGATCCCGATGTGTCCGTCGCCTTATAAGAAGGATTGCAAGATGCGGCTACAGCAACGACTATCGCCAGAATGAAGAATTTTTTTAGTTTCATAAACCAATATTTTTAAATTAAAGAATAATTACTGTGGCAGCTTTCTTAGATAATACTACAACTATGCCAGCACGGGCCGACACCCTGTATTTTTTTGCACCGCGATGGGTTGACGAATTGCGGGGTAGGATTGCCACAGGTTGTAGGCGGTTTTACGCACCGCTCACATAAGTATTTTTTTTAAACCAAAGCCGATTTTAAGGGTGGGGCATTAAAAAATCCATAAATTCAGTTCATTACGTCTGAATATATCCACAAAAAGGGCAGTTTATTACTCTTTTTCAAAGAGATGGGCTATTTTTATTGCCGCAATCCAATACACGTACCTGATGAAATTAGCCCTTATAACTGCCACTCTTCTTTCCATCTCTAGCTTCGCCACCGCACGTACCAGCCAGTCTGCCAGCATCGATACGCGGATAATATACAATGATAGTTTAGAAATGTCGGTGAGTACTGCCCGGGAAATGCTGTCGGAAATAATGACTGTTGTAGGCCTCCATGCAAACTTCGAATTAAAGGAAGCGAAAGTAGATAACATCGAAGCTTCGATCTCCCGACGCAAACGATACATTTTATATAATCCCGAATACATCCGTTGGGTTAATAATATCACCAAAGATAAATGGGCGGCGATGGCTTTGCTTGCGCATGAAGTAGGGCATCATCTTAATGGTCATACAATAAAAAGATCGGGAAGCAAACCAGCCCTTGAACTGGAAGCTGATGAGTTCGCCGGTTTTGTTTTATACAAGTTGGGGGCTTCGCTGAAGCAATCGCAGGAGGTGATGAAATACATCGCCATGAAGGAAGCTTCCCGAACACACCCCGCCAGGAACTCCCGTATGCTGGCAATTGAAAATGGTTGGAACAAAGCAGCCAATGCGAATGAAGCCACCGTATCGGTAAAAAGATAACCCGGATTAGTTTCAACCTCAGCCATAATCTTTGCATACTCTTTGCACGGGTGCTCACATGCCACAAGGTTCCATGAGATTCTGGGAGATCACTATTTTAATAATAGCTGAGACCATGTTGTCATTGTTATTATTTTCTGGCCTGATCGCTATTCTTGTTTTTTTGATCCGCAAACCGATTCGGAAATATAAGCCTGTTGACCTGGCTATTTTTGAAAAAATCAAGCCAACTGTAAGCCCGGCAGGAAACAGATTTATGCTGTTCATTACTTTTTTGGGTAAACATCAATTCCTGGTTCCCACAAACCTGCTTCTTATTTTTTATTTTTTATTCCAACAGCAAAACTGGTTTTCAATCCGCGTTCTTACAATTGCGCTCAGCAGTCTTGTGCTGATGTTATTGCTGAAGTTTTTATTCCAGCGTAAAAGGCCTTTATCTCCGCTGCTCAAAGCTGCAAAAGGATTAAGCTTTCCAAGCGGTCATGCGATCATGGCAGTTACATTTTATGGATTGCTGCTGTATATATTCTTGCAGACCGTGGATATTGATTGGTTAAGATATTTGATGAGTTGTTTGATGGTATTACTGATCGTTCTTATCGGTTACAGCCGTGTGTACCTGCGTGTGCATTATGCAAGCGATGTGCTGGCCGGTTTTGTAATCGGAGTTTTATGGCTGCTGGTATCGTTATTTGTATTGAAAAGTATAGAAGCTTATGCTCACCTCGCGGCGCCATCGTCGGCTTTCGTTTTTTTACAGTGGTAATAATCGGCAAGGCACAGTTGGTATAATTTGTGTTTTATAAATATAAAAAACACTATGGGAGATACTGTGACACTGACCGGCAATAAGGCGGTTGAAAAAGTAAAGGAACTCGCCAATGATAATATTTGTCTTTTTTGCACAATGGAAAATGATAAGATCGTTTCCCGGCCAATGGCCACGCAGGACGTAGACGAAGACGGAGTAATTTGGTTTATTAGCAGCCGGTCAAGTGATAAGAACAGGCAATTAAAGGTGGATGACGTGGTGTACCTGATGTATATCGATACGGGAAAGCAGCATTATCTTTCACTATCCGGCCATGCCAGTGTAATAGCAGACAAAGAGAAGACCAGGCAATTATGGTCGCCTATGGCTAAGGCCTGGTTTGAAAAAGGTGTGGACGATCCGGATATCACGTTGATCCGGGTAACGCCGGATGAAGGACACTATTGGGATACAAAAAATGGTAAACTGGTATCGTTGGTAAAAATAGCGGTAGCCGCCGTCACCGGCAACAAGGACGATGGCGGAATTGAAGGAAGTATAAAATTATAATCCCTTCCATTTTTATTCGTACAAATGGGATGTTAGCTGTAAAGCTGACTCCCTTTTTTTTGTTTTTGCTCATGTTCAGGAACAAGATCAGGCACGGCAATCTGAATTATGCTCCGTCCACGATGGTTTGAAATCCAGATTACTTAATTTACAGGATAATCACCTGCTGTTTATGGCTGACGATAATACGATCTACAAGGTAAAAGTAAACGGGTTTATTTTTTCATTCACCAAAGCCATGGTAGAGGCTGCCGACGTTGTCCAACTATCCTCGGTAGAATTTAGTTTTTTCAAAGGTCACCGCGGCGTCAATGCAAGATTAGTTGAAGCCAGTTCCACTGCTAAAGATCTAAAAATCGAAATAGCTGGCGAACCTTTTTTTGTTACTATAAAGGATGAGCTCGACCAGGTACTTGAGCAAATGGGTTTCGCTTCGACAAACAACCGTTCCGTAAAAGAAATCAAGGCGCCGATGCCGGGCCTTGTATTGGAAATAGCGGTCAGTGATGGGCAGGAAGTAAAAGCGGGTGATAAAATGCTGATTCTCGCTGCTATGAAGATGGAAAACAATATTATGATTCATGCTGATGCCACCATAAAAAAAGTATTAATAGTAGCCGGTCAGGCAGTGGAGAAGGGACAGGTGATGGTTGAACTGGAATAAGCAATGCCGGTTCAAGGGAGCCGGGAAACAGGAATGACCTCTATCGCGAACCCTGAATGTTGGTTGCGGTATTCAATATTTAATAGATGCAGAAAATATTAGTTGCAAACCGCGGCGAAATTGCTTTAAGGATAATGCGGACCATAAGAAAAATGGGAATCAAAAGCGTTGCTATTTTTTCTGAAGCTGATCGCTCTTCGCCTCATGTATTATTCGCAGATGAAGCCGTTTGTGTTGGTGCTTCGCCTTCCGATCAATCGTACCTTGATGCCGGTAAGATTATTGCATATTCGAAACAATTAAACGTAGATGGTATTCACCCGGGTTATGGCTTCCTGAGCGAAAACGCGGCTTTTGCCCGCAAGGTGGAAGACGCCGGTATTATTTTTATCGGGCCATCCCCGGAAGCGATGCGGGTAATGGGTTCGAAGCTGGCGGCGAAGGAATGTGTAAAGAAATATAATATACCGATGGTACCCGGTATCGATGAAGCGATCGAAGATGTAACGGTTGCAAAAAAAATTGCAAACAGTATTGGTTATCCTGTTTTGATCAAGGCATCGGCAGGCGGTGGTGGCAAAGGAATGCGGGTGGTGGAAAAGGAAAAGGATCTTGAAGAGCAAATGCAAAGAGCCATCAGCGAAGCAAAGTCTTCATTTGGGGATGGATCTGTATTTATAGAAAAATATGTCGGATCACCAAGACATATCGAAATACAGGTGTTGGCGGATAAGCATGGCAACATCGTTCATTTGTTTGAAAGGGAATGCAGCATACAACGGCGTCACCAAAAAGTAATCGAAGAATCCCCGTCCTCCATCCTGACGCCGGAGCTTCGCAAAAAAATGGGCGAGGCGGCTGTATTGGTGGCGCGGTCATGCGATTACACAAGTACTGGCACTGTAGAGTTTTTAGTAGATGACCAATTGAACTTTTATTTCCTGGAAATGAATACAAGGCTTCAGGTAGAACACCCTGTCACAGAAATGGTAACAGGCCTTGATCTTGTTGAAGAGCAGGTGAAAATAGCAAGAGGAGAAAAGTTAACATTCTCACAGGATGATCTTTTTATCAACGGCCATTCATTGGAGCTAAGAGTATACGCTGAGGATCCATTGAATGATTTTTTACCATCAATTGGAACGTTGACTACTTACAGGAAGCCGGCTGGTGAAGGAATAAGGGTAGATGACGGTTATAGAGAAGGCATGAACATACCTGTTTATTATGACCCCATGATAGCCAAATTGGTGACACACGGAAAAAATAGGGAGGAAGCCATACAAAAAATGAAGGACGCTATTACAGATTTTAAGATAGAGGGTGTTTCCACAACCTTGCCTTTTGGGAGTTTCGTTTTTGAACATCCGGCTTTTTTATCAGGGCAGTTTGATACGCATTTTGTACAGGAACATTATACCGCTGAAAAAATAGAAGCGAAACAAAGCGCCGATGCAGAACTCGCAGCTATTGTTGCGTTGAAGTATTGGTTTAATAAGCAAAAAGAAATTAAGCCGGTCGGGTCGGTAACTACTAACTGGATAAACCGGCAAAATGAAAAATAAGAATACAAGCGAACGGGTCATTTAAATGCAATAAATCTGATTAAGAATTTGGTACGCATATTCGCTTTAGTGACTTAAACGCATCCGGGCACATTAATTTTGTTGAAATGAAGAAAACCAAAACTGAAACATTAAAGAAAAAAATAGAAGAAGGAAAAAAAGGCGGCGGTGCGGCAAGGAACGCAGCACAGCATAAAAAAGGTAAACTAACAGCCAGGGAACGTATCGCCTTGCTCATGGACCCCGGATCTTTTGAAGAGATCGGGGCATTGGTGCTTCATCGCACAAAAGATTTTGGTATGGAGGATCAGCAATATTACGGAGATGGCGTGGTGACGGGGTATGGAACCGTCAACGGTCGTCTCGTGTACGTTTTTGCGCAGGATTTTACCGTGTTTGGCGGAGCCTTATCGGAAACACATGCAGAAAAAATTTGTAAGGTTATGGATCTTGCCATTAAAACGGGTGCACCGATGATTGGTCTCAACGATTCAGGCGGTGCAAGAATACAGGAAGGTGTAAGATCGTTGGGTGGATATGCAGATATTTTTTACAGGAATGTTTTGTCTTCCGGCGTTATTCCACAGTTGTCGGCTATCATGGGTCCTTGCGCCGGCGGTGCCGTTTATTCGCCTGCAATGACCGATTTCACGTTAATGGTTGAGAACACCAGCTATATGTTCGTCACCGGCCCCAACGTTGTAAAGACCGTCACCAACGAAGAAGTCAGTGCGGAAGAACTCGGTGGCGCTTCGGCACATTCCACAAAATCCGGTGTTACACATTTAACGGCGGCGAATGATATGGAATGTATTGTGCAGCTAAAAAAATTATTAAGTTACATACCGCAAAACTGCGAGGACAGAACGCCAAAGGTTACCTATACTTTAAATGATGAAACCAGAGACGCATTAGAAGCCATCGTTCCCGAAAGCAACAATCAGCCTTATGATATGCGAATAGTGATCGTGTCCGTTTGCGATGATGATTCATTTTTTGAGATACATAAAGATTATGCTACAAATATCGTAGTAGGTTTTGCAAGGTTGGCGGGCAGAAGTATTGGAATAATTGCCAATCAACCGATGAGCTTAGCAGGTGTGCTTGATATAGAGAGCTCAAAAAAAGCGGCGCGGTTTACCCGGTTTTGTGATTGCTTTAATATTCCTTTGTTAGTATTCGTCGATGTTCCAGGCTTTTTGCCGGGCACCGACCAGGAATGGCACGGCATTATCACCAATGGTGCTAAACTTTTATATGCATTGAGTGAAGCGACCGTACCCCGGGTTACTGTTATTACAAGAAAAGCGTATGGCGGTGCCTATGATGTAATGAACTCGAAACATATTGGTGCGGATATAAATTTTGCATGGCCTACTGCTGAGATAGCGGTGATGGGTGCCAAAGGAGCCAGCGAGATTATTTTCAAAAAAGAAATAGCTGAAGCGGCTGATCCCGCGAAAAAGCTGGCTGATAAAGAAGCCGAATATGCAGAAAAATTCGCCACTCCCTATCTCGCTGCTGAACGAGGTTTTATTGACGAGGTTATAGAACCGAAAGATACCCGTACGAAATTGATTAAGGCCTTTGCTATGCTGGAAAACAAAGTAGTCAAACGTCCTCAAAGGAAGCATGGAAATATTCCGTTGTGAAAAATCGCTGGTAATGCGTGGCAACCGGGTATTTTAGAAATGATGAGTAACTACGTGTCGCAAGCATACGTTTATTATAAACTCTCTTCACCCGGGAAAAGAACATTATTTCATAGATTTGGTGAGATGATGAGCCAACATGGCAATATCGCCACTGTAAGTACGAATAATAGTATTGGATGAATTGGGAATGGAAATGGAAAGGGATCGCTGCGATCATTTATGTTATTATACTGGTAATCGTTTGCCTGCGCATCATCTATGAAACCCGTAGCACAACCAAAACCATGGCTTACCTGCTGTTCTGTGTGTTTATCCCGGTAGTCGGCATCACTTTTTACATTGTTTTTGGCGTTAACTACTGGCGGAGGAAAATGTATGATAAGAAATCGTTGCAGGATGAAAAAATGCTGCAGCAATTAAAGAAAGACATAAGCCTTTATACCGACGTGACGGTATCGCAAGAAAGTTTTGTCAGAGAAGATAATATGGAGTTGGCAACCATGCTTATCAGGGATTTGAAAAGTCCGCTTACAAGAAATAACAAAGTGCAACTTTTGCTAAATGGCGAAGAGAAATTTGCTGAAGTAATGAAAGTGTTACAGCAGGCCAAGCATCATATTCATCTCGAGTATTACATTTATGAGCAGGATGAGATCGGTACTGCTATCATAGAACTACTGATACAAAAAGCGGGGGAAGGAGTGGAGGTGCGTTTTATTTACGACGATTTCGGCAGTCCTTCTATCAAAAAGAAGGTTGAAAGGCGTATGAGAGCGGCAGGTATCGAGGTGCATCCTTTTCATAAGGTGCATTTTTATTTACTGGCTAACCGGATCAATTTTCGTAACCACCGGAAGATTATCATTGTTGACGGGCAAACGGCCTTCACAGGCGGTATCAATGTAAGCGATAAATATATTAACAATAAGAAAAACAAATTGTACTGGCGGGACACTCATTTACGCATCGATGGTCCCGCAGTATATTATCTTCAGTATCTATTTCTTTCCGACTGGAATTTTTGCTGCCCCAAACCATTGAAGCCTGCCGAACTGCATTTCGTTAATAAAGTTATCGAAGAAGACACACATGTACAGGTGGCGGCCAGCGGTCCTGATTCGCTGCAGCCATCCATTCTCTTTTCTATCTTACAGGCTATCTATCTTGCCAAAAAGGAGATCTTGATCACAACACCTTACTTTATCCCGGGTAATAGTATTATTGAAGCGTTGCGGATCGCGGCGCTGAGCGGACTGTCGGTCAAACTACTTGTGCCTGGCATCTGCGATTCGAAATTTGTGAACGCGGCTTCGAAATCTTATTACAATGATCTCCTGCAAGCCGGAGTGGATATATACTTGTACCAGAGAGGATTTGTTCATGCAAAGACATTAGTAACGGATGGCAAATTGTCTATTGTCGGAACGGCCAATATGGATCACCGCAGTTATGAATTTAATTTTGAAGTCAATGTTATCATCTACGAAGAGAAATTTGCCGGGCAAATGCGCAAAGTTTTTTTTGATGATCTTAAAGACTCCTTGAAGTTGGACGCTGAACGTTGGCACAAGCGTCCGGTTTATGAACAATTTCCCGAGCGGGTGGCCAGGCTATTTTCGCCGGTGATGTAACTGTTAATTCAAATCCTGGGGGCGCCGGATTGCTGATTCAGGGGAGATGGATCTATCAATAAGAATTCCGGCGGTTCCGGAAACTGCTGTATCAGTTCCCTGTATTTCATTTTGAGGCTGCGCTTAACACTACCAACATAACCGGGTCTTGGAATATCTTTCAGATCCAGCGGTATGGCTTCAATAAGGTCGTTTCCGATATACATCATTAGTTGCATAGAGGCAAGTATATAATGCAAAGCACGTCCATTTTTCATTTGAGTGCAATACCCAGAATTACGCTATTTTAAAAGTAAGATTACGATCCTGCTACTGGAAAATATCAAGTTCATGGAATTAACCCCGCCATCGGTTCCATTACTTTCTTAATACGAACACGGTTACCGCGATTTGTTTTTTCGTTTGTTCAACCAACAGTTCTTGTTTTTTTATACAAAAAGGCAGGATCATATCAACAAATGGTTTTGCCAGCAGCCGTTGCGGGGTACAAAGTATAATAGTAGTTTTGTTATCTAAAAAACGTTGCAGTAAGCTGTATACAACATCAAACGAGGCGGGGTCATAATTAATATCACTAAGTAATAATGTGTCAGCCGGCAGCGTCGCCGGAAGTTCGCTCCAGTCAAGCACATCGCATTGCATATTCGCTATCCCGTTATACTTAGCGGATCGTTGCATTAGTTCCACGGCGTCGGTTACATAGTCGCTGGCATACACGTTATCCGCATATTGTGCAGCCAGTAACGAAGGAAGTCCAAGACCCGCGGCAAGTTCCATCACTTTCTTATTTTTAAGGTAGTCTGTGTTTTCCACCAGGAATTGACACAAGCCAACAGCAGCGGGCCATACCTGCGACCAATATGGGAAACGTGGAGGAAGATTTTCGTTCCCAACCCGTAAGTATTGTTCTTTTACCGCGGCGGTGTGTGGCACAAATACCGATAACAGGTGTGATCCAAAAGCGAAGCTTTGCAAAACAGGAGATGCTATCATCATATTAAGGATAAAAAGCAAAGAGATTATGATACCTTGATACATGAAAGATACGCGGGATATTTTTTTAAGTTCAATACGCTTTTACTAAAATAAAATACTTGTACGGTCCATTGGCCCATGTTAATGCTGACGGCATGGATTTCGGATATTCTTTGGGAAATGCGTTATGACAAGGATTATTGATTGCAACTTTTAACAAAAAAAGGTCGCCCTGACGGGGACCTTTCTATTGTCCTGGGTTATGTAAATTTATTAATAAACGAAGTTAAGGTTGCTGGTAGTTGCAGGCTGGCCGGGTAAACCTTGTTTGACCACAGCGCTTTTGGGCAAGCCATTATTATTATACTGATAGTCGTAAACGAACTTGTCTTCTTGCTGTAGGTTCTCATCAAAATGGTCTTCAACCTTGATATTGTTTTTCGACGCTCCCTGCCAGAACATAGCCAATAAGTCACGCTGGGCATATAATGGATTTGTTTTCTGATCGTACTGGTAGTTGACATGTCCTGAACGTTCCATGTGACCCGGCTCACCACTAGCCATCAACGCCACCGTTTCAGTGATATTGCCCGCAGGGCTGTAACTAAAGTTAAATTCAAGTACTGGAATAAATTCTGTTCCTTCTCCGAAATAGATCGTGGCTCTTTTAAGATGTCCGCCGTCGAACCCATAGTTTGTATATCCAACTCTTTCATTTTGCTGGAAAATATCTGCACGTTTCAAAAGATCATTTTCATAGACGGCAACGATTTTTTCATCGGTTGTTTCAAGTGAGCTTATTTTTTTTGCTGCGTTGTAACTTACGGTGTAGGTAGTTGTTTCGCCGCCCGTATTTATGTCGCTGTTGATAGTTACTTTGGCTACATCGCCGGCAGCATTGTAATCAAAGCGAATAAATTCTTCACCGGTTTTAAATTCTTTGATCCGCTCGGCTACTGGTGGAGGCACAGGTGGGTTTTCTTTATCCTTTTTGCAGGATGCCGGGCCGGTTAATAAGCTGGCAAATAAAAGAAAAGCGGCAAGGCTTTTCCTGGTTGTTGTACTGGTTCGCATAATACTTTTTTTTGTTTTTTAAATAAGGTTAATGCTGCAAAGAAAAAAAACTATGCTTCTGTTGTTTCTCCAAACTGTATGAAATGGAATTTAGTAGCGCTAAACTGTATAAAGACAGCTATAGAATGCGTGGCGTAGCAATCGATTTTACCACATTGATAAATTTTTGTTTGTCGAAGAAAAAAGTTACCGGATAAGCCCCGGCGTTTACCAGATGGTATGCTTTTTGTCTTTTAAAAGTTCAAACACCATGAGATGAAAAAAACGGACAAAATACTACTGGGGGCGGCAGGTATAGCAGTTGTAACTGGATTTATAATATATGCTGTACGCCGCTACCACTCAAACCAGCGAAATGCAAGGATCGCCGATGAAGGATATGAAACCGCCCGCGATATACTATATCCCGGGAAACGGAATAAAAGGAAAAAAGTGCACTATGGTCCGGTGCTTCCTGAATAGGTTGAGACTTCAAAAAGTCATCTTAGCCGCTGGTTAATTTCAGTTGCGTCATAATATCTTCTACAATTTCCCCAGGATTTTTTCTTATGTCAACGACTGTCGCATTCGAAGGCATTTCCAGCGTATCAAATTGCGATTGCAACAGGCTTGGCGGCATAAAGTGGTCTTTCCTCGTTTTCATTCTTTGCTCAATTAATTCAAAACTGCCCTGTAGCATTATCCAGTAAACAGGTATTACTATTCCCGCCGATAGCGCAGCCCTGTATTTTTTTTTCAAAGCGGAACAGGCGATAATGGCGCCATTCAGTTTACTTTGCTCATAAGCCAGTTTATTGACATTCTTTAGCCAGTCTTTGCGGTCGCTATCATTTAAAGGCTGGCCGGCTTTCATTTTTTCTTTATTGGCAGCCGGGTGAAAATCATCCCCATCAAAAAAAGGTATACCTGTTTCGGCAGAAAGCTTAACACCAATGGTGGTTTTGCCCGAACCGGAGACCCCCATGACAAAGATAATAGATGGTGCTTGTTTCATAATCTATATAAAGGTAAAGTATAATCGGCTGCCGGATGCCGCCCGGTTTATTGATGGCTGGTCGCATTAATTTTGATATTGTGTTTGCTTTGGGTTTCATAATTTTAGTAGGATTGATTGTTTTCCGCGGACCATCCTAAAGGCAAATTTTTAATTCATCATGATCCAATTTACTGCGACCATACACAAGTTTGAAAAGCAGGGAGAAAAGTCCGGGTGGACCTATATTGAGATTCCTGCGGATATTGCGCAGCAATTAAAGCCGGGGAATAAAAGATCATTTCGGGTTAAAGGCAAGTTAGATGGTTTTAAAATCGCGGGTGTGACTTTGTTGCCAATGGGCGGTGGTTGTTTTATTATAGCAATAAATGCAGCGATGCGAAAAGGAACGGGCAAAAAGGAAGGCGCTATGTTGGCAGTGCAATTAGAGGAAGATAAAAAACCATACCAGCTTAATAAAGAATTTATGATATGCCTGGCAGATGAGCCGCAGGCACTCCAAAAATTTAATGCAATGCCGAGGTCGTTTCAAAACTACTACAGCAAATGGATAGAAAGCGCCAAAACCGAGCCGACAAGAACAAAGCGGATCGCAACGGCTGTATCAACACTGGCAAAAGGGATGAATTACTCAGAGATGATAAGATCTCTACAGAAAAAGGATGCTGCCGGCTGAATACCATGCCCGCTGCGCTTTAAATTATTCCTTTTATTTTGCAGTATGATTTCATCCATCAATGATTTTCAAAGGCCTTTTTTTATTGGCATTGCCGGCGCTGGCATGAGTGCTATTGCACAATATTTAAAAGGGAATGGCAAAGACGTTGGCGGCAGTGACCGTTTCTTTAATGAAGGCGAAGCCAATGAGACTAAGGAAAAACTGCAGGCCGAAGGAATTGCCTGCTACCCGCAGACCGGAGAAGGCATTACCGGGTCCATCGATCTTGTAGTTGTGTCAACGGCTGTGGAAGACACCGTTATAGAAGTGCAAAGGGCGAAGCAACTAAACATTCCTATCATCAAGCGGTCGGAGTTGCTGGCATTGATTGCAGCCAGTAAAAGAACCATTGCGGTAGGCGGTACAAGCGGCAAAAGCACCACCAGCGCCATGCTGTTTGAAATATTGCAGTTTGCCGGCCTGCAGCCCAGCATCATAAGCGGGGCAGGACTGGTCAGTCTTATCAAAACCGGCAAGATCGGAAACGCAAAAGTAGGCGCAGGCGAATGGCTGGTGATCGAAGCCGATGAGAGTGATGGTTCTATAGTACAATACAAACCGGAGATCGGGCTGTTATTGAATGTCGAAAAAGACCATAAGGAAATGTATGTGTTGATGGAAGTATTCACTGTCTTTAAAAATAACAGTCAAAGATTTATTGTCAACCAGGCACACCCGCAAACGCAAAAACTTTCGCAGGATATCACCCAGGATTTCTCGTTGAATGGTAATAAGGATGCTGGTTATATTGCTACTGATTTCAAGCAGGAGGGACTTAGCATTTTATTTAAGATTAACGAAACTGCCTTTAATTTAAACCTTGTAGGTCGCCACAATATGGAAAATGCGCTGGCTGCAACTGCCGTGGCGGCACAGTTAGGAGTAGATTTAAAGACCTGTGCTGCCGCATTAAAAAACTATGAGGGTATCTACCGGCGGCACCAGGTCCTGGGGAGGAAAAAAGGCATATGGGTGATCGATGATTTTGCACACAACCCTGTAAAATGTGCCGCAGCAATCCAGGCCTGCCAGCCGATTGCTCCGAAAGTGATCGCATGGTTTCAGCCACATGGCTATGGGCCTACAAAATTTTTAAGAAATGATTTTGTAGAAGAAATTGCTAAGGTTTTGCGACCACAGGATGAAATATGGATGAGCGAGATATTCTATGCAGGCGGCACAGCAGTAAAAGATATTTCATCAAATGACCTGGTCAACGACCTGAAAAGCCGCGGAAAAAATGCATTTTTCGTGGAAAACCGGAATGAACTGGTAATTGCCATTCAATCGCACCTCACTGCTGATTGTGTATTGTTGTTAATGGGAGCCAGAGATCCGTCTTTGGAACAATTTGCCAAGCAGGTTTGGGAGAACGTATAAGTTTTTTTACTCAGACAATATAGGCAAGTGACTTTTCACCTTCTACTGGATTAAACAAATACCAACAAAGGCCGATTAATAAACTATAAAGTGTTTTTTGGTGCATTGGTTTTTTCGATCCTGCTTTACTAAGCATGTCGTCTTGTATATCCAGGCTGCATACAGCAAGAGGGCGATCAATGGATTCTTTATAGATAGTAACAGCGGGTTGCTTTTGATCATCTACTGAATAAAAATAGCGTTCGTCATTCAGTACAATAAAATTTTCATTTTTTTCTGAGCCTGTATGCCCAATCCGGATTCCGTATTCAGTACGCAATACTGTTTTGTTTTTCCTGAATCCTTCATCGCGGATAAGGAACACCCTTTTTTCGTTGGCATATTCTATTCTTGCGGCGTTCGAAGCGGAATTAAAAACAAGAGTGCTCAGCTTTTTTCCATTGTTCCATAAAGTGTACACGGTCTGTCCGAGGGAGGAAGTAACGGTTTCCCATTTCATTGCAATACATTTAAGTGTTGAAATCAGTGCAAAAAGTAGCAACTTTTGATAACTAATACTCCCAGTTAACCTAAAATTAATATTAACTTCATATTGCGAACCCTGGGCGGTGATAAACTGTGAATAATAAATGCAGTTTGCCGCATTTTTGTTTACTATAATTCCTTATATGTTTGCGGGGAAAGAGAAACTTTTTTTAGAGAAAGCCATTGCGTTATCCCGTAAAGGAATGCTCAATGGAAGTGGCGGTCCGTTCGGTTGCATTGTTGTAAAGAACGATGAGATAGTGGGAGAGGGATGCAATATGGTTACTTCCTCCAATGACCCGACCGCACATGCGGAAATAGTAGCCATCCGCAATGCATGCAAGTATTTAAGTTCCTACCAGCTTACCGGCTGCGACATTTATACCAGTTGCGAACCTTGTCCCATGTGCCTTGGGGCCATTTACTGGGCGAGACCACAAAGAGTAATATACGCCAATACGAAATTGGATGCAGCTACCATCGATTTTGATGATGCTTTTATTTATGATGAGATCAAGGTCCCGATGAACGAGCGGCAAATACCTTTTATCCACTTTCCACATCCTCAGGCTATGGAAATTTTCAATGAATGGAAGATACGGGACGGTAAGAAAGTGTATTGATCATACCTGCCTGGGCCAGCAATTAGAAGGCACTATTGCTGCAGCATTCGTTGAATGATCATGTAGCAGAGCACGATCAGAAGTATAAAAATAAAGACGGTAATATAGATCCAGGGCTGATCTTTTAACTTCAACTTTTCCCTGCGCTGATTTTTTTTCTCCACTTTCTTTTTCAGATCGCGGTTAAGCATTTCAACCATGTAAGCAATCTGCTTCTTGTCGCCGAACTGCTGCAGGCCCTCCAACGCATCGTTGGCAAATTCATTTTCAGAAAGTGTTTTTTCTACTTCATGCTTTTTCCCGTCAGGTAATTTATCCTGCAGGTAAAGCAGTAGCGTTTCCTGGTCAATGTCCGTGGCGAGATGGGATAATATGTCTTTTAGGTTATCCTGCATAGCGATATATCAGTTCAGCTTCAACTTTTTTTCGATCAATAATTTGAGATTACGCTTACCATTCTGTATATAACTTTTTACCTGCAACATGGTAAAACCTGTTTCTTCGCTGATCTCGTGGTAGCTTTTCTTTTGCAGGTAAAACAAAGTTACACATTGCTTTTGCTCGCGGTTTAGTTCTTTTAACGCCTCTTCCATCAGTTCAAGCGCATGATCAGTTTGTATCAGCGCCTGCCAATCGGTCTCCTCCACCGGCGCGGCCATCAGCTTTTCTGTTAGCTCGGCCGGTACCTTACTCTGCCTGTCCCTTAACTTCATCAGGCAATGATTTTTTGCCACCATATATAACCAGGACTTAAAATATTCAACTTTATATTTTTGCAATTCCTGGATCACTTTCAAAAATATTTGTTGTACACTGTCTTTCGCTTCCTCTTCATTTTTCAGGTATTTCATGCAAACACCCAACAGCAGTAAAGTATAGCGTTGCAGCAATATACCCATCCATTCACTATTGTGATCGGTATGATAGTTCTGAAGCAGTTCCTGGTCGGTGATATGGTTGTATTTGTCTGCCTTCACAAAGGGAAAATAGGTATTTTGGCTCAATTAAGTTTGCTATAACCGTTTTTAGCTTTTAATAAGGTAAGTAGCGACAAGCATATATAAGATGCAAAGAAGAATTAATTTCATAACAAAGAGATAAACAACATTTCAATATTTTCGATAAAAATATACTATGGAATTTGGGGTAGTTATAGTGCCGGCAGCACCTGTTCGCAGAAAAGCGAGGCATCAAAGTGAAATGATCAACCAGTTATTATTTGGCGAAGTAGTTGAAATACTGAAGCAGAAGGGGAGTCTTTGGGTCAAAGTACGGAGTCTTCATGATGATTATGAAGGATGGATGACAAATACGTTGCTGCATGAGATTAGTGAACAAGAAGCACAAGTATATACATCGCCTGTGGCTTCGGGTTTTGTCAACACAATTGATTATAGAGAAATGAAAATGCAATTACCGCTTGGTTCCTCGCTGCCCGCTTTTGCCGATGGGATGGGACGCATCGCTGAATTGCGATACCAGTTTGACGGCCACTATATAAAAAGAAATGAACAAACGCCCAACGAGGAGTTGGTAAAACAGCTTACTTATCAATGGCTGAATGCGCCTTATTTGTGGGGTGGCAGAACCATTTTTGGCGTTGATTGCAGCGGGTTTGTACAGGTAAATTATAAAATGATGGGGGTTGATCTTCCGAGAGATGCCTGGCAACAGGCCCAGGCCGGAAAAACAATTAAAAAGTTGAAAGATGTTGTTTGCGGTGATCTTGCTTTTTTTGACGATAAAGAAGAGATCGTTCATGTAGGAATTTTGTTAAGTACTGATCGTATCATACATTCCTCAGCAAAGGTCAGGATTGATCCCATTGATAAAAAAGGGATCATTAACAGCGATACGGGCAAACGCAGCCACTCGTTACGGGTTATAAAACGTTGCTGGTAATATAGCCCGGTTTTCACTTGACGTGAGCCGGAGGGTTATATTCAGCACGTACTCGTTGGTATGAGTTAGATACCCCCATGCCGTGGTAACTGGAGCGATTCCAGCGAATGGTACGAAATAATTATGAAGGCCACCACTGATCTCGTCACCGGTTTTCAGATCCTGGGAATTGCTATTGCTAAATTTTTTATTGTATTGCCGGTGAATCTTTTCAAACTCCTTTTTTACTTCCTGTTTTCCCTTGCTGGCATCGGCATATGCTATAAGCTGGTAAACGAATATGGTGTCATTGGGAAGAGAGTCCGTATATTTCACGGATATTTCTTCCAATAATATTTCCACCCGTTTAGGTTTAAAAAAAAAGGGGTTGTAATCTTTATAGGCGCCATAAAAATAAAATAGTGCACTATCCGTCCGGCGTTGTGTTTTTTTATTTTGGATAGAAGGGTCGTTCATCAGGTGCTTGAGAAACCCACTAAACTCACCGATAAAAGGATTGGAGCGGAAATAACTTTTGGTCAGTTGGTAATACCCGTCCTGGGCAAAAGAAAAGGTTGCAACTAACAAAACAATAAAAAGAAGAAGTAAAGTTTTCTTCATTTAGAAGGTTTGGAGCCAAATGTAATCAAAGCCATTATTTATCGTATCGGCGGTTTTGTTAAATAAGTGTTGAGAGTACTTATTTCACTTTTCGATTGTTATCTGAATAGTTCCTTCACCCAATTCACTATCGCTTTATCCCACGCCAGCAGTTTAAAAGCTGTGTAAAAAAGAAAGATAGCGAAGATCTTTTTTACCGTGTCCTCCGGCAGACGAAGCGCCAGCTTACTTCCAAGCCAACCACCCAGCAAAAATGCAACACTCATAATAGCCACTACTTTTATATCTACGTTTCCCTTGCTATGATAATTGATAACAGCGAGGATGCCCACAGGTAGTAACAGCAACCCTAACGATGTACCCTGTGCCTGGTGCTGGTTAAAGCCCAGGAAAAAGATGAGAGCGGGAACAATGATCAGTCCACCGCCAACACCCACCAAACCGCTTAGAACACCTGCACAAAGCCCGATTACCAGGATGATGATCACCAGTTCTGTTGTCATAACATTTTTTTGAAGTGGTGACATCAATCAATTTTTAAAACTCTCCTGATAAAAATCAATAGCATCCTGGATCACTTTGAAAGCGGTTTCCTTGTCCTGGAAATTATCGATCGCTACTTTTTTATTTTCCAGCACTTTGTACTGCTCAAAGAAATTTCTTAGCTCAAGTAAAAAATGTTCCGGCAAATCTTCTATTCGCTGGTAATGATTTACTGAAGGATCTTTAGAGGCGACCGCAATTATTTTATCATCCATCTCTCCGTTGTCTATCATTTGCATATTACCGATCACCGTGGCTTCAACAAGGCAAAGCGAATGGATGGATTGGGAGCAAAGCACCAGTATGTCCAGCGGATCATTGTCCTGGCCAAGTGTTTGTGGTATGAACCCATAGTTTGCGGGATAATGAAATGAAGAGTAGATTACCCGGTCCAGCTTTAGCAGGCCGGTTTCCTTATCTACTTCATATTTTGCCCGCGAACCTTGCGGTATCTCAATCAGGGCGTTCACTTTTTGTGGTGCTCTTTCTCCGTAACCGGCGCCGTGCCATGGATGATGAACTGTAAGCATTGTGATAATTTAAAAGTTTACATGTTTAATGGTTCATAATCGAACCACTGTAGCGGCCATTTCAACCGCGGATAATCTTCATGCCCGCATACGTAGCAAGCAAACCGGCAACCACACTCCCTCCAACATATAATAAAAATGTGCCCGGTCTCTGCTCTTTGATCAATCCGATTCCTTCTAATGTAAAAGCCGAGAAAGTAGTAAAGCCACCGCAGATGCCGGTCATTAGAAATAATTTCCAGGTTTCATTGTCAATAAAAGATTTGAAAGACATTCCCCAGAGTAAACCGATCAAAAAACAGCCAACAATATTCACGGCAAACGTTCCCCACGGGTACGTATGAGGGTGATGATCCATAAACCATTTCTGGCAGAGATACCGCGCCATGCTGCCAAGGCCGCCGCCAAGGCCAATCAGCAGAATATTTTTTATCATGGAAGACTATCGGTCTTGTGAAACATATATTTAAAGTCCACCAGCCATTCGCCATCGTAACGGATCACTTTCAGCGAATCTTTTTTATTTCGGAAGGAGTTCGAATAATAAATGATCTGTGTGGAATCATTTACTTTTCGGTCCTGGTGAATACGTATCGACGCTTCCTGGTATTTCTGTTTTTCATCCTTAGACAATCTCTCGTTCAATCTTTGTATGGCATTCAGGTCTTCATGATTAAGTGAGTCGTTGACCATGAATTTTTTCGCCTTTTCAAAATCGCCAACAAGTGCTGCTTGTATAAAATTCCGGGCAGCATCTATCGCACTGTCCGATGTTGTAGAATTGGTTTCCCTGTCATCGCTATTACAGGCAAGCAAGCTTACCAATAATAGCGAAAAACAATAAAAGATCTTTTTCATCTGTACTTTTTAGTTTTTTACCTGATCACATGGATCCGAAGATCACCAGGTCGGATTAAAGTTGATGTAACTGTACGCATATTCTTCGTTAGTTCATTTCATAGGTAAAAGTAATTATTAAAACAGTGTTAACGTGCAGGAGTATGGTGATCATTATAAAAAAAAGTTTCATTTCCTTATGAGAAATGAAACTTTTTTGCCGGTTTACTATTAGAAAGATCCTGGCCCTATTCTTTTTCTTTATCCTGGTGCTTTTTAAGTATTCCTATTGCACGATGCGCTGCTGCTTCCTGCGGATTTTCTTTTTCGTATTCTTTATTATAAGCACGGAGTATCTGCTTCACCAGGCGGTGACGAACCACATCTTCTTCGTCCAGTTCAATATGAGCAATGCCTTCAATGTTTTGCAGGATTCGGACAGCAGTCACTAAACCACTTCGCTGGTTGCGTGGCAGATCCACCTGCGTCATATCACCGGTAATGATGGCTTTCGCATTTGCACCGATACGGGTGAGGAACATTTTCAATTGAAGATCCGTCGCATTTTGTGCTTCATCCAGAATGATGAAGGCATTGTCCAATGTACGTCCGCGCATATAAGCCAGCGGAGCAATTTCAATTGTTCTTGTCGTCATGTAATAACCCAGCTTATCGGCAGGTATCATATCATCCAGCGCATCATACAATGGGCGCAGGTACGGATCAATTTTTTCTTTCAGATCGCCGGGCAGAAAACCAAGGCTTTCACCCGCTTCTACCGCAGGCCTTGTAAGGATGATCTTTTTTACCTGTTTATTTTTTAGTGCTCGCACAGCAAGCGCCACAGCGGTGTATGTTTTACCGGTACCCGCTGGCCCTATAGCAAAAAGGATATCATTTTTTTCTGCTTCCTGCACCATTTTTTTCTGGTTGGCCGTCCTGGCCCGAACTGATTTGCCATTAGGACCAAAGACCAAAACTTCATTGGGATTTCGTTCTACAAAGTTGTCAACTACCTCTGCATCATCACCACCGATCACTTGTTCAAAATAATTCTGACTCATGTGGCCATTTCGTTCCAGGTAGGAAACGATCAGCGATATTTTTTCTTTAGCGCTGTCAACCTGTTCAGGGGCTCCGCTGAGCTTGATCTGTTTACCACGGGAAAGAATTTTCAGAAGAGGAAATTTTTTTTTAAGGATGTCCAGTTTGCCGTTATTTACGCCGAAGAACTCAATGGGATTTACGGTCTCGAGGTTAATAATTGTGTCAGTCAATGCGGATTAGTTTAATGGAACTTTTCAAAAACCGGCGTAGGGTAATACCGGGTTCGTTTGCGTCTCCTGATTATTTTCAGAAGCTTTACCCTCTCTTTCAAATATATGTCATCGTAATAATTACATCCTAAAGTTACTTATTAACAAGTGTGAATACAAATTTGGAGGTGTTAAAATTGATTCGCTTATGTGCCCGGTGAGATACTTCCTTCAGCTTCACTTGCGACACTCTTCCGATAGCTGTCGAATTATCGTTCGGTAATTCTGTTCAACCCACTACGATTCGTTAAGCTAAAAAATAGTACGGTTATTCTTTACAAGGCTGGAAGAAGAAAAAATGAATAAAAAGCTACTACTTTTTAAACACTGGTTTTTGGGTTTTAGCCAAATAGGCGAAAAAAATTTGGCCGTCAGGAAAGTTTAATCGTATATTTACGATATAAGATTTAAAAAATGGCTTTTAATAAAAAAGAAGAATTTAGCACAAAGGAACAATCGCTTGCTGCTTTTGCAAAAGCGATCAGTCATCCTGCCCGTATCGCAATCCTCAATGTACTGGCAAAAAAGAACGAATGTATTTGCGGCGAAATTGTGGAGATATTACCGCTTGCGCAAAGTACCGTCAGCCAGCATTTAAAGGAATTAAAAAATGCCGGCCTGATCGATGGAAGTATTGACGGCCCGCGCAGTTGTTATTGCATCAATTGGAAGGCTTTTGAAAAGTTCAACAGTGAATTCGAATCGCTGTTTACAAAGTTAAAAGAACAAAACGCCAAATGTTGCTAGGCATTTCCTGTGCAAGAAGCTAATCGATAAAATCAAATTGTAACAAAACAAAGTCTATTAATAAAAAACATTTATTATGAACACAAGTGCAGAACTTAAAAACATGGTCCGCGAAAAGTATGCTGACATCGCTACTCAATCTAAAGGCCAGAATCTTTCTTCCTGCTGCGGTGCTACTGCTTCCTGCTGCGATGATGTATACAATATCATGGCAGATGATTATTCAAAACTGGAAGGCTATAACCCGGAAGCCGATCTTGGATTAGGCTGTGGGCTACCGACAGAATTCGCAAATATCAAAGAAGGTGACACTGTCATTGACCTGGGAAGCGGTGCAGGGAACGATGCGTTTGTGGCGCGGAGACTTGCAGGCGAAAAAGGAAAGGTTATAGGCATCGATTTCACGGAGCCCATGATCAGCAGGGCGAGAGAAAACGCAGATAAACTCGGATTCACCAATGTGGAGTTCCGCCAGGGCGATATCGAGGACATACCTGTTACTGCGAACAAAGCCGACGTTGTCGTGAGCAATTGTGTATTGAACCTGGTTCCCAACAAACACAAAGTGTTCAGCGAAGTATACCGGGTATTAAAACCAGGCGGGCATTTCTCCATTTCTGATATTGTATTGGAAGGCGAACTTCCGGGAAAGTGGAAGGAAGTGGCAGAGCTATATGCGGGATGCATTTCAGGCGCTATTCAAAAAACTGATTACCTGGTGATAATAAAAGAAGCGGGATTTAAAAACATAATCGTTCAAAAAGATAAAACGATCGACATCCCCGCGGATATATTGAAAAACTATTTCAACGAAAATGAGATCGCCGCATTCAAAAATAGTAATACAAGGATAACGAGCATTACGGTGTACGGCGACAAGCCGGCGAAAGATGATCGAAATTGCTGTGAACCCGGAAGCAGTTGTTGTTAAACAAGAGCCTTAATCATTAAACACTATACTATCATGAAAGCAATTTTTCTTGCAGTGGCGATCAACTTTCTGAGCCATAGCTTGCTCGCTCAAAACAAAACAACGGCACCGCCTTCCTGGGGCCATTACAAAAAACTGGCGGCGTTTAGTGCAGCACCGGCCAGAGGAATGGAAACTTTCGATACACTTCAATTTATTTTGGCAAGTGGGGAAACGAAAGTTGAGCACATTGAAAGGGATATTAGCGGCCCGAACAATCAATCGTCCCCTGGCAAAAAAGTCGCTCCCGATTCAAAATGCGATCCTGCAAGTTGTCAACCCGGTGACCTGGTAGGTAACGGAAGAAAACGGGAACCGTTTTATTTATCTGCGGCAGAGAAATTCGTTATTGCCGACCCTCCCGCAAACAGTTCTCCCCAAACCCGGGCGGAACTGGACTACCTGTTGCAGTTACAAACACAGTTGTTCTTTTATTTACCATTAAGATATTCTTTTCACGGATTGATCTTAACCTCCTTTACAACCGTTGGTAACCATACCTGCATTTCATGAGCGCCGCGGTTATTCCAACTGTAATAAGGAATCGCCTTCAGCGATTTCAACGTGCTGGTAATTGTTTTCCCATTGTTTCCTGCTTCCATAACATTGGCATTAAATGTAATTGTGTTGACGCCGTTTAATAATTGGGGTTCATAGTTAACAGTGAATTGTGGTTGTTCAGGCACAATAAAGTTCCAGGCCTTATCATTATTATCCGGGCCTTCTATGCAATAGACCATTGGTCCGAATTGCAGGGCGATCCGTTTATCATTTTGTTTCAATTCTGCACGGCTGTTAATAGTGCGAACCTGCATCGGGGTATTGATAGCGATAAGATCACCTTTTTTCCATACACGGGCTATGACTGCATACCCGTTTTCTTCACGATATGCAGAAGGTTTACCATTAACAGTTACTTCAAATTTTGCTGTTGATGAATTTGTATAGCGATACAAGTTTCCCGGGGCCGGTTCTTTTAACCAACCTGGCATACGAATCTTTAGCTGTGTTTGCTTTTTGGGCGCAGTTGTAATACTAATTGTAGTTTCTCCTTTCCACGGGTGCCCGGTTTGCAACGAAAGTCCCATCGATTGCTTCTGCATTGGTATAGTTATTTCACTACCGATAAAAAGATTAACCCAAACCGAGTTGTCATCATAGCTATAAATATAATTTCCAAGTGATGCTATCAGTCTTGCAATATTCGAAGGGCAACAAGCTGTTCCAAACCATTCCCGCCGCTGGTCGGTTCCTTTTGATGCAAGTGGATTTCCATAGAAAAAGCGATCACCGCTTAATGATAAGCCATCCAGCGCGGCATTGTATAAACTTCGTTCCAATACGTCTATAAACTTGCCATCACCCGTTAGCATATGCATACGCTGGTTCCAGAATACCATTCCCACCGATGCGCAGGTTTCGCAATAAGCTGATTCATTTGGCAAATCATAATCCACACCAAAACCTTCATTCTTCCCCTGCGCACCGATGCCTCCTGTAATATACATATTTCGGTACACCACATCTTTCCAGATCGTATGCATGGCTTTTACATAACCATCATCATTGGTAACAGCAGCCACATCAGCGGCACCGGTGTACATATACATGGCACGAACAGCATGACCTGTTATTTCCGTTTGTTGTTTTAACGGTACCTTGTCCTGGCAATATTCCGGATCTTTCCATTGATCCCAGATAACGCCTTTACCATAGCCATGCCCTCTTTGCTCAAGGAACCATTGAGCAAGTTCAAGGTATTTTCGTTGTTGGGTATGGTGGAAAAGCCGCATCAGTGCCAGTTCTATTTCCTGGTGACCGCTGACCCAGTTGCGGTTGCTTTTGCGGAAAGTCGAATCAATGTGATCAGCAAAACGAATTGCTGTATTCAGCAGTCTGTCTTTGCCTGTCGTATTGTAATAAGCGATACCTGCTTCTATCAAATGGCCCGCGCAATAATCTTCATGTTTTTCCATATCGCTCCATCGCTTGCTGATATCCGTTAAAACATAAAAGGTGTTCAGGTAGCCGTCGGGCAATTGGGCGGCCGCTATTTTATCAATCCAGCTATCAGTGTTTTTTTCAAGCTGTGGATCAGGATGATTTTTTAGTGAATAGGCAATAGCTTCTATTGCTTTGTATACATCAGAATCGTCATAGTAAATGCCTTCATGCTTGCCTGTGCCTTTGGCCGCTTTTTCAAAATTGCGGATACGTCCCGTTTTATTTTCTGTATACAATACACAGGTACTGATAGTACTGGTGGCTACTGTTTGCATGCGACCCTTCCAAAAAGGATCGGTAACGGATACCTGCGAATAATTGACCGGGTAAAGTTTTTGCAGCGATTGTTGCGCCCTGCTGAATGATACAAGCAATAAAGCAGTTAACAGCAGGCAATTCGATTTTTTCATAACTGGTATTGATAGTAAAATGTATCCGTAATATAATTATTATATACTTCTTAGGACCGGGGATTATTTGTAATTGCCTTGATTCGTTGAGAAAACCCATTCTGCAAACATTTCTGCCAATGATAAAAATTAGTTTCTGTATCTTAACCCCATGAATTTTTTATTGCGCATTGTAATTACCGCCGCTGTGGCATTTGGATTGGCTAATGTTCTCAGCGGTATTCATGTCGATACTTTTTGGACAGCCCTTGTTTTCGCATTGATATTAGCAGTATTAAATGTGCTGGTAAAGCCGATCCTCGTGTTACTGACACTTCCTTTAACTATTATCACACTTGGTTTATTTCTTTTCGTTGTCAATGCGCTTGTTGTTTTATTGGCCAGTCGTTTTGTGGACGGCTTTCGCATCGATAGTTTCTGGTGGGGTTTGTTCTTTGCTTTGTTATTATCACTGCTCACTTCCGTGATTTTCTCACAAATGGATAAAGAAAAGAAAAAAGGGATCTTTTGATCCCTTGAGGAATTTCAACTGCTTCTTATTTCGCCGGCATCGATGGTCTTACTTCTATTTTACTTGGCAATGTCCGCGGGTTCATATGCAGAAGATCCGCAACCAGTTCGCCGATGTCTTCGGGTTGTATTTTCCACGCATCAGCGTCGACCGGTGTATGATTATTGAAATAGGTAGCCACTGAGCCAGGCATGATGGTACTTACTTTAATACCGTATTTTCTCAGGTCGAGCATGATCGCCTGGCTAAATCCTACCAGTCCAAATTTGCTGGCGTTATAGGCAGCCCCATTTTCAAAAAAATTAGTTCCGGCAAGGCTTGCAATGGTAATAATATATCCTTTCGACTGTTTTAAGGCTTCAATGCTTGCCTTTACACTATTAAAGACGCCAGTAAGGTTAGTATCGATCGTTTCTTTCCATTGATCTTCTGTTAACTGGTCGATAGCAGCAAAATGCCCAACACCCGCATTTGCCACTAATACATCCAAGTTCCCGAAATGTTTTAACGCGGCGTCAATAGCCTGCATTTCATCAGCGAGGGAACCTGCATTCGATTCCAGTGCTAAGATTTTCGATGGATCCTTTGTGAGTGATCCGGCAGCTTTCTTCGCAGCACTCAATGTCCTGCTACTAATGGCCACCCGCATACCGTTGTCAAGCAACGTTTTTGCTATTCCATACCCGATGCCTTTGCTGCCTCCTGTTATGTAGGCTACTTTGTTTGTAAGATCATTTTTCATTTTTTTCGACTATTTAGTTAATATAACATCAACAAAGTTTTGTGTTGCTGGTTTAAAGGAGGCCAATTAATTGAGTGGTGCAGTGCTAAACGGCGTGTACAATTCATATCATTGCGAAAAATATACCTTCCCGGATTTCAAAAAGAGTATGCACGTTTAGCAAAGCCGGGCAGTCTTGAGGTTAAGATTTTCCTGCGGATAAAATCGATACAGTATTAATAAAATAAGACAGAAAGCCTTCCTGCAGCATTACAGCATAATGTCCGAATGTTCTATTCTGGGTATCTGTGGGGTACGTGGTAAATATACCTTCGGCTGTGTTATCGCCCACATCCGCTTTAAAAATTTTGTCTGAATAGGATTATAAGATGATATTTTGTATCTTATTCTCACGGATTTGATAGCGTTGAAAATTGAAAATTCAAAACTGTTTAAGTATGAGATGGAAACCTTATTCAATAATAGGCCTGATCCCGCCTGGCCTTATAGTTAAACATATCCTAGTATTTTTTATCTGTCATTTTCTCATATTTATAAGGGCTGCATCGCAGGATATTTTGGGTCCATCAGGAAGTGGTGAGTTTGGTCATACTATTACCATTTTAAGCAATGGTAACTTTGTAATCACGGATCCTTCTTTTGATGACGGTAGTATTAAGGATGCGGGGGCAGTATACTTGTATAATGGTGCGACAAACGAGCTGATCAGTAGCCTCAAAGGAAGCTCTCCGGGCGATAGGGTAGGAGCAGGTGGTGTGGTTGTCATGACAAATGGAAATTTTGTTGTAGGGAGCCCTTACTGGAATAATGGTACAGCCATACATGCCGGTGCCGCTACATGGATTAATGCCAGTACCGGTCTTAATGGAGTTGTCAGCCAGTCTAATTCTTTGGTGGGAAGTAGTTCTGATGATGAAGTGAGCGTATTAATTGTTGCCTTAACCAATGGTAATTATGTTGTGGCAAGTATATTTTGGAACAATGGTAATATACAAAGAGTGGGGGCCGTTACTTGGGGAAATGGAGTAACGGGAACTACGGGGGTAGTAAGTGCGCAAAATTCATTGATTGGCTTAAAGGCCAATGATGAAGTTGGCCACCCGCATCCATTACAGAATGGCAATTATGTAGTAGGGTCTTATGTGTGGGATAATGGATCGATCGTTAATGCGGGAGCAGCCACTTTTTGTAAAGGTGATGCGCCAACGACCGGCAATGTAACACCACAGAATTCATTGGTAGGCATCACCCGCAACGACCAGGTTGGGGACTATATAAAGACTTTTGTAAACGGGAATTACCTCGTCCTGAGCAGTACCTGGGGCAATTCCTCCGCAGCCCCCTTTGCCGGCGCAGTCACCTGGTGCAACGGTACCATTGGACTTACTGGCCCGGTATCAATAAACAATTCGCTGGTGGGACGCTCAACGGGAGATTTTGTCGGGCACGGCGTATATATTTTGCCTAACGATAACTATGTGGTAGTTTCTCCAACTTATCGCCATACTGCTGTCAATGCAGGGGCCATTACATGGGGATCAGGAACAACCGGAATAGCCGGTTACCCCAATGAAACCAATTCACTGGTAGGTCTGCATGCAAATGATAACCTGGGAAGCAGCGGGGTTACTGTACTAAATAATAGTAATTATCTTATTAGCAGCCCTTTTTGGAAGGGCACCTCCGGATCTTTCTCTCCCGGTGCCGGCGCCGTTACATTTGGCAACGGCGCGACGGGAATTTCAGGAAGCGTATCGGCTTCTAATTCTTTGATCGGCACGCTGGCTACCGACCAGGTTGGCATGCTTGGTGTAGCAGTTCTATCCAACGACAACTATGTGGTAAGTAGTCCTTACTGGACCCGTGGTAACATCAGCCAGGCCGGTGCGGTGACCTATGGAAATGGTGTATCTGGTACAACCGGCATCGTAAGTGCTGCTAATTCCTGGGTAGGAACCGCTGCGTTTAACCGGGTGGGTCTCGGAAGGGTTCATCCACTCACAAATGGAAATTTTGTTATAACCAGTTTTGAGTGGGACAATGGCCCGTTGGCCAATGTTGGTGCGGCTACATGGGTCAATGGGTCAGCTGTGTCTACCGGGGAAGTAACCGCTTCCAACTCCCTGGTGGGTGCTGCCGCGGGTGACAAGATTGGGATAGGAGGCACAACAACATTGACGAATGGCAATTACCTTGTCATCAGTTCTGAATGGTCAAATGGGTCAATCCCTAATGCAGGTGCAATAACCTGGGGAAATGGTGCTACAGGGACAACTGGCGTGGTAAGTGTTAACAACTCCCTCGTAGGGAGTACAGCAGAAGACCGGTTATACTATGTAATAGCGCTTTTTAATGGCAACTATATCGTACGCAGTCCACAATGGGACAATGGTGCAACGGTCGATGCGGGGGCAGTTACATGGGGTAACGGACTTTCAGGCACCACAGGTCCCGTAAGCAGTACGAATTCGCTTGTCGGAAGCTCTGCTCAGGACGCAATTGGTTTATCACACCAAAATGTTTCGGTCAAAAGTGGTTTTATCACCAGTAGTTATCGCTGGGATGATGGAGCTGTACAAGATGCTGGTGCTGTTACACTCATATCCGGGTCTTCGGCATTGACGGGTACTGTTACTTCCTGTAATAGTATTTTAGGTACCGGGATAGGAAGCTTTGCTTACGATACTATTTATGGACGCCTGTTCGCAGCGAAGGCTTCTGGCGATTTGGTTGTAATTTTTTCATTCAAAGCAAGAGAACTTGCTATTTCAAAAGATTCAACGACCGTTCTTATAAGTGATACAAACACTGTTTATATGATAACACCGGATGGGTGTCGCCTCATTGCAAGTATAAAGCGGGAAGGCAGCGAGCCAGTAACAGGGCTGGTGAATGCAAAAGTTACGATTGATGCAAATGTACAAACCATTCCCGGTGGACAACCTTACGTCACCCGGCATTTTGATATAGGCCCTGTAAGCAATACCGCATCATCCACGGGTTCTTTGAGTTTATTCTTTACCCAGGCGGAGCTAAATACTTATAATCTCTCCCGTGGCATTTATCTCCCCCTGCCTGTAGGTCCGAATGACGCTACGGGAAAAGCCAATGTCCGGATCATTCAATACCACGGCGATGGTACAGCACCTGGTAATTATACTGGTGAAAAGGAGATCATTGATCCGGCAGATGCTGATATCCGATGGGATAGTGTTAACATTCGCTGGGAAATTAATTTTTCAGTCGACGGTTTTAGCGGCTTTTACCTCGCATCAGCCCTTCCGCCCTTTAAGCTAATTAGTTTTGATGGACAACTTCAGCAGGTAAATAATGCTTTGCTTAGCTGGCAAGTAGCACCTGTTATTCCGGGCATGGCGTATTCACTTGAAAAAAGCCTTAACGGGGTTGATTTTATGATTGTGAATTTTCAAACTGGCAACAGTACTCAAGCCAACTTTAGTTACGATGATAACCACCTGTCTAATGGCACCTATCATTATCGTTTGAAAATAACTGATCTGGCAGGCATTATACTTTATAGCGATACGGTTGTGCTTGACGTAAATGCAGGAACTACTGTCGTCAGAGGCGTTTATCCTAACCCTGTAGTTAGGGGAGATAAGTTAACGGTGAACTTGCCAGGAATGACAGGCCCTGCTATTCAAATTTTTAATAGCCTGGGGCAGGTTGTATACAGCCAGCGTTTTTTCACAGGCACGCCGATTCAAATTCCTATGCCGCCAGTTTGGGCCTCCGGCATTTATTTTCTACGGGTCAGATCAGCTGATTTAAATTTTGAACAAAAAGTGCTGATCCGATGAAAATTGCTACCCCGATCCAAATAAAACTTTACGTACCAACGAAAAGTCTATTCTTCATCTTTATTTTAATAATCATCAACGGTCATTCCATATTTCAACAAGAAATAGCGTGAGCCGTACACTATCACAACAGCTGTTATATAGTTGTCTAATTACGCGATACATTTGACGCTCTTCTGGGAAACTTTCAAAAAGCAAATTTTCCTGCCACAGCCAATCCTTGACCCCGAATACCTCGGTTGGAAAATTTAAAGTGAATTCAAAGGTGCAGGCTTTATTGCGGCTAAATTAAAATCCCGTTGTTTTCATAGCTTCGGTATTAATTGTCTTTTCTACAACTAAAGCGCTTGAGTATGAAAATGTTTGCAACCCTGGTTAATTATTGTCTTGTACCTTGTTTGTTTGCGGGTCTTTTATTGTCCTGCAATAATGCTGCTGATAAAGAAAATAATTCTTTTACTACCGATAGTCTTTCTGAAGAACAACGCCATCTTCCCGAAAATGCATTGAAGAGTCTCACCATTACAGAAGGTTTGGAAGTGACAGCGCTGGCAACAGAGCCGATGCTACAAAATCCTACCAATATCGACGTGGATGATCGGGGTCGTGTTTGGGTTTGCGAAGCCTATAATTACCGGCCTGGCATCAATGGCAATCCGACTAATGCCTTGGGTGACCGCATCATGATACTCGAAGATAACGATGGAGATGGTAAAGCGGATACGGCAAAAGTTTTTTACCAGGGCAGCGAACTCAATGCACCATTGGGTATTTGTGTGCTGGGTAACAAGGTTATTGTTTCACAAAGTCCCTATGTATGGATATTTTATGACGATAATGGCGATGATAAAGCTGATCGTAAAGAAATTCTTTTTCAGGGTATCGGTGGTGAACAACATGACCATGGTGTTCACGCCTTCACATTTGGACCTGACGGGAAACTGTATTTTAATTTTGGTAATGAAGGCCAGCAACTGAAAGATAAAAATGGCAAACCTGTCCGCGACCAGGATGGTGATATTATTGATAAAAACAAATATAAGCAGGGAATGGTTTTCCGCTGTAACCCCGATGGTTCGGAAGTTGAGTGTTTGGGTCAAAATTTCCGTAACCCGTTTGAAGTCGCAGTGGATAGTTATGGCGGTTTATGGCAAAGTGATAACGATGACGATGGTAATCGCGGCGCACGTATCAATTTTGTAATGCCCTATGGTAACTATGGGTATACAGATGAAATTACCGGTGCAGGCTGGCAGGCTAACCGTACGAATGTTGAAGATTCCATACCGTTGCGTCATTGGTACCTTAATGATCCCGGAAGTGTGCCGAACTTATTGCAAACTTTTGCGGGCTCACCAACGGGTATTGTTATGTATGAGGGTTCATTGCTCCCAAAGATTTTTCAGGGCAGTATGATTCATTGTGATGCTGGGCCCAATGTTGTGCGTTCTTATCCTGTTAAAAAAAGCGGAGCAGGGTATACGGCGGAAATAAAGAATATTTTAAAGGATGAAAAAGATCAGTGGTTTCGGCCGGCTGATGTGTGTGTAGCCCCCGATGGTTCGCTAATTGTTGCCGATTGGTATGATCCGGGTGTGGGAGGTCATGCAGCGGGTGACCAGGTTCGCGGCAGGATCTATCGCGTTGCTCCGGCTGGCTCCAAATATTCAATACCGAAGCAAGACTACACAACCGCTGCCGGTGCAATTCAAGCTTTACAAAATCCAAATCTTTCTGTTCGTTATCATGCGTTCACGGCGTTGCAACAAATGGGTAACTCAGCAATTCCGGAACTTGAAAAACTTTGGCGCAGCAATGCTGATCCGCTGATGCGTGCAAGATCGTTATGGATGTTGGTTAAAATTCCTGGCGTCAACGGGCAACAGTATATCAGCGAAGCTATAAAAGACAATATCGCCGAGCTTCGGATTACCGGATTAAGGGCTGCCTTTGAATTGAACAGTGATTTGATTACACCGATCAGGCAATTAGTAAACGATCCGGACATACACGTGCGCCGTGAATGTGCTATTGCTTTGCATCATAACAAATCTCCGGAAGCGGCGGAGCTATGGGCAACGCTCGCTGTTCAGCATGATGGCAGTGACCGCTGGTACCTTGAGGCTTTGGGAATCGGCGCCGATAAACAATGGGATAAGTTTTTTACGGCTTATATAGGTAAAGTAAAGGATCCACTGTTGTCGACAGCTTCACGTGATATCATTTGGAGAGCACGGACGGATAAAGCCGTTCCTTATCTTGCTTCACTGGCATCGGAAAATACCGCATCATTGAAAAGCAGGCTGCGTTATTTCCGTGCTTTTGATTTTAACAAGGGTCTGACAAAATCTGCATTGCTGTTGAAGATGATACAGGATAACAATGGGAATGATCTCACATTGAATAAACTGGTACTGCGCCATCTTGATATAAAAACCGTAACCAAAACGCCGCTGGCCCAAAAAGCATTGCAGGATGTACTGCGGTCTGTTGAAGGAACGGATGAGTACCTGGAGTTGGTGGCACGTTATGAAACCAGAGCTGAAAATCCTAACCTCCTACAGTTGGCGCTCGTTAAGCATAATGAACGAACCGGGCGGTCCGCTGCTTCATTATTACTGGAGTTGGGTGGTAGTAAACTTGCCTGGGGTGTGATCAATGCAAAAGACACAACACAACAGAATAACTTGCTTGCAGCACTGGCCGGCGTTGGCAGTAAAGCCTCGGTAGATATGCTGCAAACTATCGCATTGTCTGACAAATATGCGATGACTTTGAGAAAGGGAGCAGCCCGTGTAATCGGCAGAAGCTGGAGCGGGGAAGAACGGGTACTGGAAATATTAAAGACGAAGAAGGTTCTGGCGGCACTTATTCCTGATGTTGTCTCAAGTGTAAAAGGTGCCTGGCGTGGATCGGTGCGAAGTGAAGCCGCCAGCTATTTACCCGAGGATGGTAAAACAGCGGCGGCAAAAAAGACGGTAACGATACAGGAAATAAATGCATTAAGTGCTAATGCTGATGAGGGCAAAAAAGTATTTACAACTGTCTGCGCTACTTGTCACCAGGTAAATAATAGCGGCTATGATTTTGGTCCCAAACTTTCCGATATTGGATCGAAGCTGCCAAAGGAAAGTTTGCTGGAAAGCATCATTAAACCATCAGCCGGTATTGGATTCGGTTACGAAGGTTGGGAATTAAAAATGAAAGATGGTTCGGCGTTATCAGGTATCATTGCCAGTAAGACGGAAACCGATATTGAGCTGAAATTTCCAGGCGGGGGCAGCAAGCCGGTAAAAACTGCTGAAGTTAGAACGCTTACACAAATGAAGCAATCAATGATGACAGAGGACTTGCATGAAAATTTATCTGCGCAGGATTTGGCTAACCTCCTCGAGTATCTAACGGGGTTAAAAAAAAACAATAATCGACCCTGAACGAGAGAAAACAGTACAGAGTATGGAGTTGGTGTAAATTTTGGTGAAACCCAAAGGCAATGCTTTACTCCTTAGTTACCGGAACGCTCATTCGTTAGACATACGAAGCAGTGCGGGGAGGGCATCAGCAACCCGATGTTCTTTGTGAATGTCTACCACCATTCCTTTTCGATCATGTAATAAGTGCCATTGCATGCGCTCACATATTTCAAACCACAGGTCAAAGTAATAGCTGTTGGCCTTACATTCTTTCTGCTGGTGAAAAAGCGATTCTTTGGTAAGCGTAATCAATTCTATATCGCTGTAAAAAGGAACATAGCTATTCATCATCCACGAAGCATCTTTCCTGTTATCCAAATATTGTTTATGCAATGTCTTGTGCACTTGTACCATATTATAAAAACTAAGCACTTTCCTGGCGAGCGGAATATCTTGCTGTAAGGTATCCATCAGCATATTGTTGCAGTAAACAGAAAGTGGTGAAGGAAGATTCGGGATCAGCAACAGGTCGGCTGCATGGAAGATGTTATTGTGTAAAAGGAAACGGCCGGGGGAACAATCCATAATGCACACATCATAGTCGTCCTCTACTTCGCTTAATATCGTTTTTATAAGGTCATGATGTGCGAAGCTAACAGCTGTCATCCTGGATGCATGATTGACGAACTGGTCTGAAAATAAGGGATCATTACTGATTACATCGATCTGGTAACTATCGGTCGGGTGAATAACATCGTAAATGGTTATATACTTATCAAACAACCGGCCATGCGTATTGTTATTTTGATTTTGCCGGTTAAAAAAGAAACTGCTCCCGCCCTGCGGGTCAAGGTCCCAAAGCAGTACGCTAAGACCACTCTTGGCGAGAAAGCAAGCAAGGTTAACAGATGTAGTCGTTTTACCAACTCCTCCTTTGATATTGTAGACTGCAATTTTTTTCACAAGTTGAAACTAATCACGAAACGGTAATTGCTATAATAATCGCATGTTTCTTTTCGATCCCGGTGGTTCGCGGAGTAATTGTTGTAAGTAAAATAACTCACAGGCTATCGGAAGGATTCGTGAATAACTCCAACTATTGTTCTTTATGCGATTGTAAACCGAAGGAGTATGATAAAAGCTGCCGGTTATTTAGTTGCAGCCGTAAGCGCAACGGTGGAAGGATCGCTGATTTTATTTCAAAGAAAGCTGATCAATATTTTCAAACAATTTGTAAACGAAGAATAATACTCCGGACTTAAACTATTCAGCTTTTCTCGGGCACACCTACTATTATTTATTTCACTTTTTTATATAAGATTTCTGTGGCCTTCGCTTCTTCACCCCCCGGTGGAATATTATACGCAGTAATTTTTATCTCATCATCATTTATGATATCAATTTCTGTACGCCATCCCCAGTGCTGTTCTTCTTCCGGTGTCACCCAGGCATAGCTGCCAAGCACTGAAAGTTGATCATCCGCCTTTTTTCCTTCTGAAAACATAATGGCCGTACCGTTGTGAAAGCTATCAATCCAGGCGCTTTGAAATTTCTTTAATTCAAGATGATAGCCAATGATGGTAACTCCTTCAAGGGGTTTATCACCAAAATTTCCTTTGTACTCATGCAGAATAAACCGTCCCCCAAGAACAGGGCGCATGCTTCCCCGTATGGGTGACTCATCGGCAACTTTATCAGGTTCGAACCAGGTCCGGCTGATGCCTTCCCATTCTCCTGCCAGTTTGCTTAAATGAAGATGTGCGCCAGTCGCTTTTGATGTTTCAAATTTTTCACTCATAGTAGTTGATTTTTTGTGCGCCAGTTGAATAAATAAAAATACAACAAGTTTGTATTCGTTTTTTTGTTCATTAAACTAAACAAGCTTATAGGCTGGGTCAGCCATCCTGGTTGGCAGATCATTCGCTCTTTTCCAAAGCCATACCGCGATAAGAAACCTAAGTAAGGGCGTAAATGAAAGATTGTATTTGTGCATCACGTTTTCAAGTAAGGGCGATTTCCAGAAATCATTGCCAAGTAATACAAAACTTGCGATGCCGGAAATAATAAGCATGATGGCAAGCAGCAGGCTAAAGCCTTTTGTCCTGATCAGGCTTAGGCCATAACAAATGCCGCCTAAACCAAATGTCAAAATAAAAAGGCCGAATAAAGGCGAAGTTAATAGCCCGGCATTTGACATGATCAATTTTAAGTTGTCCCTGGTTATCGCGTTAGCGGCGTTATGATATTGCTCTCTTAATCCGTTTATATAAAACAACACCATCATCTGCCTGGTGATCTCCGCGATGGCAAATACGCAGAAGAAGAGAAACCCCAAACCCGTAAGTCCTGGTGTTTTTTTAAACTGCAATAGGGCAAATCCCCACATAGCTACGATTACCAGCAGGCAATGCATGATCACCCACCACCGATTGATCAGATAGATGAGGTCGCGGAACAGGACCACCCGGTCTTCGAAATTGGGCGGTGCATCGGGAAAAAAAGAATGAATACCAAGGGTGGTGATCACCGATAAAAAACAGCATAAAGAAGCGAAGCGGATAAAGCTTTTTTGCACGTGCATGGCGAAGAATTGTTTCTTAATCTACTTTTTACTTGTTGCTAAAAAAAAGGAAAGGGTTGAAGGGTTGTATTTCAGGGAGAACAACACTTTATTAATTAAGAGTGGATTGCCCGATGCCAGTTTTAACTTCAGACAAAAATATCGACTGCCGCCAGGGCAAGCAAACTGCTACAGTTGCTGCCGGCCATTTTGCACATGGAAGGCCCGTGGGTGCTGGGGGAGCGCCTGTCGGGTGCGGATTCTGTATCAAAAAAATATCCAAAAACAAATTGAAGGATAACAAGTTGCCGTAACAAATATTATTTTCTATCTTATGAGTGGATTTGGTTAACCAATTACTCAGGTAAGAGTTTTTTATCGAGTTATAACAACCAGGAAGATCCGAACCAGTCATATAGAAACCTTATTAACTATTGAAAAACTATTTTACATGGAAGATGTAAAAAGCTGGGTCGATTATTACAATAAAAAAGCTACCTATTCGGACAATCCTTTAGAAGTAAGCGATATGCATTTGGGTAATGCTGTGGCGAACCAGCTTTTTTTATTGGCTGAAGAAAAACGGATGCGTGCATTTCTACAACCTGGTAAAAATCGTGGTACCGGCAACCATCTTCTCGACCTGGGATGCAGCGCCGGAACCTGTACCGGCCTTATGGAAAAATATTTTGATTCGGTAACAGGTGTTGACCTTGCATCGAATACGATCGAGATTGCAAAAAAACATCTTCCTAGCTGCACCTTCATCGTGGATGATATTACTACGCTTACAAAAGTGGAGACCGATAGTCATTTTACACACGTTTTAAGCTATGGAGTCATACATTATCTCTCAAAAGAAAACCTCGTTCATTTCTTTTCAGCCTTGCGCCGTATAACAAGGACGGGCACCCGGATAGCGATTTGCCGCATTCCTAACAAAGATCATTATCAGGATTACCAGGAGTTCAGGCAAAGCCGGGAGATCAGCCGTAAGCTCTTTGTCAAAGATCAACTGCAATGGACGTGGGTCAGTGAAGATTTTGTGCGCGGACAAGTTGAAGCTGATTTTGAATTCATACCCATTTTTCCATTACTACAACTGGACTTTCCATTGAAAGCCTTTTTCGATTTTGTTTTGATCAGGAAATGACGGGAGGGTTGACTTGTTTTGGTTGTGAAAAAAGCGACAGCATCGGGACGGTCAAAGTGCTTGTCGTATTCAACCCCCTTAAATGTCTCTATTCCCCTCCTGTAGATTTCTGTAACCGCTATACATTTGTGTTGAATTTGAAACCAAATTAGTAACCACAAAATTTCAAGCAATGGCAAGTGTTAGCACCTATCTCAATTTTCCCCGTAATACGGAAGAAGCGTTCAATTTTTATAAATCTGTTTTTGACGGAGAATTTTTCGGCAACGGCATTATGCGTTTCGGGGATATTCCTGCCTCTCCGGATATGCCGCCTGCACCGGAAGAAGATAAAAACCTGGTGATGCATGTTGAATTACGTATTCTCGGCAGTCATAGTTTAATGGGTACCGATGCACCCGAGTCGATGGGGTTTAAACTGGTTTTTGGAAACAATAGTTATATCAATTTACAGCCGGATACAAGAGTAGAAACAAAGCAATTGTTTGACAAGCTTTCGGCAGGTGGAAAGGTGGAAATGGAATTACAGGACATGTTTTGGGGCGACTACTTCGGATCCTGCACCGATAAGTTTGGCGTACAATGGATGTTTAATTGTGGTGAAAAGAAATAATCTACAACAGGATAGAGGCAGATGCCTGGTTAAGCGTGTCAAAGAAACCGGCATCTGCCGCTTACCTTCAATCAATTTAAATGGATAATTTAACGGTATAAAATGACAACACAGGAAATAGCCAACCGCCTTGTGGAGATGTGCCGCAATGGCAAAACAGAGCAGGCAAAAGAAGAATTATTTGCAGAAAATATTATCAGTATAGAACCACGGGAAGGTATACTGCCAAAAGAAACCCAGGGAATGGAAGCTATACGCAAAAAGGCGGAAACATTCGTCTCACTGGTTGATTATTTTTACGGGGATTTAAAATCTGAACCGGTTGTAGCAGGAAATTATTTTTCACTTTCATGGACCAGTGATCTGCAAATGAAAGGAGGGCCGCGCCAAATGAATAGCGAATTATGCGTATATAAGACCAACGAAGGAAAGATCGTTTCTGAACAGTTTTTTTATTGATGGGGCCTGCCCTGAGATGTTGCTGGTTATCTTAACAAAGAACCTTTTGACTTTTTCAATTTTGACGGAAAACGTTCCGGGTTCACCTGCTTCAGGCATTATCTTTGAACGATATGCTAAAAAAATCATGGAAAAAAATTTCTTAGCTAACCTGTTTGCCGCCGAATTAAAAGCAGAAGATACAGCAACGAGGAGATGCCTCGAAAAAATACCTGAGAGTATCTACTCTTTCAGGCCGCATCCCAAATCAATGGAACTCGGCTACCTGGCATTGCTGGTTGCAGAAATACCTTTATGGATCGTACACATCATTAAAGAAGGTGTGATCGATTTAGCAACGTATAAGAGCTTTCAATTAACTACAGGGAAAGCGTTATTGCAACATTATGAAGATAGCTTCAGCAAGGCCGTACAGGTTTTGCAGGAAGTGTCAGATGATAAATTGGAAGGCCAGTTTATTTTACAAAAAAGCGGCCAGCAGTTGTCCGCATCTTCCAAAATAGAGTCTATCGGATCCTCGATCAATCATTGGGTACATCACCGTGGGCAGTTGACAGTTTATATGCGGCTGAATGATATTCCTGTACCCTCCATTTATGGACCTTCGGCAGACGAAAGAACTTTCGGATAGTGGTTTAGTTATGCCGGAACACGAATTTGTCTTTCGATTTCAGGATCCGCAGGCTGACCGATCCCTCTCTTGAGGGAGATGGAACACAATCGACGCTTTCGAACTTCACAAAATAGTCGGTATCTGTTTTTTCAAACGACTGAAGGAGCAGGTAGTTCGGCACTTCGGTTGTAATAGTATCTGATTTTATCACGGAACAGATCAGTGAATCGGGCACTATCTTAAACCGGAAGCTGTCAACACTTGATGGTAAATGCGAAAGCGTGAACAAATTGGTAGTCAAAAAAAGGGAGTCGTTAAAACTGCTTTTTCTTTTGATCCCATCCATCTCCGGGAAGGATTCAACCAAAATTGTTTTTAACGCCACTTCGATCACCTGTGTTGTGTCAGCCCTCGATGAGCTTTGCTTCCTGCTTTTGTCGGTACAAGCTGCTGCAACAAGCAGGAGGAGCAATAATGAACGCATACGCATTGCTTAGGTGAAACGCAAAGGTACAAGCTTTAAATATGTAATGTAGGATCAGGCATCTTAAGCACAAAACATATACGGCACGTCTTTGCAGGCCACAGTTGCATGTTTTTAGTTTCAACAGATTTGGAGGCCGTGCAATCTGATTAGTCCTGAAAGCCGCAAATTGCGCGGTGCTTTTGGAATTACTATTGTATTTGTGAAAAACGAATGATAAGTAATAAACATATCGGGAATCCGTTGATATCTTCCTGCTGTATCGGTGATGATGGTGATGGTTCCGGAGGTTTATCTTTTATCAAATCCATGTTGTTCTGTTTGTATTATTCGTTGAAAGTTTAATGTGCCGGTACCGAAGTTTTTTTATGAATGTTGCGGCTTCGCGAATGACCTTGTTGAATAGTTAGTTACTTATGTTTTTAATAAAAACATATATCAAAAAAGGGGGAATAGGAAAATTCGACAGCATGCGACCAATGAGGCAACGGATAATGGCAAGAACGTTTTACTGTGCGGAATTAATAATTGATGATGTTGTTTATTTCCTATTTTATAAATTAGGTTGGAAGGGAAAGATTTTTTTTCGTTATGCAGTCCGTGTATTTATATTTTTGATAAACGCTATAAGAATAAAGAGCTTTGAGAATGAATACAGAAAGGACTGAAAAGGCATTGGCGCTGTTTGATGCTTATAATAAGCAGGACCCAAATCTAATAACCTGGAATGGTATTAAATATCCTGCCGAATACTTTTATGCATCGCAAGTGTATGAATGGATAAAAAAGCTGGCGCCACGGGCCGGCGAGGATCTGCTACTGGCGGCAAGGTGTCAGCATATTGGGAGATGGAAAGTTCCGAGAAATCAATATCCTTTAGGAAAAACGGGTTATTACAAATGGCGGAATGATCTTGCAAGATTTCATGCTGATACTGCGCGGAGGTTATTACTGGAAGCCGGCTACATGGAGGAAGAAATAAAGGCTGTGCAACACATTCTGCTCAAAGAAAACCTTCAAAAGGATGAAGTAGTGCAGGTAATGGAAAACGCGTTGTGCCTGGTATTTCTCCAATTTCAATACGAAGATTTTATAGCAACGCATGATGACCAGATGGTGATCAGGATTTTACAGAAAACATGGCGTAAAATGACCGGATCGGGCAAAGCAGCAGCTCTCTCACTCGATTTCGGTGAGAAAGGGAAGGAATTACTGAAGATGGCCCTTGGCGACAATGCAACGGGAATTGGCAAGGCGTGATTCATAGGCATTCATAGAATTACCAACAGCTCCAAGCCCGCCACCCATTATATTTCAACTATTTTTGCAAGATTTTCTTATTCATTTCTTCAACAGGTGATGTATCGGAATGGCTTCGAGGTAAGGCGTTAAATGTTCCGCATTGGGAAATGCCCTGTATTCCCGGATCTCTTTAGTGTCCTTGCAGCAATACGTTTCTACATAATAATGAGGTAACTGGAAAAGGAATACGATGTAGTTCAACACCTCCATTTTCGCAATCACCACTCCTTCCTGTAAAACAATAAATCTCTTTTCTTCCTGCGTCAACAAAATAAATTCTGATAGTTTCATAAATGCCGGTTTTAATACTGTTACGTAAAATGCAATTAGTAAACCCGTAGATGCAGGGAGAAACCCTGTTACTAACGAAAATCAATGAACTTACGAGGCTGAGACGTTAACTAACAAAAAATGAGGCTGGACTGAAAACTTGCCATTGAATGGCTGGATGAGATTACAAATATAAAAGCGATTTTGAGATATCCAAATTTCGTTTTGACCAGCCACCAACAATAATTACCGTGTCAGTAGCATCTTACCTGTCTATTTGGTTGTTTTCGGAATACGAACAAAAGCGTACCGTATAATGGGTATTTTGTTTTCCCCAAATTTTTCGTTTCTTAGCCTTTAAAATAACGCCCCCTATAATGAAAGCTACCCTCTTATCGCTGCTTGCCCTGTGGATTGCAATCTTAGCACCTGCACAATCAACTTCCAAAACATTAAAAAAAACGCTTGATCTGAAGATGTCAAAAACAGCTGAGGATGACATGTCCGGAACAAGAGGGGCTGCGGTAGTCTGGCACCCGGTTCAAAAAAAATATTATGCCGTCTTTGCCGGCAACTACGAGTATCCATTATCAGTATTTGATAGCAAAGGCAAAAGGCTGTCTGCAACAGATCAGGCCGCTTTGTTTGATATCAGGGGAATGTGGTATAACCAGGTAACGAAAACCCTACAGATGAATGGCTATAGCGAGAATGGATGGGCTGAGTATAAGTTGGATGCAAAAGGTATCCCTGCCGATGTAGAGATGTTGTATGAAGGCATGAACCAGCCCGATGCGCAAAGCACAGGGTTATACAATGCCAGGGAAAAGGCTGTTAGCTTTTTTAACAACGACGGCAAACTTTACAAATACGACCTTGCTTCCGGTAGTCCTGTCAGCAGCGTTACTCTTTCGCTTGGGAAAGTAAGTGAGAACGATGAATTTGAGAATGAGGATGTGATAAAAGGATACAACTTGTCTGCTGTTTATACTGATATACCGGGTTCAGAGATCGCATTGCTCAATCAGTACGAAAGAAAAATCGAGCTCTACAGCCTGCGCACCGGGTTTAAAGTAAAAGAATTTAACTTGCCCGAAGATGCTCCGGCCGAAGCGCTTTTCAACTTTGCCTTTGCCAATGGGACATACTGGCTGTTCGACATGAAAGCCAGAACCTGGAAGGGTTATAATTGAGCTGAATGCGAATCAATTAACGGGTGCGGAAAAAACAGGTTGACAAGCAATATGTATAAACTTATAAAGCAATTTCCAGCCGCCATAATTGACCTGGAAAAAATTTGATTATAATCGCCTCAACCAGCTAAAAGATGGAAAGAAGTTATAATCAACCGATAAGTGAAGGACATAAGGATCAACCGGCGTACAGTTGTCATTTACGTATTGTGTACCGCGAAACAGCGACCCTTATATTTTAGATAATGAAACTTAAAGGGAAAGAAAAATATTTTTGGAAAAAAAATTTCAATATTTCGAATGCCGCCCTGATTCCTTCCAATCTCGATGGGATCAAGGGAATTGATTCGGATCATGATGACCAGTTTTTTTTCTACCTGGCAAACAGGGTTACAAGTATCCAAAGTATTCATCTTCGATGCACCCAGCTGACAGATGAGGGAGTTAAATACATTAGTCAGTTCAAAAACCTGAAAGAGCTTACTTTAAAAGATCATATAGGTATCACAAAAAAATGCCTGCCCGATCTGAATAAACTAAACGATTTAGAATACCTGGATATTTCGAAAAATGAAATTTTGCTGGAAGATCTATATGCTTTAACCAATCTTAAAAATCTTCGGGAAATTTATATTTCGTCCGATAAGCCAGAAACTCAGGTTAAGGAAGAAATCGAGAAATTGAAAATTCATTTTTCCAACTGCAACATCACTATTTACTAACTCTTCTTCGTGCAGCTACACGTCATATGCATTATCAATGCCTTTAGTGCCCGATCCCGTTTCCTCAGCAACCATAATTGGTCCTTCTTCTATGGATATACATAGGTACCCGTTTTAACATAAAAGAATTTAAATTGCCAGAAGAGGGGCGGGCTGAAGATAATTTATCTTTGTCTTTGTTAATGGCAAGTGCCGGCTTCGATATGAAGAAACTCAGGGAAGATTATCAGATGGCTGGCCGTGATGGATTAAAACGGTATTCAAAGAAAAGATTAGATATTTATACTGCATAAAGCAAATTTCCTGTCGCTATGATTGACCTGGAAAACATTAAAAATTTTGCTGTTCCACGACCTTGTGGCTGGACGATTTTCGGTAATGCGGCCGAATTCGATGCACTGCCGGAAGCAACGAAAGACCATGTGTTTTTTCTAAACCCTGAAGCCACCGATTACCTGCTGGAGTATGTACATACTGTTCAACTCATCACCGGCGGGGGATGGGATCCTTTTGCGAAAGGCAATTTTAAAACGGTAGAAACCTTTGACGCGTTTTATGGCGATGAGGAAAGCCGGCAGTTGTTAAAGAAATGGCTCTATCACCGCGGGCTACCATTCAGCAACATGGTTTTTCTTTTACAAAGCAATGAACCGGCTATACTCACTACCTGGAAGATGATCCTGCGTTATTCTCCTTTTATATTCCCGGGGGATGATGTGCTGGTCTTTGATAAGACACTCAACTGGTGTTTGTTTTATTACCATGAAAACGAATTATTCTTCGGCAAGGATAACGTTTATGATCCGTCGGAAGTTGAGAAGAAGATGGAAGCGCTGAATGAGCGAAAGAAAAATTTTCCGCAATTCCGGCATCCGTATTTGTAAGCGGGGTATACAGGAAAGTTTGCTGAAAAAGTATATTGGAGTTGAAAACGGAAAAAAATAAAATGTGGCTTTGTTGGACAAGATGTTGAACAACCATCTGATGATAGAAATAATTATTAAGCCTCTGCAAAAGCGGTGGCTTTTTGCTTGCTGGTTAATTTCCCCGGGCGATTGAATAAAACTGTGAAGCTGCAGGCCTCGCAGGGTTTGGGTATCCTTCTCCTTTCAAGCTACGTATCATTTTTTGGCCGCGGATTCTGACTAAGCACTTCGCATAAAGCGTCATAAATTTTGGGCAAATGTTTTTTTAACCCTGTAGGTAGTTCAAAAAAGGCTTCTACACTTACTGCCCAAAACTCTTCAAAATTGGTAAAGGCATAAGTGCGTAAAAAACTACAGCGGTGCAGTAAGGCCTGTATAAGAGCCGGCCCGTAATGCCGTGTATATTTTGAGAAATCAATTTTAAATTCTGTATCAATTCCAAATTCTTTCAATTGGTTTTGGTGGCGAAGCGCATGTGCCATTTCGTGTAAGGCTGTTCGCTCCATCGTCATCATTTTCAAAACCCAGGTTGAAAATATTTCCATGAAATGAAAATTCCTTCCTCCGATACATGGCCCACTGCTAATTCATTAAACTCTTTTGTTCGGTATGCATCGGGCAGTATAAAAATGTTTTTAAAGAACGGCAACTGGTAACTTCTTAAGCCAAACGTAAGCTGTACGGTGCCGCACTTGCCATCTGCGGCCCTGGTTCCATGCCTGTAAATGAAAAATTTCACTGCTTTAAAAATAATTGACCCGCTTTAAAAAACGGAGTTTATTGCTATTGGGCAGTTTGGTATAATACGATATATGGCTGATTGATGGTTGTGTGATAAAAACGGGTCGTTTGAGTCAGTTCTTTGTAGACTGGCGGTATTTCCGGGTCCGTATTTTGTAATAAGGAAATTATAATTTTGTGCAGTGGGTTGGTCATTGCTGCAAATCTACTATTCCTATAACATAGAAATGCTCAACAAACGATCGCCTGGCACTGAGATATGGGCCGGCATGTTCAATTGAACCAAACTGCATATCCTTTTCTTCGCAGTTCCAGGGCTAGCTTTTCTTCCATCATCATTGCTTGTTGCCTTGTCATCCGGTTCAAATTTATAGGATCGTAAAGACTGGGACGGAGATAGGAGCCATATTTCCGGGCAATGTAACCGGAGAGGTTATGACCTTTCGCGTTTATATAACCGGTTTTATGTTGTTTAAACCGTTGGGCCGGGGTCTTGCTCGTCATGCCTACATAAAGACATTCCAGTACTCCGTTAAATTGTGGATTAGCAGTTCGGAACCTGGTGTTTTCGGTAAACACCCGTTTAGATAGTTCAATCACGTAAACCTGGTATATCATTCCTTGGCGCAGGGTTGGTTATTCATGCAAAATAAGCATCATTAATTCTTTGCACAAAGCTATTCACCAAAAGCCTGACCGATTATATGTTGGACGTTGGGTAAACGCAGGTCTGGAACAAAGCATAAACAAACATTCGACAATTGGATTGCCGTCAACGGCTCATAAAAAAATTCTTTAAAAGGTTTTAAAACTGCAAGGTGATTGAAGGTCGCTGTTTTGCTGTATTTCTGCAATGCATTTCTCTTACCTTTGCGCCTCATCTTTTCCTGCGCCCTATGCTGAAGGAAATAAATAAGTGAAGCATGGTTTACTTAACAAGAAATGAACATTTTAACGCTGCCCACAAACTCTATAATCCAGCGTGGACCTACAAAAAAAACGAAGAAGTATTCGGAAAATGTGCAAACGAAAACTGGCATGGGCACAACTATGAATTGCTGGTGACCGTAAAAGGCGACCCGGATCCGGATACCGGCTTTGTATGCGATGCAAAAAAACTTAGCAACATTATCAAAGATCATGTGATAGAAAAAATAGATCACCGCAATCTGAATGTTGACGTAGAGTTTATGAAAGGCAGATTATGCAGTACGGAGAACCTGGCTATCGGCATTTGGGAACAACTAGTGCCGCACCTGCCGGCCGCTGTCAGTTTGCATTGCATCAGGTTGTATGAAACACCGCGCATTTATGTAGAGTACTTTGGCGGCTAACCGTGTAAATAAAACTTTTGAGCCGTAATACTGTTATGGAAGATGATAAAGTTCGTAAATTAAACGTATGAGTAAGAAGGTGGCTGTTTTCAGGAAAGAACATTTCAATGCGGCACACCGCTTGTATAATTCTGTTTGGGATGACGCTACTAATAACGATATTTTTGGTAAATGTGCATTGCCAAACTATCATGGGCATAACTACGAGCTTGAAGTAAAAGTGGTCGGCTTGCCGGACCCAACAACGGGATATGTGATAGACATGAAGACGCTGTCTGACCTCGTACAAAGAGAAATACATTCCCGTTTCGATCATAAAAATCTGAACCTGGATACAGTGGAGTTTAAAACGCTGAATCCCACGGCGGAAAACATTGCTATAGTGATCTACAATTTACTCCGTCCTCACATTGATGAAAAAATGGACATGCAGGTACGCCTTTATGAAACGCCCAGGAATTTTGTCGAATACCCGGTATGATCGGCTGGTGGGTAAATAGGTTCGGCTGACAAAATATTTTGCGGGATGTATTATTTTAAGTTGCGAATTGTGAAATCAAACGAAAGAAATGGCATATAAACGAACGGAACATTACGACGAACACACCACAACAGGGTTGATGGAAAATTATCGCGAGGTATTAGGACTGATTGGCGAGGATCCCAAACGGGAAGGTTTATTGAAAACACCCGAACGGCTCGCTAAAGCGATGCAATACCTGACACAGGGATACCAGGCTGATGCAAGGGCGATTTTAAATTCCGCTAAATTTCACGAACCGATCAGCGAAATGATCGTGGTCAAGGATATAGAATTATATAGTATGTGCGAACACCACATGCTTCCTTTTTTTGGAAGAGCCCATGTGGCCTATATTCCCAACGGATGGATTACCGGTTTGAGCAAAGTGGCAAGAGTAGTGGATGTATATGCCCGTCGCTTGCAGGTACAGGAACGCCTTACACTGGAGATCATGAATGCTATAAAGGACACACTTAACCCGATTGGCGTGGCCGTTGTTATTGAAGCGCAACATCTTTGCATGATGATGCGCGGTGTGCAAAAGCAAAATTCGGAAACAACGACGTCTGCTTTTGACGGAGAATTTCAAAAAAACTCCACCCGGACCGAATTTCTCAAACTGATCTCGTCCGACCTCAGTCGCCGGTAAACTGAAATCAATAAATGACGACGCTAACAAACCCGGACTCTTTATTACCGAAGCCCGGACCGAAATACTTTCTTATTGTGCCATAAAGATTTTTTTTCTTAAAACCTTTGTGGCATTTTTGTTTGATAACTACCATTTATGAAGCATGCTTATGTTTTTCCCGGCCAGGGATCGCAATTTCCGGGAATGGCAAAAGATCATTATAACAACAGCGCCTTTGCAAAGAAATTATTTGAACAGGCCAATGATGTGCTCGGTTTCCGTATTTCCGATATCATGTTAAATGGTAGCGAAGAAGATCTGAAACAAACGAATGTTACGCAGCCCGCCGTATTCCTTCATTCAATTATTGCCTTTAAAAGTATAGGAAGTGCAAAACCCGATATGGTGGCAGGTCATTCTTTGGGTGAGTTTTCGGCATTGGTGGCAAATGGCACTTTAAGTTTTGATGATGCGCTGCAATTGGTATCGGTCCGTGCCAAAGCAATGCAAAAAGCCTGCGAATTAAACCCGTCTGCGATGGCGGCGATATTAGCATTAGCCGATGAAAAAGTGGAAGCGATTTGTGCAGAAGTACAGAAAGAAACCGGCGAAATAGTGGTAGCTGCTAATTATAATTGCCCGGGCCAGTTGGTCATCAGCGGTTCGATAAAAGGAGTGGAGATAGCTTGCGAAAGAATGAAAGCCGCCGGGGCGAAAAGAGCATTGATTTTACCGGTGGGCGGGGCCTTTCATTCGTCATTGATGGAGCCGGCGAAAGAAGAATTAAAAGCGGCTATCGAGGCGACGCATTTTCATACACCGGTTTGTGCTGTTTATCAAAACGTAGTAGCGAAAGCCATATTTGACAGGCAGGAGATCAAATACAATCTCATAGAACAGCTCACCGGGCCTGTTCGCTGGACACAAAGTGTGCAAGCGATGATCGCAGACGGCGCCTCCAAGTTTACCGAAGCAGGACCTGGTAAAATATTGCAAGGGCTGGTGTTTAAAATTGATAAATCAATGGAAACAGATGGAGTAAGTTGAGTAAAGCTTTCCTGTGGTGCAACCAAACTATCGCTTGCGGCTATTTAAAATTTATAGAACAATTCACCCACTCGGCATCAAAATTAGCTTTATACTTTTTATAAAAATTGATGGCTGGTTCATTCCATTCCAACACCTGCCACATCATTCCGCTGAATTGTTTTTCCCTGGCTTCTTCGATCAGACGGTCCATTAAAAGTTTGCCTATACCTTTGCCTCTTACCTGTTCGGTAACAAGGATATCTTCTAAATACATTCGTTGTCCTTTCCAGGTGGAATAGCGCACATAATATAAAGCGAAGCCTTGTATTACATTATTCTCTTCCGCAACAAATGCCCACCACACCGGTGATTTTCCAAAACCGCTATCAACAAAATGGTCCAGTGTTACGGTTACCTCATCCGGAGCTTTTTCATATACTGCCAGTTCCTGCACCAGTTGCAATAATCTTGAGCAATCTTCCTTTACTGCCCTGCGAATTGACGTGTTCATTTATCTAAACTGTTTATTTTCCAGTAATTATTTCACAAAGGTTTTTCAAAAAACGCTCTAATATTTACGGTGTCTTATATCCTGGCCCTTTTACAAACCTGCCTGGTTTTGCACCTGTATGTTGTCCCTCGTTTAATACCTGGCTGCCATTTACAAAAACATGGATCATACCTTCAGCATATTGATGAGGCTTTTCAAACGTTGCATTATCTTTTATGCTGGCAGCATCAAAAATGACAATGTCTGCATAGTTGCCGGCTTTCAATTCACCTCTTTTCTGGATCTTTAAATTGGTAGCCGGTAATTTGGCCAGTTTGCGGATTGCTTCCTGTAAAGAAATAATTTTCTCTTCACGCACATATTTCCCCAGCACCCTTGCAAAATTTCCGTAAGCCCGGGGGTGCGGGTTGAATTTCAGAAAATCACCTGCCGGTACATAAGAGCCCTCATCGGATCCGAAACTTAGCCACGGGATAGCAATTTGTTTTTTTATATTATTTTCATCCATCAGGAAGTAAACGCAATCAACCCTTGTGCTGTCCTGTACGATGAGATCCATAGCGGTTTCTTCCGCCGATGTTCCCCGCAACTTTGCAACTTCAGCCAATGATTTGCCAATGTATTTTTTCAGGCTATCCTGTTTGAAGCCAACTACCAGGATATTATCAGGCTTGCCAACAGCATAAAAGAAATTTTCCCATGTATCTGTTTTAGAATTCATGTCTTCGATAGTTTGCTTACGGATAGCGGGGTTCTGCAAACGTTCCCTTAATTTTCCAAAACCCCCATCCTGAAGTGTAGGCGGCATTGTGGCTGTGAGACCCGTTCCTCCGGCAACATAGGTGTACATATTGGCTGTTATTTGCTGGCCTTCAGCTCTTGCTCTTTCTACCCTGCGGATCACGCTATCTATTTTGGACCAATTATCTTTTCCGGCTGCTTTCAAATGATAGATCTCGGCATGAATATTTGCTTCTTTGGAAATAGTGATCAGTTCTTCTATTGCTTCATGCAATTTGTTTCCTTCGCTTCGCATGTGACTAATATATACGCCGCCATATTTCGATGCTTCTTTGCACAATTCGATCAGTTCATTGGTTTTGGCAAAAAAAGCAGGTGGATAAATTAAAGATGTTCCTACACCTAAAGCGCCTTCTTCCATCGCCTGGCTTACCAGCAGTTTCATACTATCCAATTCTGCATTGGAGGGATCACGGTTTTCTTCGCCGATCACATTCATGCGAATTGTTGTTGCTCCAACAAAGGAAGCCACATTGCAACTAACGCCTTTCTTTTCCAGCCAATTGAGGTACTCGCCTAGTGTGGTCCATTCGATTTTATATTTAGCATCTGTTTGCGATTCCTGCTGTTGTTTTTTTAATTGCTCATTCAGCGGCCCCATGCTCCAGCCTTCACCCATTACTTCTAATGTGACGCCCTGTCGAATATCACTCTGTGAATTGCCATCAGCAATTAAAGACTCGGTGGCCCAGCTAAGCATATTAATAAAGCCGGGTGCAACCGCATTTCCTTTTGCATCAATTTCTTTTTTTGCCGAAGCATCTGAAAGATTGCCGATGAAAACGATAGTGTCATTATTAATTCCAATATCCGCTTTAAATGGTTCGCCTCCATTGCCATCGTAGATCATTCCGTTTCGAATGATCGTATCATATTGATCTTCTTTATTGCATGAAAAAATAATGAGCAACATCGCAGCCAGCGAAAATGTAAGCTTGTTCATATTAGGTGTAGTGTTTCTATTTTTTCTTTGGTGCTTTAAATGTTCCATTGGGTTGTACGAAGTTTAACGCAGTCACTTCGTTTTTTTCTGTTACGTCAAACTTTACGCTAAAGCCATCCAGCGCTTTTAACTTAAACTCATGATTACCCAGCGGGATCGTTTCATATTCCGGCTGTCCGGGAACAAATACAACTAACACCGTTCCTTTCACAGTGATTTTTGCCTGTACACCGGATAGTTCGTATTCGCCAATATATTTTTCGAGCTCGGATTTACTGATGGCTTTAGGCTTTGGCTTATAGACAAAGTCCAGCGGTTTCAGTGAGGTTTCAAGGATCAGGGCAATCGTTTCAATTTTTCCGGCCTCGTTTGATCTGAAATTAAGACGCAATCCTCCTGCTGTGGTATCAATGCCATCTGTTTTGTCCATGGTCTTTGCTTCGAACACATCGTAATGATAATGGCGAAGCCAGAAAGTTTCCTTAGGAGTTTGACAAAAAAGAGAATCATTTTCTACAAATATTTCAATGTCGCCATAGCCGGGATGGTTGAATATTCCTTCGTAATCTGTAAGCTGATGTGAGGGTTTGGTGTTTTTGACCTGGTTTGACACGGTGCTTTTTTCACTTTCTTTCTGTTGCGCTTTTGCTTTGTCAATAGCTTTTTTCCGGTTTTCACTCCAGTTGATGTATTTTAATTTTAGCACACGGTCAGCCACGAGGTTACGAACGATAGAAGGAACCGCTGAACCATCCTGGTTGGCTAGTACAACAATGCCAATGCTATCCGCCGGGAAGAAACTTGCACTGGCTGAAAAACCGTCAATATTACCGCCATGTTCTACACGATAATGCCCGCGGTAAGAGGAAAGAAACCAGCCGAGGCCATAATTGGAAAAATGAATGTCAGGATTTTCTTTATCCGGCAAAGCGGCCCCGATCACCATCTGCGAACTGATTGCGTTGCGAACATAAGACTCAGGCAAGATTTCCTTGTCATTAAATTTTCCATTATTGATCCATGTGCTCAGCCAGTTCGACATTTCATTTACACTGCTGTTAATACTTCCCGCAGGACCCATCCCTGAAATATTATAGTAGTCTATTTTTTTTATGATACTGTCTTTCTCCAGCCGGTAACCGATTGAATGATCAGGATCTTTAGTCATATCGGCTATGGAGAAGTTTGAACGTGTCATAATTAATGAATCAAGGAACCTGTCTTTTATATTTTGTTCCCACGTTTTACCGGTGATCTTTTCTGCGATAACCCCCTGCGCTAAAAACATGAAATTGTTATACTGCCATCTCTCACGCAGACCGGCGTTGGGCTCCTGGTATTGAACCCGCATAAGTAAACTATCATGCGATGGCATATTAAAAAGATACCATGAATAGTCATGGCGCGGCAAACCGGTCCGGTGCGACATCATATCTCTTGCGGTCAACTTGTCGTTCATCTCTTTATTGTAAAATTTAAGAAAAGGTATATAGGTCGTCGCCGGTTTATCAAGGTCCAGTTTTCCTTCTTTCTCTAACACGCCCAGTAGCGATGAAGTGAAGGCTTTTGAGCAGGATCCAATGGCGAAAAGTGTATTAGGCGTTACAGGAGTTTTGTTTTCACGATCGCGATAGCCAAAGCCTTTGCTATAGACTATCTTATTTTTTTCAACTACAGCTACAGCAAAGCCTGCGATCTTCCAATCGGCCAGGATTTTTTGTAACTCGTTGTCCAGCCCGGTTGACCATGTTTCCGCAGTTGATCGTTTTTTTTGTGCAAAGGTTAATGATACAATGAACAATAATAAACCTGTAATGAACAACTTTCTCATAGTAGTTAGTTTAGTGCAAAAGATAACAAAAAATATCTCTAAAGCGATTGGTCGAGATCAGCAATAATGTCCTGTATGTTTTCTATTCCAACGCTCATGCGGATAAGACCATCGGTGATGCCGTATCTTTCTCTTGCTTCTTTTGGCACACTAAAATGTGTCATGGAAGCAGGATGACAAAGCAATGTATCGCAGGTGCCTAGGGAAACTGTACGGGTACACATTTTTAGTTTATTCATAAAATCAATACCACCCTGGAAACCTTTTTTCAATTCAAAGCTCATCATTGCACCGGGATGCTTCATTTGCTTCATAGCTACTGCATGATCTGGATGTTCAGGAAGGCCGTTGTAATTTACTTTCGCTATAGCAGCATGCGTATTTAAAAAATGCGCCACTTCCATTGCATTGTTGCAATGTCTTTCCATGCGTATTTCCAGGGTCTTCATTCCATTGATCAATAGGAAGGTGTCGAACGGATTGCTGCAGCCGCCGAGCGTCTTATACATTTTATAGCCCTTAGTAGCCATCAGGTCAATATTCCTGCCTAATAATACACCGCCGATAGCCGTACCATGCCCGTTCAGAAATTTCGTAGTGGAATGAACAACAAAATCTACATCGTATTTGAATGGTTGTTGAAGATAAGGTGTTGCAAATGTATTATCACAGGCGACGATGCAATTGTACTGCCTCGCTATTTTACTGAGTGCCTCAATATCTACGCATTGAATAGTTGGATTTGCCGGTGTTTCGATATACATCATTTTGATAGACGGATCAGCTTTCAGTGCTTCGGTAGCTTTGTTAATATCCCGCAGGTCAGTAATAATTGATTCTACTCCAAACTGGGGCAACACATTCTGTAAAATTTCTTCGGTGCCACCGTAGAGCGAATAATGCGTAAGTACCTTATCGCCTGCTTTTAAATTCATCATTAATAATGTTGCAATAGCTGCCATGCCGGATGAGTGGAGCAAGGCTTTTAGCGGTAGTGGATTGCCCTTGTCATCGGTGAGACCATAACTTTCCATAGCCGCGATCTTTAATTCAGCTTCCGTAGCAGTTGGATTGCCCCAGCGGCTATAGATATAGCCTTCTTCTTTTCCACTGAAACGGCGCATACCCTGTTCGGCATCATCATATACAAAAGTGCTGGTAGCATAGATAGGCGTTAAATGCGCATAGTTAGGATCTTGTTGATGGCCTCCATGTACAGCAAGCGAACTAAAACCGGGAAAAGCATTGACTTTGCGCATGATATTTAAAGATTGAAATTTTTATAAACAAAACAAAAGGATTATTCCAAAGCTACTTTAAATGAAGTAGATAAGGATATTGCAAAATGGATAGTATAAACCGATATACCGGGGGATTTCAGCGAATGATTACCCTTTGGGAATTATGAAGTATTAAATCTATATCTAACTGGTATTATGTTCTTATCTTGTATTAATCTTAACAGCCATTTTCTATATAAAAATTTATTTAACCGTACCTTTAAAATACTCACAACGAAGTCTTTCTTCCTCGTAAATCTCATTTATTTATAAACGAATCTCAGGTGGTCAATGACTTAGCCTGTTTATTTTAATTATATTATTTCATGGAAAGATCATTAAAGTTTGTCAATCGGGATAAATCGCAATTTTTGCCTACTCTCAAAGAAAGAGTAGATGCTTTTTTTAAAGAAAGGAACATTTCGAAGCATGCGAATAAGTTCATGGTATTTAAGACTGTATTCTTTTTATCCCTTACTGTTCTTTTTTATGTGTTGCTGATCAGTTCGGTAGTCCCTGTTTACGGGCAACTGGTACTGGCTATCCTGTTGGGTATCACCATGGCGTTTGTTGGTTTCAATATTTGCCACGATGCGCTGCATGGTGCTTACTCCTCCAATAAGAGAGTAAATAAAGTGTTAGGATTTATTTTTAACATCATCGGTGCCAATGCTTATGTGTGGAACATTACACATAATATTGTTCACCACAGTTATACTAATATTGTAGGTCATGATGAAGACATCGAGATAGCGCCGGGCCTTATCCGCGTGAACGAAACGGATAAGCTAAATAAACTGCAACGTTACCAGCACATCTATGCATTTTTTCTTTACAGCCTGACAACGCTTTCATGGTTTTTCAGGAAAGATTACCTGAAGTTTTTTAAGAAAAATGTTGGCGACAGCCATAAAAACAACCATCCGCGAATTGAATATTTTAACCTGTTCTTTTATAAATGCATTTATTATTTTCTGTTTATTGTTCTTCCCTTGCTGGTGATGGATCTGACATGGTGGCAGTTTCTAATTGGGTTCCTTGCTATGAATATGGCGGAAGGATTGGTACTGGGCCTGGTATTTCAATTGGCACATGTGGTGGAGGACACGGAGATCAGGTATGCGGATGAGAACAATAGTATGGAAGATGCATGGGCCGTGCACCAGCTAAAGACAACGGCCAACTTTGCACCAAAAAGCAGGCTCGCATCTTTTTTATGCGGTGGTTTAAATTTGCAGGTAGAGCACCATCTTTTCCCAAGGATTTGCCATATACATTATCGCAAGATCTCCGACATTGTAAAAAATACAGCTGCTGAATTTAACCTCCCGTATAATATCAATACGAGTTTTGGAATCGCCCTGCGATCACATTATTTATTCTTAAAACGTCTCGGCAGAAAGGAAAAGTGATTTCCTAATTGCTGCACTGGTCAATTACACGGATAAATCGGGCGGGTGCGTGAATCAATAAGCCCATTTCAGCAGCGTAGCTCCCCATGTAAATCCACCACCGAACGCAGCAAGCACGATATTATCTCCTTTGTTTAGTTCATGTTTCCATTCCCATAAACAAAGCGGGATAGTAGCGGCAGTGGTATTGCCATATTTTTGAATATTGACCATTACTTTTTCTCTGGACATACCCATACGGTTGGCAGTGGCATCAATGATCCGCATATTGGCCTGGTGAGGTACCAGCCATGCAATATCATCACCTGTCAGATTGTTTCTCTCTAACAATTCAGCACTTACGTCGGCCATGCCCTTCACCGCGGCTTTGAATACAGGTTGGCCGTCCTGGTAAATGAAATGTTGTTTTGCATTAACGGTCTCTATACTTGCGGGTCTTAATGAGCCGCCTGCTTTCATATGCAAGAACTGCCCACCACTACCGTCACTTTTTAAGATGCTATCTAATACTCCAAAGCCGTCATGATTCGGTTCAAGCAAAACAGCGCCTGCGCCATCACCAAAAATAATACAGGTGGAACGATCAGTATAATCGACAATAGCGCTCATTTTGTCAGCGCCAACGACCACAACTTTTTTATAACGGCCGCTTTCAATCAATGCCGCTCCCAGTGTAAGTGTATATAAAAAACCCGAACAGGCGGCAGATACATCGAAACCCCAGGCGTTTTTAGCTCCCAGTTTATCACACACAATATTTGCTGTTGCCGGAAAAACCATGTCCGGAGTAACCGTGCCTACGATCAGGCAATCTATGTCTTCGGGGCTAATGCCTCTTTTTTCACATAATTGCCTCACTGCTGGTACCACCATGTCGGAAGTAGCTTTGCCTTCACCTTTCAATATTCGTCTTTCAGAAACGCCGGTTCGGGTGCGGATCCACTCGTCGTTGGTATCCACCATTTTTTCGAGGTCAAAATTGGTGAGCTTGTCTTCAGGAACATATCCGCCAACGGCGGTGATGGCAGCAGTAATTTTTTTGTTTATCATGTTGAATTATTTCAAATAAAAGTGAGCAAAGGTAAGGCAAGAACGATAATGTTGAAATAAACGGTTAAAAATCAGTGCTATCCGACAATAACTTGCAGGAGCGAGCAGCGAGGGTTACGGCTGCATTGCTGGGAGATTTTTGTCGAATGACCGCAAGCGGCTTCCGGTTGTAAGAACACCAGGTTAAAAAGCAGGCAATGGTTAGTTAATGATTGATTGTTATTAGAATGGACAGAAGCCTTTCAAATGGACAAATGTGCAGCTTTGATGATCATATCTAGTAACGATTTTACGTAGTTAGTTGATTAAATACCGGACATTCCGGCATATTTACACAACTTGCTTCTTCACGGCGTGGATTTTTAAAATAGCACATTTGTTTTCCTATTTTCGCAGCCATGATAGCTTACCTGAAAGGCGAATTTGTTAGAAAAACCCCAGCCAATGTTCACCTGGATGTAAACGGTGTTGGTTACGAAGTGCAGATAACCCTTAATACCTTCTCACGTATTCAAAGCCTGGAAAAAGGTATACTATATACCGTGCTCATTATCCGCGAAGATGCCCATTTGCTGTATGGTTTTTTTGATGCGGCGGAAAAGGAAATGTTTTTACAGTTAACGAGTGTTTCAGGTATTGGCGCATCTACCGCCCGGGTGATGCTTTCTTACATGAAACCGGATGAGTTGGCCGCCGCGATTGTGCAATCAGATATTCGCACCCTGGAAAGCATAAAAGGTATTGGAAAAAAGACAGCCGAGAGAATGGTGCTGGAACTAAAAGACAAATTAACGAAACACCCCATCGAATCAAATATTTCCCCAT
>WUUC01177329.1_pt1 | contig 78580 bp, 109 predicted proteins | sample 6278441 | NCBI WGS metagenome assembly WUUC01 (sample SAMN13675441, study PRJNA597444) | soil metagenome | isolation source: soil | place: USA: Washington | collected 2017-10
GTTCTCAACTGCGCTTGTCATTCCCATTCTCCATTTTGTTGACCTGTCATCATCAGCGCCACGTGGTCAATCGTGGACAGACGGCCCGTGGGCCGTTTCGACATTACTTTTTAAACTGCTCAGCGATCGCACGGTGGGGGTCCGGGTCATTCGCAATGCGTCGCGCGTTGTTGATGCGGTTCTCGACGTTGCGCTTAACGGCGTCGAGGTCCTTGTCTGAGTAACCGTGCCCATTGATCGGGGTGCCATTCAGGAACGCGTGCCACAAGCCGCGTACTTTGCTGAGCTCCCCGCCCTTGCGAATTGAATACCGACCAACGCCATCGACGTCGGTGTGCCACGTCTGCTGCGTCTTGTCCCACTTGATCAGGGGGCCGGGCTCGCATGACCCGACGTTCTCAGTCGCCCCCAGTATCTCGCCGAGGGGTCTCGGCTTCGTTTCGTCAATGCGCAACTGGTCCCTGATCAGGATTGATCCGACCCTGCCGTCCTCGAGCGCATCACGCACCGCGGCCAGCATGGGTTCGACGTCATCATATGTTCCGTCTCTGTGATCGCTGCTTGCGCGGCGAGCGTTGAGATCGAATACCTGCACATGGTACCTTGTCATGTTCGTTCTCCATTAGTGAGCTGTCTTCATCAGTGCCACGTGCTCAATCGTGACAGACGGGGCACCGCCCCGTTTCGACTAGTTGATCATCTTCGCTATGCGCTCCTCGAACTTGGCGTCCTTGTTTTTCTTCTTGCCCTTCTTCTTGATCGGCTTTAGCTCGCCGGTCTCGTAGAAGCACGCGATCATGTCACACACCTTCTTGCGCTGCGCCGTCAGATACTCCTTCTCCGGAGCCGTGGGCTTGACTCCGTGCATCGACCACTTCTCGATCACACGGTCACACGTCGCAAGGACGTTGGCGAGAATCATTCGCTTGCCCGACGTGACCAAGACCCTGACCGCGTCGTCAACTGACGCACTGACGATCACGAGTTGGGTCTTCCGGTCTTGCCCCCACGCCATGAAGAAGGCCAGCATCTCCTCGCCGTCGTTGCCCGGGAGTTGCATGCCGTAGCCCTCGGCCAACAGCGTCAGGCGCTTCGCTTTGAAAGCAATCATTTGTTCATTCTCCATTTGGCTTGTCATCTTCAGTGCGGGGAGTGCCACTCCCTCGCAGACGGCCCGTGGGCCGTTTCGACTATATGATATACGCGGACCCCGTGATCCGATCGTCACGCCTACCGCTCGCACTGTTGAACGTGAACGCGACCTGCTCGGCCTGCGAGCGTGTATACCACGCCGCTTCCTTGATATTATCGGTCCATCCGTAGCCGCGACATGCGTACCACGGGCCGTCCTCGTCCGTGAACGTCACGCGGAAGTCTTCTCCGACTTTATATGGCCTCACGTACTGCTGCGGCCCCTCACTCTCGCCGTAGTCGTAATCCGGCATTGTCATGCCGAACCGAACCTCGTCCCAGTCGATCTCCTGCTCGAATACGATCAAGCCAGTGTGATCAATTATCAGGGAGTGACTGTCGCCCTCGTAGCAATCGAACGCAGGGCCCCCGACTAGTTGGGGTCCGTTCTCCGCGTCACCCACATCCTCAAATGTCTCGGGGTTGTGCTCGTGAACGAACGCCCCTTGGTCTGTTAGCATGCGGTGTGCGAACGTGTTGCTGTGCGCTATTATCGTCATGTTTCATTCTCCATGTATGGTTGACTGCCATCGTCAGGCCGTGGTCATCACACCACGACGACGGGCCCGCAGGCCCGTTTCGGCATTACTTGACGCGCTTCACTTTCTTCTTCGGTTGCTCGGCAACCTTCTTCTTCTTGCCACCCGGGGTGACGAGCTTGGCCGCTTCCTTGCGGAGCGCCTTCTTCGCGTTCGACTCCTTGAACTCGACGGGCTTCGTCTCGAGGCGCTCACGCTGGGGCTTGAGCTTCTCGCGAACGGGCTTACCCAAGGGCTCGTCAGGGAGCTTGACGAGGTAGCGGTTCAACGTCAGCTGCTCGCGCGGCCTATGATGAAACGGGGGCTTTGCGTCGAGGTCAAACTTGATCAGCGATTGCTCGGGACCCGGTTCGATCACGCGCGCCTTGCTGTTGATTATGTAGGCATCAAACACGACATCCCCTTTCTTGAATGTCGGGATCGGTCCGATCGGTCGATAATGTATCGGGCACAATGCGAAGCGCCCTTCTTGCTCGAGGATATGGAACGCATGAGGGCGCAGACCCGCACGTTCGCACAGGTCTTCTTTCGCGCTCTCGGCCTGCGCCTTCGTCGTGTACTTGAAGTGCACGTTGTAGTCTTTGTCCTTCGCCTCGGTCGTGTCGTCCTTGCGCTCGCGCGCAACCTTGGGACCCTTCGGCTTGGGCAACGTGCCCTTGGTCCACGACCCTGCCCACGATTTGACAGTGCCTTCCTTGATCTCGAGCTCCTTAGCCTTCGCGTATGCAGCTTTGAGCCCCTTGTCGGCGCCCCCTGCAGCAACGAACGCGTCATAGATCGCAGCCTTGCGGCTCCCCGCCTTGAACGGGTTCGCTTGTGTCGTCATGTTCATAGTCTTTCTCGTTTGATGGGAAGACGCTCGCGCGTCACTTTGCGTTTCGGTGTCCGTAGCTTGTTGATCAGGGGCGAGGGCCCCGTCTGCTTTTGTCCGACATGTGCGCACCACAGGTCTAGGTACTCCTGCAATACGTCGGCGAGGGCATCGCACTTGCGAACGAACGCCTTCGTCTCCTTATCCTTGTAACCGACTGCCGATATCATCGTGTCCCGATTGTGGGTGAACGCGTATAGGGCCGGCTGGCGTTGCACGTTCTCCGGCAGTCCCTTGTCGGAGATCAGGATCTGCAGGAGCATATACAACGCCTCGGGGTAGGAGCGCACGTCGCGCCGTTCCTTGCGGCCCTTGTGAACGTCCCACACGATACTGAACCCGCCGTTCTCGGCCGCTGCGAGGAACACACGCTTCGCGCCTTCGTCAGCGCTTATCATGCCGTGCTCGTCAACCCATGAGGTGGCCCTCTCGAACGTCGTCAACTCCCTGTTCGCGGGAGATGACGGGATCGAGGAGTGCCGCGGCGTTACGACAACCTTAGGCTTTGGCATCACACCTCCTTGATCGCGTTGGTCGAGATCGTCAACCGCTGGCGACCCCACTTCATTTTATAATACGATCGGCACATACGATTGGTGCTGTACCCGCATTCCTCATTGACGCGCTTGTTATCCTCGATCTCCGCGTCAGTGTATCGATGCGGACCCGAGACGATTGTCGCGACGACCCTTGACTCCATGCCAAGAGGTACGTCAACCTTGGTGCCTTGCTTCAGCTTCATTCGATTGAAATTCATCGCTGAGACTCCTTGATTGCCTTCGCGGTGATCTCCGCGTTGAGTTCGGCGACGTGCTCGCTGATTGCTTTCTGCGAGCCGTCGGTTGTTATAATCGTGAACTTCGTGCCCTTCACAAAGGACCCGGAGTCTTTCATGTCGCGTTGCTCCTGTTCAACGACCTTGCGGTCGTAGTCCCCGAATTGAGGGGCCCACAATTCGCAGGGCGTGCGCTCGAGGAGCGTGTAGTACTTGCGCTTGCCCATCAAACCTGCTCCGCAATCATGTCATTGGTAATAAGGCCCGCCGTGATCACGGCGACGCGTCGGTGATAGTAGGCCGACGTTTCGACATTGAGCAGGACCACGACGATATCGGTGCCGAAGTCCGCGATGATCTGATGGATCATAATGTGGTGATAGTTGGGAGCGTAGCGCTGCTCGAGGATTGCTCTGATCTCATTCCTCTGCTCATTGCCTGCAACGCGCTTCGATTTGGTAGCCATTGTTCGTCTCCATTGTATGGTTGACTGCCATCGTCAGGCCGTGGTCATCACACCACGACGACGGCCCTTAGGCCGTTTCGGCTTTCTTCAAGATCGGCGATGCTTCGTCGCCGTGCGCTTTCTGCCGCTGCGCGATTTGCCATGCCACGAAGTTTGCGTACCTCGTGCCCTGTTCGCGTTCGCCCCCGTGCAACTTGTTCACGGACTCGATCTGCTTTGCAATGTTGCTCATGCTTCGTCTCCATTGTGTGAGCTGTCATCCTCAGTGCCACGTGCTCAATCGTGACAGACCCCGCGGTGCATTACTCTGGCGCGTTGCGGGGTTTCGACGTTGCGCGTCAATTCGCGCTGGCCCTCAACATTGGTTCGGGCAATTTTTTGGAGGTAAAACAAACATGGACCGCGCCTCGTTCGGGAGTCTACACAAGCTCCACGCTCTGGCCGTTCGCAGGATATGGGCTCCTTGCGACGATCACGCACCGGGACTTTTGCGCTACTGCGGCCACTAGGGCATTCGCGCATCAGTCCGTGTGAAGGGCTGCAATCATGCAAGGAGTTTGTTTCGCGCGTTTCATCGCGAGGCCTCGGATCGGTCCCTTTAATCGAATGTCGGGGAGCTTGTACGTCATCACGACGGGGGCCCCATAAACGAACGTTCGATCACACCCCCATTATAGACCCTGTAAAACAAGGGTCAAGGACAATCGGGTTGTCAAAACCCCCACTGTAGCAGGGGCTTTTGAGTACTCCCCGCTATCCACAGCCCCAAATTCGTTAAAATGCAATGTATTCGGTTTCCCCGAACCGATTTAAACCCCGCTACGGGGGCGCTGGGGTGGGGGTCCGGGTCCCCTGCACGATGGGTCGGAACGTCAAATCGAACGCATGGGGCGCGCTCCCATAGACTGCATCGATACGATACACCTTATAGGCGTTCGCGCTTGTTGCGAGGGGGCCGCGCGAACAGGTCCGGGGCGTCGTCAAGGCGCAATCGAGGAACTCGACGGGGCCGAGCTTGACCCTCAGTGACGCCCCACTCGTGTGCCTCGGGCCAATGCTCAATGATGCTATCAGGAAACACAAAGCCGCACGGGCACACGCTGGGCGCTCCGGGCCAAGACTTGCGAGGCCATCCACATGGGTACGTCATGCTGCCAGTCTTTCTCTGACGATTGCGCGCGGGGGCTTGAACAAAGACTCAGGTCCAGTGTTGAGGATTGCCTTCCACAGACTGCGACCCTCGGCGTGAAAATTCAGGATCGATTGATCGACGGTGCCCCGCACGATCAGGTCGAATAGCATCACGGTCTTATGCAGGGAGTACTGCCGATCGAAGCGCTTCTCGGTCTGCTTGCGCAGGATCGCGCCGACAGGGGACTCGAAGTAGATGCCGTACTTCGCGAACTGCAGGTTGAGGCCATAGCCGCCCGCGGAGTTCGACAGGACGAGTCCCTGCACCTTGGGGTTCGACTTGAACTCCTTGCGCGCCCACTCGGAGTCCTTGGTCTTGCCATGGATCGCGACGTGGCCGATCTCGAGGTCCTTGAGCATGTCGCATATCATGCGCGACGAATACTGGAAGTCGTGAAACACGATGAACTTATGCTCGGGCTTGAATGACGTCACGAGCGCCTCGAGCAGGTCGAGCTTGGGGTTCTCGTCAAACTCGAACCGCGCGCGCTCCCCTGTCTCGTCGTCCTTGAACCCGATGAACCCAGAACTGATCTGCCTCATGCGGAGGAACGCATTCTTGAGCTCTTGGTAGTCGCCCTTCGCGATCTTCATCGCATCCTTCGCGCGCTCAAAGTATACCTCGGCCGACTCGGGCAGCACAGCATACTTCGGAATGCGGCTGAGGTGCGGCATGACTGTTTGATCAGCTGGGTACGCGATCGATACGTTATCGAGCCGGTGACTGATCGCGCGCTTACCCTCGCGATCCAGCTTGTACTCGAACCCGCCCCAGAAGTTCTCCTTCTCCTTGAAGTATGCTGCGCGGAACAGGCTGAGAGTTTCGCCTAGGGTCTCGCCACGATCGACAAGGAACACTTGAGACCACACGTCTTCGACGTCACGCCCGAACGGAGTCGCGGTCAGGATAAAGAACACGTTCGCGGACTTGCTCAATTGATTGCACAGACGCCACGGCAGCTTCGCGCGGTTCTTGACGTAGGTAGACTCGTCGAGGTAGACCCCCGTGAAAAGGGCCATCAGTCTTTTGATCTTCGGCTTGTTCGGAACGAGCTTGTTGATCTTGATCTTGTTGCCCTTTCGTTTGCGCCAGACCTTCTTCAGGTCACAGCACATGCGAACGAAGCCCATGTAGGTTTCCACGAACGCGTCAGCGTCGGGGTTCTCCTCGATCAGCTTCCACTTGTTCTTCGTGCTCCCCTGCAACACGACGCACTTCATGTTGGGCGCGTGCTTACCGAAGCCCTCTTCCAGCCATTCGTATTTGTTGATCTTGTTCGGCACGAGCACGAGGTTGATCTTCGTTTCGCGGGTCTTCTTGAAGTATCGCATGAGCGCGATTGACAGGAACGTCTTGCCAGTCCCCGTTTCGTTGAAGTACGCGAACCGTTTCAGTCGTGCCCCTATCGTCAGGCACACCCTTTGATCGCGTCGCAGGGCGTTCCACACAGGGGGGCGGACTTCTAGTTTCCGCATCCTGTTATCTAGTTCCGACTCGCTGATATCCTTCCAACGCGAGTAGTCGCGGTGGGGCCTCAGATGAAAAGCCTTTACTGCGCGTGGTGATATCGTCATCTCAGTGTTGGTTCCCGCTGCCCGTAACCGTTAAGTTGTATGTCGGACGCCTGACACAACTAGCGCTTGCGCGACGTTCGCAGCACTCTATAATGCAACCCGACGTCACATGATGACGTTGCGTAAATAACAGGTGGTTCAAATGGCTGAAGTTAAAGAAGGTTACAAGGGACATCGCGTCGGGTCGAACAAGGGCAAGGTGCACATGGTGTTCGATGAAAAGGGCAAGGACGCCGCGATCAAGAAGGCCGTGGCGCTCGAAATTCAGGAGACGACGGCCCGCACGTGGTGCTCGACATGGGGCGCCGGCAAGGGCAAGAAGAAGGTTGCGAAGGCCGCGCCCGCGAAGAAGGCCGTGAAGAAGACCGCGAAGAAGGCCCCTGCGAAAAAGGCCGCGAAGAAGGCGGCCCCCGCGAAGGTCAAGCGCGAACGTGCCGAGGAGCAGGCGTCGGCTTAATCGATCCTCCCCGGACTTAGACTCCTCAACGCCCCCGGCATCGCCCGGGGGTTTTCTTTGCTCCTCGTCGCTCTTGACTTTGATCTTGCCCAAGTGCCACAGGGCAGCCAACACAGCCCCCAATAGATCAGTCGCCATCGTCGTCACTCCCGTCATCGTTGGACTGCTCCGTGCCTGCGAGGTCTTGGAACAGGGTCTTGTACTCGCGATGCATGTACATTGAGTCGAGACAGAACTGCCCTATCGCGTAACTCTGCGTTATGATGATGGTAAACCGGTCCTGATCAGACCGGGCCTTCGCGACGTACATTCGTCCCAGCCCATACTCGAACTCGAGGTCGCTGGTTGAATACGTCACGACGATATCGCACGTCCCCATAATGGACCAGTCCTCGGCGAGGTGTGTGCCCTTGGCCATCGCGGCTTCCTCACCGGCCTTTGACAACTGATGGGCCGTGACTCCCGCCATGTTGCGTTCGATGCATATCGCGCGCAACTCCTCGCAGTTCACGCTCATTGACCCGCGGATGTTCTTAGGGTCCTTCTTCATGAGGCCGAGGTAGTCGAAGATCAGAATGTCGGGCACGAAGCCCTCGGTCATCTCCAGCGTGTCGAGGTAGGCCCTGATACCGTTGGGCGTCATCTCGTTGGGCTTGAAGCGCTTGACGATCAGGTTCTTGCCCTTCGCGCCCATGTGTTCCCAATGAGAGTTTAGTTCGAGCTCGGCTGTGCCATCGGCTAACGCGAATGTTGCTTTCGCGACCCCCCTGCTGATGCCCGACAGTTCGTCCACGTCACGCTCAAGCTCGGTGACCTCGATCTCCTCGCGGCGCTTCGAGACTGCGAAGATCGATTGCCAGTATCGACCGACGACCTCCTCCTCGTCAATTTCCCCCGACATGTGGACGACCTTCTTGCGGTCCATCAATGCGGTCTTGCCGATATGAATGAGCGCCCACGTCTTACCACGACCCGCGGCGCCGCCGATCAGCATCAACTTGCCGCGCTGGGGTACGATATGCCGCTGGTCCAGCTGACCAATGCCCGTGCGGAACTCGGACTCGAGACTCATAAGGTGGGCCATCACCCTCGAGATGTCGTTGAGGCGCGTGCCCGGACTGAAGTCTGTCTCGCGCGTTCGCAGGAGATTGTTCCATATCTCCTCGATCTCGGGCAGCGCCAGCTGCTCGATGTTATTGATCTTCTCGGCTGACTCCACGATCGCCGCTTTGAAGCGCTGCAAACGGTTGAAGTCCCGCAGCTGGTTCATGACGTACTTGGTATTGATAGTATCGCTCAATGCGATCATGGCCCGCAGCAGGCGCGTGATCGTTTTGCCCCTGCGATTGTGCTTGTCATCGAGTATGTCCCCGAACAGATCGGCCGTGTGATCGCTCGGGGGTTCGTCGTACTCGCGCCAGTAGTTGATGGCACGCTCCGCGATCATGCGGTAGTCGCCTTCCATGATCTCGATGTTCAACATGTTGGCGACGACTTTGCCCTGCTCTGCGTCATAGCAAAGAAGAGTGATCAGGTTTTCTTGCAGCGTTCGATTGATACCGTCTGCCATATCAGCCCTTCAAGTGTTGCTGTATTTCTGTCTGCACGTCGAGGTAGGCCGCTTCCATGATCTGATGAAAACGCTCCTTGTGGTTGAACTCATTCTCGCCCATAACAACGCTGATCTGCAGGACTTCCTTACCCTCGCACCCGCATTGATAACGGAACGAGACTGTCACGGCTTTAAACTCGGTCAGTCTATGCGCCATCAGCGTACGCCCACCAGCTTGTGGATCTGCACGCCGAGGCGGTACCCGTACTTCAATGACAGGTCCCGCGCGTGGGCTAAGTTATCCGAGTTGCGGCCGTCGAGCCCCTCGTCCATTGGCTGCACGTATATCGGCACAACGGGGTGCACGGGTACGAACGCGGACCCGACCTTGCCGGGGTGCTGCGTCGATCCCATGGGAAGGCCCGTGGCAGGCCCACCTTCGCCGGCCTTGACGACGTATTTCCACGCACCGACGAAGCGCTCGATCTTCGGATGGATCTTCGGCGTCTTTGGGCTGCATACGATCAGGTTGCCATGGATCGATCGCATGGGGTCAAATACCGTATGCAGGTCAGGTAGTACGACGGTGCCCGCGGTCTCGACCGAACACGACACGCCGAACTTGTTCATGTGCCGCACCAGTGGAACGATGTTCTGCAGGAGTGGTTCGCCCCCCGTGATCACGACGAGTCGGCAGCCGTGCAGTCGTGACAGCTGCAAGACTTCGTCCGCGAGGCGTTGCAGGTCGATCTCCTGCCCGGTCTCGAACTCCGTGTCGCAGAAGTAGCACCGCAGGTTGCACTTCGACAATCGCACGAAGATCGCGGGGCGGCCGGCGTCAGGACCCTCGCCCTGTATCGTGTAGAACACTTCGTTGACTAGCAGGTGCGTTCCGCTTTCGTTGAACGATCCGCTCACTTGGTTCTTGCCGAACATGTTTGGTCTCTCCTCGAATGATAAGATGAAGCAGTCCTGACTCCATGTAACCGGGGAACTCCCGATTGACGCAGCCCGGTAGTCTGTGGATCCATGACATGAACGTGAGGTAGCTAATCGCGATCCTCAAGTCGGTCATTCGTTTGTGCATCAGCCTGAACCCCACTCGCAGGAGCGCACGCTGCGCGTTCTTGTCGCCGACTCGGGACAGATACTCTTTCACGGTCTCGCTTTTGACCTTGAACAGTTCATACTGTGCGGAGTCGAGCATCGTCGTCAATTTGACGGGGGGCATCCCGGCGTTGCGAATGTACTCAGCGAGGCCTTGGATGATCCAATCGTCGTGGTTTAGAGACGTTACCACACGATCCGCACGGCTGGGTCCCATCGATATCAGAGCGGAGATGTGCTTTCGCAACCTCTTGAGCTCTGCGGTTGATAGACCGTTGACCGCGCGAACCGTTTCGTCGTATGGGGCGTCTGTCATACACGAACATACTATCCGGTCAGGGAGTCGTCGGTATCGTGCCCGACCAGTACTCCGTCGAGCAGTCGCATAGGCGGGGGCAGTTTGATCCCCTTCGAGGACAGGAACACAGCACTCAAATGCTTTTCAAAGTAAGGCACTGAGCGCACGCCAAGCCGAACGGCGTGCATCACGTTGGTGATCGCTTCGGCGTTCTCCCACCCACCCGGGGGCGGTGTCAGTCCCCAGCGCAGGGAGAACACGCGCCATTGATCAGGGTCGAGAGCCATCACGGCCATGTGCCGATCGAGCGCATACTGATTGCGGCGCTCCCCCTCGAACTGCTGCGTCAATGGTGCGGGCAATATCGGAGCGCCGTTCGCGTCGAGCACAACAGCACGCGGTCCCGTCGTTCGCGCTGGGGTGACAGCTGGTGCCGTGCGCTTCATGAACTCGAACAGTTCGTCCCTCGTTATGATCGAGTGATCCGGGTTCGCACATTCCCCGCGATCAGTCTTTGCTTTCAGTTCGTTCCACGCCCGCGAAACTTCGGTCTCAAGTATCATGGCAGCCTCACATGTTGGTCGCATAAAGAATGATGATGGCAACACCCGCGAACGTCGCGGGCCAGAACAGGCGAGGGTTCAACCCCCGCGCTCCTCGGCTTCTCTCGCATCCATCATGCTCACGTACTCCTCGAGCAAGACGACATAAGGCTTTCGATTGCGGGGTGAGGTGTACGCCCACTCCGGACCGAACGTCGCGTCCTCGCCATCGACCGCTTGTGCGACGTCGGCCCATATCGGGTGACCGTGATCACCAGCACCCAGTTGCCATTGGGTAACGTTGCGAATGACGAAGGCCCGAAACTGACGCAACAGGATCTCGACACTCCTTGGATCGACGGGCAGCGCAGGGGCAGGGAGCGGCGCAGAGCATTCTGACGTGACGATACCCCCCGCTCCCGTGCTATCGACATGGGGCGCGCCCGTACTGCGATCAGGGACAGGCTGGGGAACGACAGGAGCGGTCCACATGCGGCGCACGTCCGAGACCTTGCGAATGTGCCATGCGTCTTCGTCATCGGCGCAAAACCGCTCCGCGTCGTCGCGACGTGCGAACCACAAGGCCTTGTCGAGGTCCTGCGTCCATGGGGCGACTCCGGCATCCCACGTTCGGGCCTTGTCACCAAGTCCGTTCATGACGACCCAACCGTCGGGCTCTTCCTCGAATAGCTTCTGGATGAAGCGTGCCGATCGCAGGAGTGCGCCTTGATCCTGTGACTTGAGCCGACCCCATGTGAGGTCTTGTAACTCTGCGAGCTTGGCGGCGCCGATATGCTTGTCTTCGTTCGGACCGTTGATGGTCCGGGCTATCTTATCGATCGTTGGCATTTAGCTTTCCCTTCTGTGCTTCACATTACGCAATCGATCCTTGACGGGAACGAACGCGATCCAATGCAGGTCTTTCATCAGCAACCACCGCGTGTAGTTAGTCGTTGCGAGGCACCCGCTCCAATCCTCTTTCTCAACTTCAAACTTGCGCTTCCAATACGTGATCAGTTCGTACCACCGATCACTGTCTAGCAACGTTTCACAAATGCGACCCTTAACTCCATACTGCTTGCGGAGCCTGCGCAAGACTGACATAGCTCTGTACACTGAACACGCTCCGTACTTGTCGAGGTAATCGGTCAGTTCACGCCCCCTATAAGTCGTGCCTAGAGGTGACGAGTCTACTTGTGTTGACCAAGCCTCCCACCTGATCACGTCTTCGATGACTTGCATCCTTCGCTGCGTGATCACGAACGGACCGTTAATCCATTCGGCCTCGTACCGGCGATCACTTCGATCTCTAGGTAGCGACACCAACGGCCCCTGCAGTAGGCGAGTCATCATGTACTGAACGCAACTGACTCCATTGTACGTGGCCGGTGTGAAGCGCCAAGCTCGGTATACACAAACCAAACATGTGCGCTCCAACACCTGCAACCACTCTCTATTAAGATTAGGTATCTCGCTGATCGGGTCTCGATTGATATTCTGATTGCACAGTGAGCAGTTTTTGATCACGGCTGGACTCCTCGAGTACAATGCGGCGTTCTTCCAACGCGAGCGCACGTTCGCGTTGCTTATTCGTTGTATGAGCTAGCTGCACTTGTGCGAGACTGGCGAACGACGCGGCTTCTTGATGACTGATCGCACCATCCCGCAATAGCTCCATTGCGTCGAACAACGCGTCAGTCAGCCCGTCGTCGTCAGGCCTTTTGTAGACTTTACGATGCACGGTACTTCTCCGCCAATGCAATGACAGCATCAACCTTAAAGTGCTCGGGTACGGTCTTCTTCGACGTACCCATCTTGTCAGCCAAAGCCATTTCAAACCTAGCGCGTTGCAAGCTGGTATTTGCTTGCGTTCGCCTCCGAGTCGCGGACTCCCGCAAATCATCCGCAGTCGCTTCCTTAAGCAACATGTGCCCGAACAACGTGTACCGGTCCCAGAAGTAGCTGCGGACTTTTTCGGTCTTTCGGATCTGCTCCTCGCGCTCTTCCGGCTCGACGGGGTCACGCGCAGTACTCCGCCGATTTATAGTGTATTGATGCCGGATCGTTTCATCAATGCCCCGCGCGACGATCTCAGCCATGGCGTCGGGACTCCTGCGCGCTTGGCGCAGGATATACTGATGCATAGAGTCATCGTCACCAACGTGAAGCTTAAACGCTTCAACTGCAATTGCCTTTAGATCTTTAGGCTTATCTAGCACGAGCGCCTCCCATGTCGTTCGCGAGACGTCGTAGTGATTCCTCGTCAGTCTCGACCCTCCTCGGAGCGGGTCGACCATCAGTGCTGCTGTATTCGTATCGCGGTAGTCGGTCATCACGATCAGCAAGTGTCGTATCGACGCGGCCTGTTCGCAAGGGCGCGTGCCGTGCAATATGTTCGGCGGCCCCCCGCAATTGATCGGCCCGAGCTTCGTCCGCGAGTGGAACGCGAACGAGGCGCGGCTGCGGTTCGATCTCCTCATGGTTCGGAGTCTGCGACGTGTGGCGATCAGTATGAGCGCCCTCGACTTGTTGGCGCTCATACTCGCGCTGCGCAGCTTTGAAGATCGCACCCGGGGGGCGATCGCGGTCGTCTCCAACACCCAACTGGTCTTCTTGCACCTGACGCTGCACGGCGCGCGCAAGCTCCTTCTCCTCATTCATCTCTTTGATGCCAGCCATGAGACCCGCCGCCACCTGCCTCATGATCGTTTCGACCTTAGTGGCCTTGGTCAGGTTCTCGTCGGACTTGAACTTTAGCAACTCGTTCGCGATCCTTAGGATCTTGCGTTCGGTCTCGGACGCGACGAGGCGTTGCTTCAAATCCTCATTGAGGTGTCGGAGATCAATCAACTCCGACTCCATGTTCGCGACGTCTTCTGCTGTTCGTTGTGCCATAGTCGTTTACTCCTGTTGAAGTGATTTGATACCATCGAGACGGGCCTTGCCCGCCATACGATCGCAGTACTCATTCCAAACGTGGCCGGCGTGACCCTTGACGTGTTGGAATGCCAGTCGCCTGCAGCGCTCCGCGTGCCTGTGCAGTAACAACCATATCTCCTTGTTCGGAGCATCAATGAGCCCGTCAGCCAACTGGTGGCGAAATTGAGAGGTCATGCCATTGATCGCATACATGGAGTCGGAATGGATCGTGATCGGGTGAAACCGCAGCTTCGCGTTCTTGACGTAGCGCAGGGCCTCGAGTATGGCCATGAGCTCCATCGTTTGGTTGGTCTGCGGCGCCGGGCAGAAGCCCGACCGATACACGTTCGACTCGTTGCCCTCGGGGTCTGACAGCACGATGAATGCCCAGCCCCCGTGAGTATTCTTCTTGCTCTTGTGCCAGGCACAGGAACCGTCCGTGTAGATATGATGCGGTGGGCCCTTCGGCACGCTCATGCCTGACGCCCCAACTCGTGAGCTCGGGCGTGCGCGTCGTCAAGCTTGTAACGCAACGTCGCCTCGGGGTCGTAGCACATGACAACCCCGATCCCCTTGCGAGCCTTTTCTAGGATCTCCCGGCCACACTCCGGGCAGTGATTGGGCAAGCGTGATCCCAACCATTGGAAGTTATGGTTGCATTCGGGGCACACGATCAAACGGAATGGGATCTTCTCCGTCTCAGCCATCACAGTTTCCCTTCGAGGTGTTGCCAGTTACGGCATTTCGATTTGGCCTTGTCATCTTTGCAAGGCTTGAGGTAGGAGTGCTTGCAGAACTTGCAGACCACGGCCGTCGAAAGCCGTGACCCGTATTTCTCAATAACGAGCTCCTGCATTGGTACGGCCACGGGAGTCTCGCGATCGATCGTTTCACGAACGATCTTCTTCTTCGCAGCCTTCTTCTTAACCGACACGGGTATCTCCTATCGATGCCTTGAGATGAAGGTAGGCTTGGATCACCGGCAGCTTCTCGAGCTCCGCAATCGCGCGGAGTACTCGTTGAATGTTCGGAATCGTTTGCTTCACTTCTTTAGCCACGTGGTTTCCTTTCCGGGTGATACTGCGGGGAGTCGTCGCGGAAGTACTTGTCAACTGTCTTCTCCGCGTCGGCTTCGCTGGCACCCCAGTCCTTAACCAGCATCTTGATGACGTGTGGCCTGACCCATTGATGCCACACGGTCTCGGCTATCACGACGCAATCATCCACTTCCTGTCGCTGAAAGCGTGCAGTGCTGTGGTACATTGCATCGTGAGCAATTTGGAACAGGTCGTTAGGGTGAGCCCCTGCGAACTGTCGCCGTGTCGATAACTCGGCCGCGAGAACGGCACGCGTTAGGTTTGCTATGAACGTGGGTACTGCCCTCATGACGCGGGTATCCTCATCCATGCGATCGGGTCTTGCACATAGTGCGGGTGCTCCGACCCGTGACGCGTCAAGAAGGAAAGCCCTTGAGTGCGGCGTCGCGCGCGGAACAGGATCATAGGGATCGGCTTGCTCTCGATCATATACAGCCCGAGGAAGTCGATGCCGTTACGAAACTGAACCAGCTTCGTCACGTCATAGTTCCACACGGGCTCGCCGGGGAGCTTGAGTGTCGTGGGGAACGGGCGCCACCCGTGGCCGTCGCCGAACGTGTCTCTATCCTGCGACGACATTGTGCCCCCTCGCGTTCTGCCACGCGATCACATGCGGCTTGAGCGACTCCTCAGTGTCTCCCTCTTTGAGGTCCGCATACGCGAGAAGGTCGGCCACGATATCGTCAGCCGTCCACGTCGATATGTCGTACCCGTTCGTCTGCGCGTCATCGAGCATTGCGAATACGCGCTGCTCGTCAGTCGGTGGTTCAGGCATTGGTTCCTCCGTTAAGTACAGCATGATCGCGGTCGCGAGGATCGCGAGCGCGTATAGTGTGGCGAAAACTGTTTCCTCACTGCCCATCGTCGCCCTTCAAGTTTCGATGCGCGACCGCAACAGCACCACGCACCGGGTCGTCATTTAGTTGAAAGACTCCACGCGCTTTCTCACGATTGAATGTCCTCCAATGTTCGGCCATCACCTCGATGCCGTGACGCCGACCGATGGGATAGAACAATGCAGCGCCGGCAAGAAAGCCGACGCCCCAACTGATCAGGGTGATCCCGATGACTTCATACATTGCCACGATCACGCCCCCTCATGAACCCCGCAACAAACGCAACGCGCTTTCTTAGCCATCGTCGTTCTCCATTACAGTTCTGCAGGGAGCGTGATGCCCCCTGCAATTAAAACATACTGCCCGTGATCAGGCCGCTTTGGCGCTGATCGACTCCACCAGATGCACGATCTCATAGCGCATCTTCGTCGCAGCGATCTTGGAGAACGCCTTGAGCAGGCGCTGCGAGGGGGCGTCAGTCAGCAGCGCCGTGAGCTCCGTGGTCTGCTTCGTGTCGGCAACGCCCGTGAAGTAATCGGCGGACTCCCCTAGTGCCTTAGAGATCTGCTGCAGCCGCATCACGGAGACGCGGTTGACACCCTTCTCATATTTCTGGACCTGTTGAAACGACACGCCTAGGTGATCGGCGAGCTGCTCCTGCGACATCTTCGCTTCGAGGCGGCGGACTCTGATCTTGATCCCGAGTGCGACGTCGGCTTCTGACGACGCGCGCTGGCCGGTCTTCTTTGCTTTCTTAACCATAGTCATTCTCCTGTTACAATGTGGGTGAGGGTTTCAGTCCGCAGGCGATGGGCCAGTTCGTGCCGGTCGACCTGTATCAAGTAGCACGGGCCGCTTGGGGCCGAGACGAAGAACGCCTCAAACCCCGGCCATGCGAGCCATGGCGCGGCCGATATCACGCTGCCTTGCTCGCGACGAGACGAAGGTGCCCACCCTTCGTCACCTTGGCACGGGGCTTCCGCTTCTTGGACTTGGACTTCGCGGCCTTCTCCTTGAGTTTGGCCTGCGCTCGAATGAACTCACGGGCCTTCTTGAGCTCAGCCTCAAGCTCGAACTTGTTGGTCGTGCGTTGCCACCTGCGTTCGTAGCCAAGTGACGTCGCGATGGCCATCACCGTCGAGTTGCGAGGCTGGCGTGTGGCGCCGTACAGCAGCGCGTCAACGGTGGCCTTTGCGAGAGTCGCGAGCGTTGCGATCTTGCCCGTGTGTTGACGCCCGCGGAGTCCGGCCTCGTTAACGAGTGACGCGACCTCGTCACAGACGGGGTCTTTGTTCGTGAAGCGGTAGGTTCTGAATTGTTTAGCCATGGTAGTCTACTCCTGATTTTGAGACGGAAGGGGTCTCGGGGTTTAAGCGGAGCAGCTGGTCGAGAGGAATTTGGAACCAGCCGGCGTGATCGAATAGGTCTGCACCTTTTTGTTCTTGCCGCGGCGATGGACTGTAATCAGCTTTTGCTTTACGAGCGCCATGGAGATGCCACCAAAGGACTTCGCAGCTTTGCCAGCCTGCACAAGATAGTGTGCGATCATCGGTCCCGTCATGGGATGCCCTTCTCTGTCGAGCGTTCGCAACACGATGCACTTGCCCGAGGTCCCGTCCTTGTCCTTGCCGTGCTTGCGCTGCCCTTGAAGAACGAGGGCTTGCGATCGAGCAGGCTGCTGATGCTTGAATTGAATGCCCGAGTGCTCCTCGCAGAACAACCAGAAGGCGCCGAAATGCTCCGAGGGGATATGAACGAACTCCAGCTTGATCAATGATGGCTTGGCCATAACACACTACTCCGTTTGCGGATCCCATGACCCGTGCATTCATTGTAGCGCGAATATCGGGGCAATACAATCGTTGCGATTTCCCGTGCAATCGAGGGCTTGGGTCTTGGTACTGGGTACTTAGACTGCGATCACGCATCAGTCTAATTCCTTTCCCACATGAAAGCATCAAAGCCATTGCTTCAGAACTGGAGGTGAGTAGACCCTACGCACAGTCCACGGATGAACTGATTGTAGAGACTACGCATTGCTACGTCACCGTATGGTGTTCAGTCTTTTTCGATTGCATCGGTACCGCAGGCACTGACTGCCTGCCCCGCTTTGGTACTGACCCCATTAGCGCGGGTTTGATCGACGAGCACAACCGGGTTCCGAATTGCTCGAAGGCCTTGACCTTGGTACTGGGTGTACGAAAGCGTCTAGGCAATACATGACTCGTCAAGTCGTTCGTTCAGTTGATCGCATCCCAACCTGGCTAGTTGCTGCGGACTGTCCCGGTAGACGGGTTGACGTATGGTGTCGCTCGAGGGGGACGGGTGATTGCTACATGTGCATGATGTCCCGCTCGTGCATTGAGACATACTACGGGGGTCCCCAGTCTTTTGACATTCGCGAACGTGGGCAGTATGATGTATCACACCCGCAACGAAAGGAACTCCACGTGACGAGCATCTATCATCGCAACCCCAACAAGGTCCCGCCTACGGCACATGCAGGGCGCGACGCGTTTATCATCGGCTCGGAATCCGGGAGCCTCGCCCCCTTATTCGATCTCTCATGCGGTGCTGCCGTGACAGGACTGGGGCACTCGTGCCGGCCCGTGAAGGAAGCGATGCGCGAGCAGATCTCAAATCTCGCATACTGCCACTCCGCACAGTTCACAGCCCCCGCGATCGAGGAGGCTGGCGAGGTTGTGATCTCCCGCGCCCGCATAATCAACTCAAAGGAAGGCGGCCGCCGCTCCAACTTTGACGACGGCGCCGTGACGTTCTTCTCCGGGGGCGCTGAAGCAATCGAAGCGGCCGTCAAGATCGCATTGCAGTACCTGTGTCATGTGCAGCCCGAGGCGCTGCCTGTGCAGATCGTCGGCCGTCGTCATTCGTACCACGGTAACTCAGTGTTCACACTTGCGCTCGGCGATCACCCGCGCAAGCTCACATTGCAGCACGGGTTCAATCTCTCGCCGCACGTCGCGCGCATTGAAGCGTTCGCACCCGACATTGTATGCCCAGAACCGACGCATCCCGACGACCTCAAGGTGCACACCGCGATCACCTTGCGCTCCCTCGAGCAGACGCTCCTAGTCAACGCTGCGGAGAAGCGTCGCTGTATCGTGGTGATCGAGACGGTCGGTGGCACGACACTGGGCATTGCGCCCCCCACCCTCGAGTACCTTATCGGCGTGCGCAAGCTGTGTGATGCGTTCGAGGCCATACTGATCTATGACGAGATCCTGTGCGCGAACTTCCGCACCGGCCGCATGACGGCGTGGCAGTACTATCAGGAGCAAACGCCCCATGATCTCGCGCCCGATATCTTCGTGATGGGCAAGGGCATCACCGCAGGGTACTTCCCCATGTCGGCCGTTGTCGTGTCTGGGCATATTCGGGAGGTTGGGATGGCCGATGGTAAGGTCTGGCATACGTCAACGAACCAGAACCACGTCATCGGGTGTGCGGCGCTATGCGCTGCATTCGAGGTCTACCAAAATACGATCGATGAAATAACGGACCTTAGCGCCTACGTGAAAGACGTAATCAAGCCCGGGCTCATGCAATCGGAGCACGTCAAGAACTTCGTCGGCGTCGGCTTGCTGTGGGGCGTGCAGTTTGATCCCCACAAGCCCGACCTCCACCTCGGGATCAAGAAGGAGTTAATGCGTCTGAACTATACGGCGTACTCCGACGGCGACACGATCTTCTCATATGGCAGGCATACGGGCAACATGATCATGTTCGCCCCGCCGTTCTGTGCCAACTCCGATCAACTCGACGCGGCCCGCGACGCGATCGTGCTGGCTGCGGATCGTGCCACCAAGGACTACCTCTGAGGCCCGGGCACAGAGCGGTTCGGGGGTCCGACGTCCAAGGACCCCCGATTGCCCCGCACCCCCGCTGATGCCCCTGCACAGCGCGAGGACGCCCCTATCGCAAGCCCCCTGCTCCGGACCCTAGAGACAGCGAAGGCGGGGGATCACTCCCCCGCCCCGCCTCGGCCCACGACACCGCGCCAGCACGTCGCGGCCGAATACGCGCTCACCGATAGTGGTGGTCAGCCCACCGGGAGCGCGATCTCTTAGCTATCAGACCCGACGTTAAACGTGATGCCCCCGGCCGCGAACTTCACGGACGAGTTGATCAGCACGTTAACAGGGCCTCCCGCGGTCGCTTTCGATGCGAGGAGATTGCCCGCGGCGTTCGCATCGAACAACGCGATGTAGGAGAACGTTGCCGCGGCGTCGGAGTTGCCGAAGTCCACGTCGGCGTCTGACACGAGAAGGTGCGCGGCGCCGGATGCGATATCGGCGAACGTGACCTCGATACGGGGCGAACCCGAATTGATCGTACCGCCGACTTCAGTGCCCGACGTCTTGGGGTTGCCGTTGAACAATGCAATGTAGAGATTGGTCGGGGCCGTCGGCATCGCATTGCCGTTGAGCCATCGCGTGATCTTGTTGCCGAAATAGGCCGAGAGATCTGAAGCCATCGTGAAGTGCCTTTCTTATGGGAGCAGGTGAGAGAGAATGAGGAAGCCCAATGTGGACAACAACGAATAGATCCAGTACCGGTTGCCCCACCTTGGCGGTGTGAATAGATATGTGCAGCGCAGTATTGTCAGTGCCAGTCCGAACGCGGCCGCGAGTAGTGCGTAGTTCGTCACCTCGCGAAGCCACTCGGGTACAGGGTGCCCGTTATTCGTCAGGCGCAGGATGATCCACACACTGACGGCGCGAACGCCATCAAGACTGAAGATCCAGAACAGGGCGCAGGCCGTCGGAATACCCTCGAGCGTGAACCAACGCTCTTTGTGCGTCACCGCGTAGACGTAGCTGTCCCACATGAAGATCGCGATGACGACTGATAGATTGAGCGAGAGCGGAAAGAGAGACCCGTTCAACCATTCGCGGATGAGCAAGTTGCTGGAGTAGGCGTCAGTCATTTTTGGTCCCTCTGATCCGACCTTCGAAGTCCGAGAACGAAGTTGTCCTTCGTTTCGCGATTTGAATTGACGACCGCAAGTCCGCGTTTGTTCGCAGCCGACGATAAAAAGACTGGTGGAGTCTTTCTATAACTCCGCTGTAGTGTCGCTCAGTGTCCTCGATCTCGGCATTGAGCACGTCGTTGTGATCGAAGGGTGGTACCCATCCGATCTTCTTCAGAATGCGTTCCACATATTTAATCATTTGAGGGGGCGCTTCCTTTTGTGTACTATGGTGCCATTCCCCAGCAACGAACGCAACTCTACTATATGGGCCTGCGACGCATCAGTAATCGCCTTCTTCATGTCGGCCTGACCAGCCTGCATGAGCGCTTTAACGTCTTGAACGTGTGCCGTCGCGATCGTGCGGTTCTCCACGACCATAGCCGTCAACGTGCGGATCGCGTCCGCCATCGACGTCACGGCCTGCGAAGCCACATGGTTGTGGTCGCGTATGTTCTCGTACTGCCCTGCGATCGTGATCTTGAGGATCTCGAACGCTTGCGACAATGACTTGATCAGGCCGGCTTGCTCCTCGGTCAGATCGTTGCGGTCTTCCTGTGCCTTGAGCAGATCGTCGAGGACCTTCGCTGTGTCCCCGACGACCTTCTGCATCGTGTCGCGTTCGGCAAGGCGATAGCCGTACACCTTGTCTGCCTTCGATTGCATCGACCTGACGTAGGCGACCAGACCCATGACCGTCAAGAGCAGCACGAAGACGATAGCGCCCCATAGCCCCCCACTCTCGAGTATCTTGACGACCCATTCCGGTATCACGATCTGAAACCACCTTGCGGTTTGAATGCAGGGCACCCTAGCGATGCACCATACTCATTGTTCTTGAGGATCGAACGGGCCGTACCGTCCGTTAGTTTGTCCTTGGGAGAGATGTACGTCGGGGCCCAGCCCGCGCAAGTGCCTCCCATGCACCCGCTAGTCATCACGCCTAGACCAACGATCACGCAGACGGTCCGCAGCCTGCTTGTCAGATAGCTTGTCAACTTCATGATCCACCTCCGCGCGCTTCTTCAGCGCTTCTGCGTCACGACGACGCTGTTCTTCGTCAGCATTGGCGCGCCCTCGATACCGACCACCGAAGTACGCGAGGATCCCGGCCCCGACGCCGAGCAATGCAACACGCACCGATAGTGGTAGCGCGCGCCAGATCGGCAACAGGATCGGGCCGAAGAAGTACAGGAGCGCGAGTACTGGGACGCCAAAGATCACAAGCCACCCCCACAACGGGATGTGGTCGACGATCGAACTCCAAATCATTCCCAGCATGGCGCGCTCCTGTTTTTTTTTGTTTACGCGGCCTTCTCGGCCGGTACGGGTTTCGGGTCGTTGACACGCACTTCCGTGTCACCAGTCGTTCGGCCCGAGGATGTCACGTTGCCTGGCGCGATGTTGCCAGTCTCGGAGCCGCCGCGTGCTGTCGGGTCCTCGTACTGCACCAGCACTTCACTGGGCACGATGGCGTTATCATTGACGCCGATCGGCACAGCCAACCCGAGATCCTCCTCAAGCGACTTGTTGCGGTTGCGCGCATAGTAGGCGTACGCGAAGCCAAAGGCCGTTGCGATGCCACCAAGCACAACCAGAGCGAGCAGGACTTGATTGACCGTGTTGCTGTGATAGCTCAACGGTTCGAGGACCTGCTGTGCTCCTGACAGCGCGGTCGTGACCGTGCCGCCTGCGGCCGTCGCGTCTGCGGGAGCCGTCGAGAGTCTCGGCTTCGCATCCACAAGAGTCGCCTTCTTGTTCATGTTCGGTACCCACTGAACGGGGACGCCGACTGAACCCATGGCCCATGACTGGCCAAGCTTCTTCAGCTGATTGACGCGCGAGGTCCAACCCTTGCCGAAGTGATAGAACGTCTTCAGGGCTCGCAGGAACCTCATGCGCTGCTCGCAGATATTTGCGATCAGGGCATCGTGGTCCGGATGATTGATCACAGCTTCCAATGTGCGATCACCCAGCACGCCGTCGGCTCCGAGACCGAGTGCTCGTTGCAGCCACTTGATGCTCTGCGACGGTCCGGAGTTTATGCCGCCGTCCAGAACGACGAGGTTAACGCCCGGGGGAAGCTCCTCGTATCGAACAAGGCGCCCGTAGTTCTGGAAGTAGATTTCGTCACGCTCCCTGTCCTCCATCAGGAACACGTCACGCGGCGGAAGACCCTTCTTCTTGCGCCACGATGCATAGACTCGCTGGATCACACCTTGGTTCGTACGCCCGCCGGGATCAATCGGGTCGTCGTCCTTGCCACCTTCAAACTTGAGCTCGATGGCCATCGCCTCGTCCCAAGAATCCTTTCCAAATGTATCCTTCATTTATCGTCTTCCTGTTGCGTTGACAATTGTCTGCACCACCATTGATGGGTACAGGTCGGACCACGTGTCGAAAGTGCCGCCGTCGTCGAAAGCTACAGTCAGCAGTGGGTTCGGAATGTTCTCCACCGTTAGCGTCAGCTTGTCGTCAGAGCCGTCGGAGAACGAAACGATATAGGGCGACCCGGGGTTACCCGGTGTGATGGTGACAGGTACCCCATCAGTGTCATCTGTGAAGTTCACAGTCAGCGTTGGAGCGAGGCCTGTGGCATCGTACAGATCGAAGATGATCTGCATGAGCTTGGTGCCGTAGCCGAACGCGGGTCCGGAGTCCAATACCATACGCCAATGCGTGACCCCGTTCTCCCCCACGCCCGCTTCCGTTTGATCGATATCGAATGGTTCGAGGAGTCTGGGTGCGACCATATCGCCGCCCGCGCTAAACGACCACGCGCCCGACACGACGATCCACGACGCCCCATTATTCTTCGACGCTTCCCAATGCCAAGTGCCGAAGTGCTGCGGCACGTCACCGACATACTCCTCGCCGTCCGGTGTGTTGAACAGGGAAAACATGATGCGGTTCATCACGACGGGGCGCGGGAATGCAAACTGCAAGTAGGCGCCGACGGCTGTTACTGGGTCGCCCAGCGTTGCTGATGGCTTTCCGATGGCTGCGAGCTTGTTGTTCTTCGTTGAGTCACCCGCGTTTTCATACTGGTGAAGGCCGTCAAATAGCGCGTCCTGCGGATCGATCTCGTCAACGTTGTCCCACGCCCAATCGGCAGACATTGTGAAGACACAGCGTTTCTCTGGTCTACCGTTTGTCGCGCGCCGGTCGCCACCATCGAGGTTCGAGTGCCTGATCTTGAACTCGATTTCGTTTGCAATACGAACACCCACCCGAGTACCGGAGGCGTAGCGCATCTGCCAATAGTCATACAGCACAGCCGACGCTGGCGTGAACAACCACTCAGTCACGTAGTGATTGTTAGCGGGAACAGTGTCGGGCAAGAACCCCGGCCCCTGCTGCACATTGATTGCGTCCCACTCAAGGGCGATAGACGACGGAGACGATACGTCCGAACCAAAGGCACCCTTGATCTCCCAGTTGCCCTGTTCGTCTTCGTCAAATAGATCGTTGCCGACTAGTCTGATGCCGACTAAATCGAGGGCGGCTGCCGAATGCCACCAGATATACGCGCCGACGGGACCCAAAACAGCTGGCCCGTTACCCGCGGCAGCTCCAAGGTTGTTGTCAAAACCCTGACTTGCTGCGGCGAATACTGAGGACCACCCGAACTCGCCCGACGTGATCAAGCCGCTGTGCGCGCGCCGGCCTTTCGAGAACATCGAGTCGTAGTCGGCTTCCTGATACGCGTTAGCCTGCACAAGACCGAACGTCGTCTCGAAGATTGAACCACCATCGATTGCGCGCGTGGTCGTGAGACCGGCCGATGACAGGGACACGGTCGCTGTTAACGTTGCACCCGTAGCGCTACCCGAGATGCCAGCCGTACCCGCGGTCAATGACTCCGTGACTGTCAATGTGTCGCCCGATGCAAAGCCATCGAGGCTTGCAAGACCCGCAGTCAGCGACACCGTCTCCGTGATCAAGTCGCCCGGGGCGTTGCCATCTGGTACAGCATCCCATGCGTCGAACCCAGCTGGCACTGCATACGCGAACGACGTGTTGCCCACGTTTAGCGTCATCTCCGCGCCAATGTCGATAATGCAGCAGGAAATGTGCAGAGTGGTGTCGGTGTTGAATATGGTCGTCCACTCGCAACCACCAACGTTTCCGACAGGGTCCGCAGTACCCCCCGCATTCCACGTCGAGCCGTCGTTGGTGACCCAGAACCTTTTGTTGGGAATATCGATCGCGACGCCGAAGGTCTGATTATTGATCACACCAAAGGTTGTAGCAATTGGTGTGAAGCCCGCGGTCATCTGGGTACCGGGTTTGTTCAAGCCGGCATTGTGCGCACTGTTGTATTGAGCACCGTTCGTACAAAGGTCACCGCAAAAGCCCACATAACTGCGATTGTCGGAGAAGCTGTTGTTGCAAGCGACCTCGAAGTAGTACTTGCCTCCCGAGGCGATCGTCTTGCCGTTTATCGATCGGACGCCGTTGAAGTTGAACGTCGTGCTAGTCGCTACGAGATCGCCCCCCGATAGCGTGATGCCCGCAGTCTTTTGACCACTATCCCAAGTTGTATCTACCATGCGTTATGTCCAGCTGAACTTGACGCGACCAGCCGCGCCAGCGCCGTCTAATTGACTTGAGACCCCGGCCGCGCCGACCACATATGCGATCGGGTCGCCGACGTCGGGGCCGTCGATACCTTTCGTCAAAACGTGCTTGACGTAACCACCCGCACCACCACCCGGGTACTTGAAGAATGAACCACCCGACACGAACGCGAAGATGTTGCGACCCGAGCCTCCGCCACCCGGGAGTCCGGGGTCAACAGTCTGGCCCGGTATGCCCTTGGCCTCAAGCGACGAAGCCTTCGTGCCATAGGGTGAGCTGCCGTACTTCAACCCCTCGTAAGCGTTGAGCACTCCCGCGCCCCCCTCACTCCCGAATGGTGCGTCGCCCCCCTTCCCTGAAATGCCCTCTGCAACACTGGGCGGAGAAGGCACGGACCCGTCGCCCCCAGGCACGTTGGCTGTGTTCCCTCCCGATGCTGCACCGCCTGTGCCCGCCCCTGTGCCCACGTTCGGGGTGGTCTGCGATGCCTTGTTACCCCCCTCGGCGACGAGTGAGTACGTCGCGACTGTTGAGTTCCCGCCATCCTGTGCGTTCGCGGTCACGCCCCCCGATGCACCCGCGCCCCATACTTCAATGATGAACTTGTCCGTGTAGTCCTCGACTGAGAAGTTGCCTGATCCACTATCGTATACTTTGACGCCCAGCGGTGTCGTTGGGCGATGCGCGGGGTTCGAGGAGCGCTGTAGCAGCCGATAGTACCTGAACCTCAAGTCGTCAGCTTTCGTCACGGGGATATCGAATAGCAGATTGCTGACGATCTGACTGCCGCTGTAGACCGCGAGCAGGACGTCACCCGCTTGCAGCGTGTTCGCTGTTGACGTCGCGGGGTTCTCGGACCCGACGAGTATGGCAGGCCCCAAGGTCAGCGCAGTCTCGACCTTGATAAACAACGACGTCACGCGAACGGACTCGCCGAAGTCCCATTCCACCGCAGGGAATATGCCGGCGTAATTCAGGGCTGTGTCGTCCGGCATCATGAATTGATCCGGGTAGGCATCAAACCCAGTTGCGAGCGGTTGCCAAAACGTTGACAGATTGCCGTCAACGATATTGGCGATAACTCCGGCCCCCGTCGCGAAGCCGAATTGCTTGACCGTAGGCATCAGAACACCCTGCTCATCTTCAACGTGACCGATAGCTCGCGGGCGTCGGCATCGATCGCCGCGGGCCTGATCACAGTGATCACCTCGCCCGCAGCAATCTCGACCTCGGCCGCGAACGTGAAGGTAGCCACGGTCTCACCGGCCGCGAAGTCGATTGACCCGACCTCGACCCCGTCATGCTCGATAGGGAATGACAAGTCGGCTGCTCCTGCGATCTTCAGGGTACCGTATGAGCCGACGAGATCGATTGGTGCGGTCACAGCATGCGCGAACACATGCCCTGCGATTGCCGCGTCCACGTCAACTCCGATACCCGGCTTGCCCGGGAAGAAGAACCCGAGGTCGTAGATGTAGGTGTCCTCGCCGAACAGCTGCTGGTAGAGCGGGTCGCCTTCCGTCGGAGAGCCCGGAGTCTCATCAACAGCATCGGGATCGAACTCCGCGGGCGCTACGGGCGTCGTGTGCGCGATCAGCGTCATGTAAAGACCACGCTCTGGAACCGACACTAGATCCAGTTGCAACAAGGGCATGGCGTTGATCCAGTCACCCCTGAACCTAAATGCAGCAACAGGCAGGTCATACGGTCCTAGCGTCGAGCCGTCCGACATGTTGACTTCGAACTGCGAACCAATGACCGTGAAGTTCGAGATCGATACTGCGACCGGGGGATCGTTCTCCAGCGCTTGGATGCGCGTGAGCAGTTCCCACATGTTCTCGTCAAACTGCAGGGGCGTGAGGTTACCTGCAGTGCCCGCACCACCACCGGCGCCCCACCGGAGCATGTCGGTTGTTTTGAATACGATACCATCAGCCATGTGTCGGACCCCTTATGGAATTTTAGAAGTGCGAGTGAGACCCTTTTGGATCACCTCTGTGTTCTCAGTGTTGCGGTTCGTCGCGAACTTCATCACGAAGCGATCATTACCGAGCTTGTTGCGGCCTTGGTACTCCGTCATCTGCTCAGTGTCCACGAACTGCGATCGATCGTCAGGGTTGAACACCCGCACGACGTCATAGGTGCGCTTCTCCTCGAACTTCGGCTTCGGCAACTCGACCTGCGCATGAGCGCGCAGATCGAATACCGACGACCCACCCGAGCCCCACACCACTGGGTTGTTCTGTGGGATCTTCGGAGTCTTGAGGATTTGGCTGGGGTGGCCCGGCCTGATCGTAGGGGCTTGTGACGGCCTGACTACGTGCTCGAGGTGATTAGGCATTGGACGCGGCCTCTAGGTCAATTTGTTTCGGGACGATCAGATCAGAGACCGATACAACGACTTCTTGCGTGAATGGGCCACGCTCCATCGGTTTCATCTGAAACGAGATCTGCGTCGGTATCGTCTGCAACACTGACGACACTTTCGCTTGGTCGGTGTTGACCCCGTCTCCTGCGGCCTCGATCGCTGCGCGCTGCGACTGCGGGCCATTGATAAGAGACGCTGCCAGGAACGCGTTGTTCGCATTCAAGCCCTTGGCGAAGTCCAACCCGTCGTCAAAGAACGCGGGCGTAGGCACTGTCCATTGAACGTCTTCCGTGTCTGACAGCTTGACCTGCCCGACGAACTCTTGAACGTTGTCCATGTAACCCTCGTCCACATACGAGGGAGTGCCGGGACTCGTCACGTATGAACCGCCGCGGCCGACACAGCACGCAATCGAGATCTCACCCTCAGCTGCTCCGGACTCCCCGCTAACGGCGAGCCGCACGTTGACGATCTTGCCGATCGCTTGACCCCCGGGTAGTCGCGGGTCGCGCAACAGAACAGCCTTGCGCAATGATCGCGCGCGGAGCGCTTCCTTGAAGTCCGTCTTGAACGCGATCTCAACCGCACGTGATCGCGCAATGAGATGTGCCCGTGCGACCAGCAGCAGGTACTCGATCGATTGCATCCCACGTTCTGTATTAGTGTAGTTACGACGCCTCACGTCAACGATCGGCACCGACGCATCATAGGTCGGTTCAGAAACGTTGTTCGCATTCATGCTGATGCTCATCGCTTCGTCTTCACCCGGCAGCGTCACGATAGCTTGCTGATCGGTTTGGAGCGTGAACGTGACGATCTGCGCGAACTCTCGACCAGCCGTATAGGTGATGGTCAGTTCAGGCACTGCGTACCCAAGCGCCGCGATCACGACTTCGTAGTCCAAATTATAGCCCGCGGTTTCGCCGTAGTGAACTTCACCCGTGATCTTTAGCGGGAATATCACGGACCCCTCGGGCACGACTGGCACGTCGCCCTGCCACAAGAAGATGTCTTCAACCTTCATTGGCTTGATGCCATAAGAGACGTCAGTCATCGATCCGCTGAGGACCTGCCACCCGGACCCGAACGCGGACCCGGGCTTGGGCCACGAACTGATCAGGCCTTCCATAGTGAACGAGTTGGGGGTCGGGTTGTCGAAAATGCCGAACAGGCTTTTGATCTTGTAGGTCAGGTCGACGTTGCCTTGATCAGACTGCGTCCACGGGATCGTCGCGACCATTGAGACCGCGCGCAATGGCGTTTGGTTCAACGTCAAGTTCATGTCGTCGTACCAGTGCTGCGCCGCCGTGAACTCCTCGGTCCCGTCCTCGGGCACGAGAACGTCAGTTGTCGTGACGACATGGGTAACGGGATCGATATGCCAGAGCGCAGACCGAGCCTCGAGCACGGTGTCAGTGTCGGCCCATGACTCCGGGGTGATAAAGATCGGGTCCCAATAAGGCAGCACGCGCATTGTGTCAGCCAGTGCTTCCTTCTGCTCAACGTAGTTGAAGGGGCGTGCGGTGAAGTCGATCGTGACCAGCGTGTTGAACACATTGGTCGGCACTGCGATCAGGCGCCCCCTGAAGATCGGGGTCACTGTCGAGCCGTCATCAAACGACAAAATACCCCACACCTTGCGGCTGGGGTTCAACAGACCGATGCGCGGATTCTTGATGACGAGCTGCAAGCCCGCGAAGTCGCCTTCTGAATGATCGAACGTGAAGTCAAACACGAACTCGTCCATTCGATTGTGGACGTTCTCGTCAAACTCCTCGCCCTCGTCAACCCATGCGAAGTAAATGAGCTCGGCCATTACACCTCCTCGAGATCGAGGGCCCAAGAGATCGCAGCCCCATACTCGTCCTCGTCAATCGAGAGGCTCTCGATCTTCATGGTGAGCCGAGGGCGATAGACGTTGTGCGCTCCGTCAACAACCTCGGACCCGGGCACTGCGGGGCGTTGTCGGGTCTCGCCTTCGTCAGGCGTGTAAGACAACTGCGCGATGCAATCGACCACGACTGTAAGGCCGGGCCACTTGCCGTCGAAGTTCGGGGGCCGCTGATCGGTCCCCGAAATCGTGCTCCTGTATTTGCGGAAGCCGCTGAACGAGATGTCTCGTAGCGTTCCATTGGCGTCGCGCCGCAGTTGCGACGCCTGATCGATCGGTGAGAGAGACTGCTTGAGTCCTCGGGCCGAATACGGCGGTACGCTGACGCCCACCATCCGCAGGACGGTGAACGAGTTCGGGGCAATAGGATCGTCGTGACTTGCATCGGGCATTAGTTGTTCCTACCTCGTCCAACCCATGCGGGCTTGCGACCCGCTGATTTGTTTTGACGGCCCACGGCAAACTTCGTGAGCCGTTCACCCACGTCCTCGGGCGCCATCATGTTGAAAGTCTCTTCCCCGATGCTCAATGCGATCGGTCGCATGCTCCCGCCGCCCGTGACGGCACCACCCTCGGCGTACGCAACACGGGGTCCCGTCATGCTGGGCATGAGCGATTGCACAAGGCCCCCCATATTGAACTTGGGCATCTTGAAGCGACCGCTGTTGATGGCTTGCAGCAGTCCCGCGCCGTACTTCGAGACGGACTTGGCCTTGACGACAAACTCCCCGTTCGATAGCCATGCGGGGATCGAGTCTGACGTCGCGGTACCCGGCCCCCTGATATGACCACCACCCGCGGCCGAGACGGACGGACTACCCTCACCGCCCCCCGCACCGCCTAGTGCTGCGATCGCGTTCAGCATATCAATTATGGGTTGTAGGTATGCCTTCGCCTGCGCAAGTAGTTTCTGGAAGAATGAGATGACCTGCGTCACCCATCCATTAACGGCCGCGACGACTGCAGTACCCATGTCAACAAAGAACTGGGTGATTAGCGTGGGCAGTGTCGCGACAAAGGCGATGAAGCTTTGGAAGCCCGCGATGATTTGCGCAACGACTGCCGTAACCCCCGTGACGATGCCCGTCCACATGGTTGTGAAGAACCCTGTGATCTGCGCGGGTAGTCCTTGGAAGAACGTCATCAAACTTGTGAACAGCTGAATGATGCGCTGCACCGACGCCGTGGCCCCGGCTGCGACGGCTTGGAATGTCGCAATGATGGAGTTCATCACGTCGAGGGCCACCTGCCTCAACTGCGGGAACACGAACAACAGCACGGCGATGGCCGCCGCAATTGCAAGGAACACAGCACCGAAGGGTAAGCCGAGTACAATCGAAATGACCGCACCGAGGAGCTGGATCACTTTAATCAGGGCAATGAATGAACCGGTCATCTGGCCGAGGATGACAAGGAACACTAGAGCTCCGCCCGTCAGCTGAGTGCCGAAGATCGCATTGATCGCTGTTGCGATCGTGTTGAGGATCGCACCGAATGCTGTGACCGCGGGTACCAGCGTGTTGTTGAAGAAGGCCAGCAGTCCGGGCATCGCAGAGATCACGCCATCGAACACAGCCGAGATCGCGGCGCCGATGTTCTGAAACGCCGTCTCGATCGCCGGCCCGTTCTTGCTGATGAAGTCAGTCAGCTTCTTCGAGGCATTATCAAAGAACGCGCTGATCGCGGCGCCGTTTTTCGCAAGGGCCGTCGTGATCGTGTCGAGGCCGGCAGCAGCCGCAGGGCCGAACGTCTGTTGAAACCTCTGGAACACAATGTCGGCTTGGGCACCCAACGCGCGCAACGCAGTGAGCATCGGGCCGCCCCACGTATCGACCAATGCGTCAAAGGCTTTCTTGTCAGCCGCCTGCTTCGTCAAGCGCTCGTTCGCTTCCTTGACGGCATCCTGCGCACGCTCCATCTGGCGCGCTGTCGTGATGGACTCCTGATAGGACGAGCGCAACTCCGCGAGCGACTTCGTATACTGCTCGTTCGTGATCTGACCACGCTGCAATTGATTGAACAACTGGCGCTGCGCGGACTCGTATTGGATCGCACCCTGCGTCAGTGCAAGCTGTGAGTTGTTGGCTTCGACCTGCGCATTGGTCTGCTTGTCGAATGAGGACTCGACAGTCGCCGCACCCTTCGAGATGTTTTGCGCAGCCTTGAGAACGGCCACACCTGCGGCGGCCGACCCCACACCAAGTGCTGTGAGCCGCGCGACAAACGACGCAATAGCGGGCGTCGCGGACTGCATCACCGTGACAAGCTTCTTGGCCCCGAACTCGACCTGCTTCAGGTCCGTTGCTGCAGCCGCGCCAATCGCTAAGCGAAAGCGACCAAGCCGTGTGAGCGCCCCTAGGGCTTCGTCGGCGGACGCTTCGATCTTCTCCGTTGCCTTCTCGATATCGACGGCCGACTTACCGGCTGCCTTGTCGAGCTTATCGAATGCTTGCGCGCCTTCGGTCGCGAACTTGTCGAGCTTTGCGGTCGACTCCTCCGTGCCCTCTACGCGAACTTGCGATACGAGGTCTTCTGGGTTACCGCTTTCCGCCACGTCTGAAAGCCTCCTTGTAGTACTGCCCCATGTTGCGAGCAATACGTTTGACGATATCGCGCAGATGCCATTTGCGCGGGATGGTTACGGACTCCTTGCCGAAGTACTGCGGCCCACTGTCATCAAGCAACAGGGGCGCACGGCCCGGCCTATCGACGCGGAACAATGGTTTTGGGTAATCACGCGCGCGAATGTTGTCCGCGGCGGCTTGCCCGAATGACAAGGGAATCCAGAGCAGGGGTCTTCCCCTGATCGTTCGACCCTCCTCGAATACAACCCAGTACTTGACGTCATGGGTGACGCGAATAGTAATGTCTGTCTTCGACTGGAATGACAACTTGGCTTTGAAGCCTTGTTGCCATCGCGCAGATCCGAACCGCCCGCCCTGCCTTATGTTCGCACGGCCTTGAGTCTCGATCTCGTCTTTCGCGCGACGGGCCGCGGCTTGAGTAGCCGCGACCTGCCCTGCTGAGAAGCGCTTGACGTTGAGCTTGAACTTCGGGCCCAACTGCTGCGTGCCGTAATTAAACTTGACCGTCATAGACCCTGCTCACGCATCTTCTTCACTAGTGCGTGGTAGCCCTTCTTGTCAGCGTGATGCGCGGCGCGCATGAGACCGATTACCGTATCGTCTCGCTGGAGTTGGTCCCGCGCGATCAGCTCGCACCAGGCTTGGAGCTGTCTTGGGGTACTGTTCCAGCAGTCTCGCTCGCTTCGACCTGCTCGGACACAGGTGATGATGGCGCGGGCGATTTCATAGCCTGATCCCATCCAGGCGCGCCGACGAGTTTGAGGGCGGCCTCGACCCCGTCGAGAAAAGACTGGACCCCGTTTGGGAATGTCAACTCAAGGCACTTCTTCAGCACCTCGTACTGCTCACCCACGGGGAGAGCAACAGCCGCGTCAATCGTTGCCTGATCGTCAGCCTTGCCTGTGCCTGCGGCCATGATCATGCCGGCAGCAAGCGGAAACTGTGAAACGAGCATCCCGAGGTCCGCGTCTTTTTGTGCAAGCACTTTGCGGACCTCGGGGAAGCTTTGCATGACGCCCACGATATGACTTGCGGTCAGACCGTTGATGTCTACCTTGTGACCACGCAACGTCACGTCCCCTACGCTGGGACCAATGTCTACTAACGATACCATGTTACTCTCTCAGGTTGGCGCGTTGATGATAGCGTCCGACTTAGGACGCGGGTTCTACGTTAGTGAACTTCGCAAGACCGAACTTGCCGGCCTGTGCATGGCCGACCGGTGCGATCAGTACGTCGCCTTCGAGTTCCATCGCGTTGAACTCGTCAGTGATAAAGCCGACCTCGCCCGAGGGCGTGAACGACACATTGTAAAGCGTGGCCGTGATCTTCGGGCCCACGTCGTTGGTGCCCGTGAACACAAGCTCACCCGTGATGGCCGAGACCGCCATGATCTCCACCTCGGGGCCGCCGACAGCTGCTTCGTCCACGGTACCGAAAAGCATGAGGGCGAAGTTGTGAGCCGTGATCTCCTCCATCGTCAGCGCGACAGTACACTGCTGATTGAGGACGATCACCAAGTCTTTCTTCTTGGTGCCTTCCATCGAGGAGAAGTGCTCGAGGGTTTCAACCTCGGGCGTGATCGTCAGCGCGCTGACGTTGCCCATGTGTCGGGCAACCAGATCGCCGGTCTTCTTGAATGTCACGACGCCCTTGCCGACTTGAAGGTTGTCAACATTGGGGGACGTGAGGGTCGGGGTGCTCATTGAATGCTGCTCCTTAAGCGGCAGTGGGTTTAAGAACGTAGGTTGCGACGAAGTCCAGTCGCATCTCGCCGGACATTGCAGACCCGGACTTCAAGTCGGTCTGTAAGCCGTTATACACAATACTGCCATTGGCTCCGAGGATCGTTGCCAACTCCGTGTCCGTCCACAGGCGCCGCATGAACTCGATGCGGAACGCGTTGAGGTCCTCACCAACGGCCTCGTTCTTCGGCCGTTTCTCTTTCAAGAGGATATAGACCTCAGGACGAATTTCTACGATCTGCGGGGCCATCAACGATGCCATGCCCTTCAAGCGAGACCCGAACGATACTCGAGGGGACTCGTCACCGTCGAGCAGGACCATTGCAGGCCGATCCTCGTTCTCGCGCAGTCCCCGATTGCGCACGGCCGTTGTGATCCCGGGCATGCCCTCCATGATCACCAAGATCCGCGCAAGAGTGTCTTCGCGCATATCATTTGACATTGAACAGGTCTCCCAGTGAGAATGGCTTCGCCTCGGGGGCGACCCATTTCGATTTTAGCTGCGATTGCGCGACCGACTTCTTCTTCGTCGGCTTCACCTTGCGCTTTTTGATTACCGGCGCGGGGGTAGGCTCGGCTGCTGGAACAGACGATGCCGAGGGGACTGTCGCTGTCGGGTGTGGTGACAGGACATTCGGGACCGGACCGAAAGGCACGGGCGTCGGCGAGGGTGCCACAGGCATGGGCACAACCGACGTCTGTTTCTTCTTGACCTCCCCCGCGCGTTCGATCGATATCGAGTAGGGCTGGATGCGATACAGCAGCGCGGCACCCGCTGCGATCGCAATACCCAGCGCTATGTAAGTCAATGCTTTGATCATGATGGTGATCCAACATTCAAGTTATTGATGAACTCGACCTTGGGCGGCACGTCCTTCGTACCGAACGTGATGACCATGTCAACGAACCCGCCAAGCACCAGACCATGAACGCCGCCACCAACCTTAGCGTCATTTGGGAATGGGTACGGCTCCCACGTCGGCCATAGAAGCTGCCCAGTCTGATCGCTGACGTCAAGGGGAAACGAACGTCGCGCTCTCGTCGCGGCTGCTGATATTCCCCAGTTAGATCCTTCCCCCACTGGGGCGTATATGCGTATCGTGTGCGTCGGCTCTTTCTGCTTCGTTACCGGGTCCTCCGGTTGGTTCTTTCGCAGGACCGCAAGGTTCAGAATGAACGTCGAGATGTGCACTGTACTAAACGACGTCGTGGGCTTGCCTGGTTCGAGGTGCCAACTCCAACCGTTGAACGCGAATGTTGTGGCCCACTCCGGGTCGGGGTAGGGCTTCACTTCGCGAAAGCGCCCGAACGGATGAGAGAAAGTCGGCGTTACGTCGAACACAAGGGTCAACACCACGCTGAAATTCTCGCGCGGGTACGGACCGTAGTTGTCATTGAAGGCATTATATGAGTACTCGAAGGCGTCTTCCTTAGACATCTTCGAACTCGTGAACACTCGGATGCCAGTATGCAGCATGCCGTCCCACTCAGCGATATCGATCACGACAGTCGGCTCAGGCGTTTCCGTAGATGAGGTCGTTGCCGTATACACTGGAAGGCGCGGCCACAAAGCATAGTAACCCAGCATCGCGGATGATACAGGGTGAACAACAGGGGGCGGCCTGTTGGACGTGTTCTTCGGATCCTTCTGCGGTGTAATCGTGCCGAACGCTTCGAAGTCCTGCAAGTCACCCGGCAGTCGCGTCACCATTGACGACGGAGTCCCACCGGGGCCTGAACCACTCTTCCCGTTTTCGATGCGAACGAATAGCAGGTCCCCACCCAAGGGGAAGTTCACCCTCGAGATGTTTGATGGGAAGACCTGTGCTGGGCCGGGCTGCGCCATCAGGAAGCTACCGCAGGTCCGCTGACGCGCATCACGTTCAAGTCGTAGTACACGAACTCAATGCCCATGCGCGGCCCTTCGATCGGCAGCAGAACGTTGTAGGTCTCGCCCTCATACAGCACAGTGTCCTGTTCGTGATGCGGCGGCACGACAAGACCAATGACGCTGACGCGGATGCGCGCGGACTTGTCAGCGTACAAGCCACGCTCCCTTGGTGTGTACTCCATGTAAGCCATCGTCGCGGCACGTTGCACACTATCGCGGACGAGGTAGCCGATACCGCCCCATCGCTGGATCATGCGATGCGCTGACTTCTGACGACCGGAGACGCTGATCTTTGCTACCATGATCAGGCCACCACGACGCCGGGCTTGTTCTTCTGCAGGAGCGCGTAGTACCTGCGCCCGTATGACGTCGTTCCGAATGACGACATGGCCGCAGACCCCGCAGGAGCGTCAGCCCCCTTGTAGCTGATTGACATACCCGCGAACGACTCCGAGGCGATGTTTTGCAGGCCGCCGATCTCCACGTCATCGCCCTCGGTCGAATTGTCGGTCGCCAACATGTGCGCCGCCAAGTACATGATCGCGGGCTTGTAGTCCGCCTCGATCCATGACGTGTCGATATTGTTGGTGGCTTCCGCGATGATTGCCTCAACGACCGACTGAGGCCACTTCACGACGTCGTTGAAGATCGGGAAGCGGGCAATGAAATCCGCGTATGACGGGGGCGTGTGGGCCATGTGGACTCCTTGTTAGGGCCGGGTGACGTTTATCAGGGGGTGGGCACGGGTGCGATCAAGGGGGCGCGACGATCAAGGACCCCGCGCTGCGCCCGTACTCGTCACAGCCGCTCGCGTTTCACCTTGGTTTTCGGAACCGGCTCGGCCTTTTTCTTAGCCTTACTCTTGGCCGTCGATCGCTTCGGCTTCTTCGGTTCAACGACCTTGGGCTGCTGCGCCGCCGAGGGAGGCGTGGCGACTGTCTTCTGCTCGTCGGTCTTGGTGAACGGGGGGATCCCTTCTCGTGTGATCGCGTCGCCCTGTTCGCGGATCACGACGCGGGACTGCAACTTCAAGGCGACCGCCACTTCAAGACGCGAGGCCTCGAGCAGAGCCTGCCTGATCATCTCACGGCTGGGACGGTACTGGCCTTCCTCGAGTCCGGGGGGCGGGAGCACTTCAAAGAAGCGCTGCAGGAGTTCGTCATACTGATCGATATTGATATCGCGCAGTAGGCGCATGAGTGCGGTCAGTTTCGCAGTCATGCGGATATCCTTGGGAACGACCAGCAGCGTCTCGGACGCGACCGCACGCCTGATCATGTGGAAATGCACGTCGTGGATATCACACTCCACGATATTGCCGATACCGATCGACACCGGGACGTTGGCCGTATCGTTGACCACGCGGGTCTGACCACCGAAGTTCATCAAGCTAACTTGCATCGTAACAACTCCTTCTAGGTGCTGGCGCACAGGATACAGGGAAAGGCAAGAAGCGGGGACCTTTCGGCCCCCGCTGTTTGACTTGCGACTAGCCGCCTTACGACAGCTGATCGACGGTCAGGATACCGTCCACGTAACGGACGGACTTCGGACGACGGATCTCGAGGCCGGCGACCCGGAAGATGCCGGGGACATCGAACACGAGCGGACCGGTCTGCCACACTGGCAGGAACCGGTGGGTCATGGGGATGTGCATCTTCAGGATCTGCGGATCCCGACGATACGCGACCATACGACCCGAACCGCCCTGACCTGCCGTCTCCAGTCCGCGAACGCCGCGGATGGTCAAGCGCTGCCCGGTCACCTGGGTGTACACGTTCTTCGTGGACAGGTAATCGAGCACCGACATGGAGGTGTCGGGGATGCGCTTGGTGGCGATGATGGTCAGTGCCTGGATCGGAAGCAGGATCGTATCCGCCATCTCGACCGTGAGCGACTCCGTGTAGACGCCGGTGATTGCGTCGTTCACGTCAGCGATGATACCATCCGCGGACTTCGTGGTCCAGATGGTGCCGCCGCCCTCGATGCCGGCCAGCACCATCGTGATGCCCGGGTAGTCGATGATACCGCTCATGTTCTTCTCCGCCTTGCCGTGCAAAGCGATATCGTCCATGAACTCCTCGTAAGCGCGCAGCGCCGCAGCCGCACGGTCCGGACCGAGGTTGGTGCCCGGGATCATCATTGCCTGACCCAGTTCTTCCAGGGTCCAGCGATAGCCGACGTCGGCCATCTCGATGCCGACTTCGTTCTTCGTACGCTCGACATCCGCGATGTGCAGATCCTTCGCGTAGTGATGGAACCACCCGGCGCGACCAACCTTGTCGGACGAGTAGTAGGTGACGGACTTGGCCCATTCGTTGGCCGAGGTGTCGACCGGGATCAGCGCCGGGTACTGAATGTCCGGGTACTGAGTCTGGTAGACCTGCTGCTCGATGTAGGCCGTCTGGCTCACTGCGAAGCCAAGGGCCTGTTGAGCGTCAACCATTCGCATTTGTCGTCTCCTGTGCCTCGGACTCGCCGAGGACTTTAAGGTTTCAGTGAACTAGTCGAACGTGACTAGCGGTTAGGCCGCGCGACCGCCCTGCGGGATGCTGACGATGGCACGACCACCGACGCCGCAAGAGGTCTTCCAGTAGGCGCCGGGGATCGGACCGAGAGCGCCGGAAGCGTTGTCGGAGAAGATGCCCGTAGCCGCGACGAAGTAGACGGCCGCGTGTGCAGCCACCGCCTCGTTCGGCTCGACCCAGATATCGCCAGCCTCCAGCACGCCCATGGAGTCGGGGGTCTGGTACTTGTCGAGAGTGGTGGAGCCTTCGTCACCGCGCAGCGTGATATCGCGAATGCTGACGCCACGGAAGCCCGCGAGGGTACCGCCGAGGATGCAGCCTTCGTCCGACAGCGTGCCCTGCGAAACGGCACGACCGAACGGGATGCCCGGGGAAGCGGTCTCGCAGATGCCGGTGGTAACACGAGCACTGTCCATCTGCCCAGCGATCGTGCCCGGGCTCGGAGGTGCCATACGCTCAGAATAGGAAGTTTGCGTGGTCATGTCATATCCTTCTGATGACCGGTTGGGATTGTTTTACGCATTACTCGGGGGACGCGTGATCGCGGCCCCTTATTCGTTGTGTCGAGGGAGCAGGGCTTACTGCGCTGCGGCGGCGGTCGGGGTCTTCCACGCGTCCTTGAGACGCTGGTCGCGATCCGCGATCACCTTGTCCGCGGCCTGACGCGAGGTGCCATCGCCGGACGGAGCGCTGAACGCGCGCGCCGTATCCATGAAGCCCGAACCGGCGCCGACAGCATCGATCGGCTTGGTGCCGGCGGTGATGGTGTCGAAGCTGATCTTGATCTGGTCAGGCGACCAAGCCTTCATGGCGTCGCCGAGCTTGGAGGCCACGACCTGCGCCATGATCTCCGTGTCGGTCTTTCCATCGACGACGACCTGGTCACCGAGGATCGCACGGGCCTTGCCGGCGATAACTGCGCGATCCTTGACGAGAGCGTCCAGCTTGGCGGGCGTCAGTGCGGAGTCCTCGACCTGCTTCTTCAGGGTGACGATCTCCGCATCCTTCGCCGCCAACACGGTGAGGTTCTTCGCCGAGTCCTCGGAAGCCTTCTTTTTCTCGGCCTCGAGTTCCTCCTTGGTCTTACCGAACGCGTCTTCGGCGACCTTGAGCTTCGCAGCCGAGTCGCTCAACGCCTTCGCCACGACAGCGGCACCCTGATCATTCACGAACTCGACCGGGATGGTATCGATGGTAACGATCTTCATAGTCGTCTCCTTGTTGCCGTCATTGACGGCGGGGGTTGTGGTTTCAGCTTGAGCGAGCATGGAGTCGACAGCGACTAGCACGTCGTTGTCTCCTTTCACGATCGCGTCCACCTTGATACCTCGAAGGGCGTCAAGGGATACACTCCCGTCCATAGTCATGAACGGGTACTCGGTGCCTGCGAGGCACTTGACGAGCGATCCGCTATCGCTCGCAACTACCTTGCCGTCAATGATGGCGCGCAGGCCATCGGCATACACAGCGGTGTTGACCTTGCCGGTCGCGTCACCGATGCGTAACTTGGAGCCGCCACGTGCAGCGTCAACGACCGCGTAGTGATTACCGCGGGGGCGCTTCTGCATGGCGTCATATGCTTCGCCGGCGGGAGTCGTGCCGGGGCTGAAATCGATCTCGCAATCATAGCCCATCGAGATCTCGACCTTACCGTCCTTGAACTTCTGGATCGCCTTCGCGTCCATCAAGACCATGGGGACGCGAATGAACTCACCGTCCCTCGCGACCTCGGCCCCCGACGAACCGGTCGCGTATTTCTTCCAGTTGTCGGCTGTGACCTGCTCGGGCGGATGATCGTCGGTGAATGGCCGGTGCGCGAAAGATTGCATGGCGTCTTTGTGGAACACCTCGTCAGGCGATCGATAGACCTTCATGACCTTCTTCGCATCGGCGCCCGTGAGCCCGAGCTCAGACCCATAGTACAACTGGATGCCCGTGCGAGCGACGCGGGGCATTGCCGTCAGGTAGCCGTCTTTCGTGTAGTTGATCTTGGCGGCGTCATCGAAGACGAGCGTGTCGAATAATCGCATCATGGTCTCCAGTAGCGTTTGATCCACGGGGTGTGGAACATGGGGTTAGGGTCCCACGGCTTCTCCGAGCCATGGAAGAATATGAGCCGCGTCTCATGTTTGAGCACTCCCTGTATGCGGTTCTGCAGGGGGTACGACGATACGAGGGGCCAGCCGAGACCGACAACGCCTTCCCGTTCGCAAAGCTTGTAGCTCAACCATGCCTGATCAGATCCCCTGAACCCGGCCTTGAGCGCCTCCTTGGGCGAAGATGACGGGTCGAAGTCCGACCAGATCTCTTGCAGTGTGCCCGCCGTGAACATTTGCAGCGAACCGTTGAACACCCATTTCTGTTGCCAGTTCTTCAGGTGCCACCCGACGTACAACCCCTCGGTCTGGAACGTCGATCGAATGTCCCCGCAGATCAGGGTATCGAGATCGATGCCCACGATCCGGTCACCTTTGTCGATCCCGATGCTGTGCTGCGTCGTGCGATCGTACAGCTTGAGCCGACGGTAGCACGACGGTAGGTGTTGCCCCGATGCATTTGGAATGTCGTTGAAGTCATTCCACAGATGCGCGGTCTCGCACTCATAGATACCCGCGTCGTTGTCCGTGACGCAAACGATGCGGTGCGGGGTGGTGCCCAGATTGCGACGAAGCATAGCGCACATGACGTCCACGTGCTCCGGTAAGTAAGTCCGCTTCGCACCCGGCTGATCCCACTTCCATAGTACGATCTGCAACACTACTCTAACTCCTGTGCCCACTCGAACCGAACTGGGTTCTTGGCCTTGTACGCGGGACCCTTCATCTTCGCTTCTAGAGCTGGGTGCTGCGATCGATGATAGGGACTGTCCTTGCGGCCCCACTCATTGGTCGAGGCGTCGGGTATCGCCTCGCGCGTCCAGCGCGTTAGATTGAACGTCACGGTCTGCAGTTCGCTCAGCACCGCCTTCGCGCATTTGCGAAAGTTCCCGTCCGAGCCGTACACTCCCGCAAAGTCCTCGTCATAGCCGCCCATCTTCCAGAAGTCCGCGACGTTGAACACGTAGGAGTTAGCGTGCGGGTAGTTCGGTCGGCTATCGAAGTCAACACGCGCGGGCAAGTAATAGGTGCCGACTCGTGCGTTGTGACTGACGAAGTCCAACATCTTCGAGACCTGACGACGCTCAAGCATGTGATCCATGTCCGTCATCAGCGCCCATTGCGTTTCCACGTTCTGCATCGCGAGGTTGCGCGCACCATCCTGGTTCCATGGGATGTTCGGCGTCACGCGGAACAGCTTGATCGGGAAGCCGACCGGCTCGTTGTCGAGGATCACGTCCTTCGCCGGGTGCGTGGGCGAACCATCGTCAACGATCACGACGCGCAGCGCTGCCTTCTCGGAGTCTCGGTACATACGCCATTCGTGCAGCTGCAGTTGTAGCATGCGCGGGTTGTCGTAGTAGGCCATCACGATCGTAGCACTCATTGGACCACCTTAAAGTACTTCGTCTTGAGTTCAGGGCGCTCGGGCTTGTAGCCGAGGCTTGAATTGCCCTCACCAAACGTGTGATCGACCAGGCACGGAATTCGGTATACGATTTCACGGCCCTTGCGATTGATCGTCTCCGCGACTAGCGCGTCCACGTTCTTGTCCCATCGCGGGTCGCCTAGGAAGCCCAGCAACACTTTGTCGTTGAGCAGTTGCAATGCCCAGTCACGATGGAACACAAGGCACTGAGCGCCCCATGTCGATCTCCCAATCCGCGCACCATACCAGCCATACGTCAACGAACCACCGTTGGCATATTGCTTCTCGAGGACTTTGCTCATGCGGATCGGGCAGAACAGACTGATCGCACCCGTGATGCCGTCACGCTTGAACTTGCTCAGGTCATACTCGAGGATGTCGGCGGCCCCGTGCGCCCAGACGATATCGTCTTCGCACACCATGAGCCACTCGTCGTCCGTAAGCGAAAGCAACTGGGACAGGGCTTGCACCCAGTTCCTGAAGTTGCCCTTGCGCTCTGCGTTCCACTGGTAGTACACGTTGTCGAGGATCACGCAATCAGACCCGGGCTCCGCGAACACCCATACCTGATTTGTGAACCCGACCGCGCGATACGATGCCAGCGAACGCTCGATGGACGGCACTCCTCGGGGCGCCGTGATGATTGCAGTTGCGATCATTGGGGCAGCTGAGTCCACCAGTACGCAACGCTGTTGCGGTAGTTCGGCTTCGGGCTCTTGATCACGGGCCGCAGCTTGTCACCGAACGTTTCGTCCGCGGCCTTCGTCACACCCGGCCAAAGGTAATCGTCACCCGACATGATTGCACCCGGTTTCATCTTGGGCAGCCATGCGTCAATGTCAGCGCGAATGCCCGCGTAGTTGTGATCTCCATCCAGCATGACGAAGTCGACGCTCTGGTCCGCGAACAGCTTCGAGGCCTCGACTGAGGGCATGCGGTGTGCCGTGATCAGGTGCGAGACTGGCGCCACGTTGCGCGTGAAGATATCGAAAGGCGACTCTTTCAAGTCCTTATAGTACGACGTGTTGCGCAGGTCCGGGCCGCCATCGATCCACGGGTCAACGCAATGGAAGTCAATCTTCTTACCGCTGTTGAAGATCTCGACCGCCATAAAGGCCGCTGATCGGCCAAGCCATGACCCGACTTCAACGAACGTCTCGCCACCCTTTGCCTTCGAGACGGCGACTTGATAGATCTCGGCGAACGATGCCCACCCGGGCAGACTCTTGTAGAAATGATCCATGGCGCGCTTCCTTACTGAATGAACAAGACGTGACCGGGATTGCTCCCGGCCACGCTATGACGTCGAGGGTCGTTTACCGATCCCAGACCTTGCTTCCGTCCGGGTTCACCCGCGGAGTGTTGCGATCACGCTGCTTGCCCGTGGGCACATGGTTGGCCCTCGAGTCGTTGGCGTGAGCAGTGCGAGCCTGCGCTTCCTCGGCTTCGGTCTGCGCACGTGCCATATTGCGATCGTGACCCTCACGGTTCGCCTCATTGCGCTGCTCGTTCTCCCGGTCGACCTGCTCGTGCTGTTGGAGCACGCGCTCGGTGCCGACAGGGGTCCGGGACACGGGGTCGCGTTGCCGTTCGAGTTCAGCGTCACGCTCACGGGTCTCGGAGTCGCGGATGTCGCGATCGCCGCGGGCCTTGAGTGCGTTCGCGTCCTGCTCGGCATTCGACACGTTCGCGGCCTTCTGCTGCTCGCTCGCCTCTTTCTCTTTATCGCCGTCCATCAGTTCAGTCTCCTTGTGATAACGCCCCAAGTGGATGATGCAACGAGTCGGGGCCTACTCGTTCCGAACGCGATCACGATAATCCAACGCTGCTTGACGCGGATGCGCGTGACCGTCGCGCTCCTCGGGTATCCTGTGCGAAGCGAGCATCGCGCGCCGGAACGAACACGCACCGACAGTGTGGGTGAGCCGGGATCAGGGACCGGGCGACGTTGATGCGGTATGGGCCGTTCTCGGATATAGCTTCGCAAGTGGGGCATACGTCGTTGTCTCCTGCGGTACGCACGTTGACGTTCTGACCGAGCAGTCTGGTAACGTTGGCTTCGGCCTTCCGAATGCGGCTGATAGTCTGACGAGAAGGAGCTTGGGTCCGACTCGAGCGTGACCCCGGACCACGCTTGCGCGCATCCTTCGTAGCACTCGCCGCCTTCTGTTGTGCCTTCGCATCGGTGACCACCCTTGCTTGCGCTCTGGACTCTGGCAGTAGACCCACGTGCTCGAGGCCGGCAGCCTCGTATATGTCCAACGAAGCTTCGGCATGTGCTCGTACCGTGAGCAGTTCAATCATTGCGTTCGATCGATTGCGACCCACGGTCTCGATCAGGTTCAGCACCTGACGCGTTATGACCATGGGCTTCTGGTTCGTCAGCAGGCCTTGACTCACGGCCCGCACTGCCTGTTGGCTGACGGCTTCCATGATGCCCTGCAGTTCGACACGCGCAAGAGACTGCAACGCCTCCTGCCTGTGCCCACTCATGTTGTGCGTCTTCGTCGTCTTGGCCTGCATCTGACCGAACGACGTGCCCGCGGCATAGCCCTCATTGAGGAACTTGCGCATGAACGAACCGTCCTTCTGCAGGACGGCGTTGTCGAGCGCAAGGTCAAACCAACGCTGGAATATGTCGATCTTCGTTCCGGCCCCCGTGATCGCAGGAGCATGAACCTGCATGAGGCCGCCCGACTTCAGGGCCAACAGGTCCTGCTTATTGATCATGAGCTTGACGAGTTCGCGAAGCTGGTTCCATCGCTGGCTCATTGCTCCGCGGAACGCGTTGCGTAGCTTGCGCGTATTCGTCGGGTCAACCACACCCATGCGCTTGTCGCCGACGCAGCACTTGCAGATCGAGCTGCCATCGAACACGTGACCATGAAACTTCAGCATCAGAGTGCGCCCCCTGCAGCGAAGATCAGGAACGAGAACCCAGTGATCGCCAGGTACGCTCCCTCCTCGAACCACCACGCCGCAATGATGCCACCCGGGATCATGAGGATTAGCACCAGTACGATCAATGAGACCCACGGGTCGGCCTTCTTGACCTTTGTGTTGTCATTCATCGGAGCACCCGTCGCACGACCAACAAACTCAACGCTGTACCCGCGAGCCATTGCCACGCCCCGGTATAGAACGCAACGAACGTGAACCCCACTACTCCGATTATCGTTCCTGCGATCGAACATGCTGCAATCCTGTACTTTGCCTGCGCGCTCAGCGTCGCCATTCGACTGCTCCATTGCAGGGGTCAGGCTTGCCCAGATCGTATGCCTCGCGCATTGCATCGTAGCGGCCCGCGCCCTTGCACAGTCTCGCCCACCTGCGCTGGTAGTAGTGATCGGAGTATGTGCCGAACGCCCTGATGCCCGGCCGATCAATGAGCGGTAGGCATTCACCGGCTTCCGTTTGCGCAGGCGTGCAGATGTAGTCTGCTCCTCGAGCATGTTGCACGCCTGCACCCACGAGTCCCCACACCAAGAGACTGAACGCGATCGCACTCATGAGTAACCAGTTCATGTCACACCACCAACATCAGTATGAGTTCATCGAAGGCCCTGTGGTCTGCAGTCGCATTACCCGAGATCACCATGGGCGCTTTGACTTTGACCACCTGACCCGGCGCATCGGCGTTGACTACTGTTTCGTCAGACCAAACAATCGTCGGGAGTTCGGGGGCGAGTGGTGCCTCGAACTCCGGGACAATGCGTTCTCCAATTGGATCAACGCGTGTTCCCGTGGCTGCTCCTGCAACCAGGATGGTCCAAACGTTGAGGACGTCACCCCATGCGAAGCCATCGAGTGGCTTGGGCCTTTTGTAATAACCCGGTCCGACACCGGCGACTCGTGACGATGGCGCATCTATGACTCCTGTTGCTGTGCCCGCGATAACGGACACGTTGACTGTGATCGTATCGCCGAACGCGTAACCATCCCCCGCGTCCCCACCAATCGCGACCCCGTCACTCAACTCTACATTGACAATGAACGTCTCACCATCGACCGCAGCCACTGCAGTCGCGGCTCCCTCGTCAATCGACGTCACGACCTCGAGATCGGCTCCGTCAGTGCTCGCATCCACATACGCGGACCCCTCGAGCAGGGCGGCTGTGATCGTCAGCGTGTCTCCGGGGGCCTCGGACCCCGTCGTCGCCTGCCCCTCAATGAGGGAAGCCTGTACTGTGAGCAGGGCCCCTGCGGCCTCATGATCGACGGAGGCCGTGCCCTCGGGATCGATCGTCACTGTGGTCATGAGCACTTCGCCCGCGATCGACGCACCAGCGCTGACCGCTCCGTCCGTCAAGCTTGTCGTAACAGTCAGGGTTGCGCCTGACGAATTCGCACCTGCTGTAGCGACGCCTTCGACCAATGACTCCGTGATCGTAAGCGTCTGGCCTGCAACCGCCGCACCCCCCGCCGCGACTCCCGCGGTGGGGATCGACGTCGTGACTGTTAGTGTTGCGCCAGCCCTCGTCGCTCCACCCGTCGCAGTACCCGCCGTGGGTAATGACGTCGTGACCGTGAGCGTCGCACCTGTGGCACTACCGTTGACACCATCACTGATCTGAGTGACGACATGAACACCGGGAATACCTGCGCCGGGGATCATTAGTTAGTTGCTCCAGCGAACCACGTGTCGATAGTACGACCCGAGATTATCGTGCCGTGCGTCGTTGCGTAGGCCGTGTAGACGTCAGTGCCGTTTGCATTGTCCTTGAAGTTCACGGACAGGCTGATAGCACCAACCGTTTCGTGCGTCTTTGAAGTGCGCGCGACTGCGGCTCCGTTCTTGTAGATCTCCATTGCGATACCACCGCCAAACAATGTGCAGCGCATCGGGTGCACGACACCATTCAAGTTAGACCAGCCCGCGCTGTTGGCCGCGCCCCCCTGATCACCGCTCTTGACGGAGCGAAAGGCGGCGACAGTGGTCTGGTTCATCGCGGCTAGGTTGCCCCATAGACCGAGGCAATAAGAGCCCGTGTCCGGAACAACGTAGGGCGTCGTCAGCACGACGTCCTGCCACCCTCCACCCGCGTGGTTGAAGCTCTGATCGACGACGAAGTCGAACGAGGTAGTGCTATTCGCCCTCGCGATCTTGACCTTACTGCCCGTTGTGGCGGGGATTGAATAGACCCCGATGCTGTAGATGGTCGCGCCATTCGGGATCTGCAGGGGCGTCAACATGTAGGTGAAGGTTGCGGTAACGCCCTGCGTAGCGCTGGGCGTGCCGTTCTCGGTCTCTGGGTTCTTGATGAACCCCGCAGAAGCCGTGATATCGACAAGGCCCGCAGGAGGCGTCCACGCGTTGGCCGCGAAGTCAGCCCCCAAGTCATAAGCCTCGGTGCTGAATGTCAGTTGCGTCGCTGTTGAAGCCACCACCGTTTGTGTGGTACCATTCTTATGCGCCCGGAAGCCAACTCCCTGTGCTGGATCGATCGCGTAGTATGAGTCCCATAGCTGCCACGTCGTCGCCGTGATCTTGGTCGCGATGGCAAAGTGTCCAGTCGGGATGACAACTGAGCCAGTTGTCCCAGCACCGACTCGCGTCATCGTGTCGGTCGTGATCGCAAGTGTAATAGCGCCCGCGCCTTGTTCATTGTTGAAGAACAGCTGATGCCCGATACCGTAAGGTACAGCCGAGTTCGCAGGGATCGTCCAAATTCTCGCTGTCGTGTCGGCCGCGGGATGAACGATAGCGACGTCCGCGAGGATCAGAGTATAGGCTGCACTGACCGATCTAGTCGGCCGATCGTAGCTATTGACCCTACCTCCAGTGGAAACGGTGCCAGCGGTGCTTCCGGGCCATATGTTGTTCGATCGCAGCACTTGCGCACCTGCAGCCACTTGATACGCGGAGCCGGTCGAAGCTCCTGATATAGTGCCACCGTCCATGTAGGCAAAGCTATTGCCGTTCGCGTATAAGAACGCACCAAAAGAGGGTGTCCCTGTCATCGTGAGCGTGCCAATGACGCTTGGTAGATCGTTGTTCGCCCAATTGATCTGACCCTGACTGTCAATCAGGATACCGTAGCCGTGGGCGCCCGCCAAGTACTCGTTGTTACCATAGGGCTCCAGCACTGCGGAATTGCCTACCGCGCCCGCGTCGAGGAAGTGGCCAGCGGCGAACCTGATGTTCGTGTACTGCAGTCGGCCGGGCACACGAGTCAGGATACCACCCGTCGTGCCGTCGAGCGTGAAGCCCCTGATCCTGACAATGCCGGGTAGCGGGTCACCTTGTGCGGCAAAGCAATAACCCGTCATCGTAACGGTCACGTTCGCAGGAGTCGCAACGTTACCGACGAAGTCCACGATGCCGCCGCCGACCCAACCCTTGATTGCGACGCCCGCCGTGTACGCACCATCTGCAACGTTGACCGTGACTGTGAAGCCCGCAACGTCGAGGGTTTCGGTAATGACGTCCATTGCTTTTTGCTTGGTCAGGAACGGAGTACCTATGGCCAAGCCACTATTGCTGTCGGACCCCGTGGTCGCAACAAAGTAGCTGCGATTAGCTGTCAGCTTATCGCGAATGCTTTTCAGATCTGAAGCGTGGACTGTCAAGCCGATCGTGGGTGCAACTGTGAAGTTGACCTTGGCCCCAGCGTTCGAGGACAACAGCACGGCCGTCCGCACTAGTGTTGCACCGCCGACCGTCGTATATGTGCCAGTCCCGATCTCCCACTCCGAGAGCGATGCGTTCTCGGCACGGTAGCGGTAGGTGTTGCCCGACGTCGCACCGGCCTGCGCGGGAGTCATGTACCCCGTTGCAGCACCGGTGACGGGCCAATCCACAGTACCGGCTGCACTCGTCGTGAATTTGCAGCCGTTTACGAAATCGAGGGCCATCAGTTCTGGAACCGCACAGTCGAGGCTGACAGGGAGAAGGTGCCGCCCGACGAAACGATATCAGCGCCGAAGTCGATGTAGGCCACGAGTTCGTCGGCCGACGCCGCACCACCACGCGACTTGTAGTACACAGCTCCGCGCGCCGTGATCGTTGACGTGGGCCACGACACAGCACCCAGCGTGACTTCCACGCGATCGTTGACCGTATCGATCGCATTGACGGTCACGGTCGCAGCCGTGCCACCAGCTGTGTAGCCCGTGCCCACGACTTCGTTGGTCACGTCATCGCGGCGATTGTCAGTGTCCTTGTTCGGCGCGTAGGACGAGGTCACCAACATGCACTTGAATGTGTCGGTGTCGAAGTCGATGCCGCCTTTGAGCTGGTCAAAGAGAGCATTGTTATAAATCAGCGATGCCATGGGGTCTTACTCCTCGGGCGTTTCAGTGATCGAAGCAGGACGGCCGTCCTGTCCGTAGTTGATAGTCTTGGTTACCTTACCCTGCGGTGTGACATGCACGTCCACATTGACGATCGGTGCTGGCATGACGTGCCCGATTGGTGTGGGCATCGCATCGGTCGCGAGCTCTGCGGGCGCAACCACGCGCTCGTAGTCTGCGCCGTCCACCTTGATCTCCTCGAATACCTCGGGACCAAACACGATCTGGCCCGTATAGGCCGGCATCGTCAGGGGATCGATTGCTCCCGGGTCCTTGGAGATAGAGATGTGCGGCGTGTAGTCATCATGGTCCCATGACGCACCAGAGCGCTCGAGGATCGAACGATGGCGCCATGACAAGTCGGAGTTTGCGAACGCAAGGACGAGGAACTTGCCGAACTGCTCATTGACTCGAGGCCCGCCCGCTTTGATATTGAGCCGTCCCTGCTCGTCACCACTGGAGAAGCCGTAGGAGTCCTCGCCGACCTTGAGCCAGTCGACTGGCGTCTTCGAATAGCACACTGTCACGTGCATCTCAGCGCCGATCAGGTTTGCGACTCCCTGCGCCTTGTAGTGCTTCTGCACGTCCTTCCAGTTGAGCACGTCGCGCCGAATGTATAGAGTGCGGGGCGTCGTCGCATCGATCAGTTGCGCGTCACGAATGCGCAGCGCCATCGCGTCAATTGCGTCATCAGTCCCCGTCTTCTTCTTGCCCACAGGGGGCTTCGCGCCGGGCTTGCCGAAGGGCACAACGTTGTCGGGCGCAGGGGGCGGGGCGTTGGGGTCAGGGATCGCGCGTGCCATTGCATCCGGATCGTTCGGGTCCGGGGCTTTGCCGGTCTCGGGATCTATCATTGGAGTTGCGGTAGGTGCGGCTGCGGCCTCGCGCTCCGACACGTCGGTACCGAACTCCTCAATGATCTGTTCGATGCCCGGGTAGAAGCCGGACTCGATCAGTTGGTTCTCACGCGCCTTCTGCAGCACCATCGGATCCATGAGTGCCGCAGCCACGTCCTGCGTCATGACCTGTGCCTGCTTGACCGCGATCTCGGCCTTCTCCGCTTCGGTCATCTGCCACAACGGGTTCCAGTTATAGAACATGCCGTCGGGTGCCTTGCCGAATGCGCTGATCTGCAAGAGCGTATCGAGGGGTTCGAGCAGGGGCTGTACCTCAACACGCTGCTCGGTCGAGACGCGATCGTAGTAGTTGCGCGTGTCGGAGTCGCCTGTTGCGTTCAAGCCCATGGGTGACTGCCCTAGGAACCGGGTCGCAGGGATGTCAGCCGCACCGCATACCAGCAACATGAACTGCTGCAACACCTCGGGCATACCCGTGAACACTTGGGTGATGCGCTCCCACTTCTCTTCCTTGTCGATCAGCAGGGTGCTGTAAATCGACTTCATGAGGGCCGCGAGTGCGAACCGTGTCTTTAGTCGCTCCTCGTATTCGGTGCTGCTGATGCGCTCCGACAGTTCGGGGATGGACACGACGTCGACCTTGGCTTCATTGATCAAGGCCGTGATGGACTGCATCACGGTGCCCATGGCGATAACAGCATCGGCCACGATCTGCAGCTTGCTGTCACCCCAGCCTTGTGCCTGGTTGAGGTCGGGGATCTCCGACCCGACAAATCGAATGACGCGCGACGGGTGCAACACGACCTGACCTGCGGCCCCCTGCAACTGGCGCGTGTAGTTCTTGGGCTGACCGAACCACGGTGACAGGATGTCCCATTCAGTCTCGCCGGCCGTGATCTCGTATCGGTTCACGACATGCACGAACTTGAGGCAGTCCTTGCCGAGCTTCTCGAGCTCCAATGGCTTGGCCGTATCCTTGTCCCCACCGTCAACACCGAGGATCAGAGCGGCGCCACCGTACAGGGCTGCACGCTGCAACACGGCTTTGGTCTTGCGCTGAATGTCGAGCTTCGACTCAAGGTCCTCGATCGCTGACAGGTCGGCTGCATCGGTCTGCCATGTGCGCCATTCGCGCGTCGCATCAAAAGCAGGGATATCGATGATCTTGCGCGACACCCAGTCACCACGGTAGGCGGCTTCGGCCTGATCGCGCATCATCTGGGTGAACGTGAACGTGGTCGCCGTGCTCTTGTCCTTACCGGTGCCCATGCCGGTGACTAGATTGACGAGGGAGTCGGACATGCCCGCCTTCGTCAAGGGGTGCACGTTACTCGGTCGTTGAACAGCAGACGCTGCAGGCTTGGAGTCTGCGGCGCGTACTCGAGGGGCCTTGCGGCTAGCCTGCGGCATTGATCACCTTTCCTACCCAGCCCATGCTGGCGTCATATCGATAGTGTTTGCGAGCGAGCTTCATGAAGCCCCCTGCGGCTGCGTCCACCTGATCCTTATACTTCCCGTTCGGGAACAACTCGTGCTCGTCAACGAACTCTTGCGTCCATGGCGCCTTGAACACCATCACGTTGCCGGCTTGCTGTTGCGCGGCGTACGGCTCGGCCCTGATCTCCTTGGACCCCGTGACGCGATCGGCTTCGCAGGGGAAGCCCGCGAGCATCGCAATCGTGCGCTCTGCGGACTCCTTACCGCCCGACCCCGGTTCCTGCTCCGTGTATATCTTCACACGCCCCCAGTCGGCGGCATCGTCCTTCGCGGTCTCGAGTATGATGCGTTCGCGCTCGAGGCTCGACCATTGACCACGCTTGACGTTCGCGACATAGAACATGCCGTTCTTCAGCTTCAGCATAAGCACACCGGCCGTATACGCGCCACCGGCCTCAGTACCAGCCTTGTCCCAATATCGAACTGCAGACTCGATCTCCTCGCGTCGAGGCAGGACCTCGGTCAGCTTGAACTTGACGACGGGGAACATACCGCCACCAGCGACGATCGGCATCTGCTGGTACAACGACTCCCACGACGATGCAGTATAGGCGCCCTTGCGCTCGAGGAGAAAGGCCCTCGATTTGTATTCGGGAAACAAGGGTTCATCATGCACCCGCGGGTCGAGCGCATCATTCTTCCATTGCTCCGGAGTCGTGCGGAACATCGCAGGGAACTTCAGCACCCGTGTCTCCGGGAACTTCTGCATCCAGCGATGGGCCGGGTCGTCAATGTGCCAACGCGTCATGGTCATGATGAACCCGGCGTCGTCCGTGAACCGGGAGAAGAAGTCGTCCATCAACCAGTTCCACGTCTTGTCGCGCACCAGCTTGGACTGCGCTTCTTCGCGGCCCTTGATCGGGTCGTCCACAACGCCAAGGCCGAGAGTCTTACCCGTGACCTGCCCTCGTACCGTCGTGTTCCGAAAGTACCCGCGATGACCCGGGAACTCGAGGAAGTCACTATTGCGCGAGTACTCACCCTTCTCGTGATCGAATGCAAGCCGCACGTCGGGGAACACGCGCCCGAACTTATCACGGTCCGACCATATGCGTTGCAGCGACGAGTTCGCGATATCGCCGAGATCGTTCGAGAACGATGCATAGATGCACTTGAGGCTTGGCCTGCGCCCGATGCCCCACGACATGGCATCTATAAGACCACGCGACTTGCCGTGCTGCGGGGGCGCCTCCACCATGAGCTTGGGGCGCTGACCCTGATCCATGCGCTGGAAGAAGTCCTGAAACTCCTGCGACATGTAGGCGACCCACCAGCCCTTGACCAGCGTGGGATCGATGTACTGGCGGTAGGCCCACAACGACTGCTGTGCTTCGGCGGCCCAGTAGGACTCCCACAGCTCAAGCTCCTCCTCGGAGATCGGCCTGAACTCTTTGCGAGCGCGATGCTTCACAGCCGTTCCCTCTGCATCGATGCGGGCACAGGCATCACCACCTGCTTCGTGTTGATTGCGCGCGACGCCTCAAGCGTGCACTGCCCGGGGTTGCAGTACCCATGATACGACCACTCGAGGATGCCACCATCGTTGTGGGCATAGCCGAGATCGATCAATGACGCGACGATGGGCACCGACAAGCGCTCGAGCTTGCGGCGTAGTCTTGCGTTACTCATTTAGCAGACCCTTGATCGGTACGGCCGGCGAGCCATTCATGATGCGCTGCGCATCTTCATCGCTGATTGGCAGCACCGAGCCCACGTACTCATAGTAGCGCTTAGTGTCCGCGTGCTCCTCGGGCGTCTGCGGCTCCCGCAGCTTCACGCCGACGGCTTCGGTAATCAGATCATGGACGGTCTTGCCGTCGATCACGGGCGCAGACTGGCGCTCGAGGGCGCGACGTGTGCCAGCGTTGCTCATCGATCACACCCCGGTACGATCAGACATGGCTTAGTCATGGGTTTGACCCACGGCGTCCAAAGGCACAGGCTGCGAGCCGCGCGGCAGGAACAGCATCAGCAGGCCAAGCACGACCATGGTGACGATCACACCACAGCCCATGCGTTTGTCCTTGCGGTGTTGATACCTATTCATTGAACACTCCAATGAAGTGTGGCAGCAGCAGGGGAGCGATACCATCACCATCTGCGTCGACTGTGATCTCCTCGAGTGCCATTAGCTGCCTTGACAGCCATTCACCATCAGCATCAGACTCCCCTCGCAGATGTGAGCCATCAACACGGACGAGGTGTTCACGGTCTTCCTTGTCGCGCACTCGGTTGCGCTTTTTCGTGGGCATGATGCGAAACGCAACTTGCGCATGGCGTGCGCAGTATGCACCGACCACAGCTTCAACACCACACACCTCCATGCATTCGATCGAGTCCGAGGTGGGCCACATGCAGCCCCCGCGTTCGACCTCAGCGACAGGGTGTGACGTCAAGGGAGCCAACTCCACGATGCAAGGCAGGTTCCCCTTGCGGCGCTTGTCGAGCTCGACAGACCCTTGCTTGAGCCTCGCTGATCGAGGCGGCATCACACCCGTCTCACCCTCTTCCCGCAGAGCGAACACAACAGGCTGCTCCGTGAGCACCACTTCACGGCTGGACTTGACGCGCTTCATGCTCCTGCGCTTGTCGATAGTGCCGACCTTGCGCTTGCGCTTGTTCGAGCTGTTCCCATTGCGCAAACCCGACGACGGCTTGTCCGTCACGTACCCCTTGCGAGTTGCACGCCCCAGTGTCGCATTGCGAGACTTGCGAGGCTCGTCCTTGAACTCAGTGTTGAGCAGGTCTGCGATCGCGCCGTAGCTCATGGTGCCAAGGCACAGTTCCTTGAGTCGCGCATCACGCTCGGGTGTCCAAGCATCATGAGGGCCACGCCCTCGACCCTCGATAGAGCGAACGGGCGGTGCCCCTGCATATGGGAACTTGTTGCGCATGGGCTTAGTGCTTCTCTTTCGAGTGCACGGGCATTTCCATGAGGCTGGGCGGCAGGGGCAAGCCGCGTTCCTTCATGCGTTCGATCAGCTGTTCCCTTGTGTTGTGGACGACCTGCATTGGCGCTCCGTCCTTACCGGTGAGCTGATAGGGCAGCAGCTTCTCGAGGAGTCGGCCGAACACATTGGGTTCGCGACGTGCAAGCACTCGCAGGTAGCCCACGAGTCCATCGCGGCCCTTTTGATTGTCACCCTCGGCTTCGGCTGCGAGAATGATTGCTTCCTTGAGCAGGCCCGTGGTCTTGTTCGTGACGCCCTTCTCCCGACCACCCTTCTTCTCATGGCCCTTTGCGAACAAGTGGTCGCGCGCAGCCTTGCCCTTGGGCGCTGCTTCCTCGATCGCGTCTTCTAATCGCAAACGTTTCACCACGTCACTTACTCCTCACTATTTCTGTGTTTATCGCGTTGCGCTTACTTGCGCGTAGTGCGGACGAGACCATCGACCGGCTTACCTTCGATGCCCTCGACTGGGCGCCAGCCCCACCTAGCTGCAAGCTCAAGGTCAGACTCCTTGATCCACACGACGCCCGCCCTGATGATCGTCACGGTCTCTTTATCGTTCACGACGAGATCACCCGTCTGCACGTCGAATGACATAATGGGCTCCTCGAACTCCTCGTCCTTGATATCCGTTGCGAGGATGTCGGCGATGCGCTTCACACTGATGGCGATCGACGTGAGTGCCAGCTCGCTATCATTGGACTCGACGTAAGGCTGGATCAAAGGCTCGAGTGCCATCCTTAGCGCGGGTGCATCGTCAGGGGGTAGCTTCATGTGGGCTTACTCCGGTGCTACGGGTACGGCAATGGCGTGGACCCTTTCAAGCCCACGCCTTGTTGTCGCTATTCGATTGCGCTTTATCAGTCCTTGAAGTCGGCCTTGAGGTTGCCCGACTCCATGGGTTCGGCGGCACCTGCGGCTTCGACCGGCTCTTCCTTGACAGGCTCGGGCACCTGCTCCTCATTGATCACGAACTTGTTGCTCGTCGCATGAACGAGATTGAACACGGTCTCACCCGACGAGTTCGGGGAGCCATCGTAGTTCCCGTGGCAATCGACCCACGGCTTATCGTCCTGCTTGACCTTCGCGACGTAGCGTCCATTGACCTTGAGTGTGACCGTCGTTGTCATGGCCTGATCCCTTTGATGCGATGCACCTTGCGTCCTTCCCTCTCCCTCGGTGCTTTGGGTTTGGGCTTTCGATATCGTTTCGGCTTGGGCATACACTCACGCTCCATCGCCATTCGTCGTGTCTGCACGTCGAGCGGTACGCCCATCGGCAGGAGTGCTGCGAGGCCTGCGAGCAGCATGCTCTTGCCCGTGCCCCCTGTAAACTGAACCCGCCTCATGCTTGCGCAATCTTGCACGTGATCGCATGAGCATCCGACGTCGACCCACACGACGGGCACAGCTTGTACTTGTCTGTGAAAGCCATGCCCAAGGCATCGTTGTGGAACTTCTCGATGTCTTCACCCGCAACCGGTGCGCGCATAAGTGTCACCAGTTCAGGCCTGCCTTGCTGCGCGATCTCCTCGAGCGCGATCACGTGGCGCTGAAACAACTGCACGATGTATATGCCCAGCTTCGAGTCCGGACCCTCGCTCAAATGTGCGAGTCCCTTGCGAATGCGTTCGGCATCCCACGGCTCATGCTCGTTGCTCATGATCGGCTTCCTTTTGTTCATGTGACCACCCTAGAGACGCTACCGCACGACGGGAGTTTCCTCCACCGTCGTGCTATTCGTCCACTACCTCGATCGATGACGCTCGTTTGAACTTCATCGTGACTGTGCGGCCGAACATTGAAAACAATACTTGTTGGCGCCCCTCGTCGTCAAGTCCATCATACAGACCCTCGAACCCCTGCCAAGCCCCTACTTTGATTTGTACCCGCTCGCCTAAATTGGGCTTGCGTTGCTTGGGGAGCGTGACGATCCCATCCTTGTCGGCCCATTTGCGCAACGTCTTGAAGGCTTCCTTTGCGACATAGTCAGGCCTGTCGCCCATCATGACGATATCGATTACCCCTCTAGTATTGCGGAGCGCGCGCCATTGATCGCCCGGCTTCACGAACAGGTAGCCCGGGAACAGGGCTGCCGGCACCGCGCTACCTGGTGCCATATATCTGGGTAACCAGGTTTCCATGTCCTGTTGGCGACACTGCATCGATGCGAAGTGCTCATGTCTCGTTTTCGTTCGCACGACGACCCAGTCCGACAATGCGGACCACCCCTCGGGCCGTATGCGACGCTTGATCTGGGGGCCGGTTGGGGTATGACGCAGGGCGATCTTCGCATCAGGGACCCCCTCTGGTGTCACCGTCTCCCGTGCCACTCCGGGGCATGTGCAGTCCGGCCAGACACAATCGCCGGGCAGCGCGCATCGACCAATGATTTTATTCGACGTTGACATGTGCACCTGTCTCATCCTTTTCGATTGTGATAACTGACGCGAAGCGGCTATTCTCGATCGCTGCATGGTCACAGTAGAAGATCTGAGCGTTGCGCCCACGCTCGATCAGGTGGTCCACTGTTTCCATGACGCCCTCGCGGCTCATATGTCGGGTCGGCTCGTCAAGCACCAGCAGGTCGCACTCAATGCCCGCACGTCGAAGCAACACTTCGGACAGGGCGAGAGCTCCTGCGATCAGCAGCCGCTGACCCTCGCCGCCTGACCATGCTTCCCATCGCACGGCCTTGCTCATACCCGGCTTGAGTATCGTCACAGTCAATCCCGTCGTCACGTTGCCTGCCTTGTTCTCGCGTTCGATTGCGTACTCAACGATCCATCCGGACAGGCCCATTGAGGGGAGCAGGTTCTGCGTCACCTCCTGCAACTCCTCGAGCGTCTCTTGCAGCAGGTACAGCCTGACCTGCTTGAACCCGTCGATCCAATACTTCGTGCGAGTGATGCGACGTGCTAGCTTGTTTACGACGTCCTCGGACTCGGCGAGGGCTGCCTTGCTCTTCTTCACGATATCGCGCGCTCTTGCGAGGGAGTCTGCATACGGGTTGACTTCGTCTTCACGGGTCTGCGCCTTGAGCACTGCGATTTGTTGCTTGATCGCGGAGACGCGCGTCGTGCAGTGATCGAGGTAATCCTTAGCTTGATCCGACGCCGAGCCGAAGGCCTCTTCCGCATTACGCTGGATGGTGATGGCTTTGCGCAGCAGTTCGATCTGCGTCTCGCGCACGATCGCGCGGTCATGTGCGAGGTCACGCTTGGCCTTGACCTCTCTCAGTCTCGCCTTTGCGACGCGGGCGTGCTCCCTGTGGTCTGCGATAGTCTGGTTGCATGTCGGGCATATGTCGGACTCCGCGGCTTGCTTCAAGTCGTCGTACTCACGCTTGAGGGCATGGTGCTTCGTGACGGCTTTCACCAACAACTCGTTGAGGTCATCGAGTTCGTTCGCCTTCTTCAGCAAGTCTTTGCGTATTGCGCGCAGTTCGGTCTCGGCGCGATCGTACTGCAGGTCATAGGTGCCTGACTCCTTGATCGTGTCGGCCAGTGCCTTCGTCAAGCGCTCCTGCTCATCCTCGCGCTTCATGTCAGCTTGGGATCGCTCCTTCTCCCATGCGGCCACCTTCTCCTTGAGGTCTGCGATAGTCTCGAGCGTTGCGGCCTTGTCCTTGTCGAGCTGTGCCATGTGAAACACGACAGACGATTGCTCGGTCTCGAGTTGCGTCGTGCGCTCCCTTGCGCGCTTCGATCGCTCTTCCCATCGATCGAGTTGCAGAGTCTCGGACAGAATATCGAGCTTGGCCGAGGGCTTGAGATCGAAGAACAGGTCTTGCTTCTGCCCGAGGATTATCGTGTGTGGGATGTTGACGATGCTCAAGCCTATCAGTCGATCGATCTCTTCTTGCGACACCAGCTTACCGTCAAGCCAGAGGCCGTTTTTGATGGTGGACCGTTTGATCCAGTGAGCTCGGTCGTCACGATAGAAGTCAACGCGGGACATGGCGTGTTCGGTTCCATCCCACGTTCGCACGTCAGTACCACGGAGGCCCCGCACTGTACGACCGGTGAGAGCCCACATGAAGCCATCCCACAGAGTGCTTTTGCCCGCGCCGTTACTTCCGAGTGCGTCGACTTGATTTCGCCCACGAACGTAGTGGACTCCAAAACCAAGGCTGGAAAGATCAATCGCATGTTTGCCCCTGTACTCTTTGAAGTCTCTCAGTATGAGACGTGTGAACTCTAGCTGCATAGCTTGATCCCTACGGCTAGAGTGTTGTCGGTCAACCCGTGACGCTTCGCGAACGCCTCGAGCACCTCGGAGTCCGATTGCGTATCAGTGATCTTGTGGCGACGTCGGACTGCGCGCTTCGTCAGCTTGGGCTTGATGGCCCACACTCGCAGCTTGCGACGTTCGGCTTCCTTCGCGATGGACTCGCGCAATGGCTGCCACCCGCCCATGTCGTCAACCTCGATCGTGATCTGGACGATGTCCCCCTCGTTTGTTATCGCCCCACCCAGCCCCTCGGAGGCGGTAGTGAGATTGATTGCACGCTTCTGCGGAAGCGTCGAAGTGTCAACTGAGACCCATTGGCCGTCATTGCACTCGATGACACGGGCCGGGTAGTCATCTCCGAAGTCCACATGGTACGGTGCTCCAATGTAGACCAGCTGGCCCATTTCTTGTGGTTGGTGGATGTCTCCGCAAAAGGTGGTGCTCTTTCGAGGGAGTGCGCCAAGCGGAATCCCGTCCAGTTGACGGCCAAAGCCGACGTTCGCACCGTTGAACGTCTGGTGACAAACAATCCGGGGGTACTGCGCCAGATCGATATTCCCCCATGCAAGCTTATAGTCGTTGGTGTGAGGCAGCAGTAGCCAGTCATCAGCAAGAACCGTCGGCTTAGAGACCCAGCGCGTATTTGGTATGCGCGAAAGGAACTTGAAGAAGGCGTGCCCTTCGTCCTTGTAGTCGTGATTACCTTCCAGAACAATAACAGGAGCAATCTTTGCAAGCGTGTGAACATGTTCGACCACCTGGTTGACGAGGATTGACGGGTGCCTGTCCTTCTCCTCGGTCAGGTCACCCGCGATGATAATGCGGTCAGGCTTACGCTGACGTGCGAGGTCTGCGAACCACTTCATGAACTCGAAGCGGTACTCATCCCGCGGGTTGTGCGACATGTGTAGGTCGCCTGTGAGCAGACTACGCATGTTTATTCATCTCCTCGACCACGGGTATGAGCAACGAAAGCATGTTGGTCACAAGCTTGGGTGATCGTCTGCGCCGTGCGAGAGTCAGTGCTAGCAGCCCGCCGGCTGCTGCGATGTTCTTGTGCCAGTCCTCCATGGTCTGCACTGATAACTCAGGCACGACCACGGAGTCCTCGAGTCGTTCGCGTTTGATCTTAGCCACTGCACGTTACTGCCAGCTCGAGTTCGATCACACGAGCGCGCAGCCGTTCGTTCTCGTCAAGGAGTACGCGCGCATTGAGCGCCCCCTGATCCTCCTTGTACCACATGGACGGATCACACTGTAGCGTGCGGATGCCCTGCTCGCGCCACATGGCCACGACCTCGGGTCTGTCATCGATGCAGAACATGGGTATGAAGCCCATGCGCTTGATGCCCTCGAGCATATCGAGCTTGACGTCGTGGTCCGCGCGATTGTCGGTCTGCGCTCGCATGATCAGGCTGGTGAAATTGACGCCGAGGTCATGTAGGTTCGTGAGCGTCAACGCATGGTACTGCGACGGGCGACCCGTCACCAATATGATTGACACATCCGTGTGGTTGAAAATCAGGTCGAGGATGAACTTGATCTCGGGGTATACATCGTCCTCGCCCATTGCATTGAAGAACGGACCCCACTGCTTCGTTTCGCCGGCCATGTAGTGCTGCCGGTGATCGTTGTTCAGCAACGAGTTGTCGAGGTCAACGATGATGCAACGCTGTTGCGGGGGCTTGCCGATCGGCACGCCTGAATAGCCAAACCACACGGGTGATGCGACGTATTTCTCCGGACTCATAGTCTTTCCCTCTTGATCGGAAGCCGCTGGCGCGCGATCTTCCGTTTGACTTGTGGCCCGAGAATGCGCTCGAGCTCGCCAGGCTTTAGAAACTCACCGTCAAGCTTCGAGGCTCGGCCGTGATCGAATGGTAGCTTTAGCATGCCGTCCCAATCCAGCACGTCGCAACGTAACTGCGTGAAGCGCCCAAGGTGAGCCTTGGGGTAGAGGGCTGACCCGTATGGGTTCAGGAGGTGGGCAGTAGGCACCAGTACAATCGTCGGGTATTGATTCTGATGCGCGATGAGCATGGGCATGCGTTTGTAGTGTGTGGCCTGATCGCACGTCTCGCGCCAGAACCTAACGAGGGCCCCTGCGCTCGTGATCATGGCCCCTGCAATGTTGAGGTCCAGATAGGACTTGCATTCGACGTACCACCGATCCGTGAGGGTGTGGCCTAAGGGGTCCGTGGCTGTGATGTCCCCTGCATGCTTCGCGTGGTCCTTGCCGCTCTTGCGCCCGACCGTCGCGCGGCCCCCTGACATGGCCGACCGCCAGAACAGGTCCTCGCGCTCACCCCCGCTGATCCACAAGCTCAACTGCTTGCAGACTTTACGCTCGAACGCCGACCCTTTTTGCTTTCCCTTACTGCGCGGCATCAAATAATCCCCACTGCGTGTTGAATGTTGGACCCGCGTCCATGCGCTTGCCCTCAGCTTTGGTGTATGGCTTGATCGTGTTAACGTCGCGCGCAGTCTTCCACGCGTCGCCCGCCTCTGCGAATAGATCGAACTGCCCCGAGTACACGGTGTTCGTGATACGCTTGCGAACGAACCACAGTATCGCCTGCATCTGTTGCGGCAGGATGAAACATCGTCGCGCATAGTCACTGACGTGATACGCGATCACGTCGTAGTACTTGGGCCTGATCAGCAAGTCTTTCATCGTCGCAGTCGGCTCGTCCTTCCACACTCCTACCATGTGCCCGTCAATCGTCACCCATCGATCAGAGTGCGGCGTTAGGATGTTGTGATAGAAGTTCAGTATCTTCTTCCCCTTGGTCTTGGCTTCGAACGACTCAACTCCTCTAGCGTAGGCCAGCGCTCGGGTCTTATTATGGTTGTACGTTGAAACCACAATGTCGGAGTCTGGAATTCGTTCAGTGATGCCCTGCAAGCAGGACACAGTTGATCTGAGGTTTCCCCAGTAATCACTGTTAGGGCTAAGGCTGCAGAAAACAGCACAGACCTGCTCGAGGGTGAACACGTCGTACTTCTTCGCAAGCCGGCGCATGACGATGTTATAGCGCTCATAGGCGACCATACCCTCGTCCAGATCGATCGTGTCCGCGAGCTTGAAGTACTTGACGAGGTTTGCGAACCCTTCATCTACACTGACCTCATTAAGCTTTGCACTTCTTGTTGACATGGCGATCCTGATTTACGTTCGAGTGGTTCGGCGTGACCCATTGCAGGTTTGCGCGCGTACAGTCACGAGTACGTCGGTTAGCGTGATCGACAATATGGTGTCGCTTGGACTCCGGGGAGTGCTCGTTGTTCTTCGCGTCGGCTTGCTTTCGCAACATGACGACGAAGTGTAGGAATAGGTTGCGTTGGACGCGTCTGCGATTGCGAGTCTCTCGCCCAGTGAACTCACTGATGTAAGGCTCGCCGTCTTTATCGTAGAAGTCAGAGACACTACGTCGAAGATAGAATTGCCTGCGAGCATTGCGGCCATCATGTCGCGAGTGGACGGACCACGAGTTCTGCGCGAGGAACGAGTAGTCGGCTTGATCGACGACGACGTAGAAGTCCGGGTCATTGCTTGCGTAGATGCGATACTCATGGACCTCGGACTCCTGCCATGTGTTCGGGTCGAACCCGTCAAGCATACTTCGATCGTTTGGGCATGAGGTCTTGCTCAATCTCATACCACCGCTGCGTCACAGTATCGCGCAGCAGGTCCATGACCTCGGCCTCTTCCTTGCGCGACATGTCGAGCAGTACGGGCAGGATCTTCTTAGACTCCTCCTCCGTCAAGCCGTAGTGCGCAGCCTTGTACCCCTTGGTAAGCTTCAACCAATCGATCATGGACTGCGCGTCGTCAACACCGTAACCGAAATGAATAGGGAACTCGGCTTCGCGGAATGGCAAGCTGACCTTGTTCTTGTCGAGCTTCGCCAGCACCTTGACTCCTGTCACACGCTTGATGCCCCGGCGCGTGATCGAGATGCGGCCCACATGCGCGAGCATCACGACCTGCGACGCATAGAAGTCGAGGGCGCGGCCCCCTGTCCTTGTGTACTTCGCGCCGAACATGGCCCCGATCTTGTCGCGCACCTGACTGACAATGATCAGGGTCACATGCTTGTCGGCCATCGTCTGCGTGAGCCTGCGGAACAGCTCCGACATTTTCTTGGCCTTGTTCGCGCCGTATGACCCCTCGTCAATCTCGCGCTCCATCTCGGACCGATCGGACAGGGCGTCAAGGGAGTCGACGCAAACGAACTCCTTTTGCTTCGCCCCCGCGCATATCTTCGTCAGGTCCTCGAATAGGTCTTCCACGGTCTCGATCTTCTTCGAGCCGAAGTCAATGCGATCGATTGGCATCCCGAGGGCTTGGGCATAGGCCTTGTCGAATGCGGACTCAGCTTCGCGATATCGGATCTTGCCCTTGGGGTACTTGATCGCGAAGTTGGCCGTCGCCTCGATACATTGCAGGGTCTTGCCCGTGCTCTTGTCCCCGACGATGTTTGCTATTCGGTCCTCGGCCCAGCCGCCCCCCAGTGCGAGGTTGAACAGCGTGCTGCCCGAGCTAATAAACTCCAGCTTGGATTTGGGCGCTGCAAAATATGAGCCCCCACCCTTGCTGGTCGTGAGTCGTTCGCGTGCTACCATCAGTCCTGCTCCTGTTGCGCAATGAGCGAGACCCCAGCCGAATGGCTGGGGTCCCGTAGTTCATCGACTAGTCGTCGTCATCGTCGGCCGGGCGCTTCTTCTTCTTGGGGCGCTCGTCTTCTTCGTCGTCATCGGGGTCAGCCCGACGCTTCTTCTTCGGTCGCTCGTCCTCGTCGTCATCGTCTTCGACAGGACGCTTTTTCTTCTTCGGACGTTCGTCCTCCTCGTCGTCCTCGACCGGCTTCTTCTTTTTCTTCGGCCGCTCGTCTTCGTCGTCGTCGTCAGGATCGGGCCGGCGCCGCTTCTTCGGCCGCTCCTCCTCCTCGTCGTCTTCTTCGTCGGGATCGGGCCGCTTTTTCTTCTTCGGCTTCTCCTCCTCCTCGTCATCGTCGTCCGCAGTGCGCTTGCGACGTCGAGGAGTCTCGTCCTCGTCATCGTCATCCGCGGGCTTGCGCTTCTTCTTGGGGCGCTCGTCCTCGTCATCGTCGTCCGCATCGCGGCGACCGGCGCGCTTCTTCTTCGGCTTGTCGTCATCGTCGTCGTCGAGGTCCTTGTCCTTCGACTCAGTCGTGCCGGCCAGTTTCTTTTCGATATGGTCGGCACTGAAGAAGTGCAGCACCGATGGTATCGGGTTTTCTTGGATGAAGTTCAAGATTTCCTCCTGCTTGTCATCGTCGTCCGAGATGGGCGACGAGTCACGTTCAATGTTGAAGTGATACTTCGTCTTCAGACCGGCTCCGGTCTTCTTCACGATGATATCGTACCCCTCGTCCGGGTGGTCGATCAGAAGGATCTTCCCGGACTTGAAGTGCGATAACCCTGCAATGTCGCGATCCTGCGCCCACGACATGTCCCAAATCTGCGGGGTCTCGGACCTGTCGTCGCGATCGATGACCCAAACCCAGCAGCGCTTTTGATAGGCCAATGCTTTGGCCTCGTCGTCCTCGCCGCCGTCCTTGGCGAGCTTCTGCTCCGCACAAGCCGGGCAATGCTTGCCCTTCATCTTGTTGAGGCAGATATAGTTCGAGGAGTCCGACCCGATGAACCGATGCATGTAGACGTCAAGGCCGTAGTGGTCGAAGTCGTCCCACGTCGGGGGCAGGATGCGAATGACGTTCTCGCCCGTCTTGGGGCGCCACATGTCAAAGCCCTGCTTGACAGGGGAGTCGAAGTTCCCCCCGCTCTGATCGGCACGCTTCTTCACGTCCTCGGCCGAGCGCTTCTTGTACTTGAACCCGGAGCCACCGCCCGACGAGTCCTTCTTCTTGCCAACTCTGGCAATCATGAGATGTCTCCAATCCTTGTTAAGTCGTGCATTGTTTGGCGCATGTGATGGCGGCGCGCAGCAAAGAACGCTGCGATCAGGAGCCTACCTGTCGAGTAGATGACCACGGCCGCCACCAGCAGTCTCAGTACGTAGTCGCTCCAGTCCATGTTCAGTTCTCCTTCTTTTTAGCCTTGACGCGCTCCGCCTGCATCGCTTCGCGGGACGCGCCGTGTGTTGCTTCCCGGGCACCACGTGCGGCCCCCGAGTTCGATTGGTAATAGCCCCCCAAGTGTAGGGAGGTCAGGTCTTGCAACGCATACCGGCGCTGCGAGAATGCGTCGCGTAGTGCCGAAAGAACGCCGACGTTGCGCTCGAGCTGTCTCATGTTCTCCTTGGCCCTGACCACCTTGCGATCAGCTGCGATCTCGTTCTTGATAGCCGTTTCGGTAGGCTTCTTCTCGTCGTCAGCGTGGGCCTCGCGAACAACGGGGTCAAGTTCTGCGATGATATCATTGACCGCGTCCTTGGCTTCGTCGCGAAGCGAGATCTCGAGGGCGAGGCGTTCGGCCACCTCAAGGTAGAGACCCGGCTGCTCGACCCACATCTCATCCAAGCCATGCTTGTCGATCAGCATGGCCTGTCTCATTCGTGCGAGGAATGACTCAGCGTCGTCCTCCTCGATCTTCGCCTTCTCTCGCTTGACCACCTTTTTACTCCTAGGTCTTTGCCACGCGTAGGTGCTTGTCATCACCCACCCGCGAACATGGTCCGTCCGATTGACAACATGAATGGCGCGATCCCCTCGGACTGATTGTAGGGAGTCGACCATGCCTCGAGTATCTGGAGGGTTCTCGTTGCCGCGTCATCAGACTTCGCGCCCTTGAGTACCGACCCCATGTAATGACATACTATGATGCGCCGGCCCTCGTAAGCGCGGTCTTCTGGATCGAACTTGTCAACGATCGCCATTGCCTTCGCCCACGACCCGGGCTTGAGCAGGAACTGGCACAGCTCGCGGATCGCATCGCCTTCAACGTGACTGTGCAGGAGTGCAGCCGCTTCCTTCGCAGTCTCGGCGTCCTCGCACACGGCGAGGTTACTCAACGCTTCACGCGCGGACCCTCGGGCTTCGCGCACGATGACTTGCAGGGCCCCGTCGGATACCTCGAGTCCTTCCTTCGCGATCACGCGATTGACCACAGACTCGATCTCCTTGTCGTTCAACGACCGGAGTTCAATCTTGGTGCATCGTGTCTTGACGGTCGTGGGTACGTTGCCCGGTTTCGTCGTGCAGAAGAACCAAATGCTGTGCGCGTTCGGCTCCTCGATTGTCTTGAGCAGGGTGTCCCAAGATTTCTGGCTGAGACCGTGCGCCTCGTCTATGATGATTGCTCGCATCTCCCCGCCGCCGATCGGGCGGAAGGCCATGACCTCCTGCAGCTTGCGTGTCTCCTCGGCCCCGGAGTTCGTGGCCGCGTCCACGTCAATGATATCGTGCGGCTGACACCCGACGTGGGCAGCTGCGATACGTGCAAGAGTTGTCTTACCACACCCGGATGGGCCTGACAGCAAGAACACTTGCGACGTGCCCTTGTCGAGCACCTTGGTCAGAGTTGCAACGGCCTTGTCTTGGCCCTTGACCATCTTGAATGATCGAGGGCGGTACTTCGTGTGGTAAGCTTCGCGTCGTTCAGTCGTCACTTGTTGACCCTCCAGTATGAATGCGTCGGTTCGTCGTATCTGATCAGACCCTTGCTCTTGAGACCATCAATTGCTCGCGATGCAAGAGAGTGCCGCGAACCGACGTGGTAGATGCGAGGAGTCGGGTTTGCGCACCCGGCGACAATGTCCACGACGTTCTCGACGCCAACAGGGTTCGGCCCTAATCGCAGCCACGCCCAGTACTCACTGAGGCTCAATAGGGGCGGGCGTGAGAGCGCGGCGATGGCCCCTGCAATATCAGGGACGTCTTCCCCGTCAACGGCCCATACCCGCCAGTCCGGCTTGTCGGGGTGCATGATATGATCGGAGAACGTCAGGCGTGGGCACTCATGCGTCGCAAAGGTCCACACGTAGCCTCGATGGTAAGGCTCCTCACCGCCCGGCCGCATAATGACATGCCCCTGCTCGTCGCGCGGGTAGCCCTTGTTCCCGTGACGCACCTTATACCAGCCAAACTCGTTCTCGATTTGGTGTTGCGTGATCATTTGCCTTTAACCTCCCGGTAGTCGTCAGTGCCTACGGACTCGAAGTCCCCGGCCTTCTCGAGGCCGCACCAGTCGTCACCGATCGATCGTTCCACGACCAGCGGCACATTGATCCAATCGAACCGATGCCTGAGCATCTCCCGTATCACGACCTCGGACCGTTTCTCCACTTCATCCTTGGGCCATATGAAGGTCAAGTCGTCGTGGATCTCCATCGTCGGCTGGTAGCGCTTGTAGTCCAACTCGGACAGAGCGTTCATGGCTGACAGCACGATGATAGTCTCATCTGCTTGGATCGGGCTGTTGATGATTTGATTGAACCCGATCGGTGCGTGACGCCTAAACCCCGACAGGCCCGTGACGTAGCCGTTCTTCGTGTACGAGTTCATTAGGCGTTGCTGCCACTTGCGAATGCCGGGGAACATATCGAATAGATCGTCCTGCAACTCTTGCACAACCTCTAGCGGCATCGCCTTGCGCACGCCGGGCAGACCGTTGCACGTGACTGCAATGGACTTCGCACCCGAGCCGAAGAACGAGGGGAACACGAAGCCGTTCTTGATACCCGACCGCATCTCCTTGAAGACGCTTTTGTCGTGCAGGTCCGAGGGTGCCCACTTCGGATAACGCTTCGCGAAGTTCTCGACCCACTCCGTGTGAATGTCATACCAGTCAAAGAACGCTTGAATGAACGCGGAGTCCTCGGACTCCATCGCAATGTTGCGTGCTTGAATGCCCGCATAGTCGAAGGCCACCACTTTCATGTTGCGCTTCGAGACCACGCGGCGGATGATCACGTTGGGTCCGCGCTTGGGCCAGTTCTGAATGTTCGGGTCTTCTGACGACGTGCGCCACGTCTCCACCTTGTACGTCGAGGTGATGGGTCTGATCTGGCCGTCATCGAACAGCTGGCTGTTGTCCTTGCCCGGCGTGATCGGGTCAATGTAAGTGCCAATGATCTTCGTGGGCTTGCGCCACTTGACGAGGGCCTTACCGAACGGGTGGTCGAGACGCTTCAGCTGCTTCTCGTCACCCCCGACATTGGGCTTGCCCAGCATCGTCAGCATCTTCTTGACGTCGATATTGGACCCGGGGTTCATCGGTCCATTGTATCGACGCGCGTACTTGTCCCAGCACGGCAGGGCTTCGAGCTCGCGGAATGCGATACGTTGTTGCTTCTCGAACACCTTGCGGAACTCGTCGCGTGTCTCCGCATTGATCGGGATGCCCTGCATCTGCGTGAGTACTAGTGTGGGCACGCGCGCAAGCTGGTGCTCGTACACGGCTTCCAACCCGAGCTCTCGAATGATTGGCATCTGCCGCAGGAACAACCGGCGATGATATTTGGAGTCAAGCCCGTTGTATGGCAGTATCTTCGCTAGCGGTTCGTCGGCCATGCGCTTACGATTGACTGACGACAGCGCTTTGATATTGATGCCGTAGTATTGCATCGTCAGGATCTCGAGGGCAAGCATGCCTTGCTTCTCGTCAATGACATACGCCTGCGAGATCGTGTCTCCCCATGGCTGGGCGCGCAACGTCTCCTTGCCGTAGTGCTCAGCCGTCCACTCCATCTCGAACGCTAGCTGGTGCGCAACCTTGATCGTCGGAGCCTCGAGAAAGAACTCGGTCAGCATGTCGTCAAGCTGATCGCGCTGGCTCTCGGTCCATTTTGCTTCCTTGTGATCGAGGGGGAACGCGAGCGTTGACCGCTTGCTAGTCAGGGAGCAGGTTAGGATCTTGGCCGCGTCATTGTACGGTCGCAACTCCGACGTCTCATAATCGATGCCGGTGCACGACGCATTCGCGCAGTCGTCAATGTGCTTCTCGATGCGGCGCAGGTCTGACTTGCCCTCACCCATCACCCAGTCAACGTCTTCCTTGGCATAGGCCTCGGTGTGAACGAACGGAGCGGCGGGATCGGCCTCGCTCATATCGCGGAACACCTTGCGGAAGGCACGGCCCCATGTCAGTTCGGTGTCAGGGACGTGGCTATCCCAGCGCCTGTCCTTCAAGACATCGTATGGGTGCACCATTGGGTAGACCCAAAACGTGTGCCCCTCGAGCGTCACTGGGAAGCGTCGTCCCTGCCACAGGTAGGCGTGAGTTTCGTTCGCGATCCATGCGAGGGGTGCCTTGCCGATCACGATGACCGCCTCGGGCTTGCAGGCGAGGATGTCCTCAGCAACCTGCGGGCGGCAGCATTCCGTCTCAACGAACCCGGGGTTCTTGACGTGAACGTAGTCACGGGGGTCGTCGCGGTTTTGCCCCCTGACCACGTCTCCGTCTCCGGGGTGGGTCTTGATCACGTTGCCATAGCGTACGTTGTCGGCCCACGACTTAGGGACCTTCTGGCGCACGTACCGCCCGGCTTCGTCGGAGAACGGCTTACCGTTCTTGTCGTCGCCCGACGTCGGAGCAGCCCCCAGTATGTAGACGACCGCGCCCCTCGACCCGGACGGTTTCATCTTGGGCGTCTTACACTTCGCGTTGTTCAACGGGCAGAGGTTACAGCCCTGCTCGTGCAGCGTCTTTGCGTCAAGCCCCTTGGGCTGACCCTTCACCCGTTTCTCAACAACGGGCTTGGTATCCATTCCAAAAAAGCCCATGCGTCAAAAGTCCATTGGGTTTGCGCCGTATGGAAAGCGCCCAGTGGGTATCCACCTAAGGCCCATCCACACGTAGATCTGGCCGTTTACTATGTGCAGCCACGGCTGGCCAAACTTGTTGCCGTGGTACACGATCAGTGCGCGGCCCATCAGTCGCAAGCCACGAAATACACGATCGATTGATCGGAGTTAGAAATGATCACCGCGTCCTTCGTCATGGACATGGTCGCTCCCATCTCGAGGCCATCAAGCACTCGTTGTGGAGGCATCTTGAGTTCGACGTCGCCGTGAGTCTGACCCTTGCCAGGCATGATCGTATCATCGACCGAGCCTCGCGACGACTTCGAGTGCAGGGCGATCTTGTTCTCTGCGATCGTGACGCGCGTCTGCGTCACCTCGACCGCCGACTGCGTTATGATAATAGCACGCTCCAGCATCGCGGGGAACTTCTTCGCGAAGTCCTTGTCGGTGATATCGATTGACGAGTTCGCCCGCGCTCGATAGTCCTGTGCCTGTTCTAGCAGTGGGCGCATCTGACGATCCTGATCTTCGAGCTGTCCCCACAAGGTCACGCCGCTGCAACGCGCCAGCAGGATCTTGTCGTCAATGAACAGGTCGAGCTCGGTTGCGCCCTCGGTGATGCGGATCAGCTGATCGATAACGGCCGTTGGCACCACGACACGATCAAAGGGTGCGTCGTCGGTCAGCTTCACCTTGCAGTGTGTGAGCGTGACGCGATCATAGGCGAACAGGTGCAGGAGCTTCTTGCCGCCGATCATGGTAATGCCCTTGAACACGGACTCCGACGTCTCCGACCCGAGGCTGCGCTTGCACGCCTTGAGTGCGATCAGGAACTTGGGCACGTCGGCGATCGGGAACGCGCCCTCCTCGGGGAACTTCGGCATCTTGAAGTTGAACTGCTCCGCGTCCATTGACAGGAGTTTGAACTTCGACGACCCGGCCTTGACCGTCACGCCCTTGTCGGTCTCAACGAACTCGCACTCCGCAGCAGCTGAGGAGTTCAACAAGGGGTAGAGCGTGCCCTGCACGGCGCCAATGAACTCAGAAGGCATCGCGACGGACAGGGCAATGTTGCCATTGTACGCCATGAGTCGCTTGCCCGTGAGCCAGAACGTCTTCATGATCTCGCCCGAGTTCGACACCGATAGTGCGGGCGCGACGTTCGCCAAGCCTTCAATCAATTTCTTGCGGTCCATAGCCTTCGATCCTTTCGAGGAGCATCATTGCCCGATATGACAGGTACGTGTCGTTGGTCCAGTCGTCGCGCGCTCGACGCGGGACGTAGTCGACGTCGGTGATACCATCACGGACGAACTTGTGTAGCAACTCCTCGTCACGGTTCATGATCTCCCAGTACGAGACCAATCGGTTGCGGGCGCCGGCCTTGTTCAGTATCTGACTGAACTGCCCGTTGTGCATCATGGTTGCCATAATCACCTTCATCCGCGGCCACAGCTTCGGCGGCTTCTTACCGACGTGCAGCGTCAGTTCGGGTTCAAGGAGTCCGGTGCGTCGCTTGCGGTACTCCGTGTTGAACGGCTTGATCTCATAGTTGTCGCTGAACCCGACGAAGTATTTGAGACAGGCCGCTCGACGCTCCGACGACTTGTAACGAAGGATCTCCTTGGTCTGACCAGTGTGCGTCAGCCATCGGTTGACCCATGCTAGATCCTCGCGACCCAACGCCTCGTACTGGCGCTTCGCGCTGGACCACGCCTTCTGCGTACGCCCCGACGTGATGATCCGCATGGGGATCGATCCGTAGTCTGGCACGCCGTCGTGTATCACGGGCACGTAGATCAGACCGAACCCTGCCGCGAGCGACCACGTCGTGGAGTCCGCGGTGAACCATGGGTAGCGCAGGAGCAGGGAGATGTTCGTGATGCCGAACCCGTGAGTCTTGACGTATGGGTTGCCCTTCGCATCCGTGATCATGGAGAACACGCGGTCGAGCCACTCACGTTGCTCGCTGTTGCGCAAGTCCTTGGCCGTCGAGATCCCGATGTAGGGTTCACCGTCAGTGATGTAGCGCTCGAGCCATGACATGTTCTCGCCCTGATGAAAGATCGGGATCGGTGTGAGCCCTCGGCCTTTCATGAACTGCTGATTGCGATACGAGGAGTCCGCAGACTCGTCCACTTCGCGCTGCGTTCGCTTCTCACCAAACGTGCCGGGGATGACGTCCATGCTCGCGTAGCACGACAGGTGCAGTTCGTTGCGATCGATGAACTCGCAGTACTTCTTGATATCAAGAGTCTGCTTGCGGGCCCATGCGCTGAACACGCCGGAGTCCAAGAACAAGTCAACCGCCCGTGTGGGCGGCTTGTCATTCTTGCACTTATGGGTCTTGCCCCCGACGACGGGCTCCCCGCAATTGGGGCAGGCTAGTCGTTCACGTTTAGGCAATGCCCACCCCCTTGGCTTGCGCCACCATCATTTGAAACTCGGCCTTCGCGTCAGGCTTCTTGAGGAGTCCGCGCAGCGCCTGCGTTGTCGTCACGGCTCCCGGCTTCGCGACGCCTCGCATCTCCATGCACATGTGCCGGGCTTGCAGCTGCACGGCGACGCCCTTCGCCGTGAGCACCTTCTCGATCGTATCGGCGACCATCGTTGTGATCCGCTCCTGCACCGTGAAGCGTTTTGCGAACGCGTCGACCAGTCGAGGGATCTTCGACAGTCCGACTATGCGGCCCTTGAACGGGAGGTACCCGACATGAGCCACACCGAAGAAAGGAACGAGGTGATGCTCGCACATGGAGTAGAACGGGATCGCTCCGACGAATACCATCTCGTCATAGTTCTCCCCGCCATCCTTGAACACCTTGAGCAGCTTCGTGGTGTCAACGTGATAGCCTTCGGTCATCTCCTGCAGTGCTCTGCGGTAACGACTGGGGGTTTCGCGCAAACCCTCGCGGCTGGGATCAGGGTCCAACTGCTTCAGCAGGGCCATGACGTGATCGTTAGGGTGAGCAGGGGTCTTTGACATAGGGCGTCCTTGATCAGGGGGTGGGATGGGGAAGGGGCGCGGGGGCGCGACGTGCGTTTGTGTCAGTCCGGGGGAAAGCCGCTCATGCCCCTCGTATAGCGCGGGGCGTAAATGGGATCTGGGATCCCTGAATTTTCGAACCCCTGCGCACGCTTGAGGCAGGGTAAACAGTGACCACACGGGGGGTCCTGCCCCTCGAAGCACGTCATGCTGATTGCGAGGGCTTCCTTGCATTCGGGGATGCCCATCGCGATCGCAATGCAATCGGCGCGTGATCGATGGGTTATCGTCACGAACTCGATGGGCCAGTCGGGCACAGCTTCGCGCATTATCGCACCCATGAGGTGCTCGAAGGTTTCGGTGCAATCGGGGAACCCCCCTCGCAGTCCTGTGGCGATCTTCGTAACTCCAAGCTCGTAAGCGTACTGCGCGGCTTGAGCGAGGAAGACCATGTTGCGATACGGCACGAATGAATTGTCATTGGTCGCGGCCTCGGCCTCCGCGACGTTGGCATACTTGCGCACGGGCTCCCCGCCGAGGAGTGAACCAAACGCGGGCATGTGGATCTTGTGAGTAAGCCATCGCCCCATAACAGGGCCATAGAGTTGTGACGACGCCACCTTCGCCATGATCATTCGCGCATGGCCGATCTCGGCTGAGTGGCGCTGCCCGTAGGAGAAGGTCAGGGCGTGAACCCGACCCCCTTCCTTGCGAGCGATCGACAAGCGGTCGAATAGTGCGATAGTCGAGTCCATACCGCCAGAGAACAGGACCAGAGAGCCGTGAGTGTCAATCGCTCGCATTGAAGTCATTCCTTGTTAGAGTTCGAGGTCAATCAGATATCGATGCCCTTCAAGTGGCCCAGCTCCTTGAGCAGCTTGAGGGTGTGCCTGAACTCCGCGCGAACGTTCGAGACTGTCACCTTGGACACCTCGGCGCCGCCCTTGCCCAGCTTCTTGACGATCGCGTCAACCCCGATCTCCGGGTCGGCAATGATCGCCTTCTTGATTGCGACCTTGACGCCCGATGCCTTCTGCGGCACTGCCTCCTCGGCCTTCTTTTTTTTCTTGGGAGTTTCCTCCTCCTCGTCGTCCTCGGAGACGGGCTTCTTCTTTTTCTTGGGGGCCTCGTCTTCATCGTCGTCAGCCGCAGGCTTCTTCTTTTTCTTCGGCGCCTCGTCTTCGTCGTCATCGTCGGCCGCGGGCTTCTTTTTCTTCTTGGGAGTTTCCTCCTCCTCGTCGTCCTCGTCAGCCGCCGGCTTCTTCTTTTTCTTCGGAGTCTCTTCCTCCTCCTCCTCGTCCTCGGCGACGGGCTTCTTTTTCTTCTTGGGAGTTTCCTCCTCCTCGTCGTCCTCGTCAGCCGCCGGCTTCTTTTTCTTCTTGGGAGTTTCCTCCTCCTCGTCGTCGTCTTCCGCGACCGGCTTCTTCTTTTTCTTCGGCGCCTCGTCTTCCTCGTCATCGTCAGCGCCGGGCTTGACGGCACCGTGGTCGGGGAACTCGGGGAGCTTCTTCTCGGCCTTGCGGGCCTTGATCGCGGCGTTGACCCACAGCTGGGCCGGCTCCGACATCTTGTCCCACTTGGCGTCGCTGAACGTATTCACCTCGGTGAGGATCGCGTCCAGCAGGTCTTGGCGCTTCTCGTGATCGTCCGCATCCACCTTCGTGGACTTGCAGAGTTCGGTCTGGATCTTGCTAACGGGCATTGTAGTACTCCGGTTGACGTTATGGCCGATCGATCACAAGGGTTCAGAGTACGAGGCGCTGTTGCCCTCATGCTCTGCGACCGTTACCTTTGTGAGTGAGACGCGAGGGTGGTACCCCCCGCGAATTAGAATGTTGGCTTTGCATTGCATGAATGCGTTGAACGCGAATGCCTCCATGCCGACCCGTGGCATGATGACCACGTCAGCTGCACCATCAAGCTGCATCTGTAACGCGGCATCAATCATTGGGTCGTTTTCACGAAGGATCATCTTGTGATCAAAAGTAGCCACCAGCCATTCCTTCAATGGCTTGAGAGCTCCAAAGTCAATCACCCAGTCATTGTCATCGAGCACCCGCGATGCAAACTCAAACGTGAACGCGAGGGGGTAGCCGTGCCAGAAGCGACAGTGCGACGTTGCACCGGGCTGACGGAAGCACGCTGACAGGCCGAGCGAGTGCGGGTAATGCTTCGTGACGTGATACATGGGAACCCCCGGTTAGAATTGATCGGTCGCTACCGCACCCGCCGATCTACGACGGGCGGTGCTCCTGATCAATCATACTGCGGGTGTAAACGGGTGCCCTGCAAGTACTGGAGTACTGCAGACTGTACGTCGCGCTTGGAGGGGTCCAGTCCTGCGAACCGGCAGAGACGTTCGTTCGTAGTCTCGCGGCTGTGATCGAGGCGCAGGCGATAGGGGGCCGCGTCGCTCCCCTCGAGCATGCGAGCAAGCACTCGCATCAATGCAGGGGGCAGCTGCGCAACGATGAATGATAGGTCGGGGTCTTGCCCGGGGTCGTCGCCCTCGAGCATGAAGTCGAGGGGTACGTCCATGTCGGACTCGTTGACGAGTTCGAGGCGTGACTTCTTCTTGCTGAGGTCGTGGATGTGATTATTGAATGCGGTCTTGAAAAGGGCCATCTGATGCGGCCGGTGTGTGACGTTCGGGTAACGGTTCAGGATGCGGGTCCAAAACAAAAATCCATCCTGCACCAAATCGTCGAAGTCTATATGACCCGAAACTCGCCACAGGTTTTCCCTCGCTGCTTTGTAGATCCATCCCACTACCCCCTGATCCATGTTTGTTTACCTGCCATGCTGTCGCGAAAATTAAAACCCGGGCTGCAGACGACGGGGCCCGGAATACTCCGTGATGATTTGCCGCAACGGGAATGGAGCACCCATGCGACGCACTACGCTGCTTAATGTCAGGAGGCCGACATACCACGGCCGTTAGCGAAACGTCAAGGCACGATCGAGAGCAGTGCCCGCTCAGTCAAAAGGCCCGGGTCTTTATAGGCCTTGGGCAATGTCAATACCCTGTGGACAAGCGTGGACAAGTCCATCCCGGTTCGCAGCGCTATCGCAAATGTGCCCTGATCGAGGAGCAGATAGCGCCGCCTATAGACTGCGATCATGTCGCCGAGCATATCAATTTGCCCTTGCGAGGGGGATGACGTGAAGAAGCACGTTGCCGCGATACCGTGACGTCGGCCGATGACGTTTAACTTGAGCGCGTCAAAGGGACCTTCGCACAGGATGAGAACATCGCAGTCCGTTTCATTCTCGATCAGCTGGTCGTAGAACAGCAGGTAGTCGCTGATCGGACCGACGGCTGGGATCTCCTCGAGTTCGGGATCGTAGCTCAGCGTCTTGTACCGCAACTCGACGTCGGGGTAGATCGTGCGGCCGGTGTACGTCACCAGCTGCCCCTCGAAATAGACCGGGAAGATAATGCGGCCTTTGAACTTGCCCGACGTCGCATAGCGCAAGCCGTACCGTTCGGTCATGCGTTCGATTTGCTTGCCCGTGAAGTCTCGTCCGTGCAGGTACTCCACGAAGCGCCTGCTACTGGGTCGCCCGTCAAAGGGCTTGAAGTCCGGGGGCAATGCGATCGGCTTGCGAATAGGTGCCTTGTTTGGAGCAATGAGGGCGTGAACGGCCCCAAGGAAGTCCTCGGGTATGAATAGGGAGTCCCCGACGATCCCCTGTGCCCGCTCCCTTGTGCAGCCTAGGAGTGCCTGCACAAGGTAGACAGGGGACTTGCCGGAGTGGTTGTCATTGCGCCAACAGTTCCAGCCGCCGTGCTTGAGGTTGATCGACATATGCTGCGAGGGGTCCGCATGCCCGCAGAACGGGCAGTGAACCGCAATGTGGTTGCGGCTCACGTTCGGACCCGACGTCGCATAGTGGATGTGGTTCGAGTCGAGGAACTGCATCCAATTGAACGCCATCAGACGCGCCCCTCGACCCACTCAATGTGTGACGTGTCATCCGTCGTCGGGCGATATCGAATAACGATCTCGTCCCACTTGAACACGACGTTATCCTGCCGCACGTATTCTGCTTGCGTAATCGACTGACCCTTGGGATAATCGAAAGGGTGAGTCCAGTTCATGCGCGTTTCTTTATTCATAGGGCACCACCTGTTCTGCTTTCGCATGTTGATAACAAACTCTGATCACGCGAGTATCGAATGACAGCCCGCGCATTTGATTGGCACGTCGCGGACAGCGGTGATCGCTATCCGCAGGGGGATTCCACCCCGGGTGCCCCCGGACGAGGGCTTCGCAGCGCTCGTCGTCGGGGGCCACATACTTTGCGCTGGGCATCAGTGTAACACCTCGGACCACGACGTCTCGCCCGCGTCGATCACAGTTGCAAGGTCTTTGGCTAGCTGCCGCCCGTCGTCAGTGTAGAACTCGATCTGCCCGGACGTCACGTCATAGGAGAACGAGTACTTGAACATGACAGGAGCAGCGACGAGGGCTTCGTACTCCTGCGGTTCAATCGTTGCGGCAAGGGTCATGTGATCACCTTTTGCTTCTCGCCTTCACTCAACTGCGTGTCGAGGGAGATTCCCTCGGCCGCTCTGTTGCCTGCGATCACGCCCGCCCACGACGATTGCTTGCCACGGTCCTTCTTGACCGTCAGTTCCTTCGCCTCCATGTGCGCACTGATACGTTCGTCCATACCCTTGTACAATGCCGGGACTCCTGACTTCGAGATCAGGCCCGCAGGTGCCTCGGTCTGCTGTGAGTACATCTTCGTCAGGCGCTCCGTCAATCGAACTGCGCACCCGTGACGAAACGCGTGCTCGTATGCATGGTTCTGCCCCTGCTTCTTGCGCGACTCCTTTGCAAGCCGCTCGATCGTATCAACGAAGTAGATAAACATTTCCTTCGCGACCACGACATTATGCGGCAAGCCAACGAAGAAGTGTTGATCCCCGCGCACATACCCACACTTGCGAGATGTAGTCTCGCGGTACACGTGCCCATAGTAATAGTCGGACAGGTACAGACGCGCCGTCGCGAGGGCTAGGAAGCGACGCCACGGGTTCGAACTCGACGTCATGAGGTCGCCGTCCTCGATGATCTTGCCGCCAACACCCGACGCCTCAACGTCGGCCAGTGTCAGGCCAAACTCGATCAGCAGCTGCTGGACCTTGGCCCCTGCAACCGCGGCCTCGTTTTCATTCGCCTTCCCCCGCGACATTGCGAGGAGATTGCGGATGCGCCTCATCATTGCTTCGCTTACTTGACTCATTACTCGTCTCCATTTCAATTCGGACGCGCGCTGCATTCAGCGTCATCCAGTGGGTTTTGTCGGGCGTGTCATCAAATACGTAGTAAAGGCCCGGGAGATCGTCTTCCCCGGACCCGTCGTTATAGTAACCGGTGATCGTGATCGACCGGCCGTTGACTGTACGTTTAGGCTCGGCCTTCACGTCGGGGTCCCCTACCCGCCCCACTCGACCATCACAATCGAGGGGGCAGGCGGGCCAGCTGCAATGGTGACCCCCGCGATAACAGGGGACAATCATTTGACGCCCGCCAGTGCCATCTCGAGGGCACGACGTTTGGTGTTCGCATGATTGCCGAGCCACGCGTTCTTCAACGCAGTGTCCCGAGTCTTGCCAAGCTCATGGTCCACGACGTAGGTGACCGCGTTCACGGCACCCCACCATGTTCCCTTCGCCGAGGGTAGCATCGCTCCCGGCGCGTGCTCCAGTGCTGCCTTGAACTTCGGCAGGACCACGGGAGTCCGTGCAGCGTCGGGGCTCTTCTTCAACACGTCGAGGAAGAACTTTTCGGTCTGCGCTGTGTTGATCTTCGCTTTCGCGAGGATCGTTGCAGCCTCCTTGAACTCCTCGGCCTGCCCCTTGATCAGACCCAGCACGCGCTTGGCCTCTTCCTTCTCGACCTCGAAGTTCTTGGTGTGCGGCATTCGGAATGAATGCCCCTTGCCCTTGAGGTTCGCACCGATCGCCATCGTCAGTGTGTTCCAGCACACGACGCGGACGCTCGTGTACTGCATGATCAGGGCCTTGCCATGCTCGAACGGGCTGCACAACAAAAGGTAGTTGCGCATCTCGTCCTTCTTGCCCGTGCCGATCGCATAGTCCGAGCCTACAACTCTTGCTAGGGCCCACACGTACTTGCCGTCCCACAGCGAGCCGGCCGTCTCCATCTTCATCTTCGCCGCCGCGACGAAGTCGTGAAAGAACTCGAACACCTGCTTCGTCTGCACGGGCTTGTAGACCGAGCCGATCGATGAAAGCACCTTGTCGTCGGAGTCCCTGACCAGCAGGAACTTCTTCGGCACTGTGATCAGCTTGCCCTTTGAGTCCGTGAATTGAACAGGGCGCTTCGACACCGTGTAGTCCTGCTTCGCGGCCTTACGCATCTGCTCAGCTGTAAGCGTTGACGCGACCTTCTCACCGAGACCATGCCACGGCACTTCGTTCGCATAGGCCATGTTCTCAACTGCGCTTGTCATTCCCATTCTCCATTTTGTTGACCTGTCA